>Ga0070741_10016051_pt1 | contig 12576 bp, 11 predicted proteins | sample Coa_R1_4_FD_66440 | JGI IMG/M metagenome (GOLD analysis project Ga0070741, IMG submission 66440) | Surface soil microbial communities from Centralia Pennsylvania, which are recovering from an underground coalmine fire - Coalmine... | ecosystem: Environmental > Terrestrial > Soil > Unclassified ...
GGGCGCAGCGCCAGGCGAACGGCGCGGTGATCGTGCGCGTGCACGCGCAGGCGCCCCGCTACCAGGCGGGCGAGCTGTTGCTCAACGAGTCCGACGTGATCGCGCTCGACCCGGATGAACGGCCGCTGCGCACCCAGGTGCGCCGCTTCTGGGGCTATTCGGCGCTGGACGAAGTCACCCCGGCCCACATGCAAACCGCCCGCTATGACGTCGGCTTTCGCCTGGACGTGGCGGGCACCGGCGGCCACTGCGGCCTCTCGATCGCGCTGCTGCGCACGTTCCGGCCGGGCGAAGGTCCGCGCGCGGTCGGTGGTCCCTGGGCGTTTCGCTTTCGCGTAGCCGACGATGCCGAGGTGGCCGCGGCCGCAGAGGCCGAGAACGCCCGGATCGAGGCCGCACGCGCCGAAGCCGCGCGACAGGAGGCGGCGCGCCAGGAAACCGCGCGAGCCGAAGCCGAACGGCGCGAGGCGCTGCGACAGGAGCGCGCCCGCATCGAATCCGCCCGCGGCGAGCGGCTCGCCGCTGCGCAGCCCGAGGCCACCGGACAGGGCGCCGAACCGATTCAACGCCCGCCGCGCAGCGGCGAGGAGCGCCGCGATCCCGAACGCTCGCGCCGCTCGGCCCGCTTCCTGCGGCCCGATCAGCTCGTCCGTCCGGAGGAGGAGGCGCCAGCCCTCGGCGGTGCCGAGGCAGCGGCAGCGACTGCCGAGGCCGAACCTGCCGCCGAGCCCGCCGAGCAGGCCGCGGAGATCGTCGAGGCGGCGGTGATGGGCGCCGAACCTGAGATCGCGCCGCGGCCGGCGCGCCGCGGCAGGCCGCCGCGGTCGGCTGCCGCAGGCGCTCCAGCAGGGGAGGGCGAGAGCGCCGCGGCAGAGTCCCCGGCAACGCCGCGCAGGGCGCCACGCCGGCGTAGCGCCGCGAACGCTCCGAGCGACCAGTCCGAACTGGCCTGACCGCGATCGGCGCCCGGTAGATGGGCCATCCGGCTGCCAATTTCAGTCTCGGTATTGCGACGCGCAGGGCACGACGGCCGGCGTCAGGCAGCCGGCGACTGACCTGGCAACCGCACCGTAAACGTCGCGCCGTGTCCGGGCTGGCTCTCCACGGCGATACTGCCTCCGTGCGCATGCACCAGGCCACGGGCGATCGCCAGGCCCAGTCCGGCGCCACCGCTCGACCGCGAGCGCGAACGATCGCCCCGGAAGAACCGCTCGAACACGTGCGGCAGGTCTTGCGGCGCAATCCCCTCGCCGCTGTCGCGAACGACGATCGCAATCCCGCCCTCACACGCCGCCGCACTGAGGCGCACCTCGCCGCCGGCGGGCGTGTGCCGCACCGCGTTGGCGAGCAGATTGGCGAGCACGCGGTGCAGCTTCTGCATGTCCGCGGCGATCGGCGGCAGCGTTGCCGTGGCGTTGTACAGCAGTCGCACGCCGGCGCGGTCCGCCTCCGCGCGCATCGCCTCGACGGTTTCGGCGATCAGATCGCCGATGCTCGCCCGCTCCAGGCGCAAGCCGAGTGCGCCGGACTCGATCTGGCTCAGCTCGAACAGGTCGTCGATCAGGCCACTCAACCGCGCCACCTCGCTCTGCATCGCACGGTGGTAGCGCTCGATCGTCTCCGGGTCGTCGACCACGCCGTCCTCGATCGCCTCCAGCATCACCTGGATGGCGGAGAGCGGCGTGCGCAGGTCGTGCGAGACGGCGGCGAGCAGTTGACGGCGGGCGCTCTCCATCTCCTGTCGCGCCCGCTCCGCTGCTTCGAGCTGGGCGGCCATCCGGTTGAACGCCTCCCCCAGCGCCCCGACTTCATCCGCCGTCCGCACCGCCACGCGCACGCCCGATTCACCGCCGGCCATACGCTGCACCCCCTCGGTCAGCCGTGCCAGCCCGGCGGTGATCGAGCCGGCGAGCGCCGAGGAGGCCGCCACCGCGAGCAGCGCCGCATACCCGAGCAACGCCGCGAGTACCTGCGAGTCCTTGTGCGAGATGAACATCAGCGAGGCGGTTAGCCAGACGTTCACCGACACCACGACGATCGCCAGGGCGCCGGGGATCAGCAGCCGCGCCGCGAGGCCGATGTGCGACGACCGCTCGGCCAGCCGCACCAGCACGATCGCCAGCGCGAGCGCACCCAGGCCCGACGCCGCCATGGTCAGCAGGAGCAGCAGCAGATCCCGCCCCTCGCCGCTGGAACGGGCAGCGAGCGTCAGCCCAACGATGAGCAGCCAGAGCCCGGCCACGGCGGCAAGCGCCAGCCAGAGGCGCGGCGCCGTTACCCGGCAGAGGGCGAATGTTCTCGCAAGCCCGCCGCTACGCCTCGAACTTGTAGCCAATGCCCCACACCGTCTTCACATAGGCCGGACGCGCCGGGTCCGCCTCGATCTTGGCGCGAAGCCGGCGCACGTGCACCGTGACCGTCGTCGCATCACCGAAGTATTCGTAGTCCCAGACCTTGTTCAGCAGCTCTTCGCGCGTGAACGCCCGGCCCGCCGACGCCGCGAGCACCTGCAATAGATCGAACTCCTTCGCCGTCAGCTCTACCGGCTGGCCGCGCAGCCGCACCGTGCGCCCCGCCACGTCGATCACCAGGTCGCCGAAGTCCAGCACTTCGCCGTCCGGCCGCTGTGGCCCCGCGGCCCGGCGCAGCACGGCCTTGACGCGCGCCACCAGCTCGCGCGGGCTGAACGGCTTGGGAATGTAGTCGTCGGCGCCCAGCTCCAGGCCGATGATCCGGTCTAGCTCTTCACCTTTCGCCGTGAGCATAATCACCGGCACCTGCGAGCGAGCGCGCAGCCGGCGGCAGACTTCGAGGCCGTCGACGCGCGGCAGCATCAGGTCCAGCACGACGAGGTCCGGCCGGCGCTGCTGCGCCGCGGCCAGCGCGGCCTCGCCATCGCCCACGCAGACGACATCGTAGCCCTCGCGCCGCAGGTACTTGCCCACGACCTCGGTGACCATCGCCTCGTCGTCGACCACGAGCACCGTCTGCGCCATCGCCTCAGCCCCCTGCACCGCGCCGCCCGCGCAGCGACGCCGCGGCGCAGCGCGCCATGCCCGCGCCCGCAGCGGCGATCGCCCGCCACCGGTTGGATGCGAATCGCGCGCCAGGCGCCGGGCCGCCACGCTGCCCTCGCCACGGCCAGTGTAGCCGAGCGAGCGTGAGCAGGATGCGTACGCTCGCCCGCAGCGTCCCCGACACCGTGCCGCTCACCTTGCTTTGTCCCGCGAGCCGGGCGCGGTAGCGCGCCGGCACCTCCTCGATGCGCAGCCCTCGCTGCGCCGCCCGCACGATCAGCTCGATCGTCCAGCCATACGTGCGCTCGCGCAGAGCGAGGGAGCGCAGCGCCTCGGCGCGCACGGCCTTGAAGGGGGCCAGGTCGCTTATGCATACGCCATCCAGGCGGCAGATCAGCCAGGCCGCGAGGCGGTTGCCCGCCCGCGCCTGCAACGGCAGGCCGGCCGCAGCCGTGCCGCCCCGCGTGCGCGAGCCGAGCACCAGATCGGCGCGGCCGTCCAGCACCGGCGTTAGCAACGGTCCGGCGTCTTCCGCGAAGTCGCTGCCGTCGCCGTCGAGAAACAGGAACACGTCCGCCTCGGGTGCCGCCGCCACGCCGGCCATACAGGCGAAGCCATAGCCCCGCCGCCACTCGATCACGACGTCGGCGCCAGCAGCGCGGGCGGCCGCCGCGGTGCCGTCGCGGCTGCCGTTGTCCACGACGACGACGCGCTGGATCAGATCGCGGGGCAGGGCCCGCACCACCGCGCCGATCGCGCCGGCTTCGTTGAGCGCAGGGATGATCGCCACCGCCCGCATCACCGTGTTCCTCCCGCATGCTGGTAGAGCCGGATCGAGCCCTCGCTCGCAACCAGCCGGTAGCCCAACCGTGGCAGCGATGCAACTGTGAGGTCGAAGCCGGCGAGCAGCGACTGCGACGAGCGGATGCCGTCATCGTCGAGAATGACGTAGTCGGCGTCGAGCAGCCGAGGAAACTCCCACTGCGTCCGCCGCTGCGACAGGTGTGGCGCGAGGCCGGACTGAGCACTGAGGCTGGCACTCGGCGGAATCAGACGCGCCACCCGCGCCAGGGCCGCTGCCGCGCCGCCGTCGGCGAAGCGCCAGCCGGCCGCCGCGCGCTCCGGCGGATAGGGTCCGCGAAGATACGCCGCAACGATCGCAGCCCCGAGCACGCAGCCGGCGACCGCGACGCTCGGCCGCCAATCTGCCGCGCGGTGCTGGAAACCGTCGCCGGCTCCTGGGAACCGCTTGCGGAACGAATGCACACGCGCCAGCCCGAACAGCGCCGCGACCGTGACAAGGGTCAGCACCGGCGCACCGTACTGCAGGTCCAGCGCCCGCTGCTGCTGATGGGTAGAGAGCAGCCCCACCAGCGCCGCTGGCAGCGCCGCAACCAGCAGCTCGGGCGCGAGCAACGGCAGAAAGGCGAAGGCAGCCAGCAGAACGAGCACGGCCAGCGCGGGCGTCGGCGCGGCCAGATGTGCCAGCACCCGATCCGGGTGCAGGATCAAACCCGTGCCGATGCGTACCGGCGTGCTGCCCAGGTAGCCGTACCGTTCGGCAAGGTCGCTCGCCGCGCCGTGTCGCAGGGCCGGCATCAGGAGCGAAAGCACCACCGCGCCGTACGCCAGCGACACCGAAATGACCATCGCGCCTGGGCGGCGCCGGCCGCGCAGCAGCGCGATCCAGCCGAGCGCGAGCGCGACCAGGAAGGCGTCTTCCTTGAGCAGCAGCAGTGCGCCGACGCACAGGAGAAACAGGCGATCCCGTCGCCACAGCAGCGCGGCCAACGCCGCGAAGGCGGCAAGCGGCTCGAACAGGTCCGGGTGGAAGCCGAAGTCCACACCGCGCTGCAACGTCGGGGAGACGAGGTAGGCGAAGGCGAGCAGCGCGGCGGACGCCGGCGGCAGCAGCCGCCGTCCGGCAAGGTAAAGCGGCAGGGCGGCGAGCGCGGCGCCGAGCGCCTGCACCACGATCAGCGTCTGCGGGCCGGCGCCCAGCCGGTAGAGCAGGGCCAGTAGCAGCAGCGCCGGCTCAAAATGCTGGCCGAGGAAGTTGTAGCCGACGTACGTCGTTTGAAACCAGCGGCCGTGTGCCGTGTTCCAGAGGATCTGGTCGAAGAACGCGAGGTCGAACGCCGAAGCATGCAGTGTGCGATAGACGCGCAGTCCGAACGCCGCGTAGCCCACCGCCGCGACCAGGACGGCAGCGACCAGGCCGCGCTCGACGAGCGGCAGGCGCGCGATCGAGGCCCGGCGCCGGGTCGAACGCGGAGGGCGGATGGGCAGACCGACGCCCTGTGCCCCGCGCCCGACACCCTGCACTAGAGGCTCCAGTCGGCGCCGCAGCCGCGGCAGGCCGCCGGCGGCGTGTCCTCGGAGAGCAGGGCCGTGCGCCACGCCTGGTATCGCTCGCCGTTCCAGATCTCGGCAAGCGGCTGTCGCGCGGTGTGGCCGAGCACGATCGAAGCGTACGGCGCGGCGGTAAATGGCGCGACGCAGCAGGGCAGCACCTGGCCGTTCGCGGTGACATACATCAGCTTCCACGGCCGCATACATGCTCGGCGCGGTGCGTTCGGACCCTCGTGGCCGGCGATCTGCGCCGCCGGCTGCACCTCGCCGGAGCCGCGCAGGGAGACGCCCAACTCGCGGGCGAGCGCCTCTGCTTCCGCGATCGCGGCCGCGTCCACGGGGCGGGCATGGCCGTAGAGGGATTGGTCGGCGCGGGCGAGGCCGCGTTCGGAGAAGACGAGCCGCTGCAGGTAGACCTCGGCGATGCCGGCTGCGGCGGCGCGGCGCACGAGTGCGGGCAATTCGGCTACGTTCTCCTGCAGGCCCGTCATCCACAGCGAGACGCGCGGTGTGACCGCGTTGCGTTCCGACCTGGCAGCCGCGAGCGAGCGCAGGTTGGCGAAGATCCGCGCAAACCCGTCGGCGCCACGCACCGCCTCATACGTCTCGGGCGTACCCGCATCGACACTCACGCGCAGCTCGTCGAGCCCGCTCTCCACCAGCCGCGCCGGCCAGCGTCCGCGCAGCAGCAGTCCGTTGCTGTTGAACAAGACGTAAGCGCCACGCGCCTTCAGCTCGCGCACCATCGCCGGCACGTGCGGGTTGAGCAGCGGCTCGCCGATGCCGTGGAGCACGACCCGCCGCAGCCACGGGAACTGGTCGATCACCTTGTGGAATCGCTCCATGCTGAGATCGGCCGGCGGCTCCGCCATGCCGAAGAACTGCGGGCAGGTGCGGCAGCGCAGGTTGCAGCGGTTGGTGACCTCCAGGTACAGCTCTTCTGGCAGGTCCGGCACGGTCGCCGCTCGCCAGTCGGCCCGCTTCGTTGCCGCTATCGGTCGCGCACGTTCCGTCACCATCCACTCCTTGTCGCGACGCCGGCGCCTGCGCCCCTCTGCCGGGTCCTCGCGCCATGCTTGCTTCCCTGCCACGGGCTGCGCCGACGCTCAGGCCGACCTGCGTATACGACTATCGATTGGGTTCGGCAGCGCGTCGCGCGCGCCGGCCGCGAGCTCGCTCAGTCGCGCGGCGTCGAGCAGGACGATGCGGCGGCCGTCGATGCCCACGATCCCCGCGTCGGCGAAGTGGTAGAGCATGCGCGTGGCGGTTTCGCGCGTGGTCCACGCCGTCTCGGCGAGCTGCTGGCGCGTCAGCCCGGCCACCGCGCCGTCCTCTGCCGCGTCCAGCAGGGCGCCGGCAAGCCGCCCGGGCACGCCGGCCACCACGGCGCGAGCGGCCAGCCGCTCAACCGCGCAACGCCGGCGCAGCAGCGCCTGAATCAGGCGCGCCGCGAAGCCCGTCTGGTGTGCCAGCAGCCGGTCGAGCAGCGGCAGCGGTAGCTCACGCACGAGGCAGCCCCGCACCGCGACCGCGGTCTCCGCGTGGGGATCGCCGGTCAGGCTGTCGAGACCGAAGAGGGCGCCAGGCCTTAACGACTCGCTTACCAGCGCGGCGCCGTTTAATCCGCGCTGTCGCAGGTGCACGCGGCCGGCGGCGAGGATGTAGAGGGTGGTCCCCGGTTGGTCCGCCTCATAGACGAAGTGTCCCTCGGCGACGCGGCGAACGTGCTCCGTCGCACCATCGCCCCGACTGATGGCGGTAGCGCCCCGGTCCAGCGGTGGACTCTTGGGAAGATCACGCACAGGAGCGGCCACGGGACTCCTCCGAAGCGGCGAAACCGCCGCGTTACAGCCTCTGAGTCGTAGACTAGGCGCGGGCCGTTACAGCACGCGGTCAGTTCTTACGATTCGATGAACCGTCACCGCGATCGCGCGGCGCGGACCGTACAAAGCCGTTCGGGGGACGTAGGAGGGGAGATGAGCCAGCAAGCTGAACCGATCATGACTGGCATGCAGCCGGACGAGCTTTACCGCCTGCGCTGGCTGAGCGACGCCCAGATCGCCCCGAACGGGGAGCGGGTGGCGTTCGTCCACACCACGCTGGACGAAGCCGAGGACGACTACCGCGCACAGATCTGGATCGTACCCGCCGGCGGCGGCGAGCCGGCGCAGTTCACCAGCGGTCCGCGTCGCGACGGCGCTCCGCGCTGGTCGCCCGACGGCCGCTGGCTCGCCTTCACGTCCCGGCGTGGCGACGACGAGAAGGAGCAGCTCTACCTGTTGCCGGCCGGCGGTGGTGAGGCGCGGTCGCTCTCCAGCCATCCCGGCGGCGTCTCCTCGCCGGTGTGGTCCCCGGACTCACAGGCGGTGTGCCTGGTAGGCAACGATTCGCTGAGCGAAGAGCCGCCGAGAAACAGCAAGAAGGCGCCGCGGCCGCGCGTGTTCACTGCCCTGAAGTACAAGCTGAACGCCGAGGGCTTCATTTACGACCGGCGCAAGCACCTGTACATCGCCGGGCTGGACGGCGGCTTCCGCCCGCTCACCGACGGCGATTTCAGGGACGACGACCCGGCGTGGTCGCCCGACGGCCGCCGCATCGCCTTCGTCTCCGCGCGACACGAGAACCGTGACTTCGACCGCGTCAGCGACCTGTTTACGGTGGATGTCGTCAGCGGCGCCGTCGAGCGGCTCACCGACGGTACGATGACGGTCGCCTCGCCCGCCTGGAGCCCCGACGGCCGCGCGATCGCCTTCCTCGGCTATCGCGGTCCGGAGGACGGTCCGCGCCACAGCCGGCTCTGGTTGATCGAGCCGGGCGGCGCCGCCCGCTGCCTGACGGAATCGCTCGATCTCAACCTGAACACCGGTCTACCGCCGGTCTGGACGCAGGACGGTAGCGCCATTCTCCTGTGCGCGCACGACCGCGGCGCCCAGCCGCTGCTGCGCATCGATGCACGTACCGGCGCCGCTACGCGCGTGCTCGCGGGCGAGCGCACGATCGCCGCGTTCTCGCAGAGCGGCGACGGCCGCCTGGCCTTCACCGCCAGCAGCCCGGCGGAGCCCGCCGAGGTCTTCTCCGCCAACGCCGACGGCAGCGGCGAGCGGCGACTCACCAGCCTTAACGGCGCCTTCCGCGCGCAGCGCCGGCTGATGCCGCCCGAGCGGCTGACGGCGAAGGGCCCCGGCGGCTCGGTGGACGCCTGGCTGATCCGGCCGGCCGACTACCGGCCGGGACAGGCGCATCCGCTGCTGGTGAACATCCATGGGGGACCGTTCGCGCAGCAGGGCTGGGCCTTCCACGACGAGTTTCAGGTATTGGCCGGCGCCGGCTTCGGCGTGCTCTACTGCAACTACCGCGGCAGCTCGGGCTACGGCGAGGAGTTCGCCCGCAGCATCATCGGCGAGCCGGCGATCAAGGAGGCCGAGGACGTGCTCGCCGCGCTCGACCACGCGCTGGCGACGCTGCCGGACATCGACCGCGGCCGGCTCGGCGTACTGGGCGGCTCCTACGGCGGCTACCTGACGAGTTGGTTGGTCGGCCACACCGACCGCTTCGCCGCCGCCTGCTCCGAGCGAGCGATTAACAACCGGCTGTCGAAGGCGGGCACGGACGACATCAACACCTCTTGGGCCTACTTCCGCACCGAGCCCTGGCGCGACCCGGAGCTGTTTCTGCGCCTCTCGCCGCTGATGTACGTCGAGCAGATGACCACGCCGCTGCTGATCATCCACAGCGAGGAGGACCACCGCTGCCCGATGGAGCAGGCGGAGCAGCTCTTCACCGCGCTGAAGCGGCTGCGGCGCGACGTGACCTTCGTGCGCTTCCCCGGCGAAAACCACGAGCTGACCCGCGCCGGCAAGCCGAGCCACCGGGTCGAGCGCTTCGAGCTGCTGCTGTCGTTCTTCAAGGACCGCCTGGCCCTCGCCGCCCCTGCCCGCGAAGCCGCCGCAGCCGCCGCCGGCTCAGGGTGAAGCAGGCGCCTGGTAGGGACGGCGGTGAAAGCCTGACAGGGGCGCCTGAGGCGCCCCTGTCATTGACTTTTCGCGTCGCCGCCGAACCCGCGGGCCGTGCCCTATGTCAGCGGTAACAGCACCGGCGGCCCGATCGTGATCTCCCCGCTCACCATTGTGCCGGTGAAGGCGGGGTTCGGGCCGAAGATCGCATAGTTCAGCGGGGACTGCGCGGAGTCGAAGTAGACCGTAAAGGTGAAGCTGTCGCCAGCCTCGCCACCGCCTTCGCCGCCATCCACCGCCTCGATCTCGTAGAACGCCGGCTCGGTTGCCGTGCGCGAGCCGACCACGGTCTCGGCGGTTCCGGCATACGTCGCGCAGCCGAGCGTGCCGGTAAGCTTCGCCACCAGCAGCCCCGCCGCGTTGCGCTTGATGCTCACCAGCGCGACATCGTTTGCGTACATACCCATGAAGAACTGGTGAGCATCGATCGTGACCGTGCCCATCGCGAAGGTCGGCATGGCGAACGCCTCCGCGTTGTCCTCGATGATGCACTGGGCATAATGCGCGTCGAAGCTGAACGACTCGCGCAGCGGAACCGTGCCGTTGCCAACGGCGGCGGGCATCTGCTTCACGTTCACGCCGGCACCGGAGACCGTGAGCATCTCCCCCTGGGCACGGGCGCGCGTACCTACAAGGCCCGTGCCGACGACGCCGGCTCCTATGGCACCCGTCAAGCGAAGCAGGCTCCGTCGCGGGAGGGTTGGACGGCGTTTCCCAACCATGTCACCCTTCCATGCTCACGTTCGGCAGCAGCAAATCAAGCACACCGCGGTTGATCTGGGGATTGGCGCCCTCCGCGGGCTGGATGATCGGCTGACGGAAGCTGCCCGTCGCACCGAGAAACTCGCCGGTGCCGCCAATTACGGCGCCGACAAGCTGCGCCTGCATGCCGCCCGCCTCGTTGATGAGACCCATGATCGCGCCGCGACCTTCGAGGTGGAACTGCACAGCCGTCAGCCGCAGGTCGGGGTCTGTCGTCTCTGTGCTCGGGTGCGTCCAGGCGCCGAAGCATTGGTAAAAGCCGATCGGGGCGCCACCCGAATCGCCCGTCGCGAAGAGATCGGCGTCTACGTAAAACCAGTCGCCACGCTGGGGTGGCCCGCCGCCGGCCTGTGTGATATTGACGGCTCCGGCCGGGGTCGCGACGAAGTCCAGTTCCAGATGCATCGCCGTCCAGGCTGCGGACTGAGCAGACGCGCCGGTCGCACCGCGACCGGCCAGGGCAAGCCCGGCGCCACCGGCCGCGAGGGGCACGGCGGCACGTAGCGCCGTCCTTCGGTTGACTCGCTCGATCGGCCATCGCGGTCTCATCACGGGGTCCTCCTGTCTACAGCCGGTCAGCCGATGGCCCTGAGCCTGCCGTTCCGTCGAGGGCAGCTCCAGCCCCGAAGCTGGAGTTGCTCGACGGTGCTGCTCGGCCACGCCTCGCATGTCCCTCCTTTCCCGCGGCCGGGCGTCTATCGGCCCGCGACGGCGGACGGCTAGAATCGAGCCCATGAACGCGTGGAGCGCTTCGGTCCCAAGCCAGCCGGCCGGCTCCAACCTGATGAACGTCAGCGGCTCGCGAATTTGCACATACCACACGGGCTTCGTCGGTGCCGTTCACGGCCGCAACTGCGACCTGTTCGAAGCAGCGTGGCGCACCAAGGCCCGCTGCATGGTCGATATGAAGGGGGTGACGCATGGAACGCACCGGCACGCAGCTCGGCTCGCGTGAGGATCCGTCGCCCGCGGCGATGCGCGATTTCGCCCGCCGCGCCGAGGAGCTTGGCTACGAAACCGTTTGGGTGGGTGAGTCCTGGGGACGCGACGCCTTCGCGCTGATCACCTACATGGCGACGGCTACGGAGCGCCTCCAGTTCGGCACCGGCATCGTCAACGTCTTCAGCCGCAGCCCTGCGCTGATCGCACAGACGGCTGCCACGGTGGACGAACTGTCCGGGGGGCGGCTGATCCTCGGCCTCGGCACCAGCGGCGCCAACGTGATCGAGCACTGGCACGGCCTGCGCTACGAGAAGCCGGTCACGCGCATGCGCGAGTACATCGAGATCGTGCAGCAGATCCTGCGCGGCGAACGGCTCAACTACGACGGCGCGATCTTTCACATGTCCCGCGGCTTCCCGCTCCCCTTCAAGCCACTGCGGCCGAGCATTCCCATCTACCTGGCCACGCTCGCCGGCCGCAGCCTGGAGATCACCGGCGAGCTGGCCGACGGCTGGCTGCCGATCTATTTCTGGCCCGAGCACTTCGACCAGCTCACCGCCCCGATCCGCGCCGGCGCGGAGAAGGCCGGGCGCGACTTCTCAGCAATTACGATCACGCCCTACATCCTCACCGCCGTGTCGGACGACGGCGACGAAGCGCGCAGCCTGATGCGGGCGCACATCGCCTACTACGTCGGCGGCATGGGCGTCTACTATCACAGGCTGATCAGCGGCTACGGCTTCGTCGAGGAGGCTGAGCGCATCCGCACCGCCTGGGCCGAACGCGATCGTGCCCGTGCCGCGAGTTATGTCACCGACACGATGGTGAACGCGCTGACGATTAGCGGCACACCGGCACAGTGCCGCGAGCGATTGGCCGTGTACCGCGCCGTCGGCGTGCAGGCGCCCTGCGTCTCCTTCCCGCACGGCGCGAGCGAGAGAATGGTAGGCGAGACCCTGGAAGCGATGGCGCCAGCCCGCATGGCGGCGAGCTGAGCCGCCGTGCGCAGGACGTTCACTGCCTCCGTCCACCTCTACACCACCGCCGGCCGGCGTGTCGCGGCGGCGGCCTGCCTGCTCTACATCGAGATCGAGCCCTTCGCGCGCACCGAGTGGGGTGGCACGCTGAGCCAGATTGCTGCAGAGCAACCGCTGGGGAACGGCCCATACATTCTGCGCCTGCCGGACGGCCGCACGGCCCGCATCGCTTTGACGCTCGCGGAGGACGGAACTGCTGCCTTCACCGGCGAAGGCGCCATCGCGATTTGAGCGGTGCCGGTCTCACTCAATGGCCTCGGCAACCGTAACTGCCCGACGCGTCGATCCCATTTCTCGATTCACCCTTCGAAAGGAGCGATCCGTTGGATCTCCATCTGCGCGGCAAGAAGGTCGTCATTACCGGCGCGAGCAAGGGGATCGGCCTGGGGATCGCCCGCGCCTTTGCCCAAGAGGGCGCCGACGTGGTCCTCTGCGCCCGCTCAAAAGAAGCCC
>Ga0070741_10016052_pt1 | contig 12574 bp, 8 predicted proteins | sample Coa_R1_4_FD_66440 | JGI IMG/M metagenome (GOLD analysis project Ga0070741, IMG submission 66440) | Surface soil microbial communities from Centralia Pennsylvania, which are recovering from an underground coalmine fire - Coalmine... | ecosystem: Environmental > Terrestrial > Soil > Unclassified ...
CACCCATTCACCACGGTCCCACACAATCACGCCGCCCGCCCCGTAGTTCCCCGGTGGGATCACGCCTTCGAAGTCGCCATACTCGAGCGGGTGGTCCTCGACGCGCACGGCGAGCCGCTTGTCGTGGGTGTCGTACGACGGCCCGCGCGGAACGGCCCACGAGCGAAGGACGCCGTCCATTTCGAGGCGAAGGTCGTAGTGCAGCTGCCGGGCGGCGTGCTTGTGCACCACGAACAGCCGCCCGGGTACGCTGGACACCCGGCCGACGGGCTCGGGCGAAGTGTCCGCCGAGCGCTTGGCGCGGTAGGTTGCGAGGTGGTCGGGCGCGGGTATTTCGTCAGCCATAGTGGAACCTGACCGCTCGGCGCAGTCAGCTGCCGGCTTCGAGCTCTTAATCTGGAGGCTGGAAGCTGCCAGATTAAGAGCTTCACGCCGACAGCCGTCGGCGGTCAGCGGCCCGCCTTTTCCGGACGACCCCTATGCCCGCACGTTCCATCGCCAACGCCACCATCGCCTTCGGCCTCGTGTCCGTACCCGTCAACCTGTACGCGACGGCCGAGTCGAGCGCCGGCGTGTCGTTCAACATGCTGCACAAGAAGTGCGGCTCCCGCCTCAAACAGCAGTATGTGTGCACCAAGGACGGTGAGACGGTCACGCGGGATGACACGGTGAAGGGCTACGAGTTCGCCAAGGGGCAGTATGTGGTCCTCACGCCGGAGGAGATCAAGGCGCTCGAGGAAAAGGCCACGGGGGCGATTGATATCGCCGAGTTCGTCCCGCTGGCCAAGGTGGACCGCACCTACGTTGAGAAGGCGTACTACCTTGGTCCCGACAAGGGCGGCGACCGGGCGTACCGCCTCCTCGCCAAGGCGCTCGACGACACGGGGCTTGCCGCGCTCGGCCAGTACGCCGCGCGTGGCCGGCAGTACCTCGTGCTGCTCCGCCCTGCGTCCGACGGCGTGCTGGTGATGGAGCAGCTGCATTATGCCGACGAGGTCAGGCCCACCACCGAGGTAACGCTGCCCACGGGCGACGTGAAGCCGCAGGAGCTCACGATGGCCAAGCAGCTCATCGCGCAGACCGCGACCGACGATTTCAGGCCCGAAAAGTACAGGGACACGGTGCGCGAGCGCGTCCTCGAGGCGATCCAGAAGAAGGTTGACGGTCAGGAAATCACCGCCGATGCACCGGCCGATACGGGCGCCCGGATCATTGACCTGATGGAAGCGCTCAAGGCAAGCCTGGCCAAAGCGTCGTAGCCGACCACAACAGGCGACAACCGGCAACCACGGAGAACGACTGTGCGCCTGTTGGCGGGGACGAGCGGCTTCGCATTCAAGGAATGGAAGGGGTCCTTCTACCCGGAGAACCTCAAGGACGACGCGATGCTCGCGTTCTACGCCGGCAGGTTCCCGACCGTCGAGATCAACAACACGTTCTACCGACTGCCAAAGGAGCACGTGCTGCGCGACTGGGCGTCGCAGGTGCCCGAAGCGTTCACGTTCGCCATCAAGGCGAGCCAGAAGATCACGCACTACGCCCGTCTCAAACCGGAGTGCCAGGGCGCGGTCGAGTTCCTCCTCGGGAATACCATGGCGCTTGGCAACCGGCTCGGCCCCATCCTCTTCCAGCTTCCGCCCAACCTCAGGAAAGATCTGCCGCGGCTCGAAGCCTTCCTTGCCTTCCTTCCGCCGGACCGGCGTTACACCATTGAATTCCGGAACGACACGTGGTTCGACGACGACGTGTACGCCGTACTGCGCGCGCGCGACATTCCCGTGTGCGTCACCGAGCAGCCGGAGTTCTCGTCCGCCGTGGTGGCCACGGCGACCTGGGGCTACGCCCGACTGCACAAGCTCGACTACACCGCCGCCGAACTTTCCGCGTGGGCGAAGCGCATGGCCGCGCAGCCGTGGAGCGACGCCTATGTCTACTTCAAGCACGACGAAGGCGAGGGTTCCGGCCCGCCGGCGGTGACAACGTTCATGCGGGCCTTCGGCGTCTGATGCACCACGCCGCTGCAACGGATGACCTTGCGCTGCGCGCATCCCGGCCGCGCCAATGATCGTGCACCTGATTGACGGCACCTATGAACTGTTCCGCCAGTTCTACGGCCAGCGCCGCTTCAACGGCGGCGAAGACCGGCCCTACGCGGCCGTCCGCGGTGTGCTGCACAACGTGCTCGAAGGACTCGAGGGTGGCGCCACGCACGTCGGCGTTGCCACCGACCACGTCATCGAGTCATTCCGCAATGACCTCTGGCCAGGCTACAAGACGGGCGAGGGTATTGATCCGGCGCTGTGGGCACAGTTCCATCCGCTCGAGGACGCGCTCCGCGCGCTCGGCGTCGCGGTATTCGCCATGGTCGAGCTCGAGGCCGACGACGGACTCGCGTCCGCCGCGTACCTCGCCGCGCAGGATCCGCGCGTCGAGCAGGTGGCCATCTGGACGCCCGACAAGGACCTTTCGCAGATCGTCCGTGGAGATCGGATCGTGCAGGTGGACCGCAAGAATCACGACATCAGAAATGAAGCCGGCGTGATCGCCAGGTTCGGCGTGCCGCCGAAACTCATTCCGGACTACCTGGCGCTTGTCGGCGACGCCGCGGACGGCTTTCCCGGCATCAAGGGAATCGGCCCCAAAACGGCTGCGCGCCTGCTCAACAGGCACGGCCCGATTGACGCCTTCCCCGACGACGTGCTCGGCGACCAGCGCGGCCAGGCCCTGCTGTTCAGGACCCTCGCGACCCTGCGGACCGACGCTCCGCTGTTCGCCAGCGTGGACGACATCCGCTGGCGTGGCCCGACGCCGGAACTCAGCGCGTGGGCCGAGCGCGTGGGCGACGCGCGTCTTGCGGAACGTGCGCACCGGGTCGCGACCGAGGGGCCGAAGTCCCGGCCGCGGTCTGGATGGACGGTCGGCAAGCTCGCGAGGGAACCCTCGTGACGCACAGCCTGACCAAGTCCGGCTTCGTCGCGGGCTGGCAGTGCCCGAAACTGCTCTGGTGGCGGGAGCACGAGCCCGACGCGCCGGAACTCGAACCGGACGTCGTCCTGCGCGACCTGTTCGACCAGGGTCTCCTGGTTGACGGACGCGCGCGAACCGAGTGGCAGAACGGCGTCATCATCGGTGACGGGATGAGTGCCGGTGACGACCGCGACGCCCGGGATGCGGCGCGTCTGACCGCCACGCAATCTGCGATCGCGTCGGGCGCATCGGTCCTTTTCGGCGCGACGTTCGAAGCGGACGGCGTGTTGTGCGTGGTGGACGCTCTCGAGCGCAACGCCGACGGGTGGACCCTCATCGAGGTGAAGTCGGCCAGCGAGGTGAAGGACTACCACCTACCCGACGTCGCGGTGCAGGTCCACGTCGCCCGACGGTGCGGAGTGCACGTAACGCGCGCCGAGCTGATGCATCTGAACAGGGACTACCGGCATCCTGGGGTAGGCAACCTCTTCGTCCGTACCGACGTGAGCGCGGAGGTGAGTGGTCTGCTCGGCGATGTCGCAGACCGGATTCCGCGGCTCCTCGCCACGCTGAACGGCGCGCTTCCCGACCATCCGGTTGGGGAACATTGCTGGTTTCACGGCCAATGCGCCTTTTTCGCGCGTTGCTGGCCGGACGACCCCGATCATATCCGCAACCTGTGGAACGTTGGCCCGAAGAAGACGCTCGAGTGGATGGCGAAGGGCGTTTCGCGCATGTCCGAGATTCCGGCCGGCGCCCGACTCCACGAAAAGCAGCAGCGGCAGATGAAAGCACAGCGCGAGAACCGGCTTATCGTCGAGCCCGGACTGGGTGACGCCATCCGGCCCGCGCTCGAGGCAAAGCGGCTCGGCTTTCTCGATTTTGAGACGGTGTCACGTGCCTTGCCGGTGTGGAGTGGACTCGGCCCCTGGCATCAGACCGCGGCGCAGTTCAGTTATCACGAACAGCAGCCGGACGGCACGGTTACGCACGTGGATTTCCTGGCCGAGGGGCCCGACGATCCGCTCGACCCTCCGGACGACCCGCGCGAGCCCATCGCGCGCGCCATGCTTGCCGCCACGGCCAATGCGGACCGCATTGTGATGTACACGCCGTTCGAGCGCACGCAGATCAAGGCGCTCGCGGCGCACCTGCCGCATCTGGCCCCGCAGCTTGCGGAGCTCATTGACAAACTGTGGGACCTCAAACCGCCCATCGAGCAGAACGTGTACCATCCCCGGTTCCTGGGCAGTTTTTCGCTCAAGGACGTGCTGAACCCGCTGGTTCCCGACCTCAGCTACAACGACCTGGTGATCGTGGATGGCAAGACGGCAAGCGTGGAGATCGCGCGATTGCTGTTCGTCTCGGGCCGCATTCCGCGCCACGAGCGCGACCGGATACGCCGCGATCTTCTCGACTACTGTCGGCGCGACACGTTTGCGACGGTACGGCTGGTCGAGCGGCTCGCGGAACTGGCGCGCTGATCCCGGGAATGGCCGGTCGCGCGCGGCCACCATACCGGCGGGCGCGCGTCAACCCAGGCCGGCCAGCCAGTCGCGGCTCACCGCGGCCACCTCCTCCATGACGGCGGCGTCGTCCCGTCCTGACGACTTGAGTACATGAAACGAGTGATCCGCGCCTTCGAGCCAGTGCATCCGCCACGGGCAGCGCACGGTGCCTGCGGCGCGCTCCATCAGAGTGGGTGTGCAGAGCGCGTCCCGCGTGCCATTGAAACAGAGCACGGGCATCACGATGGATGGCAGGTGCGCATCGCGGAGCTTCTGCGGCTGCCCAGCGGGGTGCAGCGGATATGCGAGCAACAGGAGCCCGTCGGCGGCGAACCCGTCGGCGGCGAGCATCGAGAACGCGCGGCCGCCCATCGAGCGCCCGCCAATGATCAGGCGCCCGGGCGACAGCTCGCGCCGAACGAACTCCGCCACCGCTGCGGCGGTCTCCTTGAGCTTCGGCATCGGATCGGGTCGCCTGGCCTTGCGCTCTGTGTACAGGAAGTTGAACCGCACCACGCCGAAGCCGGCCGCCCGCATGGCGCGCGCGGTCGCGAGCATGCCGTGGTCGTTCATCCGGCCGCCGGCCCCGTGCGCGCACACGAACACGGCGGCGTCCGCCCCGGATGTCGCCGGCTCGTAGACGGCGTTCGCGGACTCGTCACCAACGGGTACCGTCCAGCGGAAGTCGTTCATTCGATGAACTCCGGCACCAGCTGCATCTCGTCGTAGAACCGGTGGCCGCCCGTAGGCGTGCCCGCGCGCAGCCGTGCGCGCGTGAGCACCAGGCGGTCAATTGTCCGCGTCATTCCCACGTAGAGCAGCCGTCGGGCCTCCTCCAGCTCCTGGGTCGTGGGTCCGCGCTCGGGGTGCCCGCCGGGCAGGCGCGCGTCCTCCACCCCGACGACGTAGACGCGCGAAAACTCGAGCCCTTTCGTCGAGTGCAGCGTAAGCAGGTTCACCCGATCCGGCTCCGGTTCTCGTCCGTCCTGCTGCGACAACGCGGCCCGATCCAGCAGCACGGCAAGCTGCGCCGCCAGGGTGTCACCCTCGATGCCAGTCATGAGCCGCCGCAGACGCATCATCGCCATCGGATACCGTTCGTCGGCGCTTTTGGATGCCCGGACGCGGGCGAGCAGCCGCTCGCCGCCGAGTTGTTGGACGAGGAACGCGACGGGAGGGTCATCCGCCGTGCGTTCTGCCTCGTACCACTCGAGTGCTCCGCCGTAGCGCCCGAGGGCATAGACCCGCGTGCGGTCGCGCAGGAGCAACGCCTCGGGCAGCAGTTGCCCGGGATCGCTCAACGCGAGAGCCACGCCGAGGTGGCCGAGCAGCTCGGCCAGCGCCGTCTTCCGCGCGCGCACCTGGCGCACGTGGGTCAGGCGCAGCATGACCTGCGCGAGCGCCATCGTGTCGTCGAGTGCGCGATGCGCGCGGTCGAGCGCGATGCCGAACTGGCGCGCCAGGTCCGGCAATCGACGGCTCGTCGGGAAGAGATCCTGCGCGAGCGGCAGGGAGTCGTACATCAGCAGGTCCCACGGCGCGCCGATTCCCGTGGCGAGCCGGTGCAGCAGGCGGAAGTCGAATGCGTACCCATTGTGCGCCACGACAATGTCCGTGCCGCAGAAAGCGCGGAACGCCGGCCACACCTCGGCGAACGGCGGCGCCGTGGCCAGTTCCTCGTCGCTGATGTGGTGCACCGCGCGTGCCTCCGCGGGGACGGCGCCCTGCGGCTTCACGAGCGATGACCACGTGTCCACGATCTTCCCGCCCCGCACGCGCACCGCGGCGATCTCGACGACCTCGGCCCGCAGGGGGTCCGTTCCTGTCGTCTCCGTGTCCACTGCGGTGAAGTCGTCGAACGACGTGGCCGACGATTCCATTTCAAGCAGTTGCGCGGCCTTGAACACGCCAAGCGCGAGCCCGACGGACGGCGTGGCGTCGGCCGCGACCTCCAGGGCGCCTGGCGGCACGTCGGCGCCACGGACGGCTTTCACGCCGAGTTCCACGAGCAGACCCTGCAGGCCGATTTCGGCGCCGCCAAGCGAGGGCAGGTGCACAAGAAGGCGGTCGCGTCGCGCGGTGCGCAACCGGTCGGAGAGCGCGCAGACGTCGTCGAGTTCCGCCGGGTCGGCCAGCTCGTCGTGGTGATCGTTGAGCAGTGAACTCACGCGGCCCACGCGCCGCGACAGCAGGTCCTGAACAAGTGGCGCGAGCGCCCGGTGATGCTTGCCGATGGCCTCGAGGTTTCGGAGGTCGGCAAGCGCACGACGGATCTGACGTGCCGTTTCATCGCGCTTTGGGAGCTGGGACGCAGTGCGGCTCAACTGGCGACGCAGGTCAATGCGCCTCTCTTCGGCGCGGGCGAGCGCCTCGTCGTAGAGCGGTCGCGGCAGCACGGCGCGGAAGACGTCGTTGCGCATCAGCTCGTCGTCGGGGTGGGCGATGACCCGGAGCGCGGCGAGCACGTAGCCCACGACCGGGTCATCCGACAGCGCGTGCCCGCGCGCAAGGCGGCAGGGAATGCCGGCGTTGAGCAGCACGGTCTCCAGGCGGTAGCCCATCTCGTGGTTCCGGTACAGGATCGCCACGTCGCCCCAGCGGTGCCGCGAGGCGGCGCGGTCGGACTGCAAGTCGTCCACCAGCCACGCTGATTCGTCCTCGTCGGTCGCGAAATCGAGCGCCCGGACGGGGTATGGCGTCTCCCGGTGCGCTTCCGGCGGACGCCGGTCGTCAAAGATCGGCGTGTTGGCGAGGAGCAACCGGCGCGCCACGGCGAACACCGCCCGCGGGCACCGCCGGTTTTCCTCGAGCGGGATCGTCTTGCCCGTGAGTCCGAAATCATTCGCGAACTCCCGGAACACCCGCGGGTCGGCGCCAGCCCACGAGTAGATGGACTGTTCGTCGTCTCCCACGGCGAACACGTGCCGATGTTCCGCGGCCAGCGCACGAATTACGGCGTACTGCGCCGGATTGAGATCCTGAAACTCATCCACCAGCACGGCGTCCCAGCGGGCGCGGATTCTGGCCGCCGGCTGCGGCTGTTCGAGCAGCTCGGCGGCCTTGAGCACGAGCATGTCGAAATCGAGCAGTCCGCGTTGAGCCAAAAACCTGGCGTATTGCTCGAACAGCGCGCGGTCGTTCCGGAACAGTTCCTCGCCCCGGAAGCGGAGCGCGGAGAACCGCTTGAGCACCTGGCGGTGCCACCGGCGCGGACCCTCGATCCGGCGCAGCACGCTCTGCTGGTACTCGTCGTCGGCGATGCCGAACGCCGGGTCCACGCCCACCGCCGCGCCGAATTCCCGCAGCAGCTCGGCGCAGAAGGCGTGTATGGTGCCGCGCGTGATGCGGCCCGCGCGCTCGCCAAGTCGCGATTCCAGGCGATGAGCGATTTCGTCGGCGGCCTTGTTGGTGAACGTGAAGGCGCAGATACGGGCCGGATCGAAGCCGTGGCGCTCCACCAGCCAGGCGATGCGCTCGATCAGGCAGTACGTCTTGCCCGCGCCCGGCCCGGCCAGCACCAGCTGCGCGCCCGGCGGTGCTTCGATCGCGCGCCGCTGCGACGGCGATGGCGCAAAGGAAGCCGCGGGCTTTACGGTCATGGATCGCCGCTACGCACCGTGGTCGCCGTCCAGGCCGGCGACGATTGTCCGCGCCCGGGGGCCGGCCAGAAACAGGAATTCGTGGTTGGTCACGTGACTCACCCGCCCCACCTTCTCGCCGCGCGGATTGTAGATGCCGATACGCGCCCCGATGTAGCGGCGGTGCGGCACGGGGATCGTCGCCACCTCGCCCCGTGCCGCCCTGAGGAGATGTACGATCTGCCGCCGCGAGAAGAAGCCCTCGTCGTTGAACGAGACGATGAGGTACCGCGCGCGCACGTCGTGCACGAGCGCCGACAGCGCCTCCCATGCCTGCGTGCGCGAATTGTAGGCGCTCCGGGTGGTGCGACAGTCCTCGCGCTTGCGGGCCACGCCGTATGCGGGCGGCGCGTCGTGGCGCACGATCGTCTCCCACACGTGGTAATTCGCGTGATACGAGTGCTGGTTGTAGGGCGGGTCAATGTACGCCACGTCCACCGGGTCCATCGCGCGCGCCAGCGCGTTGGCGTCCATCCGCATGGCTCGCCCACCTCCGGGGAGCAGCTCGGGCAGGCGGAGCTCGATGCGGTTGAACGAACGTGGCGCCCACGTCTTGAGGTACGCCATCTGCAGGCCGGTCGTGGAGTCCACGCGATCCGCCGCCTCCAGCAGCGCGGTCAGCAGAATCGCACGCTCGGCGTCGGTGTCGGCGATGCGGTCAATCTCGTCCCGCATCGCGTCAATGCGGCGACCGTTGAACGGCTGGAAGTACCGCGCGTCCTCGCAGAAGGTGCGCGTGATGTACCCCCGGCGGCCCCGGAGCCCGTTAAGCCGGGCCATCTTGGCCGCAAGCTCCTCCCGCCGCACGCGTCGCCGATCAACCGCGACATACGTTGTGGCCAGCACCTCGGCATACGTCGCCAGGTCGTTGGCCGTTACGTGGAACCCCGCGCGCTTGAGACCCTGCGCAACGCGCGTGGTGCCGCAAAAGAGGTCGCACGCCGTGGGCGTCCGCCGCGCGCCGGCCACGGCCGCCTGGGCAAGGGCGACGATCCGCGGGACGAGGATCCGCTTGGAGCCGATGTACTTGATCACGCCCGCGGTCGCGCGCCCTCGCGTGACGCCCTCAGACCAGGTACCGCGCGATCGCCATCGTCACGACGGCGATCAGAAGCAGCGTAGCCACGATGCGGGCGGCCATCCCCGCCCGTGCCCGCATCGCCTGCACGGCGGCCATGCGGGCGTCTTTCTCCGCGCCCGGCGCCATCTGCATCGCCGCAACGGCTTCGTCCGCCGCTTTCAGCGTGTTCGTGCGCATCACGAACGTGCCGATCAGAAACGCCAGAATCGCCGCCGCGGCGCCGCCGCCGAGTGCCATGGCTTCGCGCGTGGAAGCCCAGTTCGTGACGCTCCCCATGCGAATCATGTACATCCAGAGGCCCGTGAGGATCGTGACCAGCGCGATCGAGGGAAGCCAGGTGAACATGTTTCGCCGGCGGAGCTCCGCAAAGACCTTGCCGGCATCCGGCCCCACGGTCTTGAACGTCGGGAGCAGGAAGCTGACGATGAAGAAGACCGCGCCGGCCCAGAACACGCCGGTGACGATGTGCAGGATGCGCAAGATGATGAGCGTCACGTGAAGCCTCCGGTTCTGCGGGTGGGAGTGCCGCACCTTCGGGAGGGGGTGGAAGGAATGTAGGGGGTCGTGGGAGCGCGTGGGCGAGTGACGTTGGCCAACCCCGATGCCGGCCGCGCGGGCGACGTCGGCCACTTCGCGCACGCATCCCCCTGACCGCCCTTCCACGGGTCAGGCCTCCGGCCGGGGTGCCCGGAAAGGTGTGTCCAGTCGGGGCTGGACGTGGCGTGCAAGCGGATGGCCGGCGCGCGCCGTATTAATTGGTGTTCCGGCAGCATCCATCACTACGGACGGAGGCAGGATGTTCCGAAGGATTCCCCACCTCTCGCGGCTGGGCGCGTTCGTCGCCGCGGCCGCGATGGTCGCTGCGCCCGTGGCGCGCGCGCAGCAGAAGATGGACGAGGAGTACACGAAGCAGATCAAGCAGTTCCTGCGCGACCCGCGCATCTCGACCGAGCTCGTGGACCACCTGCCCGCGTCGAACACGGTGCCAACGCCGCTGAAGTTCTTCGGGCACATCATGGGCGCGTGGGGGATTCTCGACAAGAGCGGGCCTATGAACGACTACCTCGCCGCCATCGCCAAAGCCGCTCCGGGCCGCGCGAAATACTGGACGATCGGCAAGAGCGAGGAAGGCCGCGACATGTCGGTGATCGTCATCGGCAACGAAGAGACGATCCGCAACCTCGAGCAGCACAAGCAGCGCATCGCCGCCCTTACCGACCCTCGCAAGACGACCGAAGCGCAGGCCCGCCAGATCATCGAGAAGACCGGCAAGCCGATCTACTGGATCACGAGCGGGATGCATTCCCCCGAGCGTGGCGGTCCGCAGATGCTCATGGAGCTGGCGTATCGCCTGGTCGTCGAGGAAACGCCGTTCATCCAGAACATCCGGAACAACGTGATCACGATGATCACGCCGGTCGTGGAAACGGACGGGCGCGACAAGATGGTGGACAACTACTACTTCAACAAGCAGCGCGCGCCGGGCGAGGGCACGTTGCCGCTGATGTACTGGGGCAAGTACGTCCAGCACGACAACAACCGCGACGGCATGGGCCAGCTGCTGGCCCTCACGCGGAACATCGAGAAGTTCGGCCTCGAGTGGCACCCGACCATCCTGCACGACCTGCACGAGGCGCAGACGTTGCTCTACGCGTCCACGGGTACGGGCCCGTACAATGAGCAGCTCGACGCAATCACGGTAAACGAGTGGTGGACGCTCGCCGAGAACGACGTGATCGAGATGACCAAGCGCGGCGTGCCCGGAGTGTGGACCTACGGGTTCTACGACGGTTGGACCCCGAACTACATGTTCTTCGTGGCGCATGGGCACAACGCCACCGGCCGCTTCTACGAAGTGCAGAGCTACGGACCGGATACATCCACGGTGCAGACGGTGCAGAGCCGTGAATGGTTCCGCCCCAACCCGACCATCGGACCCATTCCCTGGGGTCCGCGCAACAATGTCAACATCCAGCAGTCGGCCATTCTGTTCGCCCTGCAGCACGTCGCGAAGAACCGGACGTTCTGGCTCGAGAACTACTGGCTCAAGAACAAGCGCGCCGTGGACAAGGGGAAGACCGGCCCGACGTTCGGGTGGGTGATCCCTGCCATGCAGCGCCGCAAGGCCGATGCCGCCGACGCGGTGAACGCGCTTATTGATCAGGGCGTCGAGTTCCACACGGCAACCGCCGATTTCAAGGCCGGCAACCTGGACGTCCGGAAGGGTGATTACATCATCCGCGGTGACCAGCCATTCCGCACCGTGGCCGACATCTACTTCTCCATCCAGCGCTTCTCGACCGCCAATCCGAGTCCCTATGACGACACGGGCTGGACGTTCCAGTACCTGCGCGACATCGTCGTGCTGCCGGCCACCGACAAGGCGCTCCTGGCCGGTCCGATGACTGAGGTGAAGGGCCACGTCACGGCGCCGGGCGGCCTGAATGGCAGCGGGCCGGTGATTGTGGTCGAGCACACAGGCGACAACAACATCGCGGCCTTCCGTTACCGGCTGAAGGACGTGAAGATGGCCGCCGCCGAGGAGGACTTTGACGCCGCAGGTCATCGGTTCCGTGCCGGGTCAATCGTCATCCAGAACGCGAACGCCGCGCAGGTGGGTGCGGCGCTCAAGGAGCTCGGTCTCTCCGGCTGGGCCGTGGCGACCGCGCCGACCGTCAGGACGCACGACCTGGACATTCCGCGCATCCTGTACCTGCACAGCTGGAACCGCACGCAGGACGAAGGATGGGTGCGCGCCTCGCTCGAGGCCTACGGCATTCCGTTCACGTACACGGGCGACAAAGAACTCGCCAACATGCCGAACCTGCGCCAGAAGTACGACGTGGTGATCTATCCGCACGTCAGCGGGAACGCGCAGTCCATGGTGGCAGGCGTCACCGGCGGCTCGAAACCCATTCCGTACAAGAGCACGAAGGAATTCCCGGCACTCGGTCTGCCCGATTCCACCGACGATATTCGCGGCGGCATGGGAATCCAGGGCCTGATGAACCTCTACAAGTTCGTCGAAGAGGGTGGTACGCTCATCACCGAGGGCGCCACGTCCACGCTGTTCCCGGAGTACAACCTCACGCCGGGACTCACGGTGGAGCAGCCGTCGGGCCTGTTCGCCCGCGGTACAATTCTCCGCGGCCTGATCGTGGACCAGAAGAGTCCGCTCGTCTACGGCCTCACAGCCCGTGAAATGGCCGTGTACTTCAACCAGGGACCGGTGCTCAGCACCGGTGGCGGGTTTGGCGGGTTTGGCGGCGGAGGCGGCGGGCGCGGCGGTGGGTTCGGCCAGAACATTCAGCCCATGGCCAGCGCACCACCGGTGTCCAGCATCGCCATCGGCGGCGTACCCGTCGAAATACCGGAGAGCG
>Ga0070741_10016053_pt1 | contig 12574 bp, 7 predicted proteins | sample Coa_R1_4_FD_66440 | JGI IMG/M metagenome (GOLD analysis project Ga0070741, IMG submission 66440) | Surface soil microbial communities from Centralia Pennsylvania, which are recovering from an underground coalmine fire - Coalmine... | ecosystem: Environmental > Terrestrial > Soil > Unclassified ...
GCGTCTAACCGCAGATCGAGGCTATAGTTTCCGTGCAGCCGCAGCGTACGCGCGAGGGAGGCATTCATCGTGAACGTCATGGGTCCACGGATGGAGTTTCGTCCTGCGTCGCCCCATTGTCCGCTGGCCGGTGCAGTGTAGGCCTGACTATTGAGGAAGTAGCCGTTGGCCGCGGTATACAACGCTGCACTCGTGCGGTCAGGACGGATTGTGCCTGTAACACCCGTGCCGGGAACTGCCGCCAGATAGACAGGTGTCTCCGGCAGACCCGATCCCGCAGTGATTTGTGCAAAGACCGTCCATTCTTTGAAGGCGCGACCTCGCCATCCACTCAGCAGTGTTCCGCCGCCCTTTCCCATGCCCGTCGTGTACTGCAGCAAGAGATTGAGGAGATGGCGCTGATCGAAGCTCGAGGGGCTCCGCTCGGCGCGAAGATCCAACCAATTTTGCACGACGATCGGGGCGCTTACGGCAGATGAAGAAGCTGTGGTCGAGATCGCTGTCGCGGAGTTTGCGACAGTGTGGCCCTGTCCTCCTATCTGCGTGTCGTCGTCTACAGATTTCGCGAAGGTGTAATCGAGGCTTGCCGTCAAGCCGGCACGAAGCCGCCGCCGCAGTTGCAATTGCGCAGCTTCGCGCTCCAGATTGCCGCCTGATGTCCGGTAGATGAAGCCCACCGGACATTGTGGACAAGGGTTCGCGGCACCGATCGGGTAGGTATTCGGCAAAAATTCCTGCGTGCCGTGTGTGCCCTTTGTGCCGAGGTACGTGGCCGTCATTACGAGGGCAGCGGGCAGATCGCGTTGCGCCGAGAGTTGCCAGACCTGTGCATAGCCGACTCGCAGGTTTGGATCGACCGCGAAGTTATCCGGGGTCGTACCCGCGCAATTCCGAAAGCCATCGGCCAGGGTCAGTGGACAGGTTGCACTGCGCTGCACGCTGAGGCTGTTCGAGAGCGGCGACTGCTGTGCCAGGCTTTCGGCCGCGGCAAGGTAGATCGAGGTGTCGTCATAGATGCCGTAACCCGCGCGAACCACGAGCGTGGAAGCAGGGATCGGCCGCCATGAAAGGGCCACGCGCGGTTCGAAGCCGTGCAGGTCTCCTCGCACCAGCGAACTCGGATAGTGCTCCCCCGTCGCCGGTCCCTTGGGAGAACTCCCGACTACCGGCGCCGCTGCTTTGAAGTCAGGCGCGAGGTCAAGATTCACGAGCCGCCCCTTCAGCTCAGTCATCGGCGCACCGTACTCCCAGCGGAGGCCCGCATTGATCGTTAGCTCCGGCCGCACGCGCCAATCGTCGTTCACATAGGCGTCGTAGACCTTCTGCCTCAAATATTTGTCTGCGTTGCCATAGGCCAGTGCACTCGTATCGGGGAAGCCGAGGAGAAAGTCGGCGAGGTCCGAGCCGGTCGCCGACGCGGGACCATTAGTGAAGGTGAAATTGCCTCGCGGATTCTGCTGCTCGAGCAGGTTGTACTGCTGCCAACGCAGATCCCCGCCAGCGAAGATGGTATGCCGTCCACGTGTCGTAGAGACATGTAAGGACGCCTGGTCGGTGCGATTGCGATTGAACTCGCTATTTCCATCGGTCAGGGCGGCAATCCCGCTGGAGAAAGTAAGAGACGGCGGTCCCCAGTCGCCTGGATCCTGATCGTTGCCTGTTATGCCCGCATTGCCGGAAATGTTGTTCAGGTTTGCGAAATTCGGAAAGAGTTGAGTGCGAAGCCGGGTGAAGTGATAGCCGAAGGTTGCGAAGATCTGCCGCTCAAAACGATGCTGCCAATTCACATTGGCATCCAGGCCGAGCGTGTCCGTTTTGTCGATGAAGCCAAAGAGGCTTTCGCTGTTCGCGCGAATGCTCTGGAAGCCAAAGCCGCCGTACAGCGAATCGCGGTGAGTGACGGTTTTATCCAGACGCGACTGCAGAGCGTCCTCATGCGTCTTGCTCAACAGCGCCGCTTCATAGTTGTAGCGGGAGTTTCCGGCAAGATTGGGCAGAGGATACAGCGCAAGGAGCGCCTGCGCCTGTGGGCTCACAGGAATTGGCCCGGTAAAAGGGGCACCCGTGGCAGGGTCGCAAGTCGCGAGTGGTTGGCCTTGTGCATTCGCCTCGCCGCTCAGATCGCCAGCCCGCTCAGCGCAGGTCGGCACCAGCCCCGTGCCCGTGCTCGCGGTTCCATTGCGCGTCCATTGATAAGCGATAAAGAAGTTGGGGCCGCGGTAGAAAAGCGGAGGAATCCGTATCGGCCCGCCGAAGGTCGCGACCATCGTAATGCGGTTGTAGCTGTCCTTTGGCAGCACAAGTCCGGTCAGCGAATACGGCTTCGCATCAAAGATTGAGTTCTCAGCGAATACTCCGAAGCTGCCGTTGTACAGCGCCTTCGTTCCGGGTCGATGATTCCCGATTGCCGGCGACAAGGAGTATTGAGACGTAGCGGCATTACTCTCGCTTCCGTTAATCAGCAGCCCATCCGCCGCACGCTCTGCGTCCTCACTGGATGGCGGAGGTTGCGGCACGGGCTCTTCCGGCTTATTACTCTTTGAGCTCTGTTTCGACTCCTCTTCGGTGCGACTTCTCAAGGGATTGGTTGTCGCTGGCTCTGTCTGCGCCATGGCCAGCAGGTCCTTGAGATCGAGCATCTGCAGCGTCCACTCGCCCTGTTCATTCGTGGCGCCGATCGTCACCGAACTGCGCGTCGGTGCGAACCCGCGCAGCTCAATATCGATCTTCCAGTCTCCCGCAGGAACGTTAGGAAATTCGTACAGACCCTGGGAGTCAGTTAGGGTCGTCAGCTCGGTCGTGCCCTGCGTCAGGGTCACGGTCGCCCCTGGAACCGGCACGCCGCCATAGCGCACACGACCGTGATACTCCGCTGCCGATAGTGCCTGTGCTGCAAGCACAAGGCAGACGCAGGCAATCTGCACCGCAATGCGCCAATGCCTTGTGACCAAGCCCAATCCTCCGTTCATCCTTCTTAATACGTTCCTGGGCAGAAGCCGGTTCAGTTTTTGGTGGGTTGTTCCATGTTATCGACGAGGACATCCCCGGTCTGGACCGTTCCGTTGCGCCTAATTGGCCGAGGGATGATCCGCCTTGTCGACCACCAGCACCCGCACGGGCGCCTTGCTCATCGCCTCAAGCCTCAAGCCAATCTGCTCCGTGATTGCCGTATATAGAGGCGGCGGTGCATCGGCCGCATCGCTCGGCGGCGGAACCTTGATTCCCATGCCGCCAAATTGCGATTCATCCGGGGTCCATTTCAGCAGGAAGTTGTACCGTCCCTGCAGCTCCGTCTCGTCAACTACCGGGCGATCCAACACCGCCGATTGCATCAGATGGCAAAAGTCCTCCATGGTGGCGTTGCGGACCGTCAAGATTCCCAGCCCACGGAAGAATAGCCCCGGCAGCGCGCCGGAATCCGGAGCGGCTTTCTCCATCTTCTCGCCGCCCTTCGCTACGAACAGGACGTATGCCGGCATCTCCTTCTTGTCCTCGTGGAATTTCAGCTGGAAACGATCCGCAAGCACCTGCTGCACCATGTGGCGAAGCTGGTCGGGGTTTGGCGTTCCTGGAATGTCCGGTTTTCCGTTCAGGTCGTACTTCTGGCTCGAGGCCCAATCGGGCAGATTCGCAACCTGCTTATCCTGCACACCATATGCGAATTTGATTAGGTCCAGCAGCGTCGTGTTGACGGTGAGAAAGCCTCCGCCACGGACTCCGAACAGCTTGCCCTGCTCGTCCGGAGGGCTCGGCTTGATCGTTAGAACCTCGAATACCGGCTTTGCGTCGGCGGGCATTGGAGGAATTGGCTTCGGCGCCTCCGGGATGGCCCAGGCTGTCTCTGGCGTGACACGCTCAAAGATCAGCGGGTTGGATTGACCTCCCTGGGTAACAGTGCCCGTAATGGACTTGCCGTCGCCCGACAGCTTGCCCTCGTAGGTGAGATCCAGCATTTGAATCGCGAACTTGAGTGTTCCATCCTCGAAACTGATGGAAGAGGTCTTTATCGCCTGTCCGCCCTGGTCAATCGAGTACATCGTCCCGGCCAGTGCATTGTCGGCGCCGTGCGAGACCTTCAGGACGGTGCGGAGATCCCTCTGCGGGAGGTGCAGCGTTCCCTGCCATGTGTCGTCGACGCTTTTCGCACCGGGCACCTGTGCCGTGCCCGTCCAGCCGGCCAGAAGTACAGCAATTAATAAAGCGGCGAAACTCAACCACCGCATGCCAATCTTGCGCGGTGACCGCTGAGAAGCAACACAGGACAATGACATATTAATTCCGATCGGTAAAGAGTGGGTCACCGGTCTCTCCCATAACGCGAGGACTGCTCCAATATAGCGAAAACGGCCATCAAGCTGTCGCCATAGAAACCGCTGCCGTGACAAGGCGCAAAGCAGCAAAATAAGCTAGTTCTGCGACAGGAGGAGCCGGGGAGATGAGAGCGCTGATGCTGTCCAGGTACGAAAACCTGGAGGTCGTGGATATTTCGGAGCCCGCCTGCGCGCGCGACGAGGTGCTGATTCGTGTAGCAGCCTGCGGTATCTGTGGCAGCGATGTTCATGGGTACGACGGCGCCTCCGGGCGGCGAATCCCTCCCATCGTCATGGGACATGAGGGCGCCGGGACTATCGAGCGTGTCGGCGCGGACGTGAAGGACTACAAGGTGGGCGACCGCGTGACCTTTGATTCCACCGTGTACTGCGGCCGTTGCGAGTTCTGCCAGCGAGGCGAGGTCAATCTGTGTGACAACCGGCAGGTGCTCGGCGTCTCTTGCGGCGACTACAGGCGCAACGGCGCCTTTGCGGAGCTGGTTGCGGTTCCGGCACGCATCCTCTATTCCCTGCCCGACGAGTTCCCCTTCGAACAGGCCGCGATGCTTGAGGCGGTGTCCGTCGCATTGCACGCTGTGCGCATTACACAAATCAAAGGTGGCGAATCGGCGTTGATCATCGGTGCAGGCATGATCGGTCTGCTCACCGCCCAGGCCGCACGCGCCGCTGGATGCAAGTCCGTAATCATCGCGGATGTAGACGCAGCGCGCCTCAAATTGGCCGAGGAGGTGAGCATCCCGGACACACTGCATCTCAGCGGACAGCGGCTCATCGACGAAGTGCTGCATCGCACCGGCGGCCGTGGCGTGGATGTGGTGCTGGAGGCTGTGGGTCGTGCCGAGACAGTCGTTGCCTCGGTTGAGTGTGTGCGCCGCGGCGGCACAGTGACTCTTATTGGCAACATTCAACCGGAGGTTCCGCTGCCCCTGCAACGCGTAGTCACACGCGAAGTCCGGCTGCAAGGTTCGTGCGCTTCGGCCGGGGAATATGCGGAAGCGATTCGGCTGATGAGCGATGGCGCCATCACGGTTAATCCGCTGATCTCCGCGACGTCATCACTCGAGCAGGCGTCTGACTGGTTCCGGCGGCTGCATAATCGCGACGCCGGTCTGTTGAAAGTGGTCATTACTCCGAATAGCACGGCAGAGGTCAACGCGTGAGCCACAACTTTTTCGATCTGACTGGCCAGGTCGCTGTGATCACGGGCGCCTCGCGCGGGCTCGGGCAGTACTTCGCGCGCGCGCTTGGCCGCGCCGGCGCGAAGCTCATCATCACCAGCCGTCGAGCTGATGACTGTGAGCTGTTCCTGAATGAACTGGCGGGTCTTGGGGTCGAGGCGAAGGCGCTTGCGCTTGATGTGCGTGAGCGGGACAGCATCGCAGCGTTTGGCCCAGCGGCGGAGGCGGCGTACGGCAGGGTTGATATCCTGGTGAACAACGCCGGCTGCAATATCCGCAAGCCCGCGCTTGACGTCACCTGGGAAGACTGGAACACCATCGTCGACACGAATCTGCGCGGAGCCTTCTTTGTGGCGCAGACGATTGCGCGTGGCATGCTCCAGCGCAGCTACGGCCGCATCATCAACATCAGCTCGGTGACGAGCGTCTTTGGTTATGCCGGACTGGCGCCCTATGGGGCAAGCCGCGGCGGCATTCGCCAACTTAGCATGAGCCTCGCCGATGACTGGGGCAAGCACGGCATCACGGTTAATGCGCTCGCGCCCGGCTGGTTCAAGACCGAGCAGAACAAAGTGATGTATGAGAACGAAGGTTGGGTGGAGTACCTGAAGGAACGCATCCCTTTGAACCGTCCCGGACGGCCCGATGATCTGGATGGCGCGATCGTATTCCTTGCCAGTGAGGCATCACGGTACATCACCGGACAGACGCTGCTGGTGGATGGCGGCATCACCGTGGGCCGTACACGCGCGGTCGTGAATAAGTAGCGGGCCGCACTGCGGTCGCGCTATGAAGGGGATGTTCCTGCGAGCGCCTCGCGCACGTCGATCACCTCAATGCGTCCAAGCATCGTCGCATACGCCGCGATACCCACCAGGATGTACACGGTCGGAATCACGAAGGCCCACATATAGCTGTTCGTCAGTTCCACCGTCAATCCGGTTAGGATGGGGGCGGCGATCGCCGAGATCTGGTTAGAGAAGTTCATAATGCCGCCGACCCTCCCTGCGCTTGAATTCGGCACCAGCAGCGTCGGCAGGCTCCACAACACGGGCGAAGCGGCCGAAAGGCCGCCGATGGCAATCGTGATCGAGACCAGGGCCGAAGTGATGCTGTGCGCAAAGGCGGCTCCCGCGATGCCCAGGCCGCAGCAGGTCCCGGCGATCAGCACCGTTCGCCGTACTGCGCTCGCATTGAAACCGCGCTTAATCAGCAGGTCGACCAGGACGCCGCCAATCAGCAGGCCGCAGCAGGCGGCGACCAGCCAGGGCGCACCGGTAAACAGGAATGACTGCCGCAGCGTGATGTGCTGGGTTTGTACCAGATACGTGGGCAGCCATGTCAGGAGCAGGTAAAACACATAATTGTATGCGCCGGAGCCGATCGCTGCTCCGAGCACCTTGCGCTCACGCAGCAGGCGGCTCAGAGGGATCGGAGGCGCAAGCACAAGGTCGAAGTCGCTCACTCCGCTGTCGCGACGGACGAAGTTGCGGATGAAGAAACGCTGCGGCTCGCGATACAGCAGCGCAAACACGGCAAGGTAGCCGAACGACAGCAGCGCTGTGAACCCAAATGACCGGCGCCATCCGATCTGCAGAATCAACAGTCCCAGGATGGGCACGCCGATGGCGTTGGCCAGCTTCGCCGTGCTGTCGAACATAGCGGTTGCAAAGGAGCGCTCGCGCGCTGGGAACCAGACTCCTACGGCTTTTGCGCTGGCTGGGAAAGTCGGCGCTTCGCCCATGCCGAGAAGCAGCCGCGCCGCGAAGAACAGCAATACGCTCGGCGCAAATGCCGCCGCCATCGAAGCCATACCCCACACGAAAATGGATATCAGCGAGACCTTGCGTACACCAAAGTTGTCGAGCAACATGCCCGTCGGCAACTGGCAGGCGGCATAGGTCCAGGAATACGCTGCGGAGAGCTGCCCGAAAACGACTGGAGTGATGTTGAAGGTCTTGACCAGCGCGTCGTGCGACACGGATAGGTTTACCCGGTCGAAGTAGTTGACCAGCACCCCTAAGGCCAACAATAGCCCAATAGTCCAGCGGTACGACTCGCGCGCGGAGTGTCTCGAGACCAGATCTTCGGCAGACATATGCGCAAGTTTAGTGGACGGTCGAATGTAGCTTCCGTTTGGAGATTTTGGAATAGACGAGGAATGTTCCACGTGGAACATTTTGGCCTGCAATCAACAAATGCTCAAAAAAAGGTCTTTTATGGAGGTATTCAGCTGATTATTCACGTTTTTCAACGAAATCTATTGTTTTGGCGGCGATTGAGCTGATTAGTCGAGGTTTTATTGTAGAAACCGCAAACGTCGTCGCGTCGTCTTCAAGATTCTGTTGCAGGCTCCGCGAGGAAATCGAAGTCGCACCCCTGATCAGCCTGAGTGACGTGTTCACGATAAAAAGCGAGATATCCCCGCTGCTCGCTGGGGTTGGGCCTTATCCATTCGGTCTGGCGTCTCTCCCACTCGGCTTGTGGGATGCAGAGATCAAGTCTTCTATTCGGAATATCGAGGCTGATGAGATCACCCGTTCGAACGAGCGCAAGCGGCCCGCCCACGAAGCTTTCCGGAGACACGTGCAGCACACAGGTTCCGTAGGCGGTGCCGCTCATGCGTGCATCCGAGATGCGGACCATGTCTCTCACGCCGAGTTGCAAGAGCTTCTTTGGGATTGGAAGCATTCCCCACTCGGGCATGCCCGGGCCACCCTGAGGGCCTGCATTTTGCAGGACGAGAACGGAGTTCTCATCAACGTCCAAGTCTTCGTGATCGATACGCGCCTCGAGATCCTGATAGTCCGTAAAGACGATGGCGGGACCGGTGTGCCGCCAGAATCGCCGATCCGCTGCAACAGTCTTGATTACGGCTCCATTCGGGGCGAGAGAACCGTACAGAACGGCTGTTCCGCCGCTCTCCATCAGCGGGGAGTTGCGCTCGCGAATGACCTCGGAGTTTACGATTCGCGCCCCTTCGAGGTTCTGACCGAGCGCTTTGCCGTTCACGGTTTGGCAATCGAGATCGAGGAGATCGCGAATCTCCGACATTAAAGCGCGCAAACCACCGGCGTAATAGAAATCTTCCATCAGAAATTTGCCAGAGGGCCGGATGTTGGCAAGTACCGGAACTTCCCGGGAGATCTGGTCGAACGACGCAAGAGGGAGATCGATTCCCCTGCGCTTTGCGAGCGCAACGATATGAATGATTGCATTCGTCGATCCGCCGATGGCCATGTCGACGGTGATGGCATTCCGGAAGGCAGAAGGGGTAAGAACGCTCTCCGGTCTCAAATCTTCCCAGACCATGTCGACGATACGTTTTCCTGAATCCATTGCGAGGCGGACGTGATTGGAATCTGCAGCCGGAATGGACGATGCTCCGGGTAACGTCATGCCGATGGCTTCGGCCAGCGCCGTCATGGTGGCAGCAGTACCCATGGTCATGCAGAATCCGGGTGAACGCGCGATTCCGCTTTCGATGCCGGACCAGTCCTCGTCGCTGACGTTGCCGGCACAGCGCTCGGTCCAGAACTTCCAGAGGTCTGTGCCGCTGCCGAGCGGCATGCCATTCCAGTTGCCGCGCAGCATAGGGCCAGCGGGCAGAAAGATGGCTGGAAGATTCATGCTGATGGCGCCCATGAGCAAGCCCGGGGTTGTCTTGTCGCATCCGCCCATCAGTACGGCGCCATCGATGGGAAGGCTGCGCAGAATCTCCTCGGTATCCATGGCGAGGAGATTCCTATAAAGCATCGGGCTTGGCTTCATGTACGTCTCGGTGATTGAGAAGGCCGGCACCTCCACCGGAAAGCCGCCTGCCTGCAACACTCCACGTTTGACCGCCTCAGCCCGTTCGCGAAGGTGAGCGTGACAGGGATTGATCTCACTCCAAGTATTCACAATCGCAATAACAGGCTTGCCAATGAAGTCTTCCTTGCGATGACCGAGTTGCAACATGCGCGAACGATGGCTGAAGCCGCGCATAGTGTCCGGGCCGAACCAGCTAAAGCTACGTAGAGTTTCAGGACTCTTACTCGTTGTCATTCGATGGGCACCAAGGGAGGATGCTGAGAGCTCCGGATTTGAGTGGCGAGCAGACCCGCCAGTAGCATGCAGCCTGACAGGACGTATAGACCAGAATTGTATTGACCGGTCGCAGTCTTGAGATAGCCGAAGATTGAAGGTCCAACAAATCCACCCAGATTTCCAAGGCATATCAGACCTACTGCCGTTGCCGCGGCGGATTTTCCGAGGAGCGTTGTCGGAAGAGTCCAAAAAGCTGGAAGGTATGCCTGGGCGGTGAACCCCGCAAGGCAGAATAAACCCATCGTTAGCCAGAGGTGGTTGTGGGCCAAAGCAGCAAGTCCGATAGAGGCTCCGGTTGAGAGTATCGGAATGGCTGTGTGCCATTTGAGTTTGCCTGTGCGCTGCGCCCAGTTTCCGTTGATGAGGATGCCTATCGCACTGCAGGCGTAAGGAAGCGCTGCGGCAAAGGTGCGGACGGTGACCGGCATGCTCTTCATGCTGTCGGTAATCGATGGCAAAAAGAAGATGAGCGCCTGATTGCCGGTAATCGTAAGAAACGCGACGCTGATTAATAAGAAGGTCTGAGGGTAACGCAATGCATCCACGACGGTGACTCGATGTTGGATGATCTTGCGGGCCTCATCTGACTTGAGCCGGTTTATGAGCCATGTCTTCTGTTCTTGTGGAAGCCAACGTGCGTTCTGCGGCCTGTCAGTGAGATAGAAGAGCGTGACAACACCCATCAGAATCGGAGGAAGTCCTTCAAGGATGAAGATCCATCGCCAACTGGCGAGTCCTGCCACGTGAACGTTTTCCAGAATCCAGCGGGACATCGGGATACCGATCGCAATGGCGATGGGTTGCGCGACCATAAAGTACGCTTTTGCCCTTGCCCGGTCTTGCGGCTGATACCAGTGGGAAAGGTAAACGATAACTCCCGGGAAGAAGCCAGCCTCTGAGATGCCGAGCAATAAGCGCAAACTGTAGAACTGCGTGGCTGGTTGAATCGAGCCGAAGAATCGAGAGCCAAGGAACGCCATAGCCGTCGTGACGAGGCCCCAGGAGATCATGATGCGCGCGATCCAAAGGCGAGCGCTCCAGCGCTCGACAATCAGGCTCCCCGGAAGATCGAGGAGCAGGTATCCCAGATAGAAAATCCCAGCACCAAAGCCGATGACAGCATCGTTGAACCCAAGATCGGACTGCATGTGCAGCTTGGCGACGCCGAGATTGGCCCGATCGATATAAGCGAGCAGGTAGAGGAACATCAGGAAGGGGATGAGACGGCGTGTAACACGGCTTCGCGTGCGAGCCATCACATCGGCGTCGATATCCATTTGTTCTGGTTTTCTAAGTTGCGCTGCGGGGACGATTGTGTGGAACCTTTCTGTATGGTAGTTTCGCGAAATGCAGCTCGATGGAATTATTCCCCCGATTACAACACCGTTTCTGCCCAATGGTGAAGTGCATTACGCAGCGCTGCGGCAGAATGTTACGAAGTACCGGAGCGCCGGGCTGCGGGGCTTTGTAGTCGCAGGTTCCACGGGTGAAGCGGCAATGCTGGGCCGTGAGGAGAAACAAAAGCTGTTCCAGGCAGTTCGCGAATCCGCTGAGGACAACCAGCTTATCGCGGGAGTAGGAAGTGAGTCGGTCAGGGAGACTCTTGAGCTGATCCGCGATGCCAGCGAGTGGAAGTACGCTGCGGCACTTGTGCTTACGCCGCACTACTATCGCTCTCAAATGGGCAGGCCGGAATCGCAGCTCACTTTTTTCCGCGCAGTTGCGGATTCTTCTCCGCTGCCGATCATCCTCTACAACTACCCTCAAGTGACAGGTATCGATCTTCCGCTCGATGTGATTTCTGAGTTATCTGAACATCCCAACATTGTTGGTATCAAAGAGAGCTCCGCCGATTTGGAGAGAATCGGGAAGCTCGTATCCACGCTGCCATCGACATTCGATATTCTCGTTGGTGCTTCCGGGAAATATCACCAGAGTCTGCGTTTGGGTGTAAGGGGAGGGATTTTGGCGGTTGCGAATGCATTCCCTCATTCAGCGCTGCTCATCCATGAACGATATCGGTTGGGTGACGTTTCAGGTTCAGATGCTCTTCAAAAGAAGATCGCGGAAGCTGCAGGCGTTGCGCCTCAGTTCGGGATTCAAGGCTTGAAATATGCGATGGATTTGAATGGCTATTTTGGTGGTGAGTGCCGTCTTCCGTTGCTCCCGCCGGATCAGCAAGCGCGGTGTGAAATTGAACGGATCTGCCGAGGTCTTAGCGATGAGCTTGAGCCAACTTTGAAAGCTTCGAGCTGAGCTCCGGCGCGGGCCGGAGTTGTTTGCTTCGGGTCTATGATTCCGATGCTCGCCGCAGCAGGATTTGTTCGAGTTGCACTTCGCCCACATCGAGTTTCGCCGCACTGTCCAGAAGGTAAAAGAGCCAAGAGCGGAACTCCCGGTTAGCGGCCTTGGCAAGAGGCGCTGCATAGCACTGCAGCTGTTCAATCCAGTGATGAAGCGTCCGCTGATAGTGCTCGCTGAGATCTTCAACCATGAGGATCTGGTATCCAGACGATTCGGCGATCTGCAATTCGGTGGAGAGCAAGGGGAGTGGGCCGAATCCGTCGGGCTCCAGATGAGGGAGTTCCCGTGCTTTGCAGCCCGCGCCGGGACGCCTCGTGGTTGTATGCATGAGCAGCATCCCTCCTGGATTCAGTGTGTGGGATGCAGATTCCAGATAACTCCCGAAAGAGAAATGCGCTACATGATCGAACAGACCTATATCAATGATCTTGTCGAATCCCTGGCGCGTGGCAGCTGGCTGTGCCGATGTCCGGCATTCAACAACGCAGTTCCAATGAAGATTTCTTTGGCGAAGGCGCTTTCTAATGGTCGCAGCCTGCTGCTCGGAAAACGCCCACCCTCGTCCGCGCACACCATATTCACTGACCGCGTGAATCAGAACAGTTCCCCAACCGCAGCTCATATCAAGGAGCTGATCGCACTCGTCAAGCTTCAAAGCAGAGCACACGTGTT
>Ga0070741_10016054_pt1 | contig 12574 bp, 10 predicted proteins | sample Coa_R1_4_FD_66440 | JGI IMG/M metagenome (GOLD analysis project Ga0070741, IMG submission 66440) | Surface soil microbial communities from Centralia Pennsylvania, which are recovering from an underground coalmine fire - Coalmine... | ecosystem: Environmental > Terrestrial > Soil > Unclassified ...
GCCTCCGCCATCTCAACCGTCTTCAGTGGCATCAGGTCCCGCGGGCCCTTCAATTGGAGGGTTTCCGGAATCTACGGAAGTTCCTTTCCGACAACCGGAGGGCTTCGGTCTATCCCATCGGCCTCACCCTGGCGCAGGATTGGATCCCGCTGGAATTGGCCAATCCCGACTGGAATGAACTGACGGAAACCGTCCAACTCCTGAAGCGGTTATCCGAAAAGAAACCCCCGCAATTCGACAAGCAAAATGAGGCCGCCAAGGTCGCTTTGGAAACTATCTTTTGCGAGCCCGTGATCGACGCCCTTTTAAGGCGCTATGAGACCGGCACCCCGGAGGGAGCCCGTATCCTGAAGCTCTTCTCGGACCTGGGGAACCGGACGACCCCTTATCTTTTCCAAAAGATCGAGCGGGAGCCGGTGGAAAGCGAGGTCTGGAAAAAGGCCGTGGATTTCCTGGACGGCCTCCAGTCCAGCGGCCTCCATGTTTACGAATTTTGGCTGGAGTGGCCTGAAAAAAGGGATCAGTTGGAAAAATTCCTGGAGATCTTCAAGGTGAAACCCCTGACCGGTGACATCGCCGATTACTTTGAAAGGCATTGGACCTCTTTTGGCCAGGGAGCCCAATCGAAAATATTGGACATCGTGGTCCGTTGGAAAAGGAAGGATTTCCGGAATTTGCTGATCCAAAGCCTGCGGAAACCGGAGAATCCCTTGGCCCTTCAGATCTTGGGGGTCCTCTCGAAAGTGGGATTGGAGGGGGACGGGGTGGCGATCGTGGAGGCGGTCCGAAATTATCCGAATCCGGGAAAAGAGCGGGAAACTTTCTGGATCGGCGCCTGCCAAGCCCTGGGAGAATTGGGCGATCCCACGACCCAAAAGGACCTTATGGAGTGGGCGGACAAGTATAAATTGATGGAAAACAAAAAGCACCGAAGCCTGGAGATCCGGCGGGCCGCGCTTGGGGCTTTGGGCCGTTTTCGATCCAAAGAGGTCGGAAAATTCTTGAAAGGCCTTCAAAAGGACGCGGAAAAGGAACTGAAGCCGACGATCGAAGAAGCGCTCCAGGCCACGGGTCAGGTTTGACCCAGGGCCTGGAACTTCTTCCTTGATCCTTCCCGATCATTTTTTCTTGGGGACACTCGAAATAGCGGCGTCCACATCATCCAACGCTTTTTTCAATTGATTCATTTGGTCCTGGGTCACGCCTTTTTGCTGATTCTGCTTCAAAAATCCCGCAAGAGCTTGGTTATAAGCGTTGCGTTTTTGAGTGATGATAGCCAGCTTGGGACCGAAGAAACCTTTCTTTTGGCGAAGTTGTTGAATGGACTGGTCTTGCTGTTTGACCCGGGCGGATAAGCTGTCGACAGGAAGCAATTGAACCGGTGCCGCGGCGGGTTTCGCGACGGCGGACGGAGCGCCCCCCGCCGGTTTCGGCTGCACCGCCGCTGTCGGGGCGGGAGCTTGAGCCTGGGCCTGTAGGGGTTTGGGATTGGAGGGGCTGGCGGCGTCCGGGCTCCGATGAATCCCGAGAGATAGTCCGGTATTGGGGTTGGACGGGTTGTTCGCGTCCGCGTGAGGATGGTCCCATTTAGGAACGGATGTGGCTGTCGGAACGGCGACCGCGGCCGGTAAAGGCGTGGCCGTGGGCGCGGCCGCAATGGGAACGGCCGTCGCGGCCGGAATGGAGGATTGGGTTTTACGGAAACCGGGCCTTCCATCCCAATATTTGGAGGACAAGGCGTTTTGTTGCGGGCTTCCGGAGGGCGGAGAGGTCAAGACGGGTTTGCTTTGGTATTGATCCCGGTCATTTTTCCAGGACCGGTAATGGTCGCCATCCCACTTCCCATTGTTCCGGCGCATCTTGTAACGCAGGAAACGGGAATTGTCCTCGGCCATCTGGCTGAGATCCTGGATCTGGTTCCAGGTCAGGACCAAGCGGCCATCCTGGTTGTAATCGCTCATCTCCACATTCCGAATGATCTGGATACGGTTCCGCATGGCTTGGGCTTGGTTGGGAGTCAATAATCCGGATTGGACCGCGTCATCCACCTGGGCCTGCTGGGTGAGCAATTGGTAATGCAGGTAGAGGTTGAAAAACATGGCGTTCTCTCCCGATTGATCCTCGTAATTCCACCCGCTTTGGAAGGATTGGGCCCAGAGGTCGCGGTGTTGGACGGCGTCGGTGACGAGGGCGGCATTGTCGTTGAGCAAATTGTCCAGGTAAAGGGTTTGATTGGCGTCCAGATCCAAGGCCGGGGAGCCGGTCTGGGATTGATACTGCCAAGCCAACTGCCGGACCATATCGAGGTTCTCGGCCAGGGCCTGCGCCATGGGACGGTTCAAGTTACCGACCTGCAGGTTGGAATCGATCTGATCCGATTGCATCTGGATGCGCTGTTGTATCCGGTGGAAATTGGGATAGGCGTCGTTCACGACCGTCCATTTGACATTGCAGCCCTCTTGTAAAAAGAGGAGTCCAAACCCCAAGAACAGGCTGGCCAGGGAACGCTGGAAATTTTTCATAAGGATCCTTTTGCATATGAATTGAAAAATGAGCGGCTTTGATTATAGGACGATTCGGGGGGATTGGCTGTTGCAAAAAAACGATCGAAATACCGTTCAAAGATTGGGGATTCCGACTTAGTTCTGCTTGTTGACCTGCTGTCGGAGCTTTTCGGACAGTACATACTTCATCAACCGATCCATGTCCTCGCGGTTCAAGGCGAGGATCTTGACCCCGGCGTTGTACATGGTCTTTCCCAATTCGAAATAGGAACCGGCCCTCATGACTTCTGTCAAAAAGGTGATGGGGACGTTGTATTGGGGTAAAAGGATGGAAACCTCGATATGCTGGCCGTTTTGAAAGGGAGCCTCTCCCATAACCGACAAACCGCCTTCCGAAATATCCCGGGTGACCGCGTGGTAAACATGGAATTTCTGCGAAAGGGACGGGAGGTGCTCGGCCTTGGTTTGGTTATAGCGGGGCAGGTTGAGGGCGCCGTTCTTTTCCTGCTCGTCCAGCACCCTATAGGAGATCTTCAAAGTGGCCGCGACGCGCTCGTGACGGCGTTGTTCCATCCACCCTTTTTGTATCGTCATTCCAAGTCCGCCTTTGCCCCGAGATCGGGGATCGAAACCGGTTCAAGTTTACCCCGGCCCGGGGGCGGGGCCAAGGGCATAAATCGGGAGCTGATTCCTATCGATTGAGAAGGATTTTTCCCTTGGCATAGACTTTACCCCCCGCCTGGATCACATAGAAGTAAATTCCCGGAGCAACGGGAGCGCCCTGCCGGTTCGTGCCTCTCCAAAGGGCCATCCGGCCCGATTCCTGGACTTGCGACACCAGTTCGCCCGACAAGGTATAGAAACTCACTTGGGCATTGGGGGGGACACAATCGAGCTTGAGGGATTGTAAACCGGCGTATTGGGGATTGAAGGGGTTGGGCCAGGCATGGGTTTCGCAAGTCGGAGTGAATGTCGGAGTGAGGGTGGGGGTCGGGGTGATCGTAGGAGTGTCGGTAATGGTCGGGGTCAAGCTGGGGGTGTAGGTCGGAGTGATGGTGGGCGTCGAAGTCGGCGTGCCGGTGACGGTGGGTGTGGAAGTGGGCGTGGGTGTAGCGAAGGCCGCCAGCACCAGCCCCCCGGGATAACCATAGGCGTCCTGGGCCGCGAAACCATATTCGATCACCCCGAAAGCCGTGGGGCCGGACAATTGATGGGATCCGGGCGCGATCGAAACGGCGGCGCCCGAATAACCGCTCGCACCTATCGGGGAAAAACTGCCCCCGGGGATACCCACTCCATCCAAAAGGATGGAACCGACCGATCCGTTCAGCGCGATGATGTTCACGTAATTGGGGCTGTAGTTGGAGACGGGGGCCTGGACCACATAACTGGTGTCATAATCCACCGAAGGCGGAACGGAGATCATAGTGGGATCGGCGTTCGAGTTTCCGTCCCAACCGTCCCCATTGGCGAATTGCATGACATAAACCGGATTGTTGGAGGTGATCTGGGACGCGATGGAAACCTCCTGCTGGTAAACTTGACCGGCATTGAGAGATGCGACCAAGGCTCCGTTGATGCTGACCGAGGTTCCGTTGGCCGAGGCGGTGATGGTGAAGGTGTCGCCGTTCAATCGGGTGGCTAGGGGGACGGTGAAGAAATCATCGCCCCAATCCGAAAGGGGCCAGAGTTGCTCCACGAGGGAATTGGCCGATGCCGTCGCGGCGGTGGGCACGTCGCTTCCCATGCTGGCGCCAAAAACCGCGACGGGGTTGGAGGACTGGATGAGGCTTCCGGTCAGGTCGTCATTCAAAGTGTAATCGACCAATTGATAGACGTCGCCCTGGTTCAGGTTCACCACATAAGGTACGCCGGCGGTCCGGACTCCGACCGTTTTGGAGGGTGTAATGGTCACGGCCGTGGCGTTCTGGGCGGCGACGACCGCAAAAAGGCTCCCATAAGCGGTGCTTAAGTTGGCCGAATAAGTCGAAACCATGTAACCGGTGTCCAAGGCATTGGTGGGCAGGGCGAGATAGCCGTCCGAAGCGAAGGGAATGGCCTCGAAGCCGTAGACCGCCACGGGGGCGGTTGAAGTGATATGGATGCCTTGAGCCGTGATCCCATCGGTGGAGGTCACGAGGGCCCCGGCCGGAAGGGTGACCACTGCGGTGGATCCCGCCGGAACGGCGAAAGGCGTTGAAAAAGCGATGCCCGGAATTTGCACGGTTCCCGTGGCGATGACCGAACTGGTGATCATAAGCTGAAAGACCGCGCCCGTAAGGTTGGCGTTGTCCGGGATGGCGACCCAAAAGTCGGTGCCTTTGTTCCCGGTGACCGCGGATTGGGCGGTTGCGACCAAGGAGCCCGCCAATAAAAGGGGCAGAAGCAGTTTAAAATGAGTTTTCCGGCCGAGAAGAGAGAGCATAAATTCCGCGCTTATTTCAGTTATCGATTTTTGAAACCATAACAAATAAAATTCGGACAAAGTTACGACCAGGGAAAAAATGGAGGCTTTAATGGTCTTCCATTTTCAAGGTCCCGTTGGTTCCCTAAAATCCCTTTGTCTGTTCCGCTTTTTGCGAGCGTTCCCGGTACAAGGGACGGGTAATTTTACTGCAGTTTTCCCGGGACCTGGGGTTTTTGGGGAAATTTTGTTATTTTGAGAAGGAAATTTTGGGCTATTTGGACGATAAAACAGGCGGATATACATGAAAAACATCCGGAGTTACGGCGACCCTCCCTTTACCGTGGCACTGTTACACGGGGGACCGGGTGTCAGCGGGGAAATGGCGCCGGTGGCCCAGGAACTTTCCGCTCATCGGGGCATTTTGGAGCCCCTTCAAACCCAAGATTCCTTAGAGGGACAAGTGGAGGAATTGCGGTCGGCTTTGGACAGCCATGGCGACGATCCCTTCATACTGGTCGGTTATTCCTGGGGAGCTTGGCTGGGTTTTATCCTCGCGGCCCGTCATCCTTCCCTGATCAAAAAACTGATCCTGGTTTCCAGCGGCCCTTTCGAGGAAAAATACGCCGCCCAAATCCAAGAAAACCGGATGAATCGATTGAGCCGCGAGGAGAGGAAAGAGGTCCAGCGGCTCAGCAAGAAAATGGATGACGCGGAGTCCTTCGCCCGCTTTGGGGAGATCCTCGCTGGAACGGATTTTTATGATCCGCTCCCCATGAATCCCGAGGGAGTGGAATTGCGCCCGGATATCTATCAGGGTGTTTGGCCCGAAGCCAAGAAACTCCGCAAGAACGGCAAACTATTGAAGTTGGGCGAGCGGATCCAGTGTCCCGTGCTGGCGATCCATGGCGACCATGATCCCCATCCGGCCGAAGGCGTCCAAAGACCCCTCGCCAAAGTCCTCAAGGATTTCCGGTTCATCCTCCTTGAAAAATGCGGTCATACTCCCTGGATGGAAAAGCAGGCCAGGGACGACTTCTTCAAGGCCCTGACCAAAGAATTGGTTTGAACCGAAAGTTCAAAGGTCGCTGAAAGGGTCCCCGATTAAGCAAGCTCAAAAGAATTTCATCATTGGGATCCTCAGTGAAGCCCTTTGGGGCGTGGGTTTCGGGCTTTTCATGCCCCCGACCCTTGTCTGCAGGGCTTTGGTCGACTTGGGCGGATCCTCGACCCTGGCCGGATTGCTGGCGGCCCTTTTCGGGGCGGGACTTACCCTGCCCCAGGTTTTTTCGGCACTGGCCCTGCCGCCCCGCTTTACCGACCCGCCAAGGGTCGTGATGATCCACTTGCCCGCGCTTTTGGGTCCCTTGATGGTGGGACTGGGTTTCGTTTTTATCCCTTCGAACAATCCCTCCGGCCGTCTTGTTCTTTTATTGACGGGGTTCGCCCTGTTTTCCTTGGGGATCGGAGTGGTGGTTCCTCATTGGGTGGGATGTGTGGGACGTTGTATTCCGGAAAGGATCCGGGGCCGGTATTTCGGATCCTGTTTTTTCGCTTCGGGGTTTTGCGCAACCCTGTCGGGCGCCTTGGGTTCTGGATGGGTGGATCAGGGAGGATTGCAGTGGGGTTATGCCCTCTGCTTTTTACTGGCGGTGCCTTTCATGCTTTCAAGCCTTTTGGTCATGCTTTTGTTCAAACCCATGACCGGTCCTCCCCGTACGCCGCCCCCGGGAGCTATTTGGGATAGTTTCCATTTGATGAACCGTAAACTGAGGGAGCCTGGTCCCTTCCGGGTGGGCTTGGCCTTGGTCCTCCTTATGACCCTTCTGTCGGCTCCCGGTAATCTTTTCACGGTCTATCTTCTGGAAAAAGGGGTGGAGCCGACCTGGTTCCGATTCTTCACCCCGGCCATGCCCTTGGGCGCGATGATCGGGGCTTTTTGTTTGGGCTGGATCTCGGACCACAAGGGTTTTCGGGCCGCTTACGCGGCGGCCTTTTCCGCGGGATCGGCCGCCATGGCCCTCGTCTTTTTCTGGGGGAATCCCATTGCGCCATCATTGGCCTTCGCGGGTTTCGGTTTTTTAAATACGGCATTTCCGGTGGTGAACCTTGTCATGATCCTGAAATTGGCGGGTCATCAGGAAAGCACGGTCCAACAAGGCCTGTTCAATACGTTGATGAGCCCCTGGAGCCTCTTGGCGCCGATCCTCGCGGGTTGGCTGGCGGCAAGAGCGGGATACCCATGGGTTTTTGGCGCCGCGGGTTTTTGCGGGTTGATGGCGTTTGGGCTGCTTCTTAAAAATCCAGGGTTCGATAAAAAACCGAAAAAACGGTGAGGGTCGTTTCAATTGAGATGGCGGACATTGGCTGTCATAACAATTGGGTCGAATAGCCCAGGGCGACCGCCTTTTTTGGGCCCAGGTCCAAGTAGGGAAGGCCGTGAAATAATGGAACATTTTTATCCTTTCAACGGTTGGGACCTTGGAATTTACATTTCGGATCCCGGAAAGTCCCCTAAAATGACCCGAATGAAAACCGAGTAACCGGATGAATGAAGCCATGAAATTTATTGGGGTCCACCTATTTGCACTGGGGTTATGGTTTGTCCCCGGGATCGGTTCCGCCGAAACGCCGGGAACTTCACCGACCGCGACTTCCACCGCCTCTCCCGCCCCCCAGGCCGCGGATTTTCATCCGGTCCATACGCCCATACCCGGTCATATCCAGTTGGCCTTCATGGGAGACATCAATTTGGGCCGGCATGTCGGGGAGTTGATCGATCAAAAAGGGACCCGATGGATCTTCGAGGCCTGTAAGCCCGTTCTCGATCAAGCCGATCTGGTGGTGTGCAATTTGGAGTCCCCCGTGGGGGAAGGGGAGGAGAAATACACCCCTAAGTCCGTCTATCTCAAGGGGAAGGTCGATCACTTGGACGCCCTTTCTTACGCCGGGATCGGCTTGGTGACCCTGGCGAATAACCATGTGATGGACTATGGCCCGGAGGTCATGAAACAAACCGTTGAGGGGCTGGACCGAAGGGGAATATTGCATACCGGGCTGGTGGCCTCGGGCCTCAAACCTCAAGAGCCGGTTTATGTGAATATCCAAGGGGTCACCCTGGCCTTTTTGGGTTTTTGCTCCGTGTGCCCCGGGAAATTCGAGGCGAACAGCAAAAGACCCGGGGTGGAAGTGGCCCTCTCCTCGGTGATGCTCCCGGAGGTTCAAAAGGCGAAAGCCAAAGCGAATTATGTGGTCGTTCTCGTGCATTGGGGAACCGAATATTTCGGGGCGAACGCCCTGCAAAAGCGGCTGGCGAGATCCCTTCACAAAGGAGGGGCCGACTTAGTGATCGGGGCCCATCCCCATGTGCTTCAGAAGATCGAGAAAATGGGGAAGACCCTGGTGGCCTACAGCCTGGGTAATTTCCTTTTCGACCAGCCTTATCCGGCTTGTATCAACAGCTGTGTGCTTTTGGTGGACCTGCAAAAAGGAAAAGCGCCCCAATGGAAAGCCGTGCCCTTGGACCTCACCTCCAAAAGGCCGGTCCCCATTGCCGAACAGGAAGAACAGGCCCGGACGATCCAAGAGATCCTGAAAGATGGGTTTGAGTATCGTGGACGCCGAAAGCTAAAACCGGACCTCAAGTTGGCCCAGAAAACCGAAAAACAATAAGCTCCAAAGAAATCGAATGGATGATCCGGAAGGTGAAACGGGGCTGAAGGCCTAAAAAACGCCCCGGAAGGGGTCCACATGGGCCGAGTCGAGCATGACCTTGAATCCCGCGCGGAATGAGTAGATCTGTGTAAGTCCCTGCCAGGCGATGAGATGATCCAACCCCTCCCCATATAAGAACCATTGTTTACCTTCATCCAGCGGGAAATCCATTCCCAATCCTAAGTTCATCGAAAAGAGAGCGTCGAAAGAGGCGCTGTAAAAATTGGAGTTGGGAGGCCGCGGATCCTGATCGACCACCAGATCCATTCCCAAACCCGCCACCAGATAGGGAACGGTATTGAATCGTTGGTGAAGGGAATCGTATTTCGACGCCCAATACCATCGGGTGTTGACCGTGAAGGAAAAATCGTCCGTGGCGCGGACATTCATGAAAGTGACCGGGTTGGCGGCCGTGGGATTAAGGCCGACTGTGATTTCCTGATTGGGCATGGTGAAATAATCGATCCCCCAAAGGCCGTCAAACCTGTCCGACAAGGAGATGCCCAACCAAAGCCCGCCGCAAGCCGCCGGACCGCCGTTCCCCAGGAAGCCGGAGACTTCCTCCCCCCCAAGCTGGCCCAAAATGCTGAAGTTAGGGGGTTCTGCGGCTTCTTGGCCGAAGGCCCAAGGCGCAAGGATGAAAAGGCCCATGAAAAAATATTTTTTCACGGGGAAATCCGGCTTTTTTTGAGCATGCCACCATTATGGTCTAAAACCAGGAGAGAGTGAACTAACCAGCCAAACTTTTAGCCCAGTTCATGGAAAATTCCAAGGGGGAGACGGGAGATGGAACGTTCCGTGGGCCGGTTTTCTTTCCTTTGTATTCCCGGATGAGGTATTCGTAATGGGAAATCAAGCGGCCATTGATGGTGGGCCAATCGAATTGGGCGGCGGTCGAGAGTGCCCCCTTTTTATATTGAGGCAAGGACCTGGGATGATCGAGAAAGAATTGGATGCGCCTGGCAAGGTCCTTTGGATCGTTAGGTTTGGCGAGAAAGCCATTGACCCGGTTTTGCACCAGGTCGGCGACGCCACCCTTCCGGACCCCCACTACCGGTAAACCGGAGGCGAAGGCCTCCAGGACCACGTTCCCGAACGTTTCGGTGGTCGAGGGGAACACGAACAGATCGGAAGTGGCGTAAAGCTCGGAAAGTTTAGGGCCCTGGATGAAGCCCAAGAAATGATCCTTGGGAAATTGTTTTTCCATGATGGCCCGGTAGGGCCCATCCCCCGCGAAAGCCAATTGGAATTTGTAACCCTTTTGACGGAGGGATAGGACCGCTTCCGCCAAATCGGCCAAGTCCTTTTCCGCAACCATTCGACCCACGAAAAGGAGCAGGAGTTGTTTTCCAAGGGACCATTTTTTTCGCAAATCCATATTACGGTGATTCGGGGAGAATTTGTGGCCGTCGATCCCCCGGGGCCATCGCATCAGGTTCTGGAATCCGCGTCCGGAGAGTTCACCAATCGTTCCCTGGGTCGGCGCGACGGTGGTCATGTTCCGGTTGTAGAACCATTTCATGAATTGCCAGCCCAGGTCCACTGCCCAGCTGAAGCCGTAATAAGGGAAATAGTCCACGAAATGAGTGTGATAACTGGCTACCACCGGAAGTTTTTTGCGAAAAGCGTAGTTCTGCCCGTAGATGCAAAGAGGCGTGGGGGCCGCGACTTGTACCAGGTCGGGTTGGAATGAATCCAGAAGGGAATCCAGGTTTTGCCCATAGGGAATCCCCACCCGATAGTAACGGTAGAGAGGGAAGGGAACGGAAGGTACTTTGCGGACCCGTCCCCGCCAAGGTTCCCGTTCGGTGGGGAGCATGGGGGTGAAAAAACGGAAGTCGATCTTTTTGGAATTCAAGGTTTCGGCCAGCCGGGTATAGGTGCGGGCGACCCCGTCGGTCAGGGGAGGTACGCTTTCAGTGAAATAGGCTATCTTCAAGGCAACCTCCGGAAAGGATCGGAGGTTACCATAAGATTTGAAGCGACCCTTTTCAGGACCTTGAAGTTAAGTTTTTGTTAAATCCGGGTTTCCGAAGGATTTAAAAAGGTTTTTCACAAGTCGGGCACACGAAACGCGCCGCGAACCAATGGCCGTCGGCCCGGGCATAATCCGGGAAAAATTCCGCTTCCATCGCGACATTGCAATCGGGGCATTTAAAACCCTTGTCCAAACCGAGATCCTGCTCCAGCCGGGGCGCGCTCTTCCTTTCGTCGTCAATGACGATCCGATAGGAATGAGAAACGCTCTGTTGTTTGAAATCCTTCATCAAGCTTTTGATCTTGCTCAAGACCTGGCGGGGCGTGTAGAAGCCTTTGACGGTGTAATCATTGGCGCCCATATCCATGGCTTTTTTTACATCGCGGGGTTCCCCTAGAACGGAAAAAATAATGACGGGGATATTTTTGGTTTGTTCGCATCGGCGTATTTTCTCAAGAACTTGAAAGCCGTCCATGATGGGAAGGCCCAAGTCCAAAAGGACGAGATCGGGCTTTTGGGTATAGAGGGTTTCCCAGCCTTCTTCGCCGTTGGTGGCTTCGAGGACTTGGTAGCCGTCGTTTTCCAGCACATCGCGGTAGACTTGCCGGAACCCTCTTTGATCTTCCATGATCAAAACGGTTCCCTTCAACTGAGTTTTGCTCAAAACAGCTTCTCCAGCCCTGTCGATCGCTTCCATGGTCAATTTCATCGGATCCTCCCAGAATTTGTGATTGCGGGGATTATCCAATGCAATGAAGATGCCAAATAAAGGCGGGATTATTCGGGGTTTTTACGAAAGGGGATGAGTTTAAATGGTCCTATTGGGAAATTTTTACTCGATCTGGAGGTTAAAAACCTTTGCCGCATTTGGGGCAAGAGAAGTGGGCCGTGAACCAATGACCCTCGTTCCGGACATAGTCGGGAAAAAGCTCCAAAACCATCGGATTATTGCAATGGGGACATTGATAGCCTTGGGTGAGACCGATCTCTGTGTGAAGGATGGGAGCGTCGTCGGCCGTTTCGTTGATCTTCAATTTGTAAGAATGGATGGGTTTTTTGATATCGACGGTGGTCATCAGGCTTTTGATCTTGCTGAGGATCTGTCGGGGGGTATAGAAGCCCTTGACCGTATAGTCATTGGCGCCCAGTTCCAGGCCTTTTTTGACGTCCTTTTGCTCGCCTAACACCGAGAAGATGATGACGGGAATATTCTTGGTTTCGGCGTCCTCGCGGATCCTTTTCAAGACCTCGAAGCCGTCCATTTTCGGAAGGCCCAAATCCAAGAGAACTAAATTGGGTTTTTGATTCTTGACCATCTCCCAACCCTCGAGCCCGTCGGCCGCCTGCAAAACATCGTATCCGTCGCTTTGGAGGACATCATGGTAGATGCGGCGGAAACCCTGCTGGTCTTCAACGATCAAAATAGTGCCTTTGGACATGGGGCCTCGAATCTTTTTTCAGGGATCTGGTTCAATGCGGACGATCCAATTCTACATTCGAATGCGTTGGCTGTCATAAATTTCGTTTAACCCTAGTTTAAATATCCCCGCCCATGGAGGTCACAAAATGGGCGATAATTCCAATGATCAACAAATGGGCGGATAGGATTCACTGGTTGTCCAATGAGTTTTGGGCCTAGGCTTAAAGAGAGGGGCCCGAGAGGGTCGTTCGGGGCGTTGTAAAGCTCGCGAACCCTCATTAACATCTCTTGAAGCATTGGATGAAACAAAGGAGCACTCGCATGAACCGAATATCCTTGGGAAAACAGGGCCTCAAAGTTTCGCGAATGGGTTTGGGATGTATGGGAATGTCGGATTTTTACGGGCCAAGGGATCATCGGGAATCCTTGAACACCCTTTCGAGGGCGTTGGAGCTGGGGGTGGATTTCCTGGATACCGCCGATATTTACGGCCCCTTCACCAATGAGGAATTATTAGGGGAATTTATCCAGGGAAAGCGGGAAAAGCTGGTGAT
>Ga0070741_10016055_pt1 | contig 12574 bp, 4 predicted proteins | sample Coa_R1_4_FD_66440 | JGI IMG/M metagenome (GOLD analysis project Ga0070741, IMG submission 66440) | Surface soil microbial communities from Centralia Pennsylvania, which are recovering from an underground coalmine fire - Coalmine... | ecosystem: Environmental > Terrestrial > Soil > Unclassified ...
ATGCGGCCGCTTGGATGCAATGCACACGATCAATTCCGGGACCCTCCGTAGAGACGCGGGCGCACTCGCCCTGTCCGGGAACGAGCTGCCAGCGCCGGCTCGGCTGCGGGACACGGGGACGCCTCACAGCGCAGGAGCTAGTGTAGCTGGAAGCGTGGAACACACGTCGGCGCGGTCCGTTGGGGCAACACCCGCGCGAATCCAGCCTCGTGCTCGTCGGCCGCCCCATGGCTCCGAGCCGTCGGTGATGACTCGGTCGCGCAAGCACGATCCGCGGCGAGTCTACCGCCTGCCCGTCGGCGTTCACGAAGAGGAAAGGCAATTCGAGGGTGGGAAGAAAAAGCAAATCGTCGCGAAATCGGCCGGAACCGGCGGCAGTCTGTGGACCGATGTGAGACTGGCGACCGTCGACGACCGATGGTGTACGGCAAAAATGAACGGGCGTTTCGCGCTGGATTTCAGACAGCCGGGTTCTCGGAAGAACGTCGGTGATATGCAGCCTCCGGTCGCGTTTGGTCGCCTGGACGAGATGTCGCCTCTCGGCGCTCGGCCGAAAAACGAAGTCTTCGACGGGGGGTTCCGGGGAGGTGCGCGAGTTGGGCGGGCACGCGTGATGCCCGGGCGCGCGGGTGTGCCGGATAGGCGCAATTTCGGCGCGAAGCGCCCAGACTCCCTTAGCGAACCAGACTACGGCGTGCATGTTGAGCGGGCCGCCGTGTCTGGAGCTTCGGGGCTCGTCGGTTTTGACGTCGACGGTGACCTCGACCTCGCCGTAGAAGAAAAACGGCTGAAGCCGAGGCTCGCCGTCACGTGCCGTCGCGCAGGGGAGTGCGTGGATACCGCCTCCGTGAGTTGAACGCCTTTCGCATCGAAAGCGAACGCCGCACCCGCGCAAATCGCGACGACAATCAGAAGCAAAGCGAGGAGCGAACGGGGAGCGCGTCGAATCCCACCGTGCACCAACCGTCTCATCCCCTGCTCCGTGTCGCCCTCGGCGCCGGAGCGGCGACACGCAATAGGCGGTCGATCATGTAGCCGTGAGGCATGATGCACGTGCTCCGTGGTTGGTGAATACCGCGCGCCCAATGCTTGGCTGCTGGCAAACTAGCGGACCAGTCATCGCGCGCGTCTATGCGCCGCCCGAACATTCCTTGTCAAGGCAAATGTTGTGAGCCTCTCTTCCTTGGGGTCGGTCGTGGCCGCTGCGTCGACTCGCGTAGCGAGTGTTCATCGAAGCGGCCGACGCTTCGCGATGTCATCGAATCACGCGGCTTTTTGCCCGCCGTGCTAGAGATCACGGCACGGCACAATCCTCGGCACGCAGCACAGCGACTGACACGATGAAATATCTGCGGTGGGGACGTGGGTTTCAGGCGCCGTCGCAGCGGAGCCTATGCGGAATGCGAGGTTAAATCGTGAGCCGACGACCCATCGGGTACGGCAGCTGGAAACGGAGCTCGGCGGTAGGACGAAGCGCTCGTGAGCGAGGGACGGACGTTGTCGATGCCAGTCGTAGGGAACGAGTCGGCGCCGCGGCATGAGACGCCGGACGGTGGCGTGTGGGTTCGATCGGAATACCATGCCCGCGGTGATGGGCATCGGAGCGCCAATAATGGGATGCATGCCGAAGTGAATCGCCTATCTCGGTTACTTGGTATGCAGCAGTATCCAAGACGCGCGGTGTCTGGTGACGGTGCCGCTGCCTCACGAAGGCGACGCCGTCCGAGGGAGGACGGCGTGCATTCCATTCGCGACGCTCGATCCGGGGCATGATCGCGCGAGGATTCGACGGACAATCTCCGGAGTCAGCATGCCACTGGCTGCGGAAATTCCGGATGCTGATCGAGGATCCGCCGTGCTCCTGACGGCGACCCCTCGACTTTTTATAGCGGGAGCGGGTGCGAGACGGGTGCGGGTGTCACTGTGCCACGCGAACGAGGAGCTGCGGTCGTCCCGAGGGAGCCTCGGTCGAATTGTAGGCCGCGCGATTGGCTGAGGTGGTCGTGATGGCGAAACAGTAGACGCCGTCGCGGCCAGTCCGCACTGCGCTCGTGACGTCGAAGTCGACCGTGGCACCGCGTGCGACCCGTCCGACGTCGGGACCGACGACCCCGTCGAGGAACGGTTGGCGCGCGAAGGTGACTTTCGCCGCATCCCAGTCGCAGCTGCGTATCTGCTGGATCCGACCGCCGGAGATGCTGTCCGACCCCTTCGCAGTCGCGACCGTCAGGCGGAGCACCGCGCGAGTCACCTCTGCCGAGCCGAGGTCCCGTACCTCGGCACGAATGTACGTCCGCCTCTTCGGGCTCGACTGGATCGCAAGAACCGGTGCGAGGGCGAAGTTCTTTCTCGCCTTCGTCGCGTCGGTATGGGTATCGGCCAGAATCGCCGTCGTCGGCGAGGGAGGGAGCAAAGACGTCGAGGTCGTGGCCGAGGTCGACGTCGAGGAAGAGGTCGAGGTCGAGAGGGACGCGGTCGAGCTCGACGTCGAGGTGGAGGTCGTGGTCGTGGTGGACGTCGTCGCAGGGTAGCGGTCACGGAGCGCGCCGTATGCCGCGGGAAGGTCGAGGAGGCCGTAGCCCGACGCCTGATCCGGACCGACGGGGGCCAGATCGCGGGCCGCATTTCCGATCGCCGCCTCGAGCTCGGCGACGCTCGCATCCGGGAAGGCGCCGGCGAGCAGCGCGAGACCTCCGGCGACATGGGGCGCGGCGAACGATGTGCCCGACACGTACGCGTAGCTCCGCGGAAAAACGCCACCCGAGGTGAGATCGGCCGTCCGGATGTTCACGCCCGGAGCCACGAGGCGCGGATAGACGTCACCATCGCAAGCCGAAGGGCCGCGGCTGCTGAAGCTCGCCACCGTCGAAGAGCTGTTCACGGCGCCTACGGAGATGCCGTCGGAATAATTCGCGGGGCTCACGCTTGTCGCAGGTCCGGAGCCGTAGTTTCCGGCGGCGAAGACGACGGCGATGCCGGCCGTTTCGAGCGCGCGGACGTCCGCTTCGAAGTCCGACACGCACGTCCCGACCGGGCCGAGAAGATCCCACGAGTTGTTGACGACGTCCGGCGCGTCATCCGTGGCCGGATCACCATCCGGGTCGAGCAGCCACTGCAAAGCGAGATGGATGTTGCTCAGCGAGCCGACGCCCGCGTCGTTGAATATCTTCGCAGCAATCCACTGTGCTCCGGGCGCGACGCCGATCGACGTCCCGCCGGTGGCGCCGCCGACGAGGACACCCATAGTCCATGTGCCGTGACCGTCGACGTCGGTCGGGAGCACGTGCTCGCCGTTCGGATCGAACCAGCTGTTCTGTCCGCCGCGCCACCGCGGGGCGAGATCGGGATGCAGAAGATCCACTCCGGTGTCCAAGGTGGCGACGACGCGTTGCCGTCCGGTGAAGCCGAGCGCCCAGAGGGCCGGTGCGCCGATTGTGTCGATGTTCCATTCGGTGGTCGCCGCGGTCGCGGCCGTCACCGCGGGGACGTAGACCGTCGCGTCGAGATCGATGCGGTCGACGTCGGGGCGTCGCGCGAGCGCGCGGATCACGCTCGGTCGGACGCGGGCCGCGAGGCTGTTGACGATCCACAGCACCGCCATTTGGCGCGCTCCACCGTGGTGCAGCGTGCGTGACACCGGACCCTGCGTCACACGGGCGTGTTCGCGCAGCGTTCGAACCAGTCGCGATCGCCGTCCGCTCCGGTCTCGATCGCGGAACGAGGCGGGATCGACTTTGTCTGCAACGCTCACGACGACCGGGATCTCGTCCACCCCGCCGACCGATTGCAGCATCGACTCGAGGCGGGGCGTGATGGTCCCCGCGTGAACGGGCCGGACCATGAGCAGCGCGAGCATCGCGCCGACGGCGGGGAAGAACAGCGTCGGCCCCTGCATCGCCGTAATCAGTGCGCGACGAGATCCGAAACGCGGAAGTCGCCGATCTTCACGGTGACCTGATCGCCCGGCTGCACGAGCCGCCCGGCGTTGGCGAACAGTACGACGTACGTCCGACCGGCTTGCGGCTTGCCGAACTTTTCCGTCTGTCGGAGCGGACCGATGGTCGGCGCCTCCGGGACGGCGAGCGCAGCGCCGGTCGCCTGATGGACGAGGTACGCTTTCTTCGTCCGATCGACGATCGGCAGTGCCTTTTCGGGGTCGAGGATCCGGTACCGGAAGTCGACGATGTGTCCGCCAGCCGACAGCCGGACACCCTGGATCGAGACACCCCACTGCTCTTCGAGACTGGTCGGTGCGGCCGCGGACGGCGAAAGGGTCCGGCGGCCGACGGCGGCGAGGAGCGCCACGCCGCCGAGAAACAAGACGGCGACGCGGGCGAGGCGGATTGCCCCGTTCCGTGTCACCGACCCGCTCACGGTACGGTCCACGAGATCGAGAGCCGCGGCCGGTTCGCTGCCGTGCCGGCGTCGCTGCTGTCGAACTTGATCAGGTTGCTCTGAGTCGCTTCCGCGTCCTGGCTGATCCGGAGGCGGAGCCACCCACCCTGGTTCGCGACCGCGTCCTGACAGAGCGCGATGAGGCTCGGGAACGTGAACAGTCCGGTTCCCGTCGGCGGCGTGTACGCGACTTCTTGAAGCGTCGTGTAGTCGCCGCCGGAGGCGCACGCCGCCGTCGATGCCGCGCCCGCGCTCCCCCATGCGCTTCCAGTCTTCCAGTTGTTCCACGTCGCCTGGGTCTCGCTCTGCCCATCACCGTCGAGCCAGTGCTGCGCGCAGATGCGACGGATGTGGCCGGCCGTCGGGCTCGTGCGCTGCGTGATGCTCACGCGCAGCGTGCAGCTCGTGACGGTCGCGTTCGACGGGACACCGACGAGCTTGAACGCGAGCAGGCTGCGGTACACTTTGTCCGCGGCGTTCGTCACGCCGACGATCAGCTCCGTGTCCGTGCCCCAATTCGAAGTCGCGGTCGACAGCCGGAGATACGTGTCGACGTTGGCGCTCCCGGCGGGACCGCTGACGCCGGCCTGATACGCGGCCGTCCCGCTCCCCGACGGGACGGTCGTGGTCGTCGTCGTGCCCGGCGCCGAGGTGGTGGTCGTAACCGTCGTCGAAGTCGAGCTCGTGGTGCTCGCGATCGCGGTCGACGTCGTCGTGCTCGCGACCGTGGTCGACGTCGTCGTGCTCGCGACCGCGGTCGAGCTCGAGGTCGAGGACGTCGACGTCGTGCTCGTCGAGGTGGTCGTCGTCGGCGGCGCACCGTTGATCCACGTGATGCTGAGCTTCGGTCGGTTCGCCTGCGTGCCGTTGTCGCTGCTGGCGTAACGGAAGTTGTGGTTCGAGGTGGACTCGTTGTCCTGGTTGATCCGCAGGCGGAGCCAGCCAGAGCGGTTCGTGATCGCGTCCTGGCAGAGCGCCGTCATGCTCGGGAACGTGAAGAACCCATTGGCCGCGGGCGCCGTGTAGGCGACCTCGTCGGCCAACGTGTAGTCGCCACCCGCGCTGCACGCGGCCGTGGAACCCGCGCCGGCGGTTCCCCACGCGGTCGGGCTCGCGCTCCGCCACCGGTTCCACGTCGCCTGCGTCTCGCTCTGTGCGTTGCCGTCGATCCAGTGCTCGCCGCAGAGCCTTCGGATGTGGCCGGCCGTCGGGCTCGTCCGCTGGTTGACGTTCAGCGTGAGCGTGCAGCCGGTGACCGTGGCTCCCGGCGGGATGCTCCCGAGGTTGAACTCGAGAATCGACCGATACGTCGTGGTCGACGAGCCGGCGTTGCCGACGAAGAGGTTCGTGGTCGTGCCGTAGTTCGAGTTCGCGGACGTCCGCAGGAGGTGCGTGTCGATGTTGGCGCTGTTCGTCGGGCTGCCACCGAGGCCCTGCTGGAACATGCTCGTCGTCGGGACCGCCGTCACCGCGACGTTCGTCAACATGCCGCCGCCCGTCCCGCCGGCGTTCGTCAGCGCGAGCGCCCGGTCGTATACCGGGACGGTCGCGGCGGTACTCACGATCATCACCGCGTCGCTCGTCTTACTGGCGGGCAGCTGGACCTCGTATTGGTCGCGTTGGTACGGATACGGATTCCCGTCCTCGGCGACCACCTGCATGCGCTGGTTCTGGGCAGCCGGAATGTGCGTCTTCAGTCCGGCATTGAGCAGGCGGAGCAAAATCCGCTCGCCCGCCACGGCCGGATGCGCGAGAACCGGGGCTGCCGTCGGGTACGGGTTGCCGTTGATCAGGAAGAACGTCGGCAGATAGTTGATCGACCCCGGATATGCGGGCGTGCCGAACGTGCCGCCCGTGACGGCGGCGTTGAGCGCCGGGTCGATCTCGCTGAAGAGGAGGACGGCCTCGTTGTCGACGGTGACGCCGGTATACGCGGTCGTCGCGGTCGCGTTCTTCTTCACCGCGCCGTAGAGACCCATCGGGACTTCGATCGAGGGGTGCGCGCCGCTCTGGTAGAGGAAGGTGCCGGGCCGCGTCGTGAAGGTGTAGGTCTGGATGCCGCCGCTCGGCGCCGCCTCGGCGGTGAACGACTTCACGCGCATGCGCGACTGGGGATCCGTGAAGCGCACGGGGCTGAGCGCGGTCGTCGTGCGGAGCCCGGGGATCACGATCGACACCGGGTGGGTCGTGATGTCGTTCCGGAGGTGGATCGTGAGCGGCGTCGCGTCGGTGGGTGCCAGCGTGATCGTGGGGCCTGGCACGGTGGCCGCGCCGACGCTCACGAAGTTCGTCGTGGCGAGTGCGAAGCCCCACATCGGGACGTTGGTCGGGCCGGGCAGCGCCTTCGTAAGCGGCTTCGCGACGAGCCACACGTCCGTCGCGAAGGACGGCACCGCCGTGAGGGCGACGATGCCCACGGCCGACACGACCTGTCTCCAGCGTTTGATCGACAGCGACATGGATCAGCCCCCTACGGCGTCGGAACGAGCGGCTCGACGATGAGCATCGTCATCATCCCGCCGGGGAAGATGTTGAAGTTGGTGAGCTCCCGCTCCACGTGGGAATGGAACATGAATCCGAAGCCGCCACTCGGATTGAACGGGGCGTTGCCCGGCGGCCGGAACCCGGTGACGCCCATGAAGGGGCTGCCGCTGTAGTACGGGCCGAGCTCCGTCGAGAGAACGCCCGGCAGGGACACCGGGATCGGCTTCCCGTGATCGGGACAGTACTCGCGACGGGCCACGTCCCAGCACGGGACGGCAGGATTCGTGTCGTCGAAGCCGTCCGCCGGAGTCGTGTCCGGGCAGTTCGGGTTCGAGCACGTGTGCACGTGGTCGGGCGGCGTGCCGTAGATGTCCCAGCCGAGGTCCTTGCCGGTCCACTCGAAGATCACGTCCTCGGTTTTTCCGGGAACCGACGGCACCGTGAACACGAGGTAGGAGAGGTCGGGCCCGGTCGCGGGTCCGCTCGCGAGCATCCGTCCGTCGCGCGCGATCACGCGGGCGTGGTTCCCGTGGTGATGGAACGTGTGGCCGTCCTGGCCTGCGCCGACGACACGCATGAGGAGCTTCTGGCCCGGGTTCATCGTCGGCGCGCTGTTGTACGGTTGCGACGGGAACAGCGGCTCGTTCGCGTCGAGCAGCGTGTCCGGGCCCGTCCGGCCGTTCAGGAACCAGTAATTCGGAGCGCGGTTCGCGAAGTAGTCGTGTGTCGCGAGGACCCCGACTCCGTCGAGCTCGATCGCGGAATGGATGTTCGGGTCCATCTCGCTCAGGAGGAAGAGATATTCCTTGTCGTACGCGGTGTCGGGATGGCCGTAGGCCGTCGGCGCGCTCGGGTTGAATCCGGTCGGCCGAACGATGATGGCGCCGACGAGCCCCATCTCGATTTCGAGCTCCGGCCGCGACCCGCTCTGGTAGACGTACGTCCCCGCGTTCGTTGCCGTGAGGGTGTAGCTGACGGTCCCGCCGGCGAGCGCTTCCTTCGTGAGCAGGCCGTCCTGCGTGTTGGCGCCTCCGGTCGCCGTGACACCGACCTGCCCCGGGAAGACGATCGACACGGGAACGGGCAGCGTATTCGTGAGCTGCACCGTCACCGTCGAGCCCTGGTCCAGGATGAGCGTCGGACCGGGGTACTGCGCAGTGCCGTTGTTCAGCGCGTATCCCCACGCGAGGAGCGTGTTCCCCTCGCCGGTCGCGATGTGGGTCTCCTTCGCCGTGACGGCGACCGTGCCCCCATTCGGGATGGATACGCCGAGGATGTCGCCGCGGGCGCTCCCCGCGACGAGCGGCAGGAGCAGCGCGGCGAGGGCCACCGGCCAGCGATGCGGCTTCGTGTATCGTGCGTGCATGGCGCGCTTCACCTCGTCGGTCACGGCCCGACCGTGATCTCGGTCATCATGCCCCCGAACTCCTCTTCGTTGTTCGTGAGGTAGTTGAGGTTCGTCGTGTAGAGGAAATACGTGCCGTTCGGGACGCCGGCTGTATCGAGGATGACGTCGATCGTCTCGCCGCCGCCCATCGTGATCGAGTTCGTGTCGTAGTAGAGCGTCTTGCCCGGCGTCGTGCCGTTGTTCGTGCTCGGGCTCCGGTAGAGCCGCGCGTTGAACCCGACGACCTTCATCGGGATGCCGAGCGTGGCGAGCGTGTAGTAACGCGTGACGTTCAGGTTCGAGAGGCGAAGGAGGATCTTCTGACCCGGCGTCGCGGTGATCTTGCTGCTGTCGTTCTGCGACTGGTGCGGCGTGTCGGCGGTGTTGAAGAGCGGATTCGGGTTGATCGTGTCCGGATACCCGCGGCCGTTCAGCATCGGGTAGAGGTCCTTCATGTCGGAGAAGGGCAGCGGCTGGACCGCCTCGTGGAGGTCGTGGAAGTTCGGGTCGAACGACCCGATCTGGATCGCGTAGTCGACGTCGTACCGCGTCGACCCGTCGCCGTCGTCGTACGCGTACTTGTCGCCGATCTCGGGGTTATCGAGGTTCCGGTTCGCGTTGTAGTCGGGGTTGTGATGGATCACCCCGGGGCACGACGGGTTCACCGTCTGCGTCGCGAAGCACCAGTTGTTCGGTAACCGGTTCTGCTTCGGCCGCACGTAGAGGTTCCCGAGCATGCCCATCTGCATGTGCTCGGCCGCCTCGACGTGACAGTGGTACATGTACGTGCCGGGCTCCTTCACGCGGTAGAAGTACGTGAGCGTGCTGCCCATCCCGATGACGATCGACGCGTCGGGGAGCCCGTCGAAGATCGACGCCGCGTTCGGGAAGCCGTGCCAGTGGACGCTGTGCGGGTCGAACAGGTCGGGGCGGATCGCCATGCCGACGTTCGTCAGGTTGAGGTAGAAGTCGTCGTCCTCGTCGACGACGATCTTCGGCGCAGGGAAGTTCGCGGCGAGCGTGCCGACCGCGACCCCGTTGTCGGGCGGGACGCCGGTCAGGTCCGAGAAGCCGAGGATGTACATCCGCCGGCCGTCGCCCATGTTGACGAACCCGTCGCCGGCGGAGAGGTGCTTGCAGCGGGCGTTCGACGGGTAGTTGTAGGGCGAGGTCGTGGCGGCGTCGATGACCGTATCGCCGTCGGCGTCGCCGGGGCACTGGGTGAAGAGGCCGCGAGTCCCCGTGCCGCTGGCCCCGGGTGTGACACGGATCTGAATCGACGCCATGGAACCCCAGTTGCCGGCGCTGTCGTGTCCGCGGACATGGAAGAAGAAGTCCGAAGCGCCGGCCGGAATCGTGACGGTCACCTTCTCGGCGGACGAATCGAACGATCCGTCGGCGGCGAGCATCGGCGTGCCCGATCCCGGTGCGGGTGCGACGGGTGTCGTCCAGTACTCGGCCGCGTCGACGACGGCGTTGCCGGAAAGCGTGTCGTAGACGACCGCCGTGACCGTGACGTTCGCCGCACCGTTCGTGGGATTCGGATCTGCCGCCAGGTTGTTGATCGACGGACCGACGCTGTCGGCCGGTCCGGCAGGGCTCACGTCGACCAGGACGGACGCCGTGGCCCCCCAGTTGTTGAAGGCGTCTCGGGCGCGGACGAAGACCGTGAAGTCGCCGCCCGCGACGGGCACCGTGAAGGCGAAGTTCACCTCGACGCTGCCGAAATTGGCGACGATGGGCACGGGGGTGGGGTTGGTATTGGTCCACCATTCGGCTTGTGTGATGGCCGAGCCGCCCGTCGCAGTCTCATAAGCGGTGCCCCTCACCGTGACGGAACTCGCGCCCTTGGTCGGGTTCGGCGACGCCGCGAGGTCCCGGATCTTCGGACCGATGGTGTCGGTCGACCCGCCCGGCGTCGAGACGTACTCGTCCGCGCCGATGTCGGCGCCCGGCGGCGGACTCGGTCGCGGGTCGGCGTCGAAATCCGCGACGAGAAGCCCGCCGAAATTTCCGCTCACGGCGCCGGCCGCACCGATCGCCGGCGACATTCCGCCGATGTGGTAGTCGCCGGTCGGTGTGATCGGCGAAAACGTCGGCGTCACGACGTTCGGGGCCACCATGATCGTGTTGAGATACGGCGCCACGAGCTGCGGATTGCCGTACAGGTTGCTCGGGTCGTACATGTGGCTCGCAGCGTGGGGATCACCGGCCGCCAGGTCCTCGGAGAGCAAGCAGCTGCGTGGATCGAGGGCGGTTCCGGCGGGCATGCCGTACACCTGGAGGTCCCAGTAGGGGCTCGTGGTATCCGCTAGCAGCGCGCCCTGTCCGGCGTTCGCGGTGGCGTCGTAGATGAACGATCGGTTGTGCCAGATGATGTTGTTCACCAGCAGCGGGTTCGAGAACGGGATGCCACTGGCCGTCGCAAGATCCGGACTGGTCGGGCGGGCGATGATGCCGGCGGCGAGCGGTGTGCTGAGCGTCGCCGCCCCGCCGGTCAAATTCCCGATGGAGGTGTTGTCGTTGTTCACGATCGTGTTGTGCACGATGCGCACGTTGACCGCGTCCGAAACCGCGATGCCCGCGCCGCTGAAGGTGCACACGTTGTTGGCGATCATGTTGTTGACGATGTCGATACGGTACCACTGCGACGAATCGCCCGGATGGAGCACCACGTCCTGCCCGTTGGTGGAGAACATCGTGATGCCACCACCGTCGTCGCCACCGTAGTTCGATTGGATCAGGTTCGAGTCGATCGTGACCGACCCGGTACCGGGCGGCAGGAATCCCGGCGGTGCACCGGCCGGAGCGAACTCGCCGATGACGGAGATCCCGCCACCTTCGCCGAAGCCGTCGTTCAGGATGAGGTCGTTCTCGGCGACCAGACCCTGATCGCTCAGCCCGAAGTGGGAGATCGCGCCGCCGTTCGCGGCCCCGTAGTTGCCGCAGAAGCGGTTCTGCGTGACCGCGTAATGGTCACTGCCGTTGAAGATCAGCATGCCGCCGCCGTCGCCGAGCGAGCCGTTGCGAAGAATGTGGTTGTGGTGGACGCTGATGTGGTCGTTGAAGCAGCTCTCGTAGCCGGTGGCGGTGTCGTTCACGAGGCTCAGCCACCCGAGACGGATTCCGCCGCCGCTCGAGCCCTGGTTGCCGTCGAGACGGACGTTGCTGATCTCGAGCCAGGGGGCGTGGCCGTTCACGAAGATACCGCCGCCGCGAATTGCCCCCGTGACCGTCAGGCCGTCGATGCGGGCGCGCGGCGCGTTGGTGAAATCGCCCGCCTTGCCGAGCACCAGGATGCCCGCACCGTCCTCGAGACCGAAGTCGGCACGCTGCCCGGGAATGAGATCGATCAGGTTCCCCGTCTCGAGCGTGTTGAGCTTCGTCACCCACGCGTCTCTGCGCAGGTAGAAATCGCTGGCGTCGATGATCGTCGACCAGGCGCCGTAACCCTGCAGCCGGACCGGCTTCGAGATGATCAGGTTCTCGTGGTACGTGCCGGGCGGGACGAGCACGAGCGCGTTGGCCGGCGCCGAATCGATGGCGGTCTGGATCGACCCGCCAGGGGACACCGCGACGATGGGACCGAGCTCGTTCACCGTGAGCGTGACGCCCATCACGGTCCGCCGGCCGTCCGCACGCTCGACGAGGAGCTCGCCGGTCGTGATACCGCCGGCAAGCGGTATCTTCGCCGCGATCGTCAGGCCGTCGGACGCCCAGCTCATGATGTCGAGCTCTTTCCCTCCGACGGTGACCCGGCCCGCGCTGCTCCCGAAGCCATAGTCCCGCATGATCGTGCCCGGGCCGCCCGGGTCGTTCGGGTCGTGCAGCGTGACCGTTCCCGGTGACGTGATCGTGATGACTTCGCCCGGCGTGCCGGCGACCCGCGGACCACCGAAGGGTCCGTTCACGTCCTTGATGACGGGCGTCCCGTCCGTCAGCTCGCAGTCGACTCCGACCGGCGCCGATGCGAACGCGGTGATCGCGGTCGTGGCGAGGAGCGCGTAGGTCGTTTTGCCCGGGAGGACCTCTTCTGGAAGACATATCTGGTCGAAGTTCCGATCGTACCGCGGATCGGTGACCGGCTGACCGGCGACGATGATGGGTCCCGGGTGGTTGATACACACCGTCACCACGTTTGCGGCCAGACCCGAAGGCTGCGGAACGTGCGGCGAGTAGCTCGACGGCAGCATCGCGTTGAACTCGCCGAATTCATCCGTGTAAACGCGCGTGATCTCGTGGCCGGCGTAATCCCGGATCGAAATCGGCATCCACGACACGGTTTGCGGGCCGCCATAGTTCGGGTTG
>Ga0070741_10016056_pt1 | contig 12573 bp, 12 predicted proteins | sample Coa_R1_4_FD_66440 | JGI IMG/M metagenome (GOLD analysis project Ga0070741, IMG submission 66440) | Surface soil microbial communities from Centralia Pennsylvania, which are recovering from an underground coalmine fire - Coalmine... | ecosystem: Environmental > Terrestrial > Soil > Unclassified ...
CTGAACCTGATGCGCGAGCTCAGCCGAGAGCTCGGCATCTCGACGATCTTCGTCTCGCACAACCTTGCGACCGTCCGCTACCTCAGCGACCGGATCGCAGTGATGTACCTCGGCCGGGTGGTCGAAGTCGCAGAGACCGATGCGCTCGTCTCGGAGCCGCGGCATCCGTACACGCGGGCGCTGCTCTACGCGGTGCCGTCGCTCGGCGGGTCGGTTCCCGCCGACCTCGAGCTCGGAGACCCACCTGACCCGCACGATCCGCCGCCCGGGTGCCATTTCCATCCGCGCTGTCCCGCCGGGCCGCGTGCGCGCCCCGAACGAACGGCGTGCGTCGAGCGCGATCCGCGGGAGGGCGCCGAGCAGCGTCCGCATCGCGCCTTCTGCCATTTCGCCTCGTCCGCGCCAGACCCCCGCCCAGAGGAGAGAGTTCATGCAGCTCGCGACCGTTAGCACGTCCCTCCAGAAGCTCATCGACGAGGCGCGCAGGGCACACCACGTCCCGGGCGCGTCACTCGCGGTCCTGCGCGACGGCCGCATCGCGGCGGCCGCCTCGGGAGTCCTCAACCTCGACACCGGCGTCGACGCGACGAGCGACTCGCTGTTCCAGATCGGCTCGATCACCAAGGTCTGGACGGCGACCGTCGTCATGGGTCTCGTCGACGACGGTGTCGTCGAGCTCGATGCGCCCCTCCGCAGATACATCCCCCAGTTCGCCGTCGGCGACGACAGCGTCCGGGACCGCGTGACGATCCGTCATCTGCTGACGCACTCGAGCGGCATCGACGGCGACAACTTCTCCGATACCGGGCGCGGCGACGACGCACTCGAGAAGTATGTGGCGACGTGTGCAGCGCTGGCGCAGGTGCATCCCGTCGGTGCGACGATGTCGTACTGCAACACCGGCTTCACGCTACTCGGCCGCGTCATCGAGCTCGTGACCGGCCAAGTCTGGGATGCGGCGATCCGCGAGCGCCTGTTCGACCGACTCGCACTCACACACACGGCGACGCTCCCGGAAGACGTGCTGCGCTTCCGCGCCGCGATCGGCCACATCAGTCCTGCCGGCGAGCTCGTCACCGCACCAATGTGGGGGCTGCCGCGGACGGCAGGCCCGGCAGGCGCGATCTGCTCGACGGCGTCTGAGGTCGTGCGATTCGCGCAGCTTCACCTCGAAGGCGGCTCCCTCGATGGCGAGCAGCTGCTCGAGCCCGGGACAGTTGCCGCGATGCAGGAGCCGCAAGTTGGGATCCCGAGCGGCGGCGTCGGCACGTCAGGTTCGGACTGGGGCCTCGGCTGGGAGCTGTTCGAGTGGAGCGGTCGCAAGGTGATCGGCCACGACGGTGGGACGATCGGGCAGGCGGCGTTCCTGCGCGCGGTTCCCGACGCGGGTGTCGCGATCGCGCTGCTCACGAACGGCGGCAACGTGCTCGGCATGTTCCGGGACGTCTTCGAGCCCCTGCTCGCCGAAACCGCCGGCATCGCGCTGCCCGGGGAGCTGGTGCCGCCGGAGACACCGCTTCCGGTCGACGCGTCGGCGTACGTCGGCGTGTACGAACGGGAAGGAGCGTCGATTCGCGTCGAGCCGCACGGCGAGGGCATCGTTGCGATTCAGACGACGACGGGCCTCGGCGCGGAGATGATGCCCGAGCCGTTCGAACTGCCACTTCACCGGCTCCGCGCCGACGACGACCTCTTTCTGACCGAGCATCCGGCTGCGCCCGGCTCGTGTCTCCCCGTGCGGTTCGTGACGCTCGAAGACGGGAGCCGCGTCTTGCATCTCGGCGGACGGGCAACGCCGCGTGTCGGGTAGCGCGGCCGGCCGTTAGCGTCGAGCCGTGCGCATCTTCCTCGCGGGCGCCTCGGGCGTGATCGGCATCCGGCTCTTGCCGCTGCTCGTCGAGCAGGGTCATGCGGTCGCCGCGATGACGCGCACTGCCGGCAAGGCCGAGCGCCTTCGAGCCCTCGGCGGCGAGCCCGTCGTGTGCGACGTGTTCGACGCCGACCGCCTGACAGAAGCCGTGAACCTCTTTGGGTCTGATGCCGTGATCCACCAGCTCACCGATCTACCGGCGCAGGCCGACGAGCTCGCCGCGTACGCCGATCGCAACGACCGGATCCGCAGCGAGGGCACGCGCAACCTCATCGCCGCGGCGCGCGCCGCGTCCGCCGAGAGCTTCGTCGCGCAGAGCATCGCCTGGCGCCCGGAAGGCGCACGTGGGGCTGTCATCGAAGAGCACGAGCGGCTCGTGCTCGAAGCCGGCGGCGTCGTCGCCCGTTACGGAAGACTCTACGGGCCGGAAACCTACTACGAGGACGAGCTTCCGCCTCCGCCGCGCATCCACGTCGACGACGCCGCGCTTTGGACCGTCCCCCTGCTCGCCCACAAGCCGGGCATCGTCACGATCGCCGAATCTGAAGCGGCGGCCGGCGAAGGTGAACAGAGAGGTAGCGAACGCCGCGACGGCCCGCGGTGATGCTTCGACGGCGCCCCTTCTCGACGATCGTCGCCCGCCCTGCAGGCAACTCGGTCGGCTCACCGTCGACTGTCACCGTCGCCGAGCCGCTGACGACGAAGATCAGGACGTCGCGCTCGTCGTTCACGTGCTCGTCCGGCCCGCCGCCTTCGGGCCACGCGAGCAACGTCGCGTTCAGATCCCGGGACGCAAGCCCCCACTGCGGGCCGCTCGCGCGCTCGGGCTCCCACTCGTCGAGCGCCGAGGCGACGACCTGCTCGAGCAACGGAAAGAGCTCGCGCTCCTCGAGTCTCACGTGGCGGTCGAGCAGGTCGGCGAGCTCGACCATCGTGGCCGGAAGTTCCTCACGCTGGTCGAGCCGTGCCGCAAGCGCACGCAGCTGCTGGTGATCGAGCAGCGCCTGCACGAGTAACGGCCGCGTCTCCTCGCTCCAGGCAGCGAGCGGAAACAGCAGCTCCTCTTCCTCGCGGAAGTGCGGCACAGTCTCCTCCGCGAAGAACGCAGCGAACACGTCCGCCTCTGCGACCGGATCGGTGCCAGCGGCAGCCGCCTTCAGCCGCCGCGTCTGGACGAGCGCGTGGTGGTGGTCGTGAGACAGATGGACCAGGGCGGGATGCCGTTTCACCGCACGGCAAGCGTACGCCCAGCTGGATTCCGGCTATGCCGGCAGCGCGCTCGCGGGGCCGAGGTCCGCCGTGCAGAACGCGCAGCGAGAAGCGGCGATCGGGATGTCGCTCAGGCAGTGCGGGCACTTCTTCACTGTCTCGTCCACCGGCGGCTCGGTCTTGTACCGCGCCATCAGCGAGTTCACCGGCCGCACCACGAGGAAGAACACGACCGCCGCGATCACGACGAACGTGATCAGCGCGTTGAAGAAGGCGCCGTACAGGAAGTGGCTCTTGTTGATCGTGAACGCCAGCCCGGAGAAGTCGGGCTTGCCGCCGATGGCCGCGACGAGCGGCGTGACCAGGTCCGAAACGAGCGCGGTCACGACGGCGGCGAACGCGAGGCCGATCACGATGCCGACCGCCATGTCCACGAGGTTGCCGCGCAGCAGGAACTCCTTGAAATCCTTCACGTCGAACCTCCCTCGAATCGAATGACACCGCGATCTTCACACGGCGAGCGGCTGCAAGACAACGGTTTGTGATTCGCCGCACGCGGGAAGTATCGGAATGCGATCTATAAGCCCAAGTGAGGAGGATCCATGCCCGGCTTCGTGCACGAGGTGCGCCGCGAGACGAACGGCTTCGTCGTCTTGCTCGCAGCCGTCGCAGCAATCGGCGGGTTCCTCTTCGGCTACGACACGGGCGTCATTTCCGGCGCGCTGCTGCTCCTCAAGCCGGACCTGCACCCGAGCAGCTTCGACCAGTCGGCGATCATCGGCTCGCTGCTCCTCGGCGCCGTCGCCGGCGCAATGCTCTCCGGCTATCTCGCCGGCGCGATCGGCCGCCGGCCGACGAAGATCATCTCGGGCTGCGTCTTCGCGATCGCCGCGATCTGGTCCGCGCTCTCGCCCGACGTCTGGACGCTGATCGTCGCGCGCTTCGTGCTCGGCATCTCGGTCGGCACCGCGTCGTTCGTTGCGCCGATGTACATCGGCGAGATGGTGCCGCGGAAGATTCGCGGCGGGCTTGTCAGCTTCAACCAGCTGATGATCACGAGCGGCATCCTCGTCGCCTACATCATCGACTTCGCGCTGAAAGGCGTCGCGAACAATTGGCGCTGGATGCTCGGCCTAGGCGCGATCCCAGGCATCGCGCTCGCGGTCGGCATGTTCCTGCTGCCGGAGTCGCCACGCTGGCTCGTCGAGCAAGGACGCGAGGACGAGGCGCGCGACGTCCTGCAACGCGCGAGAACCGCCGACGAGGTCGACGATGAGCTCGAGGAGATCAAGGACGTCGCGCACAACTCGTCGCGCATCCGCGACCTCCTCGGCTCGAACATCCGGCCGATGCTGATCGTCGGCATCGGGCTCGCGGTCTTCCAGCAGATCGTCGGGATCAACACCGTCATCTACTTCGCGCCGACGATCTTCAAGTTCGCGGGTGTATCGACCTCCGCGGCGATCGGCGAAACGGTGTTCGTCGGGGTCACGAACGTCGTCTTCACGATCGTCGCGGTGCTCCTGCTCGACCGCATCGGCCGCCGCGTCCTCCTGCTCGTCGGAACGCTCGGGCTGACCCTTGCACTCGTCGCGCTCGGGCTGTTCTTCCAGATCGCAGCCGTCAAGTCGCACGTCGGCTGGCTCGCGCTCGCGTCGCTGATCTTCTACATCGCGTCGTTCGCGGTCGGGCTCGGCCCCGTGTTTTGGCTGATGATCGCCGAGATCTTCCCGCTGAAGATCCGCGGCGCCGCAATGAGCGTGTGCACCGTGGCGAACTGGGGCTTCAACTTCCTCGTCTCCTTCACGTTCCTGCAGCTCATCAGCACCGTCGGCAAGGGCGGCACGTTCTTCCTCTACGCTGGGCTCGGCGTGCTCGCGATCGCATTCTTCGCCTGGAAGGTGCCCGAGACGCGAGGACGCAGCCTCGAGCAGATCGAGAGCGAGTTCGGTGCGGGCGGCGACGACGGGCACGCGCTCGAGCGATCGGCCGCCTGAGCCTCGCCGAGCGACGACGGCAGCGCTGCGCGAGCTGAGCTTCGCGAGCGTGATGGCGACGGGGATCGTCTCGGTCGCCTGCGCCGAGCTGGGGCTGCACGTACTCTCCTGGACGTTCGCCGCGCTCGCGTTCGCGCTGTACGCGACAGTCGGCGTCGCAGCCGTCGTTCACCGCTCGCTCGGACCGACGGGCGCAGGCGCTTTCGCGGCTGTTGCAGCCACGGCGGTGCTGGGCTCGCGGCTCGCGATCGCCGGCGTGGGCGACGCCGCGTGGGCGTTCCTCGCCGCAGCGTTCGTCGTCTGGCTCTGCGTCTGGGCGGCGCTTCTCCCCACGCTCGAGCTGGGCCCACCCACCGGCACCAGGTTGCTGACGACGGTCGCGACAGAGTCGCTCGCGATCCTCGCCGCGGCGACGACGCGCTCGCTCGCGCCGTTCGCCGTCGCCGCGTTCGTGCTCGGCGTGCTGCTCTATCCGTGGACGCTCGCACAGCTGCCGCGGAGCGAGCTGCGCACGGGCGGTGGTGACGTCTGGATCGCGATGGGTGCCCTCGCGATCTCGACGCTCGCGGCCGCGCTGCTCGCGCGCCAGCTCGGCGGCGACGCATTGCGCGACGTCGCGTTCGCGCTCTGGGCCGCGGCGACCGCCTGGCTGCCGGTGCTCGGCTTCGCCGAGCTACGCCGGCCGTGGCTAGGTTTCCATCCCACGCGGTGGAGCACGGTCTTCCCGCTCGGGATGTACGCGGCGGCGTCCGCGGAGGTCGCGCGGCTCGGCTTGAGCGGCGCCCTGACCGACGACGCGCGCGTCTTCCTCGCGGTCGCGATCGGCGCGTGGCTCCTCACGTCCGCCGGGCTATGCGCGTCCCATTCGGGACGGGCGGATACTTCGGCCTGACCGATCGAACTCTAGGAAACAGTCGCATGAACCGCGATGCGACCGTGGCGCGTGCCGAGCTCGATCGTCCCCGAGCTGTTCGCCGGCACGGCGGTCGAGCCGACGACGACGCGCAGGAGCCGCTCGCCTGCCGGCAGGCGCAGGCGGAGCCGGCACCGGCAGCGAGGCGGAAGCACGAGCGACCCTTCGATCGTCGAGCCCGTGCGGCTGAGCGTGTAGCTCACGTCACCGAAGCTCGTCGGAGCGTCGCGCACGTCGATCTCCTTGCCGCTTGCGAGCCACCCGCGCGGCGTCGAGTACGCGAGGTCGAGGCCGTTCGGAGCGCCGTGCGGCCCGCGCCGTTCGTGCACGAGCAGCTCGCGCAACGTGCCGAGGAACGACGCGTTCGCACCCGTGTTCGGCGGCATGAACATCGAGCGCTGATACGCGCCGTTCACCGGCAGCAGCGAAACCGCTTCGCCGGAGACGTACGTACTCGTCATTCCGGCCGCGAGCATTCCGTAGAGGCTCAGCACGAGCTGATCGGGCTCGTCGTTGTCGGCGAAGAACCGCGAGGCGCTCAGGTCGTAGACCTGAGCGAGCCCGGCACCCGGCGAGTCGCCGTACACGGTTCGTGCGTACGTGCGCTGCACGCCGAGCAGGCGCGAGCCGTGCCCGAGCAGGTACCGCGCGATGCCCCGCGCGGTCGGCGTGTGCGGCGCGAACCAGCCCGATGCGAACGCATACGGCATCACGAGGTTCCAGTACGAGCCGTCGCGCGTCGACGTGATTCTGTCGAACGGCTTCTGACCGCCGAGCTGGTCCGGCACGAACAGCGAGCCGTCGCGCAGGCGCACCGACGCGCGCGCGACTGCCGGCCGCAGCGCCTCGTCGATGCTGAGCGCGAGCGTGCGCGCCCGCGCCGCGAGCGCCGGGTATCCGCCCGTGCTCCACACGCGGCTGATCGCAAGCAGTCCCTCGACCGCCTCGATCTGCCCCGAGACGCTGTCGACGGCGCGCCCCTCGAGATCTGTCGAGAGCGCCTCCGGCAGCAGCCGTCCGCGCTCGGGGCCGGACTCGATCTGGCGGGCCGCGATGCGCTCCACGAGCGAGCGCAGCGCCGGCGTCTCCTTCCGCAGGAACGCGTGATCGCGCGAGAGCCGGTAATAGAGCGCCGCGGTCGAAAGGATGTGCGCTCCGCGAAACGCCGTGAAGCGCCACGGCCGCTGCTGCATCCGCTTCAGCGAGAAGTCGATGATCGCCTTCGAGACCGAGTCGAAGCCGTACTCCGCGGCAACCTCTGCCGCGTCGAGCGACTCGGCGTAGGAGAGCTCCTCGTACGGATTGCCGATGCTGTAGCGCCAGCCGTAGGCGATCAGTTGCGCGAGGATCGCGCTCTCGGCGTTCTGCACCGCGGGCTCCGGGACCGCGAAGGTCGCGCCGCTCGTGAGCTTCGCCTGCCAGAACGACACCACCGTGGCGCGCGCTCGGGCGTACGAAGCGGCATTCGCGTGCAGGTAGCGCGCGTCGGACGGCGCGTTCAGCCACTCGGCGTAGATCGTCTCCGTGGTGTGCACGGGAACGTGGTAGGTGACGACGCCGTGCGCGAACTGCGCGCCCGCGCTCACGATCAACCGAGTCTGCCCTTTCAGCGCGAGCCGGTCGGGGGCGGAGTGCGTGAGCAGCTTCCACGGGACGAGCCGAACCGTCGCGCCACGCGGAGCACGTGCCGTTGAGACCTGGAGCCGCACGAAGCTGATCACGGAGCGCGCGCCGTACTTGCCGTACGCACGCCCGACGAACGACTCCTGCCGGTAGCGCGCGCCGCCCGCGTCGCGGTACGTCGTCTGCAGAATCGGCAGGTAGCCCTCGGCGAGGTGCGCCTGCCCCAGTCGCGCGGTGCAGGAGCCGTAGCGTTCCGTGCCGGATCCGACGTCGATCGTGAGCGAGGCGCCGTCGGTGCGCCGCGTGATGATCTGACTGCCGTCCGCCACGTGCAGGGCGAAGACGGTCGATCCGTACGGCGTGAACGGAAACGAGAGCGGCAGGTAGTACGACCCGCTCGCGGTGAGCGTGCGGCTGCCCCACTGAACGGCCTGGGTGAGCGGCGCCAGGTACCTGCGCGCGGCGGCGTACGTCGGCCCGCCGCGGGCGTGCAGGAGCTGCGAGCCCCACAGGTCGCCGTTCGAGGCAACCGCCTGCTCGACCGAGCCCGTGTAGGCGGACGTCGGCAGGCGAAGGGCGCATGACGACGACGCCGGCCGCGCGCGGCCGGTCGCGGCGGCGAGCGCGAGCACCGCAACGAAGGTCGCGACGACTGAGATCCGCAGGCCTCGCATCGGTCAGCCCGTAGTTCTAGCGTGTTGCTGCGAGCTCTACAGCGCCGCGTCGAGCGCGACCGCGGCGAAGAGCAGCGCGAGGTAGAGCAGCGAATAATGGAATGCCAGGGCCGACGACCGGCGGTCGACGCCGCGCAGCAGACGCACGGCGAGCGCGAGGAACACACCGCCCAGCACGAGCGCGGCGACCAGGTACGTCCAGCCGAAGGAGCCCGCGGCGAACGGCGCGACCGTGAATGCGACCAGGACGACCGTGTAGGCAAAGATCCTGCGCACGGTCACGCGCTCGCCGCGCACGACGGGAAGCATCGGCACGTCGGCCGCCTCGTAGTGGTCGCGCAGGAGCAGCGCGAGCGCCCAGAAGTGCGGCGGCGTCCAGAGGAAGACGATCAGGAACAGCCAGAGCGCGGGCAGCGCGAGGTTTCCCGTCGCGGCCGCGTAGCCGACCAGCGGCGGCACGGCGCCCGCGGCGCCGCCGAGCACGATGTTCTGCGGGCCGCGCCGCTTCAGGAAGCCGGTGTAGACCACGACGTAGAACACGTTGCCGAGCAGGGCGAGTACCGCGGTCAGGAGATTCACCGACGCGGCGAGGAGCGTGAACGAGCACGCGGAGAGCGCGAGACCGAACTCGAGCGCGCGCGGCGCGGTGAGGCGTCCCGACGCGACCGGGCGGCCTGCCGTGCGCGGCCCCATCAACCGGTCGATGTCGCGATCCATGACGTGGTTCAGCGCGCTCGCACCGCCGCAGGCGAGGGCAAGCCCGGCGATCGCCGCCAGGAACCGCCAGGTACCGGGCCAGCCGTGCGCGCCGAGGATCATCCCGCACGCGCCGGTCACGAGCAGCAGAACCATGATGCGCGGCTTCGTCAGCGTCACGTAGTCGGCGAGCCGGCCGCGCGGGACGCGCGATCCCCGGAAGCTCGCGGCGGCGAGCGCGCACGAGCCGGCGAATGCGAGCGACGCCAGCACCTCGTGCCACGGCCGGGCGGTGACGGCCGCTGCGAGCACGAAGAGCGCGACCGTCGCGCACACCGGCCGAATGAGCCGGCGGTGCGCGACGACCGCGACGATCAGGGCGCCCGCGAGGAGCGGCAGCACCGCCGCCGCGAGCGCCCTGTGCGCGGACGCGCTGCCGTCGACGACGACCGAGAGCAGGAGCGCTGCGCTGCCGCAGGTGAGAGCGCGGAAGAATGCACCGGGCGAGTCGCGGCTCGCCGTCACGTCGCCGCCAGCCGGTCGAGGTCGGTGGTCAGGAAGCCGGGCAGGAACGGGAAGAGGTACGCGGTGCGCTCGTCGCCCGCGCGGTCGATCAGGTAGAGCGCCATACCGTGGACGATGTCGTGCGACGCGAGGCGCACGGCGATCCCGTAGGAGCTCCAGACGGCCGAGAGGCGCGCCTGGCTGCCGTTCACCCAGCGAACGGTCCACGGCCCGTCGAGGTGCCACTTGTGCACTGCCTTCGCAATCGATGACCGCGTGTCGCCGGTGCGATCGACGCTGACGATGACGACCACAGGGCGCTTCGCCGTCGGCACCCGGTGGAGGACCGCCGCGAGCTGCCGCGCCTCGATCGGGCAGTCGGACGTGCAGCGCGAGTCGAGGAAGGTCAGCAGCACCGGTCGTCCGCGCAGGCTCGAAAGGCTGAGGGCCGCGCCGCGCTGGTCGACGAGCGTGAAGTTCGGTGCGGGGCGCCGGCCCGACCCCCACGAGAGCTGCCCGTGGAACGCGGGCAGGCTCGGGCGGTTCGCGTGCGTGTGCAGACGCGCGGCGAGCACGCCGCCCGCGCTGCCGGCCGCCGCCGCGAGGACGAGCGCGATCGCGACCGCGCGACGCCTCACTCGACCTTTCCGGTGCGCGCGCCGGCCGACCGCCGCCGCAGGAGGAGTCCCCAATACAGGCCGACGAGCACGAGCAGGCCGATCGGGAGCGCCCAGGTCAGGATCTCACCGGTCAAGAAGCTGGACGACAGGATCATCGATGCCACCTCGCTGCTCATGGGTTGCCTGCGACGCCGACCGCCGGGGTCGCAGCTTGCGTCGCCGGCTCGGGGCCGAGCCAGCGATAGAAGAAGACCACGATCGCCACCGTGAAGGGGAGCGACCCGGGTACCCACATCACGCCGGCCGCGATGCCCTGGTCGCCGAGCGCCGAGAGGCCCCACGGCCGGTGTGCGAAGTCCGCGTAGTGGCTGTAGAGCGGGTTCGGCGCGAACGCCAGGACGACGGCCACGAGCCACCCGGCAAGCATCGCGACCGTCGAGACGGCGGCTCGCCACGGCGCGTCGAGCCGCGCGTGGAGCGGCGGCGAGTCGATGAGTTGCGCCCAGAGAAGGATCCCGGTGCCGAGGAACAGCGTGTGCTCGAGATCGTGCACCGCCTCCGAGCGAAGCGTCAGGTCGAAGAGCTGGGGAACGTGCCACACCACCAGGTTCACCGAGAAGACGCCCGTCGCGACGAACGGACGGACGAGCGTGTGGCCGACAAGTCGGAGCGGCGCGGCTCGCGGGCTGAGCGCGACGGCGCGCGCGACCGGACGGCGCACCGCAAGTGGCAGGCCGCGCCAGATCCTGTTCCACGGTGCGCTGAACACGGCGAGCGGCGGCACGACCACGAGCAGCAGCACGTGCTGGGTCATGTGGGCTGTGAACAGATCGTCGGACCAGACGTCGAGCGGCGAGTCGAGTGCGAGGAGCAGCATCAGCACCGCCGCGTAGAACGAGACGGTCCGCCAACGCTCGAGCGGCGTGTGCTTGCGCGCCGAGACGCGCTTGCGTCCGCCGATCACGTAGAGCGCCGTCACGACCGCCGCGACATAGAGCGGAGGCTCGACCTGCCATGCCGCTGCGCTCCAGATGCCGGGCATCGCTCCGGGCGTCCTACACGAGATAGAGAACGATCCAGGCGATGACGGCCGCGCCGGCCAGGAACGTCCAGTAGAACGTCACGGCCTCGAGCCCGGCCCGCACGAGCGACAGCGGATCGGCGATGTCGTGGCCCGGCCGATACGGGTCGCCGGACGCCTCGCCCGGCGCCGGCGCTCCATGCAGTGTCTTGCGGTAGCGGATCGCGGTCGCGAGCAGCGTCTCGAGCCAGTACGCCGCACCGAGCAAGCAGACGAGCTGCGCAGCCGTCCAGCCGAGGAACACCGACGCGTAGCCGCCGCTCTCCGGGCCGAAGCCGATCGTCAGCCACTCGACGATCTGCAAGACGAACGCCGCGAGCGCGAGACCGAGTGCTGCCGAGCCCTTCAGCCTCCACTGCGCCCGCCTTCCGGCGCGATGATCGGCGAGGCCGAGACGGACCGCGACCGCACCGGCGACCACGAGTGCCGTCACGATCGTCCCGAGCGTCAGGGACGGGTCGACGTGCTTCGGGCGGAACATGTGCGCGTTGTTCAGCGAGCGGAGGTAGAAGTAGGCGAAGAGGAATGCGAGCAGGAAGAACGCCGTGGAGCTCGCGAGCAGGTGTCCGGCGGAGCTCAGGTTGCGCCCGAGGAGCTCGGGCGGCTCCTGCTCGACGACCTCGTACCGCGTCTCTTCGGCCGCGAACTCGGTCATGACGGGCTCCCCGCCGGCACCGCCGCGACCGGCGGAGCGGCGACGCCGTAGTCGTAGGGGTCGCCCGCGATCACCGGGATGCGGTCGAAGTTGTGCACCGGCACGGGCGACGGCAGCTGCCACTCGAGCGAGCGCGACGACCACGGATTCGCGCCCGCCGGAATGCGCGCGAACACGAGCGAGTACACGAAGTTGCCGAGGAACACGAGCATCGAGCCTCCGAGGCAGAAGGCGGATACAGACACCCAGTCGTTCAGGAACTGGAGCGAGGGCGCGTACGTGACGGCGCGCCGCGGCTGGTCGAGGAACCCGATCGCGAAGAGCGGCGCGAACGTCGAGTTGAACGCGATGAACATCGTCCAGAAGTGGATCTTCCCCAGCCGTTCGTTCAGCTGGAAGCCCGTCATCTTCGGGATCCAGAAGTAGATCGCGGCGAAGAACGTGAAGACGAGGCCGCCCATGATGGTGTAGTGGAAGTGCGCCATCGAGAAGAAGCTGCCGTGCGTCGTCGTGTCGCTCGGAACGTCGGACAGGAAAACGCCCGATAGGCCGCCGATCAGGAAGTTGAAGAACCACGCGAGGCAGAAGAGCATCGGCACCGTGTAGCGGATCTGCCCGCGCCACAACGTCATGAGGCCGCAGAGGAACGTGAAGCCCGTCGGGATCGAGATCAGCTCGGTCGACAGCATGTAGAAGGGCCGCAGGTCGGCATTGATGCCGCTGACGAACAG
>Ga0070741_10016057_pt1 | contig 12573 bp, 10 predicted proteins | sample Coa_R1_4_FD_66440 | JGI IMG/M metagenome (GOLD analysis project Ga0070741, IMG submission 66440) | Surface soil microbial communities from Centralia Pennsylvania, which are recovering from an underground coalmine fire - Coalmine... | ecosystem: Environmental > Terrestrial > Soil > Unclassified ...
CGAACGCGAACAGCTGGAAGTGGTTGTTGATGCTGAGCGGCAGCGTCGCCTGCAGCAGGTTCAGCACGACGCCGAGCACGAACCCGCCGAGCGCCGCGCCGGTGAGGCTTCCGAGCCCGCCGATGACGCCGCCGACGAACGCGATCAGCAGCGGCCCCTGCCCGATGTCCGGCGCGACCGCGCCCGAGCGGAACGTGTACAGGAGCGCGACTGCGCCGGCAAGGACGCCCGTGATCCCGAACGCGGCCGAGATCACCCAGTTCGCGCGCACGCCGACGAGCTGGGCCATGCGGAAGTCCTCGGTCGACGCGCGCAGCTGAATGCCGAGCGCCGTGCGCTTGATCAGCGCGACCATCGCGAGCAGGAGCAGCCCGGTCACGATCCACGTGATGATCTCGAGCTTCGAGAGCAGCACGCCGCCGACGTCGAACTGCTGCGTCAGCCACGGATACGGCTCCACCCCCTTCTGGGGCCCGGTGCCGACGGTCATCCAGCCGAGCGCCTCCAGCCCGTAGCTGACGGCGAACGACGAGATCAGCAGCACCACGGGCTCCGCCCTCCGCAGCGGCCTGAACGCGATCAGCTCCATCAGCAGCGACAGGACCGTGACGATGATGATGACCATCACGATCATCGCGAGCCATCCCCAGCTGCGCGTGTAGAACATCACGTACGCGCCCGCCATGATCAGCTCGCCGTAGGCGAAGTTCATCAGCCCCATCACGCCGAAGAGCAGCGAGAGCGACAGCGAGATCAACGCGAAGAAGCTTCCGTAGTAGATCGAGTCGGTCGCGTACTGCGCGACGTTCGAGAGGCTCGCGAGGAGCATCAGGTGCCCATCCCGATGTAGGCGGTCTCGAAGTCCGCGCGCTGCGCGAGCTCGGCGGCGGTGCCGTGGAACTCGATCCTGCCTCCGGAGCGCATCACGTACGTGTGATCCGCGATCTCGACGGTGCGCGCCGCGTTCTGCTCGACGAGCAGGATGGTCACGCCGTCGTTTCGCAGGCTCTCGAGGATCTCGAAGACGCGGTCGACCATCAGGGGCGCGAGGCCGAGCGTCGGCTCGTCCAGCAGCAGGAGCCGGGGCCGCGAGAGGAGCGCCCGCGCGATCGCGAGCTGCTGCTGCTCACCGCCGGAGAGCTTGGCTCCCGACTTCGACCAGTCGCGCTCGAGCACCGGGAAGCGCTCGAGCATCCGCTCGATGTCCTGCTCGATGTGCTTGCGGTCGCGGCGCGTCGACGCCCCGATCTTCAGGTTCTCGCCGACGCTAAGCCGGCCGAAGATCCGCCGCCCTTCCGGAACGAGCGCGATTCCCGCGCGCAGCACCGCGTCCGGCGAACGGCCGATCAGCTCGCGGCCGTCGAAGTGGATGTGCCCGCTCGCGGGTTTGATCGAGCCGGTGATCGTCAGGAGCGTCGTCGTCTTCCCGGCGCCGTTGTGCCCGACGAGGCCGACGAGCTCGCCCTCCCCCACCTCGAGCGACAGGTTCTGCACCGCGCGCACGCGGCCGTAGTTCACGGAGAGGTCAGTTATCTTCAGCATGCTGGTGCGCCTCTGCAATCTGCGCGCCTCGCTGGCCGAGGTACGCGGCGATCACTTGCTTGTTCTTTCTGATCTCTTCGGGGGAGCCGACGGCGATCGACTTGCCGTAGTCGAGGACCTGGATGCGCTCGCAGACGCGGAAGATGATGCGCATGTCGTGCTCGACGAGGAGCACGCCGCAGCCGAGCTCGTTGCGGATGTCTGCGATCGTCTCCGCCAGCTGCAGGCTCTCGTCGTCGTCGAGCCCCGCCGCCGGCTCGTCGAGCAGCAGGAAGCGCGGCGCGCACGCCACCGCACGCGCGATGCCGACGCGACGCTCCTCTCCGTGCGGCAGCGCCGACGCGCGCAGTGACGCCAGGTGCCTGAGCCCGAGTCTGTCGAGGAGGACGTTCGCCCTGATCCGTGCGTTCCTGCGCGAGAGCCCCGCACCGAGCGCGCCGAGCTCGACGTTCTCGAACACCGAGAGCGCAGGGAACGTGGCGACGTCCTGGAAGGTGCGCACGAGCCCGCTCTTCGCCAGCCGCTCGGGCTTCCAGCTCGACACCGGCATCCCGCCGAGCAGGACGCGGCCCGCGGTGAGCTGCACGAAGCTCGACACGGCGTTCATGAACGTCGTCTTGCCGGCGCCGTTCGGGCCGATCAGGCCCATGATCTGCCCCCGGTCGAGGGCGAGGTCGACCCCGTCGACGGCCCGGACGCCCTCGAAGTGGACGTGGATTCCCTCCGCGACCAGCCTCTCGGCGTCCCGGCCGTCGACAACGGTCGTCACCATCTCGTCTGCGCTAGCCCACGTTCGGCGGCGTCCCCGAGCACGGGCTGCCGTCGCCGATGTTCGGGATCGACTTCACCTTCCAGCTGTCGATCTGCTTGTCCTTCCCGTTCGTGAACTGCTCGATCGAGTACGTCGCCGGCTGCGGCCGGTGGCACTTGTCGGTGAACTTCATCGTGCTGCCGAAGTACGACACCGAGACTTTCCCGCCGAACAGCGCGTCGGCGATCGCCTTGCCGTCGGTCGAGCCGGCGGCCTTGATCGCGCCGACGAGCGCGTCGGCCAGGGCGTAGCCCGGCAGCGCGTAGTGGTTCCCGAGCGGCGTGTGGTAGGTCGCCTGGAACTGCTTCGCGATTGTCCGGACGAGCGGTGTCTGCGTCCCCGAGCAGTAGGTCGGGAGGCAGGCGAAGCCCTCCGCATAGAAGTTCGACACCTTCCCCGCGACCTGCGTCACGAGCACGCCGTTGACCGACGCGTTCGTCGTGATCGGGGTGTTGATGCCCGCTGCGCGAATCGCCTTGATGAGCTGCGACCCGTACGGCTGCCACGACCCGTCGAAGATCGCGTCACAGCCCTTGACCTTGCCGCGCAGCCTCGTGATCTGCGCGCTCAGGTCGAGGTTCGCCCCGCCGACGAACGTGTCCTCACCGCAGACGGTGCCGCCGAGTGCGGTGAAGCGCGCCTTGAAGTAGTCGGCGGTCGCCTTCGAGTACTCGAGCGAGTTGTCCTTGAAGACGTAGACGCGCTTCCACGCCGCCTTCTTCGCCCGCATCCATTCCGCCATCGTCGAGCCCTCGGCGTCCGATCCGAGCCCCATGGAGCCTCCGTACGGGCCGACGATCGCGGGCGTCGCCACCTTCGGAGACGACGCGCAGAGCGCGATCCCCGGGACGTTGTGCGTGCGCGCCGCGTTGATCGCAGGGAACGAGAAGTCGAAGTCGCAGGTCGCGACGATCGCGACCGCTCCCTTCGAGATCAGCTCGTTCGCATTCGCAGCCGCCGTCGGCTTGTCCGACTTGGTGTCGATCCACTCCACCTTGAGCTGCTTCCCGAGCACGCCGCCGGCCTTGTTGATCTGGTTGATCCTCATCTCGAACAGCTGACCCGACTGCAAGTCGTACGGCGCGAGGATCCCCGTCTTCGCCGCCGAGATGCCGATCAGGATGGTGTCAGCGTTCCTGCTCCCCAACGCGGTGCTCAGGGTCAGGCCGACGCCCAGCGCCGCGAGCGTGACCAGTGCCCCGGCGATGGCGAATCGCTTCCTCATGTGCCCTCCCTTTCGAGGCCGCGTTCCCGCGGCCGTTCGTCTCCGTCGGCCGATGCTAAGAGAAACGCCGGCCGCTTTCCAGGTTAAGAACCTGTTTTCCCCCCGTCCGCTACTGCGCCGCCCATCCCCCGTCGACGAGGATGCTCTCGCCGTGGACGTAGCGCGCGGCGTCCGATGCGAGGAACACCGCGACCGGAGCGATGTCCTCGACGACGCCCACCCGGCCGTACGGCGTGCGCTCGATCATCGACCGGTTGTAGTCCTCGGACTCGAACAGCCGGGCGTTCATCGGGGTGTGGATGTTCCCGGGGGCGATCGCGTTCACCCGGACGCCGACGGGCGCAAGCTCCATCGCGAGCGACTTCGTGATCAGCTCGACGGCGCCCTTCGTGCCGCAGTACGCGGTCGAGCTCGGGAACCCCACGTGCCCCGCGATCGAGGAGATGAAGATCACCGACCCGTCCGGCGTCAGGTGCGGGAGCGCGGCCTGCGTGAGCGCGTACGGCGCGCGGACGTTGATCCGGAACTGCGCGTCGAAGTCCGACAGCGGCGCCGCCGCGAACGGCTTCGGCCAGAAGATGCCGGCCGAGTGGACGAGGACGTTGAGCGCGCCGAAGGCGCCGACCGCCTCCTCGACGATCGTCGCGGGAGCGCCGTCCTCGGCCAGATCGGCAGCGACCACGTGATGGTCGCCCAGGCGCGCCGCGACCTCGCGGAGGCGCGCCTCCTCCCGCCCCGTCAGGACGACGCGGGCGCCCGCCTCGGAGAGCGCCTCTGCGATCGCGGCGCCGATGCCGGAGCTCGCGCCCGTGACGACGGCGACCTTGCGGTCGAGCGAGAAGCCCGGAAACCTGCTCATCGCGTTTCCCGTCCCCGCAGCCTCGCCGTCTCGTGCACGTCCACCGCGAGCGACTCGTCGATCGCCGTCCCTTCGAACGCGACGCCGTAGACGTCGCGCGCGCGCTCGACCGTGACGAAGCCCGCGAGCACGTCCGCACGCACGCGCTCGGGCTCGCGCACGAGCGGATCGCCGTAGCCGCCGCCGCCGCTCAACAGGTGCCCGAGCAGCTCGCCGGGCTGCAGGACGGCCTGCGCGATCGGCTCGAGCTCGTGCTCGGCGCCGGCGGCGTCCTGCTTGAACGCGACGGACGGCGCCGCGGTGCCGCCGCCGCGCGTTCCGCGCGGCGGGTGGTGGAATCCGTCGGTGACGTAGGCGGCGGTCATCGGGTCGCGCTTCGGACCGAACAGCACCCGCGTCCCCGGCGCCCCGCGACGGCGCCCCGCTCCCTCCGAGTCTGCTCGCACGCGGATCTCGCGGATCCGGATCGGATACTTCTGCTCGTCGATCTCGACGCTGTCCCGGAACATCAGGCCGTTCGTGACCGAGTTGCCGTACGTGACCCAGCCGTCGCAATCGGGACCGGCAGGGCCGCCCTGGGAGCCGAGGAACTTCTGGTTCACGTACGGGCTGTCGTCCTTCCGCCAGTCCGTGCCCGAGACGACGGCGAAACCGGGCCCGATCCCGCAGGCGCCCTCCGCGAGGCCGTAACCCTCCCACGCGTCCGCGATCGTTCTCTGCGTCGTCACCACCAGCCGCTCGCCGACGTTCGTCGTCGCCACCGAGCACGAGTGCGGGAAACGCGGGATCCCGACGACGCAGTTCTCGCGAAGCTTCACGCGCACGCGCCTGAACGTCCCGGCGTTGTGCGGGATGTCGGGGTCGATCGAGTTGAAGATCCCGGTCATGCAGTTGTTCAGCGCGCACGTCCGCGACTCGTTCAGGCCGGCGGGGAGGCAGTTGATGTTGTCGGTGAGGTCGGCCTCGATCATCCCCGCGTCGGGATCGATCGAGATGCGCACGTTGATCGGGATCCCGTCGGGCGCCGGCCCGAACGGGTCGTGCATCCCCTCGCCCACGATCGTCCCGCGCGGCATCGTCGAGATCACGTGCGCGATGCGGCGCTCCGAATAGTCGAACCACTCCTCCACGAACTCCGCGAGCATCTCCGGCCCGTACTTCGCGCACAGCTCCTCGAGGCGCGCCTCGCCGATCCGGGCGGCGCCGAGCATCGCGAGGTAGTCGCCGTACCACTGGTCGGGGACACGGATCCTGCGGCGGCACATCCGGATCACGTCGTCGACGTCGCGGTAGCCCTGCTGCACGCGGACCGCCGGGAAGATGAGGCTTCCCTCCTCGTACACGTCGCGCGCATAGGGCATGTACGTCGTCGGCTGCGCGTTGCCGCAATCGGCCTGGTGCGCCTTGGCAGCCGCGGTGAAGACGTGCCGTCCGTCCCAGAAGACCGGCACGAGGATGACGTGATCCGCGGGATGCGTGTTGCCGAGGTAGGGGTCGTTGTGGAGGAAGGCGTCGCCCTCGTGGAGCTCCGGATGCAGCTCGGTCATCGCCTCCGCGAGGAACTCCATCCCGATCACGTGCACGGGGAGCCCCTCCGCCGACGCGAGCAACCGGTTGTCGGCCGTGATCAGCGCGCACGAGAAGTCGCGCGCCATGTTCAGCACCGCGGAGCGGCCGGTGCGAAGGAGCGTGTTCTCCATCTCGCGCACGATCGAGTCGAGGCGGTTGGCGATCACCGCGAGCGACACGGGATCGAAGCTCATCGCGCGAGCGCCTCCTCCTCCGCACGCCGCGCGGCCGGCGCCTCGGCGGCAACCTCGAGCACGTAGTTGCCGAGCTGCGTGACGACCGCGGACGAGCCCGGATAGACGACGACGGTCGTCGTCGGCTCGCGGATGATCGCGGGCCCGTCGATCCTCGTACCGGCAACGAGCGCCGCGCCGTCGAAGCGCGGCACGCTGACGAGGCCGGTCTCTGCGAAGTACGCGTCCGCGGCCGCCGCCGCGCCGCCGGATGCGGCCGCATCCGCGCCCCGCGCCCGCAGCTCCGGCTTCTCCAGGACCGCCGTCGCCCGCGCCTTCCAGAGCAGGCACTCGAGGTACTGCCCCGGCTCGCGCACCGCGAAGATCCGCTCGTGCGTCGCGTGGAAGGACTCCTCGAGGTCGCGCACGTCGTCGTCGCGCTCGAGCCGCCGCGGCACGGGGACGTCGAGCTCCCAGACCTGCGCGCGGTACCGCGCCTCGACGAGGAACTCCTTCCGCGTCCCGATCACGGGCAGGCCCGCGAGCCCGGCGATGAACGCGTCTGCCTCCGCATCGACGCTCGCGAGGGCCTCGTTCACGAGCGCACGGTCGAGCGAGCGCGTCTCGGCATAGCGGCTCTTCGAGAACTCGGAGACGACGTCGGCGAAGAGCGCGCCGCACGACGAGAGGGCGCTCGCCGTCGACGGCAGCAGCACGCGCGGGCATCCGAGCTCCCGCGCGATCGGGACGATGTTCAGCCCCGACGCGCCGCCGCCCGCGACGACCGCCACTTCCCGCGGGTCGATGCCGCGCGCGATCGTCAGCTCGCGGATCGCGCCGACGATGTTCTCCGAGGCGATCGTCAGTGCTGCGTACGCGGCCTCGTGCACACCGATTCCGAGCGGCTCCGCGAGCGTCCGCGCGACGACCGCGTACGCGGCCTCTGCGTCCAGCGGCAGCCGCCCGCCGAGGAAGTAGTCGGGGTCGATCCAGCCGAGGACGACCGCAGCGTCCGTGATCGTCGCGTCGCGGCCGCCGCGGCCGTAGCACGCGGGCCCCGGGTCCGCGCCCGCGCTCTGCGGCCCGACGCGGACGAGGCCGCCGGGGTCGATCCACACGATCGAGCCGCCGCCCGCGCCGATCGACTTGACGTCGACGGCGCGGATGCCCGTGATGTGCCCGGTCCACCGGCCGCCGAGCCACGTCTCGGCGGCGTAGCTGATCTCGCCCCCCGAGACGAGGCCGACGTCGAACGTCGTTCCGCCGGTGTCGCACACGATCAGGTCGTCGGCGGCGAAGCCTGCCTCTGCGCGGGCGTACGTGAGCGCCGCCACCGGCGCCATCGACGGGCCGGAGCCGACGGAGTAGATCGGCCGCTCCACCACCTCCTGCGGCCGCCACGCACCTCCGAACGACGTCGCGACGAAGATGTGCCCGCTCAGGCCGGCGGCGCGGAGGTCGCGCTCGAGTGTCTGCAGGTAGTCCTGCATCAGCGGCTTGAGCGACGCGTCGATCGCGGTGGACGACGCACGCCTGTACTCGCGCACGATCGGGTTGAGCCTGTGCGACAGCGTGAACACGGCCTCCGGCCAGCGCTCTGCGAGGAGCTCGCCGATCCGCAGCTCGTGCGCCGGGTTCACGATCGACCAGATCAGGCACACCGCGACCGCCTCCACCCCGAGCGCGCGTGCGCGCTCGACCGCCTCGACGACGCTCGCCTCGTCGAGCGGCACGAAGACGTCGCCCTCCGAATCGATCCGCTCGCGGATCTCGAACGTCAGGTGCCGCGGGACGTACGGCGGTGCGTACTCGAGCTGCCGGAACGGCTCGAGCTTCCCGCCCTCGCGCAGGAGCAGCACGTCCGGGAAGCCTTCGGTCGTGAAGAACGCGGTGCGAGCGGTCTTCCCCTCGACGATCGCGTTCGTCGCACGCGTCGTCCCGTAGGTGAAGACGTCCGTCTGCGCGAGCAGGTCGCCGGGGGCGAGGCCGAGCTCCGGCTCGAGCGCCGTGAGCGCCTCCTCGACGCTCTGGAAGGCGCGGGCCAGGTCGGTCGGCGCCTTCGCCAGGTGGAGCACGCCCCGTTCGTCGGCGACGACGACGTCCGTGAAGGTCCCGCCGGTGTCGACCGAGATGCGGAACCCCATGACGAAGGTAAATCACATCGACGCCGGCCGTGCATCGAGGGCCGCCGTGCCCGATAATCCGCCCGCGATGCCCGACCGCGTCGACCTCAACGCCGACATGGGCGAGTCCTACGGCCGCTGGACGCTCGGCGACGACGCAGCGCTGATGCCGCACCTCACGTCCGCGAACATCGCGTGCGGCTTCCACGGCGGCGATCCGCACGTGATGCGGCAGACGGTCGCGCTGGCCGTCGAGCACGGCGTCGGCATCGGTGCGCACGTCTCGTTCCCCGACCTCGTCGGGTTCGGGCGGCGCCGGATGGCGGCGACGCCGGACGAGGTGGCGGACTACATCGTCTACCAGTCGGGCGCCGTCAAGGCATTCGCCGAAGCGGCCGGTGGGAAGCTCCAGCACGTCAAGCCCCACGGTGCGCTGTACACGTCGATCGTCGACAGCCCCGAGCTCGCGCAGGCGGCGGCGAGGGCGGTGGCGGCCCTCGGCACCGACGTGATCCTCCTGATGCCACCCTCGGTCGCGGGTGCGGCCGGCGAGGCCGGCGTGCCGTTCGTGCCCGAGGGCTACGTCGACCTCGACTACGACGCCGCCGGGAAGATCGTCATCGAGCGCGCGAAGAAGGTTCGGGATCCCGAGCAGATGGGCGAGAAGGCGGTGCGCCTCATCCGCGACCGGAGGGTGCGGACGACCGACGGCACCGACCTCGAGCTCGAGGTGCGGAGCATCTGCGTCCACGGCGACGCGCCGAACGCGCCCGCGATCGCCGCGGCGATCCGGCGCTCCCTCGAGGCGGCGGGGATCGAGCTGGCGCCGCTTGCCGACCTGCAGCCGGTGGCGCCGTGAGCACGGTCTCGACGGCCGTCATCGCCCGCCAGGCGGGTGAGGACGACGGCAAGCCCAGCGTCACGTACCGCTACGCCGGCGACCGCGGCGTGCTGATCGAGTACGGCGAGATGGTCTTCGACCTCGCGCTCAACTTCTTCGTCCTCGCGGCGGGCGACGCTCTTGCGGCGGACACCCCGGACGGCCTGATCGAGACCGCCCCGGGGCTCCGCTCGATGCTCGTCAGCTACGACCCCACGGTGATCACGACCGCCGAGCTCGTCGACCACCTGCAGGGGCTCCACGACGGCCTCAGGCCGGAGCGCGGGATCACGATCTCGAGCCGCCTCGTCCACCTGCCCGTCGCATTCGACGACTCGCAGTCGCGCGCAGCCGTCGAGCGCTACATCCATTCGATCCGCAAGGACGCGCCGAATGCGGAGGGCGGCACCAACATCGACTACGTCGTGCGCTACAACGGGCTTCGAGACCGCGACGAGCTGTACGAGACGGTGCTCGGCACCGAGCAGTGGACGGCGTTCATCGGCTTCTTTCCGGGCCTGCCGTTCATGTTCCCGCTCGACCCGCGCGACGCGATCTTCGTCCCGAAGTACAACCCGACGCGAACGTGGACCGCCGAGGGGGCGCTCGGGATCGGCGGGCCGTGCTACGCGATCTACCCCGTCGAGTCGGCGGGCGGCTACCAGCTGATCGGGCGCACGCTCCCGATCTACGACGTGCGTGCGCGGAACGAGGTCTTCCGCGAGAACCCGCTGCTCCTGCGCGCCGGCGACCGCATCAAGTTCGAGCGCGTCGACGAAGACGAGCTGATGCGGCAGTTCGAGGCGGTGCACGCGGACACGTACCGCTACCGGATCGAGGACTCTCCGTTCGACGTCGGCGCGTACCTCGAGTTCGCGGCGTCCGTCGCGGAGGAGGCGGCTGAGCGAAATCGCCGGCGGGAGGAGGCCGCCGCCGCAACGCCCGTGCCATGAGATCGGCGGAGGTGATCGAGCCCGGGATCCAGACGACGATCCAGGACTATCCCGGCCGCCGCGGGATGCAGGCGCAGGGGTTCTTCCCTGCGGGACCGATGGACCACTTCGCGCTCCGAGCGGCGAACCTCGTCGCCGGCAACGACGAGTCCGCGGCGGCCCTCGAGATCACCCTCGGCAACTTCGCGCTGCGGCTCGACGCGGATGCGACCGTCGCCGTCTGCGGCGCGGAGGCAGAGGTGACGGCCGACGGCGAGGCGCTCGCGCTGTGGGAAAGCCACGCCCTCGCCGGAGGCACCACCGTCCGCATCGGCGTCTCCCCCGGGCCCGGCTTCCGCCTCTACCTCGCGGTCGACGGCGGCTTCGACGTGCCGCTCCTCTTCGGCTCGCGCGCCACCTACACGATGGGCGCGCTCGGCGGCCTCGACGGCCGGCCGCTCCAGGCGGGCGACCGGCTTCCGCTCGGCTCGGCGGCCGCGAACGGGCGGCGGCAGCGCTTCCGCGCGGAGGCGCGGCCGGCGTACGGGCGTGCGTGGGAGGTGCGCGCGATGCGGGGCCCGCAGGCGGCGCCCGACTACCTGACGGAGAACGACATGCAGACGCTGTTCGGCCGCGACTGGCCCGTCGACCGCAACTCGAACCGCACAGGCGTCAGGCTGGAGTCGCACCGGTTCGAGTGGGCCCGCCAGAGCGGAGGCATCGCCGGCGGCCATCCGTCGAACATCCTCGACAACAGCTACCCCGTCGGCGCGATCAACGTGAACGGCGACCTGCCGGTGATCCTCGGCCCGGACGGGCCGACCGCCGGCGGCTTCGTCGTCGCCGGCACGGTCATCCACGCCGACTTCTGGAAGATCGGCCAGTTCCGGCCCGTCGGCGACACCGTCCGCTTCCGCGAGGTGACGATCGACGAGGCGATCGAGGCCGACCGCGACGTCGACGCGACGCTCACCGCCCAAAGCCTGGAGGCGGTGTGACCGCCTTCGTCAAGACGCCGCTCCCGGGGACGTTCTACCGGCGGCCGTCGCCGGACGCGGACCCGTTCGTCGAGGAGGGTGACACCATCTCCGAGGGCGACGTCGTCGGCTTGATCGAGATCATGAAGACGTTCCACGAGATCCGCAGCGACGCCGGGGGCGTCGTCGCGCGCTTCCTCGTCCAGAACGAGGAGCTCGTCGACGCCGGTCAGGACATCATCGCGCTCGACCCGAGCTGAAAGTCCTCGTCGCCAACCGGGGGGAGATCGCCCTCAGGGTCGTTCGCGCGTGCGATGCCCTCGGGCTCGAGACGGTCGCGATCTACTCGACTGCGGACGAGCAGGCGCTCCACGTGAGGGAGGCCGGCGAGGCGGTGTGCGTCGGGCCGCCGCGCGCGCTCGAGAGCTACCTGAACATCGACGCGGTCGTGGCTGCAGCGCGCGGCACCGGCGCCGACGCGGTCCACCCCGGCTACGGGTTCCTCGCCGAGAACGCGGAGTTCGCGCACGCCTGCCGCGAAGCCGGGCTCGTGTTCGTCGGGCCGAGCCCGGAGGCGATCGAGGCGATGGGAAACAAGGCGCGGGCGCGCGAGCTCGCGGCGGCGGCCGGGGTGCCGACGGTGCCCGGCTCGGATCGCCCGCTCACGGTCGAGGAGGCGTTCGAGCTCGCGGACGAGGTCGGCTACCCGGTGCTGATCAAGGCTGCCGCGGGCGGAGGCGGCCGCGGGATCCGGATCGTCACGAGTCCGGACGAGCTCCAGACCGTCTTCCACCAGGCGGCGCTCGAGGCGAGCGCAGCGTTCGGCGACGGGGCTTTGTACCTGGAGAAGTTCCTCGACCCGGCGCGTCACGTCGAGGTGCAGGTGATCGGCGACGGCCGCGACGTCGTGCACGTCTTCGAGCGCGAGTGCTCGCTGCAGCGACGGCGCCAGAAGCTGATCGAGGAGACGCCTTCACCGGCGCTCGACGGCGCGACGCGCGACGCGATGACGGCGGCGGCGTTGCGTCTCGCGCGCGCGGTCGACTACGAGAGCGCGGGCACCGTCGAGTTTCTCGTCGGCGCGGACCGCGCGTTCTATTTCATCGAGATGAACACCCGCATCCAGGTCGAGCATCCGGTCACGGAGATGGTGACGGGCATCGACCTCGTCCAGGAGCAGTTGCGGATTGCGCAAGGCGCCGCGCTGTCGTTCCGGCAGTCCGACGTCTCGCCTCGCGGCGTCGCGATCGAGGTTCGGATCAACGCCGAGGATCCGGCCCAGGCGTTCATGCCCTCGCCCGGCGAGATCACGCGCTTCAGCCCGCCCGCCGGCGACGGCATCCGCGTCGACACGGCCGCGTACGCCGGCTACCGCGTGCCGCCGTTCTACGACTCGCTGATCGCGAAGCTGGTCGTCCGCGGCGAGGATCGCAGCGACGCGCTCGCGCGGACCGAGGCCGCGCTCAGGTCGTTCGAGGTCGC
>Ga0070741_10016058_pt1 | contig 12573 bp, 14 predicted proteins | sample Coa_R1_4_FD_66440 | JGI IMG/M metagenome (GOLD analysis project Ga0070741, IMG submission 66440) | Surface soil microbial communities from Centralia Pennsylvania, which are recovering from an underground coalmine fire - Coalmine... | ecosystem: Environmental > Terrestrial > Soil > Unclassified ...
CCCGGGGGTGTTCCCGAGCGGCCAAAGGGGACGGGCTGTAAACCCGTTGGCTCAGCCTTCCGAGGTTCGAATCCTCGCGCCCCCACCTCCTCGGCGACGGCTCCCGCACCGCGGGAGCCGCGGGCCCGGCGCCGCGTAAGACCCGGGTTTCTCTCGGACACACACGGAGAGAAGAGACGCAGCCCGCCGAAGCAGGGAGGATCGTGATGAGGGAGCAGACGTTCGTGATCGTCGGGGCCAGCCTGTGCGGGGCGAAGGCGGCCGAGACGCTTCGCGAGGAGGGGTTCGACGGGCGCGTGCTGCTGCTCGGCGCCGAGGCCGAGCGGCCGTACGAGCGGCCGGCGCTCTCGAAGGACTACCTGCGCGGCGAGTCCGACCGCGAGAAGCTGTACGTCCACCCGCCGGGCTTCTACGAGGAGCGGGAGATCGAGCTGCGCACCGGCGCGACCGTCGAGGCGCTCGACCCGGCGCGAGCGGAAGTGATGCTCGCGCGCGGCGAGCGCATCCGCTACGACCGGCTGCTGCTCGCGACGGGCGCCGAGCCGCGGCGGCTCGCGGTTCCGGGCGCCGAGCTCGACGGGATCCACTACCTGCGGACGGTCGAGGACTCGGATGCGCTGCGCGAGCGGCTGGCCGGGGCCGAGCGCGTCGTTATCGTCGGCGCCGGCTGGATAGGGTGCGAGGTGGCGGCGTCGGCGCGGCAGCTCGGCCGGGAGGTGACGGTGGTCGCGCCCGAGCGCCAGCCGCTCCAGGCGGTGCTCGGCGCCGAGCTCGGCGCGTTCTACCGTGCGGTGCACGAGGAGCTCGGCGTCCGCTTCGAGCTCGGCGACGTCGTCGAGGCCTTCGAGGGGAGCGACAGGGTCAGCGGCGTCCGCACGAGGGGCGGCAGCCGCATCGCCGGCGACCTCGTGGTCGTCGGGGTCGGCGCCGCGCCGCGGGTCGGGCTCGCGGAAGCGGCGCACCTGGTCGTCGCGAACGGGATCGTCGTCGACGAGCGGCTGCACACAAGCGCGCCGGGCGTGCTCGCGGCCGGCGACGTGGCGAGCGCCTTCCACCCGTTCTTCGGACGGCGGCTGCGGGTCGAGCACTGGGCGAACGCTCGCGAGCAGGGAGCGGTCGCCGCGCGGAACATGCTCGGCGCGGGCGTCTCGTACGACCGCATCCCGTACTTCTTCTCCGACCAGTACGACGTGGGCATGGAGTACGCAGGCTACGCGCCGGAGTGGGACGAGGTCGTCGTCCGCGGCGACCCGGCGAGCCGCGAGCTGATCGCGTTCTGGCTGCACGACGGGCGAGTCGTCGCGGCGATGAACGTGAACGTGTGGGACGTCAACGAGGAGCTGCAGGAGCTCATCCGCTCGCGTCGGCCGATCGACGCGGCGCGGCTTCGGGACCCGGAGGTGCCGCCCGACCGGCTCCTGTCGGCTCCGGCTCGCTAGCGGGAAGCCGGGCCGGCCCGCGCGCCGGGTTCCGGATGCCGAGCGCGGCGCAGACGCCGCCGACGGCGAGCAGCGCCGCGCAGATCGCGAGGGCGGTATGGAAGGCGCGGACGGACGCTGCGTCGGCGACGAACGTGTCGTGGCGGAGCTGCGCCGAGGCGACCGCGCCGATCCCGGCCACGGCGACGAGCCCCGCGACGCGCGCGACGGCGTTGTTGATCCCCGACGCGATCCCGGCGTCCTCCTCGCCGGCGTCGGCGAGCACCGTCGTCGTCAGCGGCGCGACGGTCGCCGCCAGCCCGAGCGAGAAGACGACGAGCGCCGGCAGGAGGTCGAGCCCGTAGGACGGGTGGCGGCCGAGCCGGAGCAGGAGGAGGGCCCCGGCCGCGGCGACGAGCGGGCCGGCGGCCATGAACAGCCTCGGGCCGCGGCGCATCGCCAGCACGCCCACGCGGCGTGACAGCAGGAACATCACGATCGTCGTCGGCAGCGTCGCGAGGCCGCTCTCGAGCGCGCTGTAGCCGGCGACCTGCTGCAGGTAGATGACGAGGAAGAAGAAGAGGCCGGAGAGGGCGCCGTAGACGACGAGGGTCTCGAGGTTCGTGACGCTGAAGTTGCGGCGCCGGAACATCCGCAGGGGCACCATCGGCGACCGGCTGCGCCGCTCCCAGGCGACGAAGAGCGCTAGCAGCAGCGCGCCCGACGCCAGCCCGGCGACGATCCACGGGCTGTCGATGCCGAGGCGGGGCTGCTCGATCAGCGCGAAGACGACGCCGGCGAGGCCGAGGACGCAGAGGGCGGCGCCGACCGCGTCGACGGGCCGGCGCGAGCGGGCGGGTCGACCGCCGACGCCGGCGTTCACGAGCGCGATCGTCGCGACGACGAGCGGCACGTTGACCGCGAAGATCCAGCGCCACGACGAGACGTCGACGATCTCGCCGCCGGCGAGCGGCCCGACGACGACGGCGATCCCGCTCCACGCGGTCCAGCTGCCGATTGCGGCGCCCCGCTCGTGCTCCGGGAAGGCGGCGACGATCACCGCGAGCGAGCTCGGGGTCAGCAGGGCGCCGGCGACGCCCTGGAGCGTCCGGGCGGCGATCAGGGTCTCGATCGTCGGCGCGGCCGCGCAGAGGAGCGAGAGCAGGCCGAAGCCGGCGAGGCCGGCGACGAAGATCCGGCGTGCGCCGAAGATGTCGCCGAGCGAGCCGCCGGTCAGGAGCAGCGCGCCGAGCGTCAGCAGGTACGCGTTCGTCACCCACTGCTGCGCCGCGAGCCCGCCGCCGAGGTCGCGCTGGACCGCCGGCAGCGCCACGTTGACGATCGTGCCGTCGATCATCGCGACCGCCGAGCCGAGGATCGCCGCGATCAGCGTGAGTCGCTGGCGCCGGGTCACGCGGCGATGGTGCCGCAAGTGGCGGGCCGCTCTACGATTGCGTGGTGCGGCGCTACGACGCGATCGTCGTCGGCGCGGGTCCCGCCGGCTCGGCGACCGCGATCCACCTCGCCCGGGGCGGCGCAAGCGTCCTGCTGCTCGACAAGGCGCGCTTCCCGCGGGACAAGCCCTGCGGCGGGGGGCTGACGCTGCGGGCGGTGCGGGCGTGCCCCGTCGACCCGCGGCCGGTCGTCGAGCACGACGTCGACCGGATGGAGTTCCGGCTGAGGTACGGGCCGCGCTTCTCGCGGCGCGGCCGCCGGGGCGCCTTCGTGTGGATGACGCAGCGCCGGCGGCTCGACCACTACCTCGCCGAGCAGGCGGCGGCCGCCGGAGCCGAGTTCCGGGACGGCGCCCGGGTGACCGCGGTCGAGGAGGGAGCGGTCGTCGTCGGCGACGAGCGCGTCGAGACGTCGATCGTGGTCGGCGCGGACGGCGCGAACGGGATCGCCGCGCGCTCGCTCGGCCTCGGCGGAGAGATCGTCCACGGCGTCGCGCTCGAGGGCAACGCGCCCTTCGACGAGCGCTACCGGGGAGTCGCGGTGATCGAGCTCTGCACGCTCGCCGGCGGCTACGGCTGGATCTTCCCGAAGGGCGACCACGTGAACTTCGGCGTCGGCGGCTGGGAGAGCGAGGGGCCTCGGCTGCGCGGCCACCTCGACCGCCTCTGTCGCGAGCACGGCGTCGACGCCGCGACGCTCGCGGACGTCCGCGGCCACCGGCTCCCCCTGCGCCGGGCGGGCTCGGTGCCGGCGCGGGGGCGCGCCCTCGTCGTCGGCGACGCGGCCGGTCTCGTCGATCCGCTGACGGGCGACGGGATGTACGAGTCCTTCGTCTCGGCGCGGCTCGCGGCCGAGGCGGCGCTGGACGTGCTCGCCGGGCGCGCGGCGACCGTCGACGCGTACGCCGCGCGGCTCTCGAGGGCGCTCGGCCCGCTCGCGGGCGCGTCCTGGGGAGCGAAGATCGCGCTCGACCGCTACCCGCGGACGACGTTCGCGCTCGCGAGGGCGCCCCTCGTCTGGCCCGTCGTCGAGCGGCTCGTGCGCGGCGACATCAGCGCGCCGTCCGAGGCGCGCGGGCTCGCGCGGCCGCCGCTGAAGGCGATCGAGGCCCTGGCGCGGCTCGCCGGCGCGCCGTCGCCCGCGTAGGCTCTCGCGGCCGGGACGGTCACTCCGGCGGCTGCCCCGAGAGCTCGCGCTCGACGTCGTCCAGCCACCTCCGGTGGAGCTCGACGAGGCCGCGCCCGAGGCGGTGCACCAGCAGCAGGTAGCGCTCGCGGTGCGGGAGCGCGGCGGCGACCGCCTCCGCCTCGGCGAGCGAGGCGTCGATTCCGTCGAGCTCCGCCCGCATCGCTGCGAGGCTGGCGGCGACCGCGGCGTCGTCGCCGGCGACGTCGGCCGCGAGCAGCCGCACGACCGCCTCGCTCTGGATCCGCGGGAACGAGGTGGGCTCGGCCGCCCACGCCCGCAGCGCCTCGCGGCCGCGGTCGGTCAGCGAGTAGTGGGTGCGCGGGCGCGTTTTCCCGCTCGTCTGCTCGGCGCGCAGGTAGCCGAGCTTCGCGAGCCGCTTCGGCTCGGCGTAGTAGTGGCTCGGAGACGTGGACCAGTAGGCGGTGCCCCGCCGCATCATCCGGACGATGTCGTGGGCGCCGGCGCCGCCCTCGCCGACGAGCGCGAGCACGACGTACGAGAACGGGTTCAGGTCGGCTCTTGACAAAGCTCCATTCTGGATGTTAGGAACAACTCCACAATGGAGTTTAGCGACGGAAGGAGGCAACTCATGCAGGCCATGACCACCGCCACCTCGAACGGCGCGGCGCCGCCGCTCTGGTTCTTCGTCAACCTCGCGCGCGTGCGCGTGTCCCCCGAGCGAAGCGGTGGGACGCTCGGGATCGTCGAGCTCACCGGCCGCGAGGGCGAGCTGCCCCCGCTCCACGTCCACCACCGAGAGGACGAGACGTTCGTCCTCCTCGAGGGCAGCCTCAGCGTGCACACGCCGGACGAGTCCCGCACGCTCTCGCCCGGCGACGCGTTCTTCGCGCCGCGCGGGGTGCCCCACGTCTACCGCGTCGAGTCGGAGCGGGCCCGCTGGCTCGCCGTCTCGACCCCGGCGGGCTTCGCCTCGTTCGTCCAGGAGATCGCGGTCCCGGCCGACGAGGACGACCTGCCGCCCGCCGACCGCGAGGTCGACCTGGCGGGCCTCGTCGCGGCGGCCGAGCGCCACGGGATCGAGATCCTCGGCCCTCCCGGCACGATGCCGTAGAGCCCGCCGCGCGGCGCGGCCGGGCGCTCCCCCGGCCGCGCCGCGCTCCTCAAGCCGTCGCCGGCCGGTGCCGATTCGAGGCGAGTGCACCTCGATCACGTCCTCTCGCACGCCGTCGCGGCCGGCGCCAGCGACCTCCACCTGAAGCTCGGGCAGCCGCCGCTCGTCCGCCTGGAGGGCTCGATCTTGCCGCTCGAGGGCTTCGCGGCGCTCGACACGGCCGACCTCGAGGCGGTGCTGGAGGCGGTAACGGCGCCGTACCCGGCCAAGCGCGCCGCCTTCGCCGAGACCGGCGAGCTCGACGTCGCGTTCCAGCCGGAGGGCCTGCCCCGCTTCCGCGTCAACGGCTTCCGCCAACGCGGCGCCGTCGGCTTCGCGCTGCGGGCGATCCCCGCACGGGTCCCCACCTTCGCCGAGCTCGGGCTCCCGCCCGGCGTCGAGCGGCTCGCGGACGAGCAGCGCGGCCTGATCCTCGTCACCGGCGCCACCGGCTCGGGGAAGTCGACGACGCTCGCCGCGATCGTCGACCACGTCAACCGCACGCGGCGCTCGCACGTCGTGACGATCGAGGATCCGATCGAGATCCTCCACGAGGACCGTGGCTGCATCGTCAACCAGCGCGAGGTCGGCCTCGACACCGTCTCGTTCGGCGAGGCGCTGCGCCGCGCGCTCCGCCAGGACCCCGACGTGATCCTGATCGGCGAGCTCCGCGACGCGGAGACGGCGCAGACGGCGATCCACGCGGCGGAGTCCGGGCACCTCGTGCTCTCGACACTGCACACGATCGACGCGGCCGAGACGATCGGGCGGCTGGTCGAGTTCTTCGCGCCGGAGAAGCAGCAGCAGGTGCGCTCGATCCTCGCCGGCGTGCTGCGCGGTGTCGTCAGCCAGCGGCTGCTGCCGCGCCTCGGCGGCGGCCGGGTCGCCGCGGTCGAGGTGATGGTCGCGAACGCGCGCATCGCCGACCTGATCCGAGAGAGCCGCACCGAGGAGATCGGCGACGCGATCGCCGAGGGCGGCTTCTTCCAGATGCAGACCTTTGCGCAGGCGCTGATCGATCTCGTGCTCTCGGGCGAGGTCGACCGCGAGGTCGCCGCCGACGCGGCCACGAACCGCCACGACTTCCTCGTCGTGCTCGAGCGCGCGCTGCGCCAGCAGGCCGTCGACGCCGCGGAGGCCGAGCGCCCGCCCGCGCCGTCGGCGCCGCAGACGCCCTCGGTCGCGGCCGAGGCCACCGCTCTGTCCGGGCTCCGCGTCGTACCGAGGACGGCGTGATGCGGCGGGCGATCGCGCTCGGAGCGGCCGTGCTCGGTCTCGGGCTCGCCGCGGGCGGGGCGCAGGCCGACGACGCGCCGAGCTTCGCCGCCATGGCCGCCCGCGTCACGCTGCCCTCGCAGACCGTCCCGAACGCCGTCGGGCTCGCCGTGCCGGCGGCCTGGCTGGCGCCGCCGGCGCAGCCGCAGCAGCTCTCGTACGACGAGCTGCTCGGCCTCTGGAAGCAGGCCGGCGTGGCCTACGGCGTGCCCTGGAACGTGCTCGCGGCGATCAACAAGGTCGAGTCGGACTTCGGGCGGAACATGGGCCCGAGCTCCGCGGGCGCAGTCGGCTGGATGCAGTTCATGCCGGACACCTGGCTCCGCTGGGGGATCGATGCCGACGGCGACGGCATCGCCGACCCGTGGAACCCGGTCGACGCCATCAACTCCGCCGCGCGCTACCTCGCCGCCTGCGGCGCGGCCACCGACATCCGCGCCGCCGTCTACTCCTACAACCACGCCGACTGGTACGTGAACGAGGTGCTCCAGCTCGCGCAGCTGTACGGGTCGAGCGACGCGGCGCCGACGGGCACGGCGCAGACGGCGACGCCGACAGGCACGGCTCAGACGGCGGCGCCGGCGGCGCAACCAGTGGCCGCGCCCGCCTCCGCGCCCTCGCAGCCGGCCGCCGACACCATCGTCTTCACCCTCGACAGCCTCGGTCAGCGGCTCGCGGCGGCGAAGCAGGCGGTCGCCGAGGCGGCGAGCGCCCTGCGGGCCGCCCGCGACCACGCCGGCTCGCTCGCCGACGGCGCGAGCGCGCTCGATCGGCAGGCCGAGTCGGCGCCGCTCCTCTCGGACAGGCTCGACGCCCAGCGCCACGCGGCGCAGGCCGGCGCCGACGCGGCGTCCGCGCAGGAGGAGGTCGATCGGCTGCAGGAGGAACTCGCCGCGGCCCGGACGGCGCTCGCGGAGCTCGAGCAGCAGGCGGCCGGCGCCTCGTTCAACCGCGCCGCCGCCGACATCCTCGCCGCCCCGCAAACGAGCGCGGCGGAGGGTGGGCGCTGGGTCTTCCCCGTCGGCGGCGGCCCCGCCGTCGTCTCCGTCTCGCACGTCCACCACGACTACCCCGCCGCCGACATCGCCGCGCCGGACGGATCGCCGCTGTACGCCCTCGCCGACGGCACCGTCCTCTACGCCTGGAGCGCGGACGCCCGCTGCGGGGCCGGCTTCACGATGCAGACCTTCGACGGGCAGACGTGGACGTACTGCCACCTGTCGGCGCTCGATCCGGCGGTCGCGCCCGGCGCGCGGCTCGCCGCGGGCGATCCCGTCGGCCTCGTCGGGGAGACGGGCGACGCGACGGTGCCGCACCTGCACCTCCAGCTCCAGCCGGCCGCCGGCTACCCGCAGGCGGAATCGTGGTTCGCGTCGCTCGCCGGTGCCGCCTTCCGCTGGAGCGACGAGTCGGCGCAGCCGGCTCCCGCGCAGCAGTAGGTCCTCCGAGCGGGCCGCCGCTCGCTCAACTCCGGCCACCCGCGTGCCGATGGAGAAAGCGCGATGGCATCGTTTGCGACTGCTCTGCTCCGCGGCGTCCTGGCGCTCTTCGCCGGCCTGCTCGTCGCGGGCGGAACGCTGACGCTCGCCGCCGACAGCGCCCGCGTCGACAAGCCGACGCTCGTCGCGGTCTCGCCCGATCCGGGTGTCCTCGTCGTCCCGAACGTCCAGGGACAGGCGTACGTGTTCGCCAAGGGGATCCTCCAGGATCACGGGCTCGCCTGGCGGGTCGTGGGGCGGGTGAAGGGATTCGCCGGGAACACGGTCGCGAGGCAGCAGCCGGCCCCCGGCACGAAGCTCGTCGACACCGGCTCGCCCGAGCTCACGCTGCTCCTGACGCGGAACCCCGCCTAGCCCGAGCGCGGCAGCCCTGACAACAGCTCGCCCTACCCGGGAACGGCGGTCGTGCCGGCCTCCTCGGAGAAGGACGGGCAGCCGCCGACGACGCCGCCCGAGCTCGAGCCGGTGCCGGTTCCGCCGGCGCCCTCCTCGACGTCGAGCCCGCCCGCGACGACCACCGTGCCGGTGCCCGTCCCGCAGGCGCCGCCGCCGCCTGCTACCCGGGCGACGACGCCGGCGGCGACGACCTCCGCGACGACGACAGCCCCGCCGACGACGACCGCCGAGGCGACGCCGCAGGCGCCCTCCACGAGGCCCGCGGAGCCGGCGACGACGCCCGCGTCGACTCCGTCGGTGCCGACACCGTCCGTGCCGGCGGCGACGCCGACCGGGCCGCGCACGCCCGACTTCTCGGTGCCGGGCGCGCCGAAGGAGCCGGCGAACGGGGCCTCGCTCCCCGACCGGGCGACGGCGCTCGGGCAGTGGCTCGAGACGCACCGCTCGCCCGTCGCCGCGAGCCTCAACCACTGGCTCTACGAGCACGCGTACATCGTCGCCGGCGCCCGCTTCGGCTGGTGGCACGGGGCGGAGGCGCTGCAGATCCTGATCGGCGTCGACCGGCGCGCCGAGTCGTTGTGGGGCGTCGGCGGCCAGAGCCGGGCGACCGCGCAGCAGGCGCTCGCCCAGATCCGGGCGCGCTCGTGAGCCGGCTTCCGTCGAAGCTCGCGTCCGGCGGCGCGGGGTACACGCTGGTCGAGCTCGTGACGGTGCTCGCGACCCTCGGCATCGTCCTCGGCGCGATCACGACCGTCTTCGTGCGCGCGACCGGCGCCGAGGTCGACGCCAACAGCCGGTTCCAGGCGCAGCAGGGCGCCCTGGTCGCGCTCGCGCGGCTGCGCCGGGACGTCCACTGCGCGACCTCGATCACGCCCGTCGGCGCGGCTGCCGCGATCACGCTCTCGCTGCCGTCCGCCTGCGTCGCCGGCGGCGCCGTCAGCTGGTGCACGGTCGCGAGCGGCTCGCAGTACGACCTCTACCGCGCACCCGGCTCGACGTGCAACGCGGCGACCGGCGTGAGGATCGCCGAGCAGCTGACGTCGGCGACGCCGTTCTCGTACGTCGCTCCCGTCTCCGGGACCAGCCTCGGCGTGCTCCACGTCGACCTGGCGCTGAACGCGCGCGCGCTTCGCTCCGCGGACGCGTACGAGCTGCGCGACGACATCGTCCTCCGGAACACCACCCGCACGTGACGCCCGCGCTCGCAGCCTTCCTGCTCGCTCCCGGCCTCGCGCTCGGGAGCTTCCTGAACGTCGTCGCGGCGCGCGTGCCGCTTCGCCTCTCGATCGTCCGCCCGCGCTCGGCTTGCCCCGCCTGCGGCGCGCCGATCGGCTGGCGCGACAACATCCCGGTGCTGAGCTACGCGCTGCTCCGCGGGCGCTGCCGCGCGTGCAGGAGCCCGATCGGCCTCGTCTACCCGCTCGTCGAGGTCGCGACCGCGCTCCTGCTCGCAGGCTGCGTGCTCGCGTTCGGCGCCTCGGTCCGCGCTGCCGCGGCCGCCGTGCTCTGTGCGGCGCTCGTGGTGGTGACCGCGACCGACATCGCGCACCGGATCGTCCCGAACCGCGTCGTGCTGCCCGCCGGCGTGCTCGTGCTCGCCGCCGACACCGTCGCGCAGCCGGGCTACCAGTGGGCGGCCGCGGCGTTCGGCGCGTCGCTGTTCCTGCTGATCGCCGCGCTCGCGTACCCCGGCGGGATGGGGATGGGGGACGTCAAGCTGGCGTTCCTGATGGGCGCCGGGCTCGGCCGCACCGTGCCCGTCGCGCTGATGCTCGGGATGGTGCTCGCGCTCGTCCCGTCGGCCGTGCTGATGGCGCGGCACGGCGCCGCCGCGCGGAAGATGGCGATCCCGTTCGCGCCGTTCCTCGCCGCCGGCTCCGTCGTCGCGCTCTTCGTCGGCCCGTCGCTGCTCCACCTCTACCTCGGCCTCCTGTGACCGGGCTCCAGCCGGCAGAGCACAGCCTGCTCCGTCCGGCCGCCGAGCCGGAGCCGGCGCGCCGGCCCGAGCGGGTGGACGCGTCGACCGGGACCGCCGACCTCGTCGCCGACCTGCTCGAGGCGACCGGGCTGCTTCCGGGCGACCGGCTGCGGGCGCTCCGCGCCGGCGCCGGCCGGAGCGGCTCGATCGCGGACGCGATCGTGGCCGGCGGGCTCGCCTCGACCGACGCGATCGCGAGCATGCTCGCCGCGCGCTACCAGCTCCCGCTCGTCGACCTGCGCGCGACGGGCGTCTCCGCGGACGCCGCCGCTGCGATCCCGCTGCACGTGCTCCAGCGCGCCACGGCGGTCCCCTACGAGCTCGAGGACGGCCGGCTGCGCGTAGCGATCGCCGATCCCCAGAACGTCCAGGGCATCGACGAGCTCCGGCTCGCGACGGGGTACCACCTCGAGCTCGCGGTCGCGCCGCGCGACACGATCACCGGCGAGCTCGACCGCCTCGGGCGGGTGGCGAGGGCGATCGAGGGCACCTTGAGCGACGCCGACGTCGTCGACGCCTCGGCGTCCGAGCTCGAGGCCGCCGACGGCGTCTCCGACGCGCCCGTCGTCCGGATCGTCAACTCGATCATCCTGCAGGCGGCCGAGGACGGCGCGAGCGACCTGCACTTCGAGGCGCAGGAGGACGCGCTCGTCGTCCGCTTCCGGATCGACGGCGTGCTCCACGAGATCCAGCGGATCCCGCGGCGGCTCGCGGCGGGCGTGACGACGCGGCTGAAGGTGCTCGCGAAGCTCGACATCGCCGAGCGGCGCAAGCCGCAGGACGGCCGCATCTCGCTCAAGTCGTCGACGGCGGGGCGGCTCCTCGACATCCGCGTCGCGACCCTGCCGACGGTGTCCGGCGAGACGGTCGTCATGCGCCTGCTCGACAAGTCGCGGAAGGCGCCGACGCTCGCGGAGCTCGGCCTGTCGCCGGAGATGCAGGAGACGCTCGGCGAGCTGATCGCGCGGCCGACCGGCGCGCTCCTCGTCACGGGGCCGACGGGCTCGGGGAAGTCGACGACGCTGTACGCGGCGCTGAACCAGATCAACCGGCCCGAGATCAACATCATCACGATCGAGGATCCCGTCGAGTACCGGCTCCCCGGGACGAACCAGATGCAGATCAACGCACGCGCGGGCCTTACCTTCGCGACGGCGCTGCGGTCGATCCTGCGCTCGGACCCCGACGTCGTGATGGTCGGCGAGATCCGCGACGGCGAGACCGCGAAGATCGCCGTCGAGGCGGCGCTGACAGGCCACCTCGTGCTCTCGACGCTGCACACGAACGACGCGCCCGGCGCGATCACGCGCCTGAACGAGATGGGCGTCGAGCCCTTCCTGACCGGCGCGGCGATCTCGGCGGTGCTCGCGCAGCGCCTCGCGCGCCGGCTCTGCACGAACTGCTGCGTCATGTACACGCCGACTCCGGACGAGCTCGCGCAGGTGCGGCTCTCGCCGGAGGTCGTCGCGGCGGCGGGCGACGGCCTGGTGCTCTACCGCAAGCGCGGCTGCCCCCGCTGCGGACTCACCGGCTACAAGGGACGGACGGGGATCTTCCAGCTGCTGCGCATGAACGACGAGCTCGCGCGGCTCGCGGTCGAGAAGGCGAGCCGGGACGAGCTGGCTCGCGCCGCGTCGGCGCAGGGGATGAAGACGCTCTGGGACGACGGCCTGGCGAAGGTCGCGGCCGGGCTGACCTCGCTCGAGGAGCTCGCCCGCGTCACGATCTGAGGGCCGGCGCCGAGGGTCGGCGCTCGCGCCGGGCGGGACGTCCTCGCCCTATTCGGCCTGCACGTCGCAGCCGAGGTAGATCAGCGCCTCGACCGCCTCGGTGACGAACGCGGTCGCCTCCCTCGCGTCGGCGAACGCGTAGGGGCCGGGCCGGAGCGTCTCGCCGGTTCCCTGGCGGTGGACCTCCGTCTCGACGACGCAGCCCTCGGCCTGCTCCGTCGCCCGCAGCACGGCGACGAGGCGGCCGTCCTTGCGCGCGCGGCGAACGAAGAGCGTCCGGCCGCCGGCCTTGCTCACGGCGTCGCGTTCGCGACGGCCTGGGCGACGGTGTCGCGGTCGGCGAAGCCGTCGATGCGCACGATCAGGTTCCCCGGCGGGCGGAGCACGAGCACCGCTGGATCCTCGATCACGCCGAAGTGCGCGTGCAGGCTGTCGACGGCGTGGGTGGCGACGTCGACCGGAACGAACGTGGCGCCTGCGAGCCGCGCGCCCGCGCTCGCCTCGCGCATCGCGGTCGCGTCGA
>Ga0070741_10016059_pt1 | contig 12572 bp, 12 predicted proteins | sample Coa_R1_4_FD_66440 | JGI IMG/M metagenome (GOLD analysis project Ga0070741, IMG submission 66440) | Surface soil microbial communities from Centralia Pennsylvania, which are recovering from an underground coalmine fire - Coalmine... | ecosystem: Environmental > Terrestrial > Soil > Unclassified ...
GTCGCGCACGACATGCACGCCAACCTGTTTCCCGCCGCCGCGCGCGTCGCCACCTCGCTCGCGGGCTACCAGACCTATCCGCACGTGGATATGCATGAAACGGGCATCCGCGCCGCGCTCCCAATCATCAATCTTCTCCAGGGAAAGGCGAAGCCGGTCCTCGCGTTCGGGCACAAGCCCATGCTGCCGCACGTCATGCGCCAGTCGAGCCTCGACTCGCCGAACCGCGAGATCCAGGCCCGCGCGAGGGAAATGGAGAAGCAGGGAGCGCTGTCGGCGACGTTCTTCGTCGGATTCCCGCACGCCGACATTCCGTACGCCGGCTCCTCCGCGGTCGTGGTGGCCGACGGCGACGCGGACCTCGCGCGCCGCTACTGCGACGAGCTGCTCGAGATGGCGTGGCAGAGCCGCGAAGCGTTCGTCTACCGGCCCGAGCCCCTGGCCGCTTCGATTCAGAAAGCGCAGGCGCTGCAGGCGCGGCCCGTCGTGCTGCTGGATCACTACGACAACTGCGCCTCCGGCGGCACGATGGACACGATGACGGTGCTCGCGGCGATCCTCGAGGCGCGCCTGGAGGAGGCGGCGGCGTTCGCGGTGTGCGACCCGGCCGCGGTGAAGCGGATGAGCGAGGCGGGGACGGGCGCCTCTGTCACGCTCGAGCTCGGCGGCAAGAGCGACATGCCGTCCGTCGGGCTGAAAGCGCAGCCGCTGCAGGTCTCGGGAAAGGTGCAGCGCCTCGTGGAGGGAAGGTTCCGCAACGAGGGACCGATGGGCCGCGGCGAGCTCATGGACATGGGCCCGAGCGCGGTGCTGGACACCGGCCGCGTCGAGATCGTCGTGATCTCCCGCCAGGTCGAGCCCTTCGACATCGCCGCCTGGCGGCATCTCGGCATCGACCCGGCCGCGAAGCGCTATGTAATGCTGAAGAGCCGCGTCCACTGGCGCGCCGGACTTGGGGAGATTGCCAAGGCGGTGGTGGAATGCGCCGGCACCGGCGTTTGCACCTCGGATTACTCGCAGCTCAATTTCCGGCGCGTGCGCCGGCCGGTCTACCCCCTCGATCCGATGTAGCATTTTTGTAGTAAAAACGGCGACGACCAACACCCTGGAGCGAACCATGACCCGTGACTTTCGCAGGATCGCCGGCGCAGTGCTCGGCGCGCTTCTGATCGGATTCGGCATGCAGGCGGCGCAGGCCGGCACGATCGCGACGGACGACGCAATCTCGGCGCAGCAGGCCGTCCAGGACCGGGCGCGGGTGAAGGCGCTCGTCGCGCGGCCGGAAGTCGCCCGGGCGCTCGCGAAGCTCGGCATCGCGCCGGAGAAAGCCGGCGCGCGCGTCAACGCGATGACCGATCAGGAAGTGGTGGCGCTCGCGGGCAAGCTCGACGCGCTGCCCGCCGGCGGGGCGCTCAGCAACACGGACTTCCTGCTCGTCATCGTCGTCCTGCTGCTCGTCGTCATCATTCTCTAGCCGGCGCTCGGCGGCATCAGGCCGCCAGCTCCACCGCTTCGGTGCGCTCGTTGACCGTGACGAGCCGCACCGGGCGGCGCCAGACGCGGCGCACGTACTCCAGCACCTTCCTCGCGCGGCCGACGTCCAGGCCGCGGCCGTCGCTCGCGTGGTCGTGCTTGAGGGTGAGCGAGCCGTCGCTCTTCAGCTCGATCGCGGCGACGCGCGGCGCGCCGTAGTTGAACTTCGGCGCGAGGATCGCCTCGCGGATCGCGTCGAGGTCGCGGCTCGCGACGCGGATCTCGTCGCTCGGCTTCGCCTCGAACACGAAGAGGCCCGACTTTTCGGCGAGGCCGCGGTCGAGCCAGTTGCGGATGAAGCCGAAGTCGTCCTCCTCGCGCATCACCTCGCGGGCGCGGGCGAGGCCGTGCTTTTCCACGATCGCCTCCCACATCGTGAAGCCGAGGTGGTAGGGGTTGATGGCGAGCGCGGTCTGCTCGCCCGAGGCGAACGGCCGCACCACGTCGGAATGCGCCTTGAGCGCCGCGAGGTAGAGCGGCTGCGGCAGGAAATCCGCCTCGCGCAGCAGGCGCGCGTGCCAGTACGAGGCCCAGCCCTCGTTCATGATCTGGCAGGCGAACACCGGATAGAAGTAGAGCGACTCGGAGCGCACCATGAGGAAGATGTCGCGCTCCCACTGCTCGAGCTCGGGGGCGTACTGCGCGATGAACCAGAGCAGGTCGTACTCCGGGTGCGGCGGGACGGGCGCGCGCAGCGGTCCGAGAGGCAGGGGCGCGGCCCGGGTTTCTCCCGGGAGGTCCTTGAATCTTTTCGAAAACGCGGTCTCGCGGGCGGACTTCCGGTCGGGGGCGAACTCGGGATAGCGCGCGCGGTGCAGCTCGCCGCGCACGTCGACGTGCGACTCGAGCGAGAGCGCAGCGTCGAGCACCGACTCGACGCGCTCCATCCCGGCGGCGTCGATCGCCTGCTGGATGCGGTGCGCGTGCGCCGCCGCGTGCTCGACGATGTTGCCCCCGGCCATGTCGTGGAAGCGCGCGAAGAGCTGGTTGTGCTTCGAGAAGTCGGCATGGCCGAGCACGTGCGCCGTCACGAGCGCATTCTCGGCGAGCGAGTTGCCGTCCATGAGGAAGGCGCGGCACGGATCGCCCGGGAACATGACCTCGAAGATCTTCGAGTGGCCCATGCTCTGGCGCACCAGCTGGTGGATGTAGCGCACGCCGAAGGACCAGTGCGGCATGCGGATCGGCAGCCCGTACACCGCGATCTCGGTCATGAGGCTCTCGGGCGCGAGCTCGAAGTCGACCGGGTAGTAGTCGAGGCCGTCGCGCTGCGCGAGCGCCTCGATCTGCGCGGCGTAGGCCGCGAGGTCAGTCGGTACGGTCTTGCTGCTCAACGAAGAAATCCCTCAGCGCGCGCCAGACGTCTTCCTGGGCGTTCAAGTGGCTGGTGCCCACCGACAGGCCGTTCGCCTTGAGCTCGGCGAAGATCTCGGCGAGCTGCGTCTCGCGCGGCCGGAACGTGGCGATGCCGCCGGTCTCGACGTAGCCGGCGTAGTTGATCTGCGCGGCGAGCTCGCCGAGCGCCGCGGTGGCGGGCTCGCGGTCCTCGGCGGCGTTCTCGCCGTCCGAGGCGTAGAAGAGGTAGACGTTGTAGCGCTGCGGGTCGTAGCGCCCCCGGACGAGCTCCTGGGCGAGCTGGAACACGCTCGAGGACACCGTGCCGCCGCTCGAGCTCGCCTGGAAGAACTGGCTCTCGTCGAACTCCCAGGCCTGCGCGGCGTGCGCGAGGAAGGCGGTCTCGACCTTGGCGTACTGGCGGCGGATGCCCTGCAGCGCGAAGAAAAAGAACTGCTTCGCAAGGCGCCGCTGCGCCTCGTCCATGCTGCCCGAGACGTCGAGCGCAAAAATGACGGCCGCGCTGGTTGCCGGCGTCGGCCGCTTCACCAGCTGCCGGAAGCGCAGGTCCTCGTTGACGATGGCGACGGGGTTTTCCTGGACCGCCCTGCGCTTGACGGCTTCCTTCAGCGTGCGCCTGCGGTCGAGGCGCGAGCGCGCGCCGCGCTTGTCCCAGCCCTCGCGCACGTAGTCGGGCTCGGCCAGGGTGTTCGCGCGCCGGGGCTTGAGCTCGGGGAGCTTCAGCTCCTCCCAGAGCCAGTCGACGATGTCGTCGATCTTGAGCTCGACCACGAATCGGATCTCGCCGTCGTTGGTGCCGCCCGACTGCTCGCCCTGGCCGGGCTCCTCGCGCCCGGGCTGCAGCACGTCGCCCGGCTGGCCGCGGCCCTGGCCCGCGCCCTGGTGGCTGTCCGGGTCGACGAGGCGCAGCCGCGCGTGCTCGAGCAGGCGCACCGGCACGGCGACCGTGCGGTTCGCCGCGTTCGTCATCAGGTCCTCGCCGGAGAGCAGATCGGGCAGGCTCGACTTCACCGCCTCGCGCACCTTCTGGTTGTGCCGCAGCCAGTCCCGCGCGCCGCGCGAGAAGAGCTCGTACCAGGGCGTCTCGGCGGCGATGCGAATCGTCATGTCATTCCTGCGCGAGCAGGGTCGTGACGTAGTTCAGCGCTTCGCGCGCCGAGTGCGAGTCGTAGTCGTACTCGTCGACCAGGCGCCGCTCGACGACGGAGATCTTCTGCCGCGTCTCGTCGTCGGGGCGGGTTGCCGAGCTCACCAAGCGCAGCACGTCGCGCCGGCTCTCGAAGAGGTACTGCTCCACCGCGTCGTGCAGCGGCGCGTGGCTGTCGAGCGTGAACTTCTCCCCGCGCTTGAAGGCGCCCATGGCCTTGCGCACCACTTCCTGGCGGAAGGAGAGCTTGCCCGACTCGGAGATGCGGATCTTCTCCTCCACCGAGCGCAGGAAGCGCTCGTCGGGCTTGCGCTCCTCGCTCGTGATCGGGTCCTTGAGGGTGCGGCTGTCGAGCGTCGCCTCGACCTCGTCGAGGTACTTGTCGAGCAACTCCTGCGCCTCCTGCTCGAAGGAGACGAAGAGCGCCTTGTGCACGTCCTCCTTCACCCAGCGGTTGTAGAAGTCCTTGCGCACGGTGACGAGGTAGTCCACCCACTTCCTCTTCTTCTTGCCGTCCATGCGCACGTCGGACTCGATCGCGTCTTTCAGGGCGAGGAGCACGTCCATGGTGGTCAGGCTCTTTGCCGAGGACTGGATGATCGCGTTCGAGAGTGCGTTGATCACGAAGCGCGGCGAGACGCCCGAGAGGCCTTCCTCGGGGGCGCGGGCGCGCATCTTCTCCGCTTCCGACTGCGCCATGCCCTCGACGTCCTCGCCGGCGTAGAGCCGGACCTTCTTCACGTTCTCCGCCTCGTGCTCCTCGCCCTCCTGCAGCCGCGTGAGCACCGAGAACACCGCCGCGACGTGCAGCGCGTGCGGGTCGAGGTGCACCTCGCGGAACGCCTGCGTGGAGGAGGTGAGCTTGCGATAGATCCTCGCCTCCTCCTTGTAGGAGAGCGTGTACGGCACCTGGATGATCACCATCCGGTCGAGCAGCGCCTCGTTCTCCGGCTCCTGCAGGAACTTGCGGAACTCGGCGAGGTTGGTGTGCGCGAGGATCGTCTCGTCGAGGTGGATGAGCGGAAAGCGCGACACCTTGACGTTCTTCTCCTGGGTGAGCGTGAGCAGGAGGTAGAGGAACTCGCGCTTCACCTTGAGGATCTCGATCATCTCGAGCATGCCGCGGCTCGCGGCGAACACCGCGCCCGACCAGGACCAGGCGCGCGGGTCGCCCTCGTCGCCGTATTGCGAGACCTTGGAAAGGTCCACCGAGCCGACGAGGTCGGCGATGTCGGCGGTGCTCGGGTCGTGCGGCGCGTAGGTGCCCACGCCGGTGCGCTCGGCCTCCGAGATGAACAGGCGCTTCACCGGCATCTGCATGAAGTCGCCGTCGAACTCGTTGGCGATGCGGCTCGAGCAGTACGGGCAGAGCTCCCCCGAGATCTCGATGCCGTAGGTCTGGCGGAACTGCGGCCGCAGCGTGTGCGGCACGAGGTGCAGCGGCGATTCGTGCACCGGGCAGCCGTCGACCGCGTAGAGCGCGCCTGCCTCGGTGCGGCTGTAGGCCTCGAGGCCGCGCTTGAGCAGGATGACGAGGCTCGACTTGCCGCCCGAGGGCGGCCCGAGCAGCAGCAGGAGGCGGCGGCCGACTTCCGAGCCGGCGGCGGCCGCCTTGAAGTAGTCGACGAGCCGCTCGAGCGTGTCGTCGATGCCGTAGAGCTCGTCCTCGAAGAGCTGACAGCGCATGCGGCCGCCGGCTTCGCCGAGGCCGCAGCTGCGTATCATGTCCCAGATGTATTGATGGCTGCTGCGCGCGATGCCGCGCGCGTCGGCGGCGAACGCCGTCTCGAGGAAGGCAGCGAAAGTTCCGCTCCAGTTCGCCGCGCGGTGCTCCTTGCTGAAATCGACCAGCGACCTCAGGAACCCCGAGCGCTTCTCCTCTTTCTCCGCCTGCCTGTCGGCCACTTCGCTGTCTGACTGTCTCATGCCATCACCTCTGCAGTGGACGCCACCCCGATCCGGGTTGGAGCAAGAAAGGCTCCCATGTTCCCTACGATTGTTGGAACCCGGCCTACCACCTTTCGAACGAGCCGAACGGCTTAAAGTTGACGAGCTGCGTTCACAAAATATGTGCGCGCGGCGCGAAAACCGGGCACGGTCCGGACGGTCTAACCGCTGCGCGCGCAGCGCGACGCATGCGCGCACTAACGTGAGAAGCGCATGCTTAAGGAGATCATCGGGGTTGCCGACGATCCGCCCGCGCGGCGGCGGTGGTTCCACGACGACTACTTCGACCTGTTCGTGTGGCAGGCGGACGGGGAGCTCACGCTCTTCCAGCTCTGCTACGGCCCCGACTCGAGCGACCGCGCGCTCGTCTGGGACAAGGAGCGCGGCTTCTTCCACGACGGGCCGGTGGCGAAGGAGGAATGGGTCGAGCGCTTCGAGGACGCCGCGCTCGCCCTGCCCGAGGACATCCAGCGGGAAGTGCGCCTGAAGGTGCAGGAGTTCGCGCGCCGGCGCGCCGAGGTGCAGAGCCGGCGCAAGCGCTTCCGTCGCGCGAGCTGGCAGGCCTAGTCGATTTTCAGCGACAATCCCCTGCTCAACAGGAGGGGATATGAAGCCTGAACTCATGTGGCTCGTCTGGTCGGTCGCCCTGGCGTTCGTCCAGGCGCTCGTTTGCGTCGCCGGCGCGACCCTGCAGGTCGGCCTTCCCATGCTGGCGGGCAACCGCGAGAACATGCCGGCGCTCACCGGCTGGGCGCGGCGGGCGAACCGCGCGCACCTCAACATGCTGGAGAGCCTCGTGCTTTTCGCCGCTCTGGTTCTGGTTGCCGTGGTTTCCGGAAAGACCAATGGAACGACGCTGCTCGGCGCGCAGCTCTTCTTCTGGGCCCGGCTCGCCTATGCGCCGATCTACGTCGTCGGCATTCCCTGGCTGCGCACCCTGGTGTGGTTCGTGTCGGTGATCGGGATGGTCCTCATCTTCCTGCAGCTCCTCTGATGGGGGTGCTTGTCGCCGGGGTGTGGAAGGACATCCCGCGCGAGGCGGCCAGGGACGGGGCGTTCCACCGGCCCGAGAGCGCGTTCCGCGGGCGCATCTCGCGCGACGGGCCGTTCACGCCGCACGCCGGGCGCTACGCGCTCTGGGTATCGCGCGCCTGCCCCTGGGCGCACCGCACGCTCATCGTGCGCGCGCTGAAGGGCCTCGACCGGGCGATCGCGGTGTTCTATGCCGAGCCCGGCATGGCGCAGAACGGCTGGGAGTTCCGCGATGCGCCGTTCCGCGCCCTGCACGAGGTCTATTCGGCGGCGAAGCCGGACTACACCGGCCGCGTCACGGTGCCGGTCTTGTGGGACCGCCTGACGCGCAGGATCGTGAACAACGAGTCCGCCGACATCCTGCGCATGCTGAACCGCGACTTCGACGCCTTCGCGCGCCGCAAGCTCGCCGATCTCTACCCGGAGAAGCTGCGCAAGGAGATCGACGGCGTGAACGAGATCGTCTACCGGGGGCTGAACAACGGCGTCTACCGCGCCGGCTTCGCGACGGCGCAGGACAAGTACGAGCAGGCGGTGTCCGAGGTGTTCCGCACGCTCGACTGGCTGGAGAGGCGCCTCGCCGGGCGGCGCTGGCTCTGCGGCAGCCGCCTCACGGAAGCCGATGTGCGGCTTTTCACGACGCTGGTGCGCTTCGACGCGGTGTATTGCTCGCATTTCAAGTGCAACCTGCGCCGCGTGGTGGACTATCCGCGGCTGTGGCGCTATACCCGTCGCTTCTACGCGCTTCCGAGGGTGGCGGCCACCGTGAGCATGGGCGAAATCAAATCCCATTACTATCGGAGCATGAAGGACATCAACCCGACGCAGATCGTCCCCAAGGGCCCGCTTCTCAGCTTTCGCTGACATGAAGACCCTGGTGGCGCTCTGTGCGGCGTTTGCCGCGAGCGCGGCGCTCGCGAACAGCGACCCGCTCACCGGCGTCGCGGCTCCCGGCGGCGCCGGCATCGGCGCGTTCACGAGCGTCGAGCGCTCGCCCTACCGCGGCGCCGGGCAGCGCTACGACTTCCTGCCGCTCTACCTCTACGAGGGCGAGCACGCCTACCTGCACTCCTACAGCGTCGGCCTGAAGTTCGGCGACGTCCTGAACGAGCCGCGCTTCGACGTCTTCCTGCGCCATCGCTTCGAGGGCTTCCCCTACGACCGCATTCCGGACTCGATCGCCGGCATGGCGAAGCGCGAGGCGGGTCTCGACGCGGGAGCGAGCGCGCAGCTCGGCGGCGCCTGGGGCATCGCCTTCGTCGAGGTGCTGCACGACGTCGCCGGGGCCTCGCACGGCAACGAGTACAAGCTGGGGTATCGCTACCCATGGCGCAGCGGCCGCCTCTGGATCCGGCCGCACGCCTACCTCGGCCTGCGCGATGCGCGGCTCAACGACTATTACTACGGCGTGCGGCCCGACGAGGCCACCGCAACGCGTCCCGCCTACAGCGCGGGGTCCGGCGTCAACGCCGAGCTCGGCCTCTGGGCGGCGTACAACCTTACCGAGCGCTGGCGGCTGATCGGCGGACTCAGCTACACGCGCTGGGCGAAGACCGTGCGCGACAGCCCGGTCGTGGAGGGGTTGGGCACGCAGCGCCAGGTCACGCTCGGCCTGATGTACGACATCACGCCCGAGCACGAGGCCTGGCCCGAGGGCCGGCCGCTCATCATGCGCGTCTACCACGGCGACTCGAGCGACTGCAACGTGCTGCAGATCGCGGAGCTGCGCTGCACGAGCACGCACACCAAGGACCGCACCACGATCACCGGCTTCGATATCGGGCGGCCCTTCATCGAGCGCCTGAACGGCTGGCCGCTCGACATCGCGGGCTTCCTCGGCTTCATCCACCACGACGAGGCCGGCTTTCAGCCCGACTTCTGGCAGCTCAACGCCTACTTCAAGGCCTACTACTACGGCTTTCCGTGGTCCGAGCGCATCCGCACGCGCGTCGGCCTCGGCGTGGGCCTGTCCTACGCGCAGCGCATCTCGCAGATGGAGCAGCGCGACCTCGCCGACCGCGGGCGCAACACCTCGAAGCTCCTCGAGGTGCTCGACCCGACCGCGGACTTCAGCGTCGGCGACCTGATCGGCGTGCGCTCGCTGCGCAGCACCTTTCTCGGCGTCGGCGTGTCGCACCGCTCCGGGATCTTCGGCTCCTCGCACCTCTTCGGCAACACCAACGGCGGCTCGAACTTCATCTACACGTACCTGGAGACCTCGTTCTGAGGGTGCTCAGCACGCTCGCGCTGAAGGGCGTGCTCGCGAAGCTCGCGCCGCGGCTCGACGTGGAGATCCACGCCACGCGCGCGCTGCTCGAGCGCATCGGGCGCAACGAGCCCGCCGATCTCCTCATCCTCACCACCGAGGCGATGGAACGCCTGGCGCGAGAGGGCAAGGTGCGCGAGGTTCGCCGGCTCGGCAGCTCGGGCGTCGGCGTCGCGGTGCGCGCCGGCGCAGCGCGGCCGGATATTTCGTCCGTGGAAGCTTTCAAGAACAGCCTGGTCAGGGCGAAATCCGTGGCGCACTCCCAGGTCGGCGCGAGCGGTCTTTACTTCGTGGAGATGATCCGCGAGCTGGGCATCGCCGATCGTGTGAAAGCAATTTCCGTCGAAAAAGGTCCCGTAGGCGCGGTGGTCGCGAGGGGCGAAGCGGAGCTCGGCATCCAGCAGCTCTGCGAGCTCGCGCCGGTGCCGGGAATCGACATCGTCGGGCCGCTGCCGGGGCCGCTGCAGCGCTGGACGGAATTCTCGGCCGGAATTCCATTGAGAGTTCAATCCAGGGAAAAGGCCGAGGCCCTTCTCGATCTCCTCTGCTCGGAAACAGGGCGCGCGGCGATGCGCGCGGGACAGATCACTCCGGCCTAGGCTTCGGCCGGCGCACGAGCGGCATCGGCAGCGCGAAATGCTCGGGCTCGGCGGGGCACATGGCGCACGAAGGCTCCTCTTCGCGGGCAAAGAAGGCGCGCAGCGCCTCGTCACTGCATCCGGGCTCGAGCGGCTGGTAGGCGAGGTACGGTTGCCACTGCGGTGAGAGCCGATGGCGTGCATGTTGCATCGGCAGATACGCAAGCGGCGCGCATTTCCAGATGCGCGCATCGAAGAGCTGCGGGCAATATCTCGCCTTGCAGCGCTCCCAGCTCTCGCGGGGCCGCCCGTCCTGGTAAGGGAGCATGTCGGCGCCGGAGCCGCGGTGCGTCCTGCGCCAGTCGCCGAACGAGTCGTAGCGCACCACCCGGATACCGTACTGGCGGCGCCAGCTGCGCAGCAGATCGTAGTTCGGCTTGATGGCCCGCTGGTAGTCCTCGGAGCGGTGATGCAGCGAGAGATGGATCTCGGCCTTGTCGTCTCCCTGCAGCGCCCTCGGCAAATCGGGATGGTTGTGGAGAAAGAAGCCGTTGGTCACGAGGCGCAGGGCCGCGGCGGGCCACTGGCTGCGCGCAAGCCGGACGAAATCGGCGAGGTGCGGATGCAGCGTCGGCTCGCCGCCGACGAGCGAAAAGATCCGCGGGCGGATGCGGCCGCTCCATGCGCTCATCCACGCCCGCGCTTCGTCGAGCGGCACGATCCCCTTGTGCCCCTGGTCCGAGTAGTGCGAGCAGCTCTCGCAGCGCAGGTTGCAGGCGTGCGCGACGTGGATCTCCAGATGCAGCACGTCCAGTGTCGCGGCCATGCCCAAGTATGGGACGATCAGGCCCGGATGATCCAGTTCCTCGTCACGCGCGAGCACGCCTACACGATGCAGTCCTTCCTCGCAAGCTGGGGCAGGGACCTCGCCGGCCGCATCGGCATCCTGAGCTACGAGGACCTCATCGCCGGCGCGGAGTTCACGCACCGTGACACCGCTTTCATCTTTTCCGATCTGGATCGCCTCGCGGCGTGGCCGCAGGCGCGCGCGCTGATTGCCAGGATGCACGGCGAGCTGAACAAGCGATACGGAGCCGGCCGCACGCTGAACGATCCCGAACGCTCGCTTCTCCGATTTCCGCTGCTGCGCCTGCTGCATGAGCAGGGCATCAACCGTTTCAACGTCTACCGGCCGGGCGAGGGGCCGCCGCCGCGCCGTTTTCCGGTCTTTCTGCGTCCGGAGAGCGGCCATGAGCCCGGCAAGATCGTCCTGCTGCGCGACGAGGCGGCGTATCGCGCGGCGCTGGATGAGCTTGTCCGCCAGGGCGCTCCAATCAAGGACTACGTCGCGGTCGAGTTCTGCGATACCTCGACCGCCGGCCTCTACCGGAAGTACGGGGCTTTCGTGGTCGGGGACCGGATCGTGCCGCGCCACATCTTCTTCAGCCGCGACTGGCTGGTGAAGATGCCAGACCTCGCGGAGCCCGCGATGATCGAGGAGGAGCGCGCCTTCATGGCGAGCGACGCGCATGCCGAGGTGCTGCGTGCGACCGCACGTGCGGCGCGGATCGAATACGGCCGCATCGACTACGGCCTGCTGGCGGGGCGGCCGCAGGTCTGGGAGATAAATACCAATCCGATGCTTGCGAGCGCCATCAGCGACGGCATCCCGGCACGGCGCGAGGCACACCTGCGCTTCGTCGCCGCGATCGCAGAGGCTTTCCGGGCCATCGATCCGGCCCGCGAGCGATGAGCGCGGTCTCCATCAGAAAGATGAGGCGCGAGGACCTGCCCCGGGCAATGGAGATCCTCGCCCGCTGGAACATGGCGCCGCAGGCGCCGAGCACCGAGCGCCCCCATCCCGAGCGGTCTTCTCTCCTCGTGGAAAACAGCTTTGTCGCACTTGCGGATCAGCGGCTCGTCGGCGTGGCGAGCTACATCCTGCACGGTAACGGCCTGGCGGAAACCGCTAGCCTGGCGGTCGACCCGGGCTGGCGCGGCGCCGGCGTGGGCGCGCTCCTGCAGCGGGCACGCCTGGCCGAGATGCACTCACGCGGCGTCCGAAAGGTGCGCACGGAGGCCGACCGCCCCGACGCGATCGCCTGGTACGTGCACAAGTTCGGCTACCGGATCACCGGAACGGTGCGCAAGAAGCACCCCTTCAGCCTCGAGGATGTCGGCGAATGGACGGTCCTGGAGCTCGATCTCCCTGTTCCCCTGCCGTAGCTTTCCGGATGGCGGCATGGGACAATTTCCCCCGCGGCAAGAACCAACAAGCAAACCGTAACAAAGCCAAATCAGGGGAGGCAGGTTGCGGATCGGTCTGGCGGGAATTGCGCTCGCAATGTCCTGCTCGCTCGCCTTGGGCCAGGTCCAGGAGGCGCCGCCCGCGCCGCGCTTCGCCATCCAGAAATTCACGGTGGATGGCAACACGCTGCTTCCTCAAAAAGAAGTCGATCGGCTGGTCGCGCCCTACATCGGCCCCGATCGCGATTTCGGCTCGGTGCAGGAGGCGCTCGAGGCGCTGCAGCAGGCCTATGCCGACCGCGGGTACACGGCGGTGCGCGTGCTCGTTCCCGAGCAGGACCTGCGCGGCGGCGACGTCCATCTGCAGGTGGTCGAGGCGCGCGTGCGCGACATCAAGGTCGAGGGCAACCGCTTCTTCGATGCAGCCAACGTGCTCGCCTCCGTGCCTGCGTTGAAGCAGGGCGAG
>Ga0070741_10016060_pt1 | contig 12572 bp, 10 predicted proteins | sample Coa_R1_4_FD_66440 | JGI IMG/M metagenome (GOLD analysis project Ga0070741, IMG submission 66440) | Surface soil microbial communities from Centralia Pennsylvania, which are recovering from an underground coalmine fire - Coalmine... | ecosystem: Environmental > Terrestrial > Soil > Unclassified ...
TGGGGCGATGCGGCGGTGATCGTCCCCTGGGTCCTCTATCAGCGCTTTGGCGACCTGGGGATATTGGAGACACAGTTTGCGAGTATGTGCGCCTGGGTGGATTACGTGGATCGAATGGTGGGGGCGAGCCATCTATGGGACTCAGGCTTTCAGTTTGGCGACTGGCTCGATCCTGCCGCGCCCCCTGACCAGGCCTGGGCAGCGCGCACCAATAGCGGCCTGGTGGCAACTGCCTATTTTGCGCGTTCCGCCGAACTGTTGGAGCACACCGCAGGCTTGCTGGGTCGCAGCACTGAAGAGGCGCGCTATCGCGGGCTGACGGAACAGGTCAGAGCGGCCTTTACGGCTGAGTTTCTTTCGCCCAACGGCAGGCTGGTCAGCGATACCGAGACTGGCTATGCGCTGGCCCTGCAATTCGGTCTGCTGAGCGATCCCAGGCAGCGTCAGCGCGCGGGCCAACGCCTGGCAGAGTTGGTGCACAAAGCTAACTATCATATCAGCACCGGTTTCCTGGGAACGCCGCTGATCTGCGACGCGCTATGCGATGCAAGCCACGAGGCGCTGGCTTACAGTCTGCTGATGCAACGCGAAAGCCCTTCCTGGCTCTATGCCGTGACCATGGGTGCAACCACCATTTGGGAGCGCTGGGACGCTTTGCGACCGAACGGCACACCCCATCCAGCAGACAGTGTTCCCTCGTTTAACCATTATGCCTTCGGTGCGGTGGCCGACTGGATGCACCGCACAGTGGCGGGCCTCGCGCCTCTCGAAGCGGGCTATCATCGTCTGCGCATACGCCCCCGTCCCGGTGGTGGCCTCACCTCCGCGAGTGCACGCCACCGCACGCCCTATGGTCTGGCCGCAGTCTCCTGGCGTATTGATGGAGGACAGGTCATCGTGGAGGCCCTCGTCCCGCCAAATACCACGGCCCTGGTCCAGTTGCCGGGAGAAGGGGTCGTGCCTTTTGAGGTGGGCGCGGGCAACTATCACTGGTCCGCGCCGTTCAGCGGAGCAATCACCCTGGAGAGCCCCCTGAGTTTTGCTGGATGATGCCAGAGCCTGGATGGCATATGCCAGGGAATCTTCCGGTCTTTGTTTCCGCACTACTGATGTTTGCAGTGACATTGGTCCTGAAAGTGGACCCTCTTGTGGCCTTCGGCATTACTGCTGGCCTTGGCGCTATTCTCATTCTGCTGATCTATGTCGCCCTGGCAGTAGGAGCTGATTGTGGTGAGGACGCTTGAGTGCGCCGTGCTCAAATCTTACCCACGGGTAAGATTCTCGTGACGTAATGCGGAACTCATGATTTATCACCCACCATGCACCTTGACACGAAATCGCTCTTGTGGTTATACTAAACAAAGTATCATATATTGTTCAGTGTGTTCATTGCAAGGCGATAGGAAGAAGCCAATGCACGACCATGACGAACGAGAGGCTCAGATTCTCCGTGCGGCAGCAGCCGTCATTATCCGCCAGGGATATGACAAGACCACTATGAGTGATATCGCCGATGAAGCTGGCGTCAGTCGAGGGACAGTCTACCTCTATTTCAAGGGAAAGGAGGAACTCTTTGAAGCCCTCCTGTATTGGGAATGGACGCAGTACTCCCAAATCTGGTTAGAAGCTCTTGAGTCCGACCCACGTGGCGGCACCATTGGAGGATTCTACCGGGCACTCTTTCGCGCCGTGAGTAGCCGTCCCCTGATGGCCTCCATGATGCGACGGGATCGGCGCGTGCTTGGCAACTATCTGCGCAAGCCAGATAATCTGGTTGCCCGGAAGGAGTCTGTTTCGACCACCGTCGATTTGATCAAGGCGCTCCAAGCGGTAGGAGCGGTTCGCCAGGACCTTGACCCGGAGGTCACGGCGCACCTCCTCGAAACGCTCTCGTATGGGCAATTGAGCATAGCAGATTTTAAATCACCTGATCAGCTTCTCCCCTTTCCTGTAGTTATGGAAGCTCTTGCCTCTCTGCTGGATCGTTGGCTGTTGCCAGACGATGGAGTCGATAGTGAGGCGGGCAAGCAGATCTTTCGCCAGATGGCTGTTGCCACGAAGGAACAGCTTGAGCAGATGAGGCGGGCACGTGAACAAGCAGGGGACGCACATGAGGGGGCGGAAAAAGAGGAGAGTGTGCAGAAACAATTTCAGAAAGAAATAGAGCTATAGAAAGGGTGTATCAGATATGGCAACAGCGATCGAAGTCACCGGCCTGATCAAATCATTTGGCCGGACGCGTGCTCTTGATGGGCTCAACCTCTCGGTTCGTACTGGTGAAGTCCACGGCTTCCTGGGTCCCAACGGGGCAGGGAAGACCACGACTATACGTATCCTGCTTGGCCTGTTGCGGTCCGATGCCGGTGACGTGCGCCTGCTGGGAGGTGATCCCTGGCATGATGCCACTGCCTTACACCGTCGCCTTGCCTATGTGCCTGGGGATGTCTCACTCTGGCCGAATTTGACTGGAGGTGAGATCATCGATCTGCTCGGCAAACTGCGGGGCGGGATAGATCCGCGCCGAAGAGCAGCGCTTTTAGAGCGCTTCGAGCTTGATCCGCGTAAGCAGAGCCGTGCCTACTCCAAAGGCAATCGGCAGAAAGTGGTGTTAATTGCTGCCTTGGCTTCAGATGTCGAACTCCTCATCCTGGACGAACCCACATCGGGCCTTGATCCATTAATGGAAGCCACCTTTCGCGAGTGCATCGCCGAGGAAAAGGCCAGGGGGCGCACCGTTTTGTTATCCAGCCATATCCTGGCCGAAGTCGAGGTGCTCTGCGACCGCGTCAGCATTGTGCGGAACGGGCGCACGGTGGAAAGCGGCACGTTGGCTGAACTCCGTCACCTGACGCACACGGAGGTCTCTGCCGAAGTGACGGCGGTGCCGCCTGCCCTGGCAACACTGGAGGGCATACACCATCTCGACATCCAGGGAAACAGGGTACGCTTCTCGGTTGACGCCAATGCGTTAGGACATGCGCTTTCCCTGTTGACGAATGCAGGCTTACACAGCTTAACCTGTCAGCCACCGACTCTGGAAGAACTGTTTCTGCGGCACTATGAGACCGGAGAACAGAGCAGGCAGGAGGTGGTGCGATGAAAGGCTTGGAAGGTACAGCAACGTTGACTCGCCTGGCGCTCCGGCGCGAGCGGGTGACGATCCCTGTATGGATTGTGCTTCTCGTGGCGCTGGTGGTGGGCGTCGCCGTGAACTACAAACGGATATTCCCTACGGAACTGATACGCGAGAATTTCGTAGCGGAGATGTCGAAAAATCTGGCGCTCATTGCCTTTAGCGGGCACATTGTTAGCGCAAACCTGGGCGCACTGGTGGTCTTTAAGATTGGTGACAGCGTGTACACCTTGCTTGCGCTCATGGTGCTGTTGACCGTTTTTCGCTACACCAGAACGGAAGAGGAGTCCGGGCGCCAGGATCTCCTGAGTGCCGGTGTCGTAGGGCGATACGCGCCGCTGACTGCCAGCCTCATCGTGGCCTGCGGAGCTAGCTTGCTCACCGGCCTGCTCTGTGTGCTTGGATTACTTGGCCTTGGCATCGACCCTGTTGGATCTCTCGCGTTTGGGGTGGCTCTGGCCGGAAGTGGCCTGGTCTTTGCGGCACTGGCTGCCCTGGTGGCGCAACTCAGCGAGAATACGCGCACGGCAATCACCATTGGCGCTATAGCTCTCGTAGCTTCCTACCTGATTCGTTTTGCCGCTGATGCGATTGGTCAGCCCTGGCTGGAGTGGCTCTCGCCCAACGGATGGTGCCATCTGCTCGCGCCATTTGGCAACGAGCAATGGGGGGTTGCTGGCCTGATGCTCGTTGCCACCATCGTCGTCGAGGCTTTTGCCTACCTGCTGGTTGCGCGCCGCGATCTTGGTTCAGGCTTGCTTGCTCCGCGCCCCGGTCCCGCAGGCTCTACGAGCTTGCGTAGCCCGTTTGCACTCGCCTGGCGCTTGCAGCGTGGTCCATTACTGGGGTGGGTCATCGCGTATAGCGTGATCGGAGCAGTGTGTGGCGCAGCCGCCGGATCTATGCAGGAATTTATCAGAAGCAGTTCCTTTGGGATGACGTTTTTGATCCACTACAGCGGGAGCCCAAATGCCAGTAGCGCAGACATCTTTCTGGAAATGATCGTGATCACTCTGGGAATGGTGTCCGTCTTCTACTCGGCCTTTGCGACGCTGCAACTGCGGAGCGAGGAAGTGGCTGGACACGCTGAACTGCTGCTCTCGACTCCGGTCGGACGCATACGCTGGATTGCCAGTCATCTTCTATTCACGCTGGGAGGAACTGTAGTCGTTTTGGCGGCAGGCGGATTCTTCATGGGACTGGTGCGCTGGCTCAGTAGCGGCGACGTTGCCGCGTTCCCACGCGTGTTCACCGGCACGTTGCTTCATGCTCCCGCCGCATGGGTCCTCATCGGAGCCACGCTGCTTCTGTTTGGGATCGTCCCACGATTGGCGGTAGCGATGACCTGGGTGGTGGTGGTGTATGTGCAGTTGATTGGCGAAGTCCTTGGCCCGATCGTGCTGGGGCCAACGTATCGCTATTCGGTGATAAACGCACTCCAGCCCTTCCACTGGGTGCCCAGAATCACCTCGGGGGGCGCATTCACTGCCACACCGCTACTGATGCTCACGGGGCTTTCCATCTTGCTGATCATAGCTGGGCTGCTCACGTTCCAGCGCCGCAATATTGGGAGCTAATGCTCTCTTGCCAGGCACCTTGCCTCACTTTCTTCCTCCAGAGAGGGAAGGACATGTGAGCACGGTGCCCACGCCTTAGGCCGGACAAGAGGTGGAAGAAAGGATGTTCTAGTTGGTCTCTCTTCTGAGAAAACCTCTGCTGAGCAACAAGGCGTGGTTCACCGCGATAGCTCGCCTCAAACTTAGCAGTCAATTGTCTTCCAGCTCAAGAGAGAACTTCTCGATCGGCGCAGTGCACTCATCCAACTCCACTTTTTGACGGTCATTTTCCCTGAGTTTTTTACGCTTCTTCCCACGCTTTTCTTCACTCACTTCGCGTATGCTGGAAATGGAGATGAGTGTCTGCTTAATAGTTCTCAAGTTCCCCAATAAATTCGCCAATGGCGCTGCTTTCACGCTGCTGCCAGAGAGCCTCAAAGCCCAGGCCGGGTAGGGTAGGAGCGTGAACCATGCCATGAGCATCAACACAAGACTCCCGTATTACAGGGTTGCTTGTCACCAGAGACTCATAGTAGGTATTATTGGAGATAGCCATACAGAGATGCTGATGAATCAATCCAGGCCCGTGCACTTCGGCTCGAATGCGAAACGCGTCTGCCAGATGCGCGACGCGCAAGGCACCAGTAATGCCGCCCTTGAAGTTCCAACTGGTGCGAACAAATGAAGCACAGCCCGCGACAATGAAATCCGCAGTATTCATATGCGCGCCATCAGAGGTTTCGGCGACATTCAACGGGACCGTGACAGCTTGTGCTAATTGCTTGTAGGCGGCGATACTGAACTCACGCATAGGTTCCTCGTACCAGAGGTAACTGGCATCGGCCAGGGCTTTACCCAAAAATATGGCATCTGGAAGATCAAATGCCGCAGAGCCATCATACATCAGAGGGACATCGTCGCCGACATGCTCACGCACAGCGATACAGAGCCTGGCATCGCGACGGGCATCGCCCCAACCGTGCAGCTTGATGGCGCAATACCCCAGCGCCAGACATTGATCGATCACATCCAGGTACTCAGCAATAGAGCCAAACGTAACCGTACTGGCATATGCTGGAATGCTGGTCCGAAATGTGCCTAACAGTTGGTGGACCGGTTGACCTACCTGCTTACCCGCGATATCCCACAGGGCAGCATCGACAAGTCCCTGGATATAGATGGGGAACTCTTCGACGCGGTCGATCTCCCACAAACGATGCCAGATCCATTCACGCCGAAGAGGGTCTTGCCCCACCAACTCGTCACGTAATCGCCGCTCGACAATATCGGCAACAATCGGACCGCGAAGAGCGGGAACAACTCCTTCAATGCCCTCATCGGTCTGGATGCGAAGAATGCCATGTATGCCTGGCCCTTCGGACCCTGGTAGTCCATCACGCCAGCGGAATGGAGGAGAGATGGCACTGGAAGGTGCAAGGTCAACCTGGATATGGCTAATCTGCATATGGGTTCCTTTCAGAAAAGCGATACATATCCCTCCCCTGATACTGAGGGGCGGAAACGAAGCGTTAGAAATACATGATCATAGGGAAGGCATCCCACACTTTAGCGTGGAGGAGGATTGTTACTCATACGTCGGCGCACTTCCTGTTGATAACTCTCCAAATAGGTCTGGATATGTATCTGCATCCTTGCTGCCGCCTCCTCAGGATTTCCCTCACGAATAGCCTGTACAATGGCAAGGTGTTGTTCGGCAGCCAGGCTTGGACTACCAGGCGTGCCACCCTCTGCGCCCATTGCAATGGCAGTGGTCCAGATGTGTAACCGGTTGACCGCTGAAACGGCAGAGAGCAGGTATTCATTGGCGGTAGCTTCGGCAATTCCCAGATGCAAACGTGTATCTGCCTCAGTGAAAAGAACAGGGTCCTGGGCCTGGGCACCAGTCCGTGTTGCTAAGGCAGCGTCTTCTATGTGACGCAAGCCGCGTGGGGTAATGCGCTCAGCCGCCAGACGTGCCGTTTGCATCTCAAGGGTCATACGGAACTCACTAAGTTGTTGGACCTTCTGAGGATCACCATACAGCGTGAGATCAATGAAAGGGGCAGTTGGTGGTGCTGAAGTCTGAGTGACATAAATACCGCTCCCTTGTCTGGGACGCAAAACACCAGAAACAGTCAACACCTTGACTGCCTGGCTCACCGTATGACGGCTGACACCGAGCTTGTGGCTTAACTCACGCTCGGTCGGGAGACGCTCACCGGGTTTCAGTCCGGTTTCGGCAATTAATTGCACAATACGCGATGCAACAATTTCATAGGTTTGGCGCTCGTCTCGCTCCTGCAGCGTCATAGATGCTCCTCTGGTATTTCAATCTACGATTTCACGACGAAGGAAGTTTTGCCAATTGATGGGTATCTTGCGAAGACCCAGCATTGTTGCAACAATCATGCCATACATCCCTTCCACTTGTCAATAGTTATTGGAAATATCACACTAAAATTAGTTTATATTGGCTGGGCAATTATGGCTGATGGATGAGTAAATAATGAGATTATAATGCTTTTATTGCAATATTCACTCGAAATATCCATTTTTAGGAAAAAATTTGATGCTTATTAAGCCAGAATATAATAATATTTGCAAACCAATATCCTCTTGACAATGTAAAATTGTCCTGGTAATATAATGGATATGCTGAAGAATTGACTGAAGTGATCATCCAATTTCACTACCGTCTCTGCTCTGAACAGATGCATTCATCTTTATGATGCAAGCATGCGCCCACCTGTTGCATCCGCTTACTATTGGTAGGAGGATATCTGATTGTCGGCAGACAGTGTTGTTCCAGGTGTGTCTGTCAGGCAATGGTCGTCGGAAAGGAGAACAAGTCCTCTCTGCGTTGTGCGCGTATGGTCATGGTATGCCCTCGGGACTATGTGTGCGGAAGTCAAGCATTGTCGCTATCACTAAATTATTTATCCACTCATTGTCTGGAGTTAGGAGTTTTCCCGATGCATCACACACACATAAGGTGGCCTCGTCCGAAGTGGCAGTTCGCCACATTTTGCTCCTTGCTGGCACTGTGTGCCGTTTTCGTTGCTGCCTGTGGCGGTAGCTCATCGAACAGTAATACCTCATCAAACAGTAATGTCTCGTCAAACAGCAATGCGCCTATCACGGTATGGATAGACGCCGACCGTATGACGGCTGTTAATGACTTCAAGCAGGCGTTTCCCGCTCAAGCCTCAAAGATCAATGCTGTCGTGGTTGATCGCAACCAATTCCCGGCCAAGGTCCTGCTCGAAAACAATATCAACAGCGGTTGGCCTGATGTGGTCTTCGCCGAGCCTGATCTTGTGGCGCAGGTCTCAGATGCTGCTCACCATTTTTCGCTCGATCTCAGCCCGTATGTTTCAGCAGATATCCAGAAGAACTTTGCTGGCTTAGACTCCTGTCGCGTTAATGGCAAACTTGTTTGTCTGCGCAACGATCTGGCTCAGTTTGTCTTATGGTACAATGTTCCGCTCATGAAGCAGTTCGGCTACACCGTCCCGACTACCTGGGAAGAGTATCAGGCTCTGGGACTGCGCGTTGCGAAAGAGCATCCTGGCTACATCATCGGCGAATTCGCTGACGCCTTTACCCTCGACGAATATTTCTGGGGCGGCCAATGTCCGGTGCATCAGGTCACAGGGGATACCTTGTATACGAACCTGGCCAGTCCTAAATGTACCCGTATGGCAAACATGCTGGACACCTTGCTTCCCACAGGCGTCCTCTCGAAGAAATCCGGTTACTTCGATGCAGGCATGACAACTCTTGGTAATGAGAACAAGATACTCATGCTGCTTGGTCCCTCCTGGATGGCTCAGGCAGTCTTTAAAGGGACCTATTACAAGACCCCGAACCACCAGCTTGCCGCTGCCGCTCCGCTCAAATGGCAGGCAGACGCGCAGGCGTATACCGGAGCGCTTGGAGGCGCTGCCTGGACGGTGTCGAATCACACGAAAAATACTCAATTGGCGGTCGATTTTGTGAAATGGGTGACGACCTCGCCCGTGTACCTGGGGCATGCCCCCAATTTCCCTGCGTACCTGCCGGTGGCGAACGTGTGGGCGCAAACAGTCGCCAATGATCCCATTTTTGCCAGCGATCCCTATCCGGTCCTCAAACAGGCGGCAACAGAAATCGATCCGACGTACAGCTATGTGCGTTTCGATGACCGTACCATCTTTGGCACGTCAGTGGTGACCCCTGTGATCACGTCGGGAGGGACAATCATCTCGAAACTTCCAAGCTATCAATCGCAACTGACCTCCCTGGCTGAAGCGCAAGGGTACCAGGTCACCAATACCACGCCTTAGTGCTTCGTGGATTTGTCATCGTGCAGGGCTCCAGAGCATGTCCCGCACGATGACAAAGACAAGGTTGAGATTGTTACTTTGTTTCGTGCATTGCTCAGCATTCCTGCGCTCCTTGCTGATGATAACGGGACAATGTGGTGCTGAACAAGGAGGTTCATGTGAATACCCCTATCGCTTCTCCTGCGATGACCTCGGCGGTCTCCAAAGGGAAAATCAAGAGCCGTTGGCGTCGGTTGTTCCCCACAGCAGCCGATGTCTTCGTGCTCCCCTATGTTCTCTTCTTGCTGGCCTTTGGAATCCTGCCAGGTCTCTTCGCGCTGGGGCTCAGTTTTGCCTCGTTTGCCAATGGGACGCCACAATATTTTGCCGCGGGATTGCAGAACTATGTCACGGCGTTCAGGGACTTTCGCTTTGGGACGGCATTTGTAAATGTCTTTCAGTTCCTGATCATTTCCGTGCCCTTCGGAGTGATCGGCGTCACCGCTATTGCCTTGTTGCTCCATGTACGTACGGGCTGGTTTTCCCACGCCATGCGGACCATCTATTTTCTTCCTGGTGCCGTCGCCGGCCCACCCGTTGTTCTCCTGACGCTGTTTATGTGTGATCCGCAGGTGAGTCCATTTCGCGGCCTCTTCTCCATATTTCATATGCAACAGATGATAGATGTCATCCAACCCGATCACTTGCCCCTGCTCTTCACGCTCATGGGTTTCTTTGTAGGCGCTGGTGGATGGATCGCTATTCTCTACGGCGGCCTGCAAGGGATCTCAAGCGATCTGCTAGAAGCGGCGAAAATTGACGGAGCCAACGCCTGGCAAACCGCTCTCTTGATCAAATTGCCGCTCATCTGGCGCTACGTGATCTATATGTTCATCCTCACCTTTGCGGGAAATGTTCAGATTTTCACCGAGCCGCAGATTGTGAGCGCCAATTTCTCCTATATCGGCATCTCCACAATCAGCCCTACCTGGTCGCCAAACCAGCTCAGCTATTATTTCGCTTTCTCGCTAGGCAACTTTGGGGCGGCAGCTGCTCTTTCGCTGCTCATGGTAGCGATTGGCCTCATTGGCGCAACGCTGATCATTCGGGTCACTGGCTTCTTCAGCACCGATGCCACTGCTGACTGATCTCAGAGAAAGGAAAACAACTCTATGCTCCGTGGAACACTTTCGGCATCTTCCTCCTGGTGGACCCGCCCGTGGTATCGACGCCCAGTCAAAGCAAGCAAGACAATTGGGCCGGTGGGCACCCTTGTCCGCTTCTTTGCCCTCTTGCTCCTGGGCATCTTCTTTGGTTTACCGCTCGTCTGGCTAATCCTCGCGCCTACAAAAACTGATGTGCAACTCACACAAAACTTTCCGCTTTCGGTGGGTTCGCTCGCGAAAATTGGGGAGGACTGGCCGAATCTGCTGTCGTTCGATAACGGTGTGATTGTCCAGTGGTCGATCAATTCGGTTCTGTATGCCGTCGCGACCTTGATCCTGGCTCTGGCGGTCGTACTGCCCGCAGGCTATGCACTCGCAACTTCCAGGCCCAAAGGCCGCAACATCATCCTCTCGCTTACCCTGGTAACCATGCTGTTGCCGATTTCAGCGTTAGTGTTGCCCCTCTTCCTGGAGATGAATCTGGTCCAACTGGTGAACACTCCCTGGTCAGTCATTTTGCCCACCGCATTCTTCCCATTTGGGGTCTATCTCGCGTTCATCTATTACGCCGTCAGTCTCCCAAAGGACTTACTGGCGGCTGCACGCATTGATGGTGCCAATGAATGGCAGCTCTTCTGGAATATAGGTTTGCCGCTTTCTCGCCCCTTACTCGGCTTACTGGTCTTTTTGAATTTCACAGCAACCTGGAACAATTATTTCTTGCCATTTGTCATGTTGCAGGATACATCGGTCTATAATCTGCCAGTTGGCTTACAAGCCCTGATTGCAGGAACGACTGCGCTGCATCCAGGGACGAGCACCAATATCCCGATTCATCGCGCCGAACTGGCGCTTGCCGGAGTCATTATGGTCCTGCCAGTAGCGATTGTCTTTCTCTTCTCTCAGCGCTTTGTGACCAGTGGTGCGTTAACTGGTAGCATCAAAGACTAACCGGAAGCAATTATCGCTTACGATATAGTCCCGTGCTCCGTCGTACGGTGAGGTCAGGTTTCAAGAGGAGTTGGGAGGGTTCTTGTTCCTTCCCTTCTAATTTGCTGATGAGCATGCTGGCCGCCAGGTGACCCATTTCGGCAAATGGAAAATCGATAGCGGTCAAGGTTGGTGTTGTCATCTCTGCCAGGTGGGGTGAAACCACTGCGAACAGAGAAACGTCCTCAGGGACTTTCAATGAGCAGTCAGTGAGTGCTCGTATCACGCCTCCGGCAATCCATTCATTGGCAATGATCAGTGCACTCAAAGATGGTTCGGCCGTCAGTAGTGCTGTTGTCACTTCGTAGCCAGCCTGCTCATTCGATTCACAAAAACGGTCAATACCGACCAGTCCATAGCCTTGCATCGCCTGGTGGAACGCTTGTTTAGTGCGCACAACATAGCCCATCCCCATTTCGTAGAGTGAGGAGGCGCAGTTGATGAGTGCAATGTGATGGTGCCCCAACTCTACAAGATACTTCACAGCAGTATGAAGGGAATAGTCAAAATCCAGATCGACAAAGCTGATACTGTCATTCTCAGCACCATGACCGATCATAACAAAGGGATAGCTACGCTCCAAAAGGGCTTCAACGCGTACATCGTGCAATGCGATCTCCATCAAAATAGCCCCATCGATGAAGCTTTGCTCAATCATACGTAGCAGTTCTTGAGCGTCATTGGGGGCGGTCCAGAGGCTCAGTGTATACCCCTCACTAGTAGCAGTTTCGGCAGCACTCATCACGAACCCGGTTTGCTGCTTGAATACGTCAGGGATCGCTGCAGGAAAGTGCAACGAAATTGTTCTGCTGCGCTTTGTGGCGAGGGCGCGAGCGACAGTATGAGGATGGTATCCCAGCTCTTCTATTGCTTTATAAACACGCTGTTTTATTTCATTTGATACAGGGCGCTTACCACTTAATGTATGAGACACTGTTGTTAAAGCTACTCCCGCTCTTTTGGCAACATCGGACATTTTAGGTTGCATATGATCTTTCTTCCCCATTTCGTGTGACTCAGCAAAGCGCTTTGCAGAAGTGTAGTATATTTATTGATGGTATGTCAAGCTTCAAAGCAGAAGGGAGGCCATTCTATTCTTCTATCTCCCCTCCCTTGACAATCTCCGCTGTTATCGCTTATACTTAGCAAAGCGCTTTGCCAAAGCGCTTTGCTAAGTATAAATACTGATTTTTACTAGCAGGGAGAGCTGAACAAAAGAGGTTGGGTTGTGTTATTTTCACTGTTCATCGGATGAACTTTATGAAAGGAGCGTTATCACACCAACCTTGGTCCCTTTATTTTGAGCGGTCAGTGTCACATTGATTGCGCTTACCAGGTCACCTTGAGGACATGTTATCTTTACACCAGTACATCTTGTTGTACTGATGCTATTTGTAATCCAAAGGAGGATTGTCCATGCGCT
>Ga0070741_10016061_pt1 | contig 12572 bp, 13 predicted proteins | sample Coa_R1_4_FD_66440 | JGI IMG/M metagenome (GOLD analysis project Ga0070741, IMG submission 66440) | Surface soil microbial communities from Centralia Pennsylvania, which are recovering from an underground coalmine fire - Coalmine... | ecosystem: Environmental > Terrestrial > Soil > Unclassified ...
TGACCGAGGCCGGGGTGCGGCAGGAACGCAAGCGGATCGATGCCCGGCTGGCCGAGATCGCCACCGAACTGGCCGATGCCATCCAGATCGACCTGCTGCCGGAATTGCGCGCCCCCGGAGCCGACCCGGCCCGCGTCTGGAAAGAGCTGTCGCTGCCGCGCCAGCGGGAAATCGTCCGGATGCTGTGCAAGGTGACCTTGTTCCCCAACCGGACACGGAAACCATTCGACCCCCGGCTGCACATGCGGATCAACTTCCACGGCAGCAGCGCGGCGGACGCCTGACCCCGGCTCGCCGGGCGGGAACCGTTTCGTTCGTTTCGTTACGTCGCGATACGTAACGCGGCCCGGACCACCAGGCCACCACGATAACAGGAGGGCCGATGATGAGCACCACCACGATAACGCGGACTACCTGCAAGTACCCCGGTTGCGGGCAGCCCGCCGCCCCGGCAGCCGGGACCGGGCGGCCACCGGAGTACTGCGTCGGCCGCGGCCACACCCGCGTGTCGGCGTGGCGGGAACGCCGCCGGGTGGCCGCCGAGCAGGACGGCACCGTGATCAGCCCGGCCGAGGACGGCAGCCCGCTCACCACCGCCAGGATGACCGCTGCGGAACTGCTGCGGTCGCTGCGCGCCGAGGCCGACCGGATCACCGCGCTAGGTGCCGGGCTGCGGGACCAGATCGGCACGCTCACCGACCCGACCGCCGCCGAAGCCGAAGTCGAGGCCGTCCGCGCCGCCGCCGGCCAGCGCGCCGCGACCGCCGAAGCCCGCGCTGCCGCTGCTGAGCAGCGTGCCGCTATCGCGGAGCAGCTCCGCGCCGAGGCTGATGCCGCCGCTGAGGAGATGGGCGAGCACCTGACCGCCGCCCAGGCCCTGGCCCACGCCGCCGAGCACCGCGCCACCACCGCCGGGCAACAGCGGGACGACGCGGTGCGGCAGGCCCGCGCCGAGGCCGAGGAGCGGGTGGCCGCCGCCGCAGCCGAGCGCGATGCCGCCATCGCCCAGGCCCGCGCCGACGCTGACAAGCGGGTCCGTGCCGCCGAGACTGATCGTGACCAGGCCCGCCAGGCGGCAGCCGACGCCGAGGCCGCTACCCGGGAGGCCCAGCAGGAGATCGCCCGCGCCGAGGCCGCCGCCCGCGCCGCCCAGGCCGAAACCGAACGCGTCCGCGCCGACGCCGAGAAGATGACCGCCGGGCTGCGCGCCGACGCGGCCCGCGAACGTGAGGAGCTGCGCGCCGATCTGCGCGCCCGCGCCGAGCGCGCCGAGCAGCAGGCCGACGCCTACCGCGAGGAACTCGGCCAGCTCCGCGCCGCCAGCCCCGGCACCCGCGCCGTCACCGGCACCGGCAGCGCCCCAGCCGCCGTCAAGACCACCCGGCGCACCGCCCGCACCCCGGCCACCTGACACCGGCCACCGTCGTGGCCGGTACCGGCCACCGCCCGTGAAAGTGAGGCAGCATGACCACCGGCCAGCCCCGGCCAGAGGCGGCGGACAACCGCCAGAGCCTGGCGCTCAACTACTATGGCGAACTCGTCCGGAGGCAGTGGGAGGGCTGCCTCCCCGACGTCTACCAGCAGATCCGCGACCCCGGCGCGTTCTTCGCGGTGCTCGGCGAGGTCATCGCCCACAGGATCGACGAGCACGCGGACTACCTGGCCGGTGACGACCAGCCGGGTGAAGGCTATCTCGCCAAGGTCGCCCGCCTCACCGCCGCGCGAGATCACGCCAAGGAACGGGTGCTCGGCGAGTACCTGCTGCTCCCGCCCGACGAGGACCGGCCGGCGGTCGTGGATCGCGGCCACCCGTCCTGGGCGGAGGTAGATGCCGGGCAGCGCGAGCGGCTCGGCGATCCGCCCGGCGAGGAGGACCGGTCATGACGACAAAACAGCCCGCTGTCCTGGACCGGGCTGTTGCCGCCCGGCTGAACGCACTGCTGTGACTGAGCATCGAGTTTGCCGTTTGGGCATCGAGTCTGGCATCGCTCTTCAATCGACCCCGAGTGTGTCAGCGTGTCCCGCAGCTTGGCCCGTGCTCCAATGGCTCAGGCGCCAACCATCATGCCCAACGAATGCCAACCTCCGTGCCCAGGCTCGCTGGAACTGCCAGGTTTCGACCGATCGTCTTGCCGAACTCGGCGCTCAGTCACAGATAAGAATCATCAACACCGGCGAGGTACACCATGCACGGGCTGGACCGTTCGAGGTGTGGTCGGTAACGAAAACCAACCACAATCCGACACCAGATTATAGAATCTCAACACTTATCTCCTAATTGTCCATGAGAGGCTATTGCGACTCCGGTTTTTTTGTGAGCGTGCTGAGCATGGCCCTTAACGTCTATCCTCGATAACCGCACCGTGATCACGGAATCGAGGTAGCTGCAGACGTGTGGCCTGACAATGAGACCGATATCGACCTTCTGGGTTTCGGCTATCTGGTTGACCAGCTGGAGATCCTCCTAACCAACGAGCGCCTGCTGCCGCTCACGGTCCTGGTGTCAGGCGATTGGGGGTCCGGTAAAAGCAGTCTTATGGATTTCACGCGGACACGGCTGGAGACGGGAGAGAACAGGGACCGGTTCATCTGTGTCGGGTTCACTCCGTGGCGATTCGAGGACTTCAGCAACGGCAAGGTTGCGCTGATGGCCGCCGTGGTCGACGCCATCGGCGGTTACGCCGAGGAGCATAAGGGTGTACTCGCGACGGCGGCTGAGAAGGCCAACAAACTCCGCAAGACACTCAACCACTGGGGCATCTGGAGAAACGCCGCGAGCATCGGTACTGCCGCTGCCGGCGGCGGGCCGGCTGAGATAGCCGCGGCCGCAGCCGCCGCTGACATCCTCGGCGGTGCCGGAGCGGACGACGATAGCGGGCCGCACCGCACTTTCGAGTCCGTGGCGCAGTTCCATACCGAATTCGAGGCGCTCATCGACAGCTTGGGCGACGAGGTACAGGCGGTGGTCGTGTTCATCGATGACATGGACCGCTGCTCATCGACAGAAACGATCGTCGAGACGTTCGAAGCGATGCGGCTCTTTCTGCACGCGCCGAAAACCGCCTATATCGTCGGCGCGCATGAGCGTATCGTGGAAGCCGCGCTCGACAGTCGCTACCAGGCGCGCCGGGAGGGCGACGAGCAGCTCGGGAGTCACTGGCTGGAGAAGATGCTCCAGAACACCATCGCCATCCCGCCTCTGGCTGAGCCCGAGGTGATGAGCTACATCAACTTGCTCTTCGCCGAGCTCTACACGACAGAGGAGCAATTCGCGCAGCTGCTCGCAATCGCTGAAGGGAACAGGAGCACGAATCCGTTCCAGGTCGCGATGAACCATGGTATCGCGCACGATGCCATCGGCGAGCTTTCGCCGGAACTGGTCGAGGCCCTCGGCATCGCCGCGCAGGTCGGACCGCTCCTGGCACAGAGCCTCCGCGGCAACCCGCGCGAGACCAAGCGCTTCCTGAACCGGTTCCTGCTCTGCATGGCCACCGCGAGGAAGCGCAATATGAGCCTTGACGCGGAAAAGCTGGCCAAGCTCATGGTCCTGGAGCGGCTGCTCGATTCACAGCATTTCGAGCAGGTTTTCACCTGGCATCTGGCGGCCGATACAGGTTCACCCAGAGAACTCCAGCTCGCCGAGCAGGTGCCCGCGGCGAGAAATCGCCGGACGAGGTGCCAACCGAGGTGCGCGAATGGGTCGCCCAGCCCAAAGTGGGGAACTGGCTCTGCATCGAGCCGTCGCTGGCCGACGTCAACCTCGCGCCGTACTTCACCTTTTCACGTGACCGGCTCACCGCCCTGATCACGGCACCGCGGCTCTCCGCCGAACTCCAGCGCCTCCTTCGAGGGCTGCAGGACGGGAAGGTCGACCCGCTGAGGGTCAAAGCCGTGGAGGACACGCTCGCCCTGGACGATGCCGCGCGGGCAGAACTGCTGCCCGCGCTGCTCGACGCCGCTCAGCAGAATCTCGACGGCGCCGCAGCCAAATCACTTCGTGACCTCGCCAAGGCCCGAACCGACATCGCCACGGCCATGTTCGCGATGCTCGCCAAGCTCCCCGTCACCAAAGCGACGGGCAACTTCGCCCTCGACCTCGGCACGGACTTCCGGCACGATGCCCGGACAAAGACCGTCCTCGGGATCTGGGCGGAGAAGGGGAACGCCGACGTGAAGCGTCAGGCCAGGCGCGGGCTGCAGAAGATCTAGGCTATGGGCACGTCCTCGGACTATACGGGCGGCACGGGCGGAAACTGGACGCCTTATAAGCACGCGGCCTCGAACTTCGCCCGCCACGGTGGCGGGCGCCGCGCCGAGAAGGTCCTCTCCCGGTACGTGGCCGCGCTCGGCGGCGCTACCACAGCAGCCGCTACCGGACGCGCGGCAGGTGTGACGAGCGGTCAGTCCGTAGCTGGCTTCGGTGCCGGGGTCGGCCGTGACGGGCTTACCCCGACGCTTGAGAAACTCGGGCTCGGGCACCTGGTGGGCGCCGACCGATACGACGTTCTGGACGGCTTGATCGAGACGCTCGGCGGCGACGGAGGGTCGCTAGAAGATCAGGCGGTCGAACGGGCCATCATTGAAGCATTCCGGGAGTTGTACCCGGACGACGCCCAGACCTACGAGGAACTCGAAGCAGTCACCCTGGATCAGGCGGCGCTCATCAGGTTCATCGAGCACTTCGTCGCCGCATGGGCCTATGCTCGCCTGCTGCCGACGCTTGCCGAGAAGTTCTCTCATATCGAGGACCGGGATACCGCGCAACAACGCTACGCCGAGCTTCGTGAGCGCATGACCAAGCTCGTCAGACTTGAGATCGGCGACCGCGCTGCCCTGGACATTGCCTGGCGAGACGCGGAAGGCGCGGCCATCCTGACCCAAGTCATCGACCAGTTGTACGAGGACATGGGAGACCTGGGATGACTGGTTTGCAAGTCCGTACGCACCCTTCGCAGCCCGACGATGATGCGGACGTCCTGCTCGACTGGTTCGAGCATAAGGCCGCGTCCACGGTCGGTTACAACCCCGAGTTCCTGCACGGACTGACGCCTTCCCCGGTAGCGGCCGATCTTCTGCGCCTTGCCGGAGCGGCCTATTGCGCCGATAAGATCGTCCAGCGGTCCAGCACTGCGGACTCCTGGACCCGGGAACTGACTTTGAGCGTACCCGTGAGCGATGTGCCGCTATGGGATGGCGCGAAGAGCGAGTTCGTCAGAACTTTGTCCTTCCTCAGCGGCGACCGGTGGACGCTGGAGTTCGTACAGGACACAGCCCCTCCGGCGACAGGTCAGCCGCTCACCAGCGGATACGACGGGGTGTCGCTGTTCTCCGGCGGGCTCGACTCGCTGGCAGGCGTCATCGACCTGCTCGAGAGCGGTAAACGACTCGTGCTCGTCGGGCACCACGACAGCGCGTTGGCGGACACCAAGCAGACCATGCTCTTCGAGGTCCTCCGGCAACGGTACGGCGACGATCAGGCTGTGCTCCGCCGCCTTTTCCTGCGCCCCGCGCCAAGACGCGAGCAGCAAGCTCGACCGCTGCCCCCGGGGGGCGTCGAGACCACGACACGCAGCAGGTCGTTCCTGTTCATCGCGGCGGGCATCGCCATCGCCGACGCGCTCGGCGCGGCCAAGCCGGTCTACATGCCCGAGAACGGGTTCATCGGGATCAATGTGCCCCTGACAGCCGCGCGCGTGGGCAGCCTCAGCACGCGGACCACGCACCCGCTATACATTCACCGCATGCACCGGGCGCTCGACCTTCTCGGGCTTTGCCACGCTATCGAGAACCCTTACCGCCTCCTGACCAAAGGTGAAGCCCTAAGCCAGAGCTCAGTCCAGGAGTTGCTCCTTCGCCTCGCGCCCGAGACAGTGTCGTGCTCCCACCCCGAGGCACCACGCTGGGCCAAGCGCCCGCAGGGCAACTGCGGGTACTGCTACCCCTGCCTTATCCGCCGCGCTTCCCTGGCCACCATCACCAGCGACCAGACCCGCTACGCCTGGGACGCGCTGACCGACGAGGCGCTGCTCCGACGGTCCAGTAAGCGGGGACGCTCGCTACGAGCACTCACCGACAGCCTAAGAAACCAAGAACACATCGAAGATGTCCTGATCAACGGGCGTATCCCCAACGGGGAGACCACGGCATTCTTCGGGGTATACCGTCGGGGACGTGCCGAGCTGCGCGACTGGCTGAATACTGGTGCCGGGCCAGCCCTCCAACGACGCCTGCTGTAGCGATGAATTACATCGATACCCACTGCCACCTGGACCAATACAGCAAACCGCTTGAGGTCCTCAAGCGGGCCGACGCGGCAAGCATCACGACCATCGCCGTGACAGAAACCCCCTCCGGCTTCCAGCGCCTAGCGCTGCGGCTTGGCGCGCGACGCGCGGTGCACGTCGCGTTGGGCCTGCACCCCCTACGGGCTGCGACGGCATCCCCGATGGACCTGGCTCTCTATACCGAGATGCTCGACCAGACGGACTACATCGGAGAGATAGGGCTCGATGGCTCCCAAGCAGGCCGAAACAGCTTCCGTCAGCAGGTCAAGGTTTTCGAGCACCTCCTGCAACAGCCCAGGACGAAGCGCAAGGTCATGACCGTCCACTCACGCGGTGCCGAACGCGAGACCATCGAACGTCTCGCAGACGCAGGCGTGACCGCGATTCTGCACTGGTACAGCGGCCCGCTGAAGCACATCGACACAGCGCTGGCCGCAGGGCTGTGGTTCTCCGTCAACCCCGCGATGCTGAAATCACGCAACGGACAACGCATCCTGGCCGCGCTGCCGCCCCAGCGGGTCGTCACCGAGACTGACGGGCCGTACTCAAAGATCAGCGGGCGGCCATCAGAGCCGGCCGACATCGCGTTCGTAGTCACCGGCCTCGCACGTACATGGGGCACAGAGCCTGAAGAATGCCAGAGACGAATCTCCGACAACATGGCAGCCATAACTGCCTCGGCACGCAACAGCCTGCCCTAAACCACCTCGGAATCCCGGCCCGTTACGGCTGGCCCTCATGACCGCGGGGAAAGGAACCTGGGCGCGAGGATCTCCGCCGTGAATTCCGGAAGTCTTCCGCCGAGCGGAGGCGGCGGTCTCCGTGACCGCCGCCTCCGCGACTGCGGACCTCGGTATCTGGCGTTGCTGTCGCTACCGAGCTTTCGCTTCCGGTTTATCGCTCCTGCGTGGGCCCCGGTGTTGAGGTCGCGACCGGGGAGAGAGGAGCAGGTGCAGGACTTTGCAGGCGTCGGCTCGTCGGCGCGTGTCCTTGGACGCGAGTGCGACCAAGACGGCGGCGAGGATTCCGATCAGGTAGAGCGCGCCGGGCAGCACGGTGAGCAGTATGTCCATAGCGTGCGCCGTTCTGGAGTGAACCGGATGAGCGCAATATGCAGGTCATGCGACAAGCAGGGGCTGGATGGTGCGGCGGGCGATTTCCAGCCCCTTGTAGATTCGGGCTTCGTCGCCGCTCCATACAGGGTCCTCGTGCTCGATGGCGATAGCGCCGTCATAGCCGATCTGGTACAGCGCGTCGATGACGCCGCGCCAGTCGACGCCGCCGAGTCCGGGCATCCGGTAGTGCCACCAGCCGGAGGACCATGGATCGCTGCTCCGGTCCAGCGCTCGGCCGAACACGCCGTACCGATCTCTGCCGCCGGGATCGATAACAGTGTCCTTTGCTTGCATATGCTGGATGCGGTCAGCATTCGTCCCTAGCGCATGTATGGCGCTTACCGGATCGATGCCGAGCCACAGTAGGTGGGATGGATCATAGTTAAGGTAGAGGCCGAGCGAGAACATCCATTCCCACAGTTCGAGCGAATACGCTAGGTTGCCTGGGTAACCGTCTGGATGCCAGCCTTCCATCGTGCAGTTCTCTATGACCAGCTTCACTCCCCGCTCCCCGGCGAAGTTCACCAAGGGCGGGAAGATCGTTTCGGCTAGTGCCAGGTTCTCCGCGACCGTCCGGCCGGGGTCACGGCCCACGAAGGTGCCTACGCAGGGCACTTCGAGCATTGCAGCGGCCTCGATGCAGGCACGCAGATGATCGTGTACCTGTGCGCGCTCCGCCCGATCAGGATGGAGGTTGTTGTCGTAATAGCTGATCGCTGACAGTTCCAGACCGTGCTGCGCCAACAGCGCGCGGATCACTGTTGCTTCGGTGGGTCCGAGCGCCCGGACATCTATGTGGGCGGCAGTGTGCTCGCGGGATTGTGATGGCCAGGCCGCGACTTCGAGCACGGAGAATCCGGCCTGCGCCGCTCGCTGGACGATGGATTCCAGATCGCTGTGGGCTAGGCATGCGGTGAAGTAGCCGAGTTTCACGGGTACCACCCTTTCGAGGGAAAAACTCACTCTGTAGTACGATGAGTACTTATAGTGACCATAAATGAACTACTTTTGCATGTCAATGATGAAACTTTGTCATACTTTAGACATAAGCTGCCAGATTTCTGTTAAGCTGCGGCTATGCCTAGAAAAGATGGATCGCCTCAGCCGCAGCGGCCATGACCGACTCCGAGGCCCTGAGCCCACTGCTCCGGCACATCGCCCAAGGCTCCGCCACGACCCGCGCCCATCTGGCCCGGGTGACCGGGCTATCTCGCACCACTGTGTCGCAGCGAGTAGACGCCCTGCTGTCGAATGGCCTGGTAATTGAAGACGGGACGGCCCCCTCGGACGGAGGGCGCCCGGCGCTGCGGCTACGGATCAACGCGGAGGCAGGCCTGATCCTCGTCGCCGACCTTGGGGCGACGCAAGCACGATTCGCGGTCAGCGATCTCGCCGGCGCCGAACTAGCCAGTGGCGTCCAGGAACTGGCCATCGACCAAGCGCCAATCCAGGTACTCGCCTGGGCCGACAGGCACCTAAGGGCACTGTTGGAAACTGCCAGCCGGCAAGCGCGAGACGTCCGCGCCGTCGTCGTCGGCATGCCCGCACCAGTAGAGTTCGGCACCGGAACCGCTGTCAAGCCGCCCCTCATGCCCCAATGGGACGGATACCCCGTGCCTGGATATTTCGCAGAGCGTTACGACGCTGACACCCTCGTAGACAATGACGTCAACCTCATGGCCCTCGGCGAGCACCGGGCCGTACATCCCGACCTCGAACACCTGCTGTTCATAAAGGTCGGGACCGGTATCGGATGCGGCATCATCGTCAGCGGTCAACTGCACCGCGGCGCCGACGGAGCTGCCGGGGACGTCGGGCACATCCGCGTTCCTGGCTGCGATACCCCATGCCGGTGCGGCAACACCGGATGCCTTGAAGCCGTGGCCGGGGGGCAGGCACTGGCAAGCCACCTCACAGCAAAGGGCGTAGCCGCCACGACCGTCCGCGACGTAGCACGCCTAGCCGCGCACGGCGACACGCTAGCCCGCCAGGAAGTGCGGGAAGCGGCACAGCACATCGGCGAGGTGCTCGCCGCCGTAGTCAGCTTTGCCAACCCTTCGGCCATCATCGTCGGAGGAGCGCTGGCCCAGCTTGACGAAGTGCTGCTGTCCGGGATCCGCAGCGGAGTCCACGGCGGGGCGCTGCCACTCGCGCAGCGATCACTCCGCATCGGAACCAGTGTCCTCGGCGAGCGAGCTGGCGCGGTCGGTGCCATCGCGCTAGCCCAGGAACGCGTGCTCTCCGAAGAGGGCCTCGCGAAAATGCTCCGCATCCGCCGGCCAAGGTAGCTCTGGCCAGCCCGGCGAGCCCATCGGCCGACGACGGGTCTGAATCGCGGCAGAAGCCGAGGGTCGGCTTGCGAGGTGTTGGCGCGCCCCTCAGGCCTGTCGGCGGGCGGGACACAAAAGCACGGCGTGCACGGGGCGCCTTTGCGATGTGCACGAGGATCGTGCAGTGCACTCTGCGCTTCGGTCACTTACCGTGGTGCGTGCTCGTGCTTCAGCACAACAGGTTTGGAAGATCCGCCAATGGCGGATCTTCCAAACTGTGGCATGGCAGCGGGCTCGGCTGGGCGTCCTGCATCGCCTAGCGTGAAGATATGACCGTCGCATCTTTGACCGCGCGGGCGTGCCGACCGTGAGACTGTCACGAAACCTAGGTCGTGTGGCCAGCACCAGGGTTTCGTGACATGAGGCGTCCGTGCCTGCGCTTCAGCGCGGACCTGCCGCCCCCCGGTCCGGGCTGGGGCGGCCGACCCCGCCAGTACTGCGGCGATGCGTGCCGCAAAGCCGGGCAGCGGCTACGCGCCGCTCTCGGCGATCACTGGTGGCAGCAGCAGCCGTGGTATCCGGGCTGGTAAGCCGCCGAGGAATGCGAACGCCAGGAGCGGAAAGACCGCGCCGATGCTGAACAGCGAGCGTGACCGGCGAGCCGAGGAGGCCCGGCAGCAGGCCGAGGAGCAGCGCCGGAAGGCCGAAGAGGACCGCAGGCTGCTGGAGAGCATGCCGCCGCAGGTGCGGGCGGGAGTAGAGGCGGTCAGGCGCGCGGAGGGCGAGCGGTCGCGGCGGCAGTTCTCGCTGATGACGTTGCGGATGGAGCTGGAGCTGGAGCTGCTCAGCGAGAAGTACGCCACGATCCTGGCTGAGACCGGGCAGCGTGTCCAGCTCACCGGCCATGCCAGCAGGACAGAGAAACTGCTGTGGGCTGCCACGCTGGCACCTGATGACGCTGAAGCGCAGGCCCTGTTCCCCAAGGCCCGTGAGCTGGCGACTAAGGACCCGGCCCAGCGTCCGGACGCGGTAATCAGCCCTGCGGGCTCGTTGCGGGCGTTCTTCCCGCCCGGCCCGCCCGGCAAGTTACGGTGCCTGGCCGGGTACCGCCGCGTCGGCCGGCCGGGCAGGCGCGGGGGCTGGGCTGTTCAGCAGGAGCGCGAGCGTGCGCCGCTGCTGGCCGGTGAGTGGGGGTGCCGCGTCGACCAGTTTGCGGACCCAGGCATCCACGCCGCTATCCGGGTCCGGCGCGGAGCCGTCGTCTTGGTCGTGGCGTTCGCCGTGCTGTGGCCGGGTAGTTGTGGTGGAGGTTGCGGGCCGGGGGCGGGTGCCGGGCCGACTTGCCGTCCCGGTCCGGGTTTCCCGTTGGGGTGCTGATTCCCTGGCGCGCATGATCTGAAGGGTAATTACTGGCGGCCAGGCGGCAAATCACCGTGCGCCATCATATGCTTACCTGGACCGCACTGGGCAGTACTAGAACGCACTGGGCATAACTGCGCAGTACTGGTTAGCACGGAATAACGCCGGAATATTCTCTATCAGCGAACACGTAAACCGGGAATACGTTCGGCTCGGCGTGTCCGGGCATTCCCCGGAACGCCAGCCTGCTGATTACCAGTTAATCCGGCCTGCCTGACTCTCGTGTCACTGCCGCCTCACCGGGCACCGTGGTCTGGTCGGTAGCCAGGGGTTTGGCGTGGCCGGCAACTCTGGCAGCGGCATGGAAACCTAGCCACTGGCCAGGTTTCCGATCCGCTTTCCGGCGCGTTCGGGGACCGTCAGACCGGCGGCGAGGAGAAGGAATGAACGGGCATTAGCCGGCATCTATTACCTTGGATGCAGGTGGCGTCAGGGCCGCGAAGCAAGATGCGCATAGCGTTCACATCCGTTTGGCCCGAGCGCAGGCCACAAGGCATACTGAAAGAGCCAGGCAGGGTCAGACCGGGGAAATTCACGGCGCATTCACGCCGGGCCTGGCAGCGAAAAAGGGGAACCCTCATGGCGGACGTTCAGCGCGAGGACGAGGTTCACGGCGACCAGGTTGACGGCGACGGACAGCCGGCGGGTGCCCGGCCGCGCCGCCGCACCCGGAACCAGGGCAGGCGCAGCCGGACGGTACGGTTCGCGCTCACCGATACCGAGTACGCCGAGCTGTCGGACGCCGCCCGCCACGCCGGGCTGGCACGAGGCGCATTCGCCGCCGAAGCCGCCCTGTCGGTCGCGCGGGGCGTGGTCGTGACACCCGACACGCCGCTGCGCGATGCCTTTTATGCACTGGACCGCGCCGCGCTGCTGGTCCGCAAGATAGGCGTCAACCTCAACCAGGCCGTCGCCAAGCTGAACAAGACCGGGCAATGGTCCGGGGACCTTCTCCCGTACGCCCGGGAGAGCGACCGCCGCGCGGCCCGGCTGGAGGCGGCCGGGGAACACCTGCGGAAGCGATTCCTCCGGGCCATCCGCGCACCCGGGCCACGGGGACCGCAATCCCCGGATCGCCCCGCCGTCCCCGGATGACCCCGGATGGCACCCCGCTCCGGCGCGGATGGCATTCCACGCCCCAGAGTCCGCGCGGAAGGGGATGGCCGGAATGGGACCGGTGGCGTTCCCCGCGTCAAGGACCGGAACGGAACGCCATCCCCGTGGTCCAGGACGCGGGGAAGGCACCGGGCCGGGCGGGCGGAAGAGATGCCGGACTCGCTTTTTTCCACCTCTTTTTTTCCACGTCGCTGGCCGGGGACCGGTGAGCGGTGATCGGGAAGGTGTGCCCGCGCGGCCAGGATCTGGCCGGGCTCATCCGCTACCTGTACGGTCCCGGACGCCGGGAGGAACACACCGACCCCCATATCGTCGTCGGCTACCGCGACCCCGCTGACCTGGAACCTCCGCTGCGCGCCAGCGGGATA
>Ga0070741_10016062_pt1 | contig 12571 bp, 11 predicted proteins | sample Coa_R1_4_FD_66440 | JGI IMG/M metagenome (GOLD analysis project Ga0070741, IMG submission 66440) | Surface soil microbial communities from Centralia Pennsylvania, which are recovering from an underground coalmine fire - Coalmine... | ecosystem: Environmental > Terrestrial > Soil > Unclassified ...
CCAGCGACAGGGAGCCCGCCCTTGAGAGCGCACGCAACCTGACCCATGAGCGCCCGCGCGACCCGACCCAGCAGCGCGCGCTCATCACCACTGACGTCGAATCAAAAGAAGAAAGGAACTGACACCCGTGCGAAGAACGCCCCTGATGTATCTGCGTGCGTCCGTAGCAGCAGCGCTGTGCCCCGCATTCGCCTTGGCACAGACTCCCCCTGATGCCGGCTCGAGCCTGCGCGACCGGCAACAACCACTCACCCTGCCGGCCCCACCGACCGATCCGCTGCCGCACGTTCCGAAGGTGAACGAGCGAGCGCCGGCGGCCAATGCCGTGCGGGTCGTCGTGAAGCGCTTTCGTCTCACTGGCAACACGGTGTTCGACAGCGACACTCTGTTGCCGCTGCTAGCGGATCTACGGGGCCACGAATTGAGCCTCGACGAACTGGACGCCGCTGCAGATCGCGTCACGGCCTATTACCGCAAACACGGCTATCTGCTCACACGCGCCTATCTTCCAGCTCAGGAGAGCGACGAGGGCGAGGTGACGATCAAGGTCCTGGAAGGACGCTATGGCGCGGTTCGCGTGCAGAACGACTCGCACGTGAGCGACTGGGCGTTGAATGCGTGGTTGCGCGATCTGCAGCACGGCGAGGTCATCGACGCACGGTCACTCGAGAGCAATCTCCTACCGGTCGATGACCTGCCGGGCATCGCGCTCTCCACACGTTTGAGCCCTGGTGCGAACGTGGGTGAATCCGATCTGACCGTGCAGGCGGCGAGTGAGCCGCGCGTGAGCGGTGAGCTTGCCGCGAATAACTACGGCAACCGCCAGACCGGCGCCTACCTCCTGAATGGCGAGCTGGCCTTGGCAAGTCCGTTGCGGCTCGGCGATGCGCTGTCGTTGAATGTGATGTACTCGAACGAGCACGAGTTGTACTACCAGGCGCGCTATGACGTGCCCTTCCCCAGCTTTTCCGCCACCCATTTCGGTGTGGGTGCGTCCCGGATGAACTACGAGCTCGCGGGCGACTTCGAGGCGCTGCACGCCAACGGAACGGCCAACAGCTACGACGTCCATCTCGACCAGGGCTGGATCCGCAGCCGCAGCTTCAACCTCCGCAGTGAGCTGGCGCTCGAGCAGCGGGACCTGAAGGATGACATGTGGGATGGCCAAGTCGTCACGCGCAAACGCTCGCGGAACATTGCGCTGGAATTGTCCGGTGACTGGCGCAGCGACGCCTCGGTGGATGCATTCTCGCTGCGCGGGACGCGCGGTGACCTGCAGCCGGTCTCCAGTGCGCTAAGCCCTGACGCCCCCCAGGGCCACTTCGAGAAATTGCATGCAGCCTGGCTGCACCTGCAGCGGCTGACTCAACGCTTGAGCCTATACACTTCGGTGCAGGGGCAACTGGCCGGTGTGAACCTGGACTCCTCCGAGCGGATCGCGTTGGGCGGGATCGACGGTGTACGTGCCTACCCGACGGGAGAGGCGAGCGCGGACGAAGGTCTCGTCGCGAGCATGGAGCTGCGCTTTCAGGCGAATATGGCGTGGCAGGTGAAGCTGCTCGCCGACGGCGGTTGGGCGCGGTTGCAGCACACCGCCATTCAGGGCGACAACAACTATCGCCATCTGAGTGGAGTCGGCGCGGGAGTGGACTGGCAGCCGACGCCGAAAGTGATGTTCAGCCTGACTTGTTCATCACGCACCGGTGAGGCGGCGCAGTCCGACCACAACGAGCGGGCGCGCGTATGGGGGCAGATACGCTGGGGGTTCTGACGGGGAGACGGAGGTTGGGAGACCTATTTCGGATCGGCGTGGATGTCGGTGGGACCAATACCGACGCAGTGCTGATAACGGGGCGGGAGGTCCTTGCGAGTTACAAATCCCCGACGACCGCCGATGTGAGTGGTGGCATTGTCGCCGCTATAGACGAGGTTCTGAAGCGTGCAGCGGTAGCGTCCAATGCTGTCGGCGCGGTGATGATCGGCACTACGCACTTCACGAACGCGTTCGTCGAAGCGCGCCACCTGTGCAGGGTAGGGGTGCTGCGGCTCGGTGCGCCGGCCACTCTCGCCGTCCGGCCGTTGATCGACTGGCCTCCGGAGCTCAGAAACCTCGTCCACGGGCACACGGAAATCATCTCCGGCGGCTTCAACTATGATGGCCGACCCATCACACGACTCTCGCTTCCCGAAGTGCGGAAGGCCGCCCACGAGTTCCGAGCGCGAGGCATCGACGTCGTCGCTGTCTCCTCCGTGTTCGCGCCGGTCAACACGAGCCAGGAGTCGGAAGTCGCACGCATTCTTCAGGACGAGCTGCCGTCGGTACGGCTCTCGCTATCGCACCAGATTGGTCGCATTGGGCTGATCGAGCGTGAGAACGCCACCATCATGAACGCTGCTCTGCTGCCGATGGCCGAGCGCGTGATCGCCTCGTTCCGTGGTGCGCTTGCCAATCTGGGGGTCCGTGCGCCGCTCTACCTCAGCCAGAACGATGGCACGCTGCTCGATCCGGAAGTGGTCGCGCGCTATCCGGTGCTGACTTTTGCGTCCGGACCCACGAACAGCATGCGCGGCGCCGCTCTGCTTTCCGGACGCACGGATGCGCTGGTCATGGATATAGGCGGCACTACCACCGACGTCGGCGCGCTCGTCCAACGCTTTCCGCGGGAATCCTCCATCGCCGTGGACATCGGTGGCGTGCGCACTAATTTCCGCATGCCGGATCTGCTTTCCATTGGCCTGGGCGGCGGCAGCCTCGTCACCGCGGAAGGCAACTCGGTCCGGGTCGGGCCTCGCTCTGTCGGGTGTCAGTTGCCGAGTGAGGCGATGGTGTTCGGCGGAAGTCAGCTCACTGCGACCGACATTGCCGTGGCGGCGGGGTATGCCGACCTCGGGGATCGCGACCGTGTACGAACGCTCGATCCGCGGCTCGTCGCAGGGGCCGTCGACCAGATGCATGCCCTCGCCGAGGGTGCCATCGATCGCATGAAAACCAGTGCCAACCCCGCACCCGTCATTCTCGTCGGGGGCGGCAGCATTCTGATCGGGCGACCTCTGAACGGATGCTCCGACCTCATCGTCCCCGAGAATGCCGGCGTCGCGAACGCAATAGGCGCTGCCATCGCACAGGTGAGCGGCGTGGTGGACCGAGTGTTCTCGTTCGAGAAGCTGGGTCGACAAGCCGCACTGGCCCAGGCCCAGGAAGAAGCAACGCTCGGCGCCATCGAAGCCGGCGCGGAGGCCGCGAGTGTTTCGATCGCCGAGATCGAGGAGCTGGCGATTCAGTACTTGCCCGGCAATGCGGTGCGTGTGCGCGTGAAAGCAGTCGGGGACCTCGCGCTGGAGCGTACGGCTTGAACGCGCAAGTAGCGAGGCAGATCACGCTCGAGCACGTGGACGATCTCGCCCGCGGCGCCGCCCTTCTCGGCACGGGCGGGGGCGGCGATCCGTACATCGGAAGCCTCATGCTACGGCAGGTGCTCCAGGATGGCTGCCGCGTTGAGCTCATCGACGTTGAAGCAGTCGGCGATGACGACTTCATGGTGCCCTTTGCGCTGATGGGGGCGCCCACCGTACTGGTTGAGAAAATTCCTAACGGCGTCGAGATGGAAAGGGCTCTGCAGCTCATGGAGCAGCAGACGGGGGAGCGTGCAAAGGCTCTGATGTGCGCCGAAATCGGCGGGGGCAACGCGCTCCTGCCGCTCGTGCTGGGGGGCCGACTGGGACTGCCTGTCGTTGACGGAGACGGTATGGGGCGCGCATTTCCCGGCCTCCACATGTTGACTTACAACGTCTTCGGAATTCCGTGCGCACCGCTCACGATGACCGATGAATTCGGGACAACGGCCATTCTGCGCTCGGACAGCGCGGAAGAGCTCGAGCGTATCGGCCGCAACATCGTGGTTGCGATGGGCGGCTCCTGCGCGATCTGCTTCTACCCCATGCACGGTCGGGATGCACGCCGTGCTCTCGTGCGTGGCACGCTGACTCTCGCGCTCGGGTTGGGTCGGACCATACGAGAAGCGAGACGTTCCTCCGGTGACCCGTTCGCGCAACTCGCGGCATACCTGCGTAACACGAGCTACTACAAACACTGCCGCGTGCTCTTCGAAGGCAAGGTGGTGGATGTCCTTAGGAACACAGTCGGCGGATACGTGCGAGGCGTGGTCATGATCGCAGGCACCGGTTCGTGTCTGGGTCGACAGATCTCCATCGAATATCAAAACGAGCACCTCGTCGCGCGAGAAGGTCCACGTGTGCTCGCGATCGTTCCCGACCTGATCGCCGTCCTGGACTCGGCCACAGCCGAGCCCATCACGACAGAGGGCCTGAAATACGGCCAGCGCGTCGCCGTACTGGGCATCAGCGCGGCACCGATCATGCGTACCCCCGAGTCGCTCGCGATCTTCGGGCCGCAGGTTTTTGGACTCGACGTTCCGTTCACGCCGATCGAGCAGCTCTCACCCTGACAGTGCCCTGACGCCCAATCCATCCACCAAAGGCCCGTAAGATGCACGTTCAAATAGAGCTCATCACTCCGATCATCACGAGAGGTATTCGTAAGCTCGAGGAGGTCAGGGCGTTGGAGCGAGCCGATCTCACGGTGCGCCATTCGCTCATCGAGCGCGGACCGGCATCCATCGAGTCGTCGTTCGATGAAGCTCTCGCGATTCCAGACATGTTGCGCAAGGCAATCGATGCACAAAAGACCGGTGCACACGCGATCATCATCGACTGCATGGGTGACCCTGGGTTGCACGCCTGTCGGGAAGTAGTGCAGATCCCGGTGCTGGGTCCGTGTCAGACGGCTCTGCATACAGCGTCGATGCTGGGGCATCGCGTCGGTTTCGTTACGGTGCTCGAGCGTGTGCGCACGCATTTCAACAGTCTTGTCGCAAGTTACGGTCTTGCGTCGACCTTTGCCTCATTCCGCGCGATCGACGTACCCGTGCTCGAGATTCACGCGGACTTGAGCCGTGTGAAAGAAGCGCTCGCCCGCGAGTCCGTGGCCGCGGTCAAGGAGGATCATGCAGACGTCATCGTACTCGGCTGCACGGGCTTTCTCGGCTGCGCCGACGCCATTCGTCAGACGTTGTTGGCAAACGGACTCGACGTGCCGGTCATCGATCCGATTCCACTCGCCGTTCACGTCGCAGACGCGCTGGTGCGCACACGTCTCTCACACAGCAAGCGTACCTACCCCGAGCCCGGTCACAAGCCGATCGAAGGCTATCCGTTCCCTGAGTTTGCCACTGCTCCGGTGCGCTAGCCGCCCCTGAAAACCTCCGGAGAAACCGCTTGGGTCCCCGTCGCACTCCATTCCAGCCCGCCATCGCACTGGCTCTGAGCCTTCCCGCGCTCGCGGCTGCGCAGTCGGCCGACTACCCGCTCGGGGAAGTCCACGTCACCGCGCAGCGGCGCGACCAGAATTTCAATGATGTCGGCAGTGCGGTCACAGCGATCTCGGGCGAGGAGCTGCACAACCTGGGCTACAGCCAGCTGGTCGACATCGCCGGCCAGACCCCGAACGTGCAGATCAAGAACGTGATGGCAACAGCATCACGAATGTCACGATCCGCGGCATCGGCCTGAACGACTACGCTGACGTACGCGCCGCCGCGCACGTCTGGCGTGAGCGGCACGTTCCGGTATTGAGTCGGATCGCTATCAAGGAACTATCGGTGAGAGAAGCGGGATTTCAATGAGCAACGAAGCCACAAATGTCGACGGTGAAGGTAGAGGCTCGTTGAAGCTGCCCGACGAATTCACCGGCAGCGCCGTCCCGGACAGCAGGACGGTCAGCGGTGTGCGCATCGGCTTCGTGCTCATCGGAATGGGCATCAACTTCACGGGGTTCGCTCTGGCGGCAGATGCCGCAATCAGCGGCGGTTTTGTGCGTGGCATTGCTGCGTGCGTGGTTGCTGGCTTGGTGCTGGGTGTCGGCGGTGCCATCACTGGCTACGTAGGTGCAAAGCTGCGGCTCTCGGCCTTCATGATCCTGCGTAGGGTGTTCGGCACCTCGGGTGCGGGCGTTGTCAATTTGCTGTTGATGTTGCTCGCGTTCGGGTTCTTCTGCGTGCTCTCGTCGATGCTCGGCGGTACACTCGCCGGCTTTCTCGCAGCCGTGGGAATGCAGATGCCCCAGTGGGCTTGTTCCCTCGGGGGCGCGGTGCTCGTTGCCGCGGCGACACTCTACGGTTTTGTGGCTCTCCAGAAGATCACGTTCTTCCTGCTTCCCCTCTTGACCCTGGGACTCGTCTGGTTGGCGACCGTCAGCGTTCAGCATGCCGGCGCTGTCGCGATCATGAGTTATGCCGGGCACGGGCGGTCGTTCGGAATCGTGCTGTCGGCCCTGCTTGGCGGGTTTATCGGGTTTGTGGTCGTCTTTCCCAACCTGACACGGTATGCGTGTACGCCGCGCGATGGAGTCGTGGCAGGCCTCATCGGTATGGCCGTTGGATTCCCGGTCATCCTGATCCTCGCGGCGATCTCTGCCGTCGCAGCGGGGAAGAAGGATGTCGTCGCCGTGGTCGGGGGATTGGGTTTCGGGGCGTTTGCCCTTGCGCTTGCGGCGATCTCGATCTGGAAGACGAACGTGCTGAACCTCTATACGACGTACCTTGGCGTCGCCGCAATGCGGTCCTCGGTGTCGAGAGTTTGGCTCATCTCAGCCGCGGGCGTTGCGGGCGGGCTGCTGGGTGCGATCAACGTCGATACCTATTTTCTGCCATTCCTGCTGTTCTTCGCGGTCGCAGCGCCGCCCATTGCGGTGATCTACAGCATTGATTGCCTCACGCGGGGTCAGCTAGCGACGGCAGAGCAGGGAGAAGAAAGTGTGCCTGCGTATCAGTGGGGAGCACTCGGGAGTTGGATTGTGGCCGCAACGGTGGGTGGGCTCGCTCTGGCCGGCATCCTCAGGTTGACCGGAGTGCCGTCGCTTGATTCTGCGCTGACGGCGGGAGTCGTCTTTGGCGCTGCCGCATTCCTACGGGGACAAAGCGCGAAGCTCGCAAGCTCCGGGCAGCACTAAGCTGAAGCGTACCAACGGCCGCTCACCATACTCTGTGACCTGCCATGCCTGGTCCAGCGCGCCTTTGGTCAAACAATGGCCCGTCCTTGGCCGCACGGTGATCGAGCAGCGACGACGGCGCTGCGACGAAGAAGGGCTGCGACCTCGACAGCAGCGATTGGCATCAAACGCGTTATCATTTTTTCTCCGGCTGGTCGAGTTGATACTCGATTGCATCGAACGCCTGGTCGCCGCCCATCGTCGTGAGTACGCGCAGTAGGGCCTTCTTCTCGTCCGTAGTCCGCGCCTCGCGGTACAGTTTGGTCACCGCAGCGGAATCACCTGTGATCAGAAGGCCCTGCAGTACCGCGTCACGCAATGCTGGCGTGTCCGCCTTGGCATAGAGATCGACCAGCGCTCCCCGGCCGCCGGCGATGCCGATCGAGCGCGTTGCTTCGACCCGCTCGTCTTCGGGCAAACTTTTATTGCCAGCGATCGATGTGAGCGCACTCGTGTTCCCGGCAACGCCGAGCGAGTCGATGATCGCGTGGCGATTGCCCGCGTCCTGTGTTGCGTCGAAGAGCTCGCGCAGCTCATCCGATGCTCCCATTGCGCCGAGTGTCTCGATTGCCTTACGGCGAACCGCGGGATCGGACTCGTTGCGTGCGGTCTTCAGCACGAGATCCTTGCGGCTGGCGATCAGCCAAGCCTGGATCACGGACTCTTTCTCGTCCGTGCTCTTGCTGGATGCGTAGATATCGGTCAGGCGCTCTATCGCAGTCTTCGCCCCGCTGACGCCGAGCATACGGATCGCTTCGTGGCGGAGTTCCGGCTCGCTCGCGTTCTTCGCGACATCGAGCACGACATTCATCGCGTCATCCGTTCCGAGCTGGCTGAGCACGAACAACGCGCGCTTCTTAGTCTCGATGGAGCGCTGGCCCGCGAGCACCTTCTTGAGAAGCGGCAGCGCGCGTTCGGGCGGCGCATTGAGCAGCCCCTGCAAAGCGATGTCGGCCAGCTCCTCGTCGGCCAATCCCGGATCGAGCTTCGTCGCCGGCTGCATCCGCGCCAGCAGCGCGTCGGCATCGCGGCTCCAGCGGCTATCGGGAAACTCGCGGCGCAGGTGCTCGATCACTCTGTTTGCCTCGGTGGTGCGTTTCGCCTGCGCCAGTGTGTACGCTTCCCAGTAGAGTGCCGCGTCGACGCTCCTCGGTTCGTTCTGGCGCAGCAGCTTTTCCATCTCGGTGAAGCGTTGCAGCGCCGCCGGCCAGTCGGACTGCTTCAGCGCAGTCTGACCTTGCCAGTAGAGCGCGTTGGATGCTTTGTCACTCGGCGGGATTTCGTTCTCGCCAGCGGCGAATGCGGGCGCAACAGCGAACGCGAGCGCAATCGCAAGGCCGAGCAAGGTGGGGCGGGGGATCGCCATATGCGTGAGTCTCCGATGTTGTCAGGTGCGCCGTTTGCCGTCTCGATCCAGTCGCGCTTCAGTCGCGCGAACCTGAAACAGAAGATCGGTCGCATCCAGGAAGCGGCGCAGATCTTCGGAGGATTGGACGGTCGCGGCGCCCGGTTGGTTAGCAAGCGAGAGCAATACCGGTTCGAGCTGGCGCAGGAAATCCGCAAGCCGTGCATTGCCGGTACGTGCAGCGGCGAGCGCATAAAGTCGATTCGACTCGACCAACGACTGCGCGAGCTCGCGATTTCCTTCGAGTAACGAAGCGTCCTCGCTGTTGCTCGCCGTGAGGAGCACGCCTTCGGCCGCGCGAAGATTCGCGGCGACGTAGGCGTCCAGGACACGGCTGGCCGCGGCGTTGGCTACGGTCGAAGCCGTGGTGGGCGACACGGTCACGCTCTGCCGACCGAGAAAGAATCCCGCGCCGATCGCGACGACGACCACGGCCGCGGCGACGAGCGCAGGCCACCGTGGCGTGGGTCCGAGCGATGCGCGTAGGCGATCCATAGCGCGTTGCCACGTAACGCTCGCATACCTGCGCGGGGAGGAAGAGGGTGTGGCGACAACGCCCGCCTCTTCGAGCCGCGGCTCGAGTCGGCGCCAGAGTCGCGCGCCGAGATCGGGGTTGGGTGCCATTTCGTGTTGTCCGAAGTGCGCAATTGCGCGCTCGATCGCGGCGTAACGCTCGCGCAATGCCGGTGATGTGGCGAGCGCGGCGGTGATTTCCTCGATGCGCGCGGTGTCGAGCCCATCTTGGTAGTGATAAAGCACCAGATCGTCGTCGGTGATTGGGGTCATGCCGGTTCTCCTGGCGCTGGAAGCGCGGCGCGCAGCTTGCGCACGGCTCGAAAGATCGCCTGCTTCGCGGCGCCGAGGTTGAGTGAGAGCGCTGCTGATATCTCCTCGAGTGAGTGGCCTTCCTGATGTCGCAGCACGAACGCGGCGCGCTCGATCGGTGTCATGCGTGCCAGCTCTGCCTCGACGTCGCGGCGGATTTCGGAACTCACGGCATATCGATACGGCGTCGGTGACTCGTCGGCGGCATCGAGGAGCTCCGTTTCGTCGCCCTCGTGGTGCTGGGGCCAGGCGCCGACGGGATGTCGACGCCTTCGGACTTGCACCAACGCGGCGTTTACCGCGATTCGGTGCAGCCAGGTCGAGAATGCCGCGCGGCCGTCGAAGTCGGCGAGATGCCGGAACGCACTGAAGAGCGCCTCCTGAACCGCATCCTCGGCGGTCGCGCGATCGCCCGTAATGCGTACGCAGGCGCGGAACAGCGATCCCGCGTTCGCATCCACGAGATGCCGGAACGCAGTCGCCTCCCCGGCTCTGGCCCTCGCGATCCAACGCGCTTCGTCATCTGTCATGGTGATTAGGATGCACACAGAGAGGTTTTGGTTAGCAGCCGCTGGTCCACGCGCTACACCTGGGCGAACAAATTCGCTGGCTTCCTCTGGGTAGTGATGAGCGTAGTACACGTAGCCTCATGAAAACGCTAGGTTTATTAGGGCTTCGAAGCGGGCCGTGCCCGCAAGCAGGCGTGGTATCTCGAGACCCTGGGCGAATTTCGCGGCAGAGAGTGCGCTGCTCGGGTGCATCGCCCCGTCGCTTTGGTGGCATTTAACTTGGATGTCCTTTGTATCATCCGTTCCGGGATAGTAACGGTCGAGTCTCACGCTTGGCGCTGTTACCGCATTTCGGCTGAGCGACATAGAAACGGGTGTGTTGGTGTTGGCGGATAACATGGCTGGGCCAGCAACGCGCCTGTCAGTCAGGTGTTGGAGGGCTTGAACAGGGACACGCTGCCGCGTGCGGATGTGCTGCTCGCGCGGATGCGGCCGGTGGTGTGAGCGCGCTGGCGCAGTGCTCGGATGAGCTGGCGGCCTGCATTGCCGAGTGGGTTGCGAATCTTCAGGGGCGAGGTCAATAGCCAACCAATACCAAGGTATATGGACATGACGCTCCCGTAAGACGCATCCTTTGCGGCCTGTTCGAGCTCTTCGAGACGCTCGCCTCGTAGCGTGACGTGCGTCCACTACACCTCAATCAAAACAAATGAACCAAGGAGTTTCCGACATGAAGCGAAAGAGCATTGCCGTCATGGGTGTTGCCGTCGCGCTGGCCGCGCTGGCCGCGCTGGCAACGGGAGTCGCGATGTCCGCGCAGGATCGATACAGCGTCAAGGTACCTGGAGGGCTCTCGTTTTCGGAGTTCAAGGGATACCAGACCTGGCAGGTCATCTCCTTGAGTCACAACGGTGACAAGCTCGCCGTGATTCTCGGCAATCCAGTGATGATCAGCGCGTTGGAGTCCGGCATTCCGGACAACGGGAAACCCTTTCCTGACGGCGCAAAGATGGCGAAAATCCATTGGATCGCAACCACAAAGACGGGGTACCCCGGCCCGCCGGCGGTCGCGGGTTCGCTCCATGATGTCGACTTCATGGTGAAGGACGGCAAACGCTTTGCCGATTCTGGTGGGTGGGGGTACGGCGCCTTCGAATTCGACAATGCGACAGACACGTTCCGGCCCGGCAACACATCGGACAGTCCGCCTCAGGCAAACGATGCGAAGTGCGGGTTTGGCTGTCATACGATCGTCAAGAATAGAGATTACGTATTCACGGAATTTCCCAAGCGATGACTGCCGGCGTCTAAGAGACGGTGCGCGCTGTGAAGCGATGGCCCGTACTTCGCGGCGAAGGGACTTCGGCGTTTACAGGGGCCGATGGTTGCTGCAGATCGTGGGCCTTCGTAGCCGAGCCGATTGCTGAGCCGCGGAATCTGTAACGTCCAGGAATGCGCGCGCAGTGGCTCTCCTGCGGTGCAAAAAGACGCGTGCGTGAGCACCTGTGGTGCAACACACTGGGCTCGCAGTGCGATCCGAAGGTCCTTCGGGTAGCCGTTCTGCACTTAACGGTAGAAATTCGGTCTGGCACGCTGATTGCAACACTAGAATCGTCGAGTGACCCCCTCGCTCGATACAACTGCCGCCGGTTTCTACGTCGTGACCCCCTCGCGATTTGGGAACCGGCGGCGTTATTGCTTATAGGGCGTGCTCCGGCTTGTGCTCTCATACTAACTGAGAAGTTGCTGCGCAGAGTGCATGCGAGGTGTGTCGTGCGGAGTGACAGAAATCCCACTCCGCAATCGCCCAGGTGAGACGCCTATTCGAGCGTCGAGCCCTTCCCGTGGTGGTGGTGTTGGCATGCCTGATGTTCTGCCCCTGGAGTGGGCGCTCGCGTGTCTTTTGGCGCCATTCGAAATGGATGAGACAGCCGAGCTATTGTTGGATGAAGACTGGCTTGCCGAGCTCGAGTTCGCATTGGCCCGGGCTGAACAGTTCTGATGGGGGCCAACGGTGCGCCACTGCCCGCCTCAAAACAGGTGCGGTAGCGGTTGGCACAGGTGGCCGTGCGAACTTTATGCTCCCGGTGGCAATGCCGTTTGAGTTCTCGGGGCACGCTGTGCGTGAGCGCTTGCGGAAGCAATCGGCAGCCAAGATTTTGAGATAACTCAATGACTTATTTGTAAAAGTGCCGACCCCTGCGGCCCGCGGCTGACCCGTTTCCGACGCAGATATAGGGCTTGACACGATTTGACACCGGTAGCAATCTCGGTTTGCTACCGGTGTCATTAAGACTGCTGCCACGGAGAGGGGGAGGGAGTCATGTCTATCGCATCAGTGACGCTACGCTGGCTTGCACCGATGATGGTGCTCACTCTGGCGATCTCGCCATGTCGGGCTCAAATCGTCATCGACAGCCTGGATGGCCCGGTTACCGGGCATGAGGTGGATTCGGTCATCACGTACGCATCCAGCCTGGCCATTCCATACCTGCAATACGACTCGACGTCGACCCACAACAATCTGGCTGACGGCAAGTGGGGAACGGTTCTGGAGGGCCTGAATGATCTCTATGGAGTGACGCGGCACAATCCAACACTGCGTACCGAGAGCTCTCAACTGCTCAACCTGGCCATCGCCTGGACCGATACCTGGCTCGTTCACCGCAACGACATGCCTTTGGGCGAGCACCGCGTGATGTGGACGGGCAATGTCGAGCCGGTGTGGCCGCCGAATTGCCCGACCTGCGACTCCTCGACATACTA
>Ga0070741_10016063_pt1 | contig 12571 bp, 6 predicted proteins | sample Coa_R1_4_FD_66440 | JGI IMG/M metagenome (GOLD analysis project Ga0070741, IMG submission 66440) | Surface soil microbial communities from Centralia Pennsylvania, which are recovering from an underground coalmine fire - Coalmine... | ecosystem: Environmental > Terrestrial > Soil > Unclassified ...
GTGGTCTACGGGGCCACCGCCGGCGGCGCCATGGCGGCCATCGCGGCTGCGAAAGAAGGAATGCGCGTGGCACTCGTGGAGCCTGGCCGGCATGTGGGCGGCATGCTCACGGGCGGCCTCGGCAGAACCGACATGGATCGGCAGCAGAACGTCATCGGAGGGCTCGCGCGCGAGTTCTTCGAGCGTGCCGGCAAACATTACGGACAGCCGATCGCCTGGCTGTTCGAACCCAGTGTCGCCGAGCGGATCCTGAACGATTGGCTCGGCGAAGCGGGAGTTCGCGTCGTTTTCGACGAACGCGTGGCGAGCATCAACAAGCGCGGCGCTCGCATCGCGGCCCTGCGCACCGCTTCCGGTCAGGAGTATCAGGCCGCCGTCTTCATCGACAGCTCCTACGAAGGAGATCTGATGAAGGCTGCCGGAGTCTCTTACGCCGTCGGCCGCGATGCGCGATCGCTGTATCGCGAATCGCTGGCCGGACGCCAGGATTTCCTTCCCGGTTCTCATCAGTTCCGGGTGGCTGTGCCGGCACTCGGCGACGACGGCAAGCTGCTTCCGTATGTGCAGCCGCAGGAAAAGCTCGAGGATACCGGTGAGGGTGGGAGAAAGTTTCAGTCGTACTGCTTCCGGATCTGCCTCACGCGGAATCCGGACAACCGCCTTCCGCTGCCCCGGCCCGATGGCTACGATCCAGCCAGGTATGCGCTGGTGCGGGCCTATTTAAAAGCGCTCGGCGATTCGGCCCGGCTTCGCGACTTCATGGGAATTTCGGTCCTGCCCAACGACAAAACGGATATCAACAGCGGCGGCGCCGTTTCCACCAATCTGCTGGGCGCCAGTTGGGACTATCCGGAGGCGAGCTATGAGCGCCGCCGGCAGATCTGGAACGAGCATCTCACCTGGGCGCAGGGCCTGCTGTATTTTGTCGCCAATGATCCCGCTGTGCCGGCAAGCATACGAGCGGACATGAATCAATGGGGACTGGCGAAGGACGAGTTCCCCGATACCGGCCATTGGCCGCACCAGATGTACATACGGGAGGGACGCCGCATGCTCGGCGAGTACATCCTTACCCAACACGACCTGCAGGAGAACCGGCACAAGCCCGACTCCATCGGAATGGGAGGATACAACATCGACATTCGCGAGGTGGAATGGGTCGCGCACGATGTGTATCGCTTCCCGATCGTCACCCGGGAAGTCTTTGTGGAAGGCTATCTCAGCATGCCGGTGGAACCGTACGAGATTCCGTATCGCGCGTTATTGCCGAAGCGAAGTCAATGCGAGAACCTGCTGGTTACAGCCTGCATCTCCACGTCGAGCGTGGCGTACGCGTCGTTTCGCATGGAGCCGCAATACATGATTGCCGGTCACGCGGCGGGTGTGGCTGCGGCGCAGGCGGTTCGAACTAAAGCGCTGCCCGGCAGGATCGATATAGCGAAGCTGCAGGAGCGGCTGCGAAGTCAGAAGCAGATCCTGAGTTTGCCATAGCGCCTTGACCTTCGTTGGCCCGCCGCAAAGTCCCCGCAACGGATTTTCACAGGTCGGCGACAGCCGGGTATGTCCTGGGCGCTCGATAAAATTGGAGAATCGGCTAAGCGTTTACGTTAAGGTTTCGGTAACCCTATGCTGGATTTTTTCCATTCTTGGCGGGGTGATTGGAATGATAGCGGGATCTTGCGTCCAGCAATCTGTCTCGTTCGATTTCCCGACTATTACGACAAAGAAGTCGCCGCGGCGATCGGATGAACGTTCGGCCCAAAATGTTCGATGTAAGTTTCGCCATTCTTTACTAAGATACTTACCTGCGGCTTCTGTCCCTTGCTCGGTGAACCCAGCCACAACAAAACGAACAAGCTTTGTTGAGTGTTGCCGGACCGTGTGCCGAAGAATTATGGCAAAATCCATCGTTGGTTCGTTGTGGATCCACTTATTTCGATTCCATCCTTTCGGTGTGACCTGTCGCATGCCTTTATCGGAATCTTTGGAGTATTCCAGGTAGTCCGAGTCACTTGTAAGGCTATGAAACAGCTCTATCGCATCGCCTCTCTCAGTTTGTGTAATGTCGATCAATTCTTTTCCGTCACTGTACGCCCGAACGAAGCGCTTCGTCTCTTCGCTGAACAGCCCCACCGAAACCACGAAGGTATCTGGCGCAGCAGTATAACTTTCCGTGCTCTTGATGTGCTGCACCTCCGGCGGACGAAAACCTTGCCGCCAAAATGCCGCTCGGATGTGCTTGGCAGCTTCCGCATCCCACTTATTGACCCAATTAATTGCCTTGAAAAACCGGTTAGCCGCCCTATCGATCTGTGGCTTCCCGAATACGTGTTCGGTTTGCGCCAGTTTTGTGACCGCATCCTCTATGTTTTCTTCCTGAAGCAGGATCACGCCCTGATTGCCGCCCGTTGAACGGCCGATTCCCCAAAACTCATTGAATGCCAGGCGGGTTGCGACGTAGAACCGAAACCGTTCCAGAGCTAGCTTTAGTAACTCAAACACACTAACGGTGACCAGCGTCGTCGTCACCAAAAATGACAATGTTCCGAGCCAATCAGATTGTTGGGTCAGCGATATACTTCCGCCATTCTGTAACTGCTTAAGGTATCCCTCGATCCGAGTAGGTTTAAAAACGAACTGGGAGGCAACTATGCCTAGAACGAGGACAATCACGTATATCAGCCATTGCGCGGAATGAAGGACCCGCCCAACGCCGAAAATCCACCCCTTAAAGCGTTCGCCCGCCGCCATCCTGTTCTCCATGTGCATCATTCATTCGGCATTCGAAATATCATAGCGCAGGCCACAAGCCGCGGGATTTGGGATCGGGGCATTTCGCCGATTCCAGACGTCGGTCGGAGCCAAGAAGTGAAAGGCTCGACGTATGTACTCGACGTATATAAAGGGAGCGGGTGCGCCGAGAGTGTGCCGCCGGTTCAACGCGCAAGCCGCGGGTGCCTAAATTTCGGTGCCCCAGGGCAGGTCACTGCTCTGGCGGTAGCAACTCGTGGCTGCGCCCCGTCCTTGATGCTGGTGGGCGTCTCCAGAAGAAGTTGGGCTGAACCGGAAAAGCCCGTTTGGGCCCTCCTCCGCGTACTCACTCTGATCCTATCGGAATATACGTAGACGTAAGTGAGTTGGCGTCTACAACTGGTCCGCCCCTACATAGACGTCTCAATTATGCAATCAGCAGATATAACTCCGGGAACTTAACCGTCCACCCGATCCAGCATGGGGACGGGCTTCAGCGATCCCTTTGTCGCCGATAACCACTGCCGCCACAAGGGGGCATCCTTGCCGTTGTTGCAGCCCGTCAACTCTTCCAGCGACATATGCGCGAACTCCGCCAGGTTGGCGCGATTGTCATCCAGATACTCCATCAGGACGTCGTAACCATCCGCATCGCCAAGCCGGGCCAGAGCTCTGGCTATGGTGACCTCTATAAGCGCGCGCTTTTCCAGGTTGAAATCGATCTGGAATCCTTTCTTGGCCGACTGGCCGTGCAAGGCCGGTTGCCTGTGCAGCTTTTTGAGAATGTCGATCGCCGCCGGGTCGCCCAGCATTTCCGCGCCGTAGCAGATCGAGTCCACGTAATGGAACGGCCACGGCAGTTCGACATCGAAATCCTCGGGCTCGGGCGTCACCAGATCGGCGAGCTTGTCCCAGACCGGGAGTGCCCGGCGGTCGCGGGTCATGCCCAGCGAATAGACCAACTCGGCAGGGGGCGTCGGGATCCCGACTCCACGGACATGCTCGATCGATCCGGAATCCTTTTCGCCCCGCTGATTGGTAAAGCGCGGCGGCGCTTTTCCGCTGGCCATGATCGCTTCGATGGCGGCCGTCAGCACCGGGACACCAGCGCGCGAGCCGAACATCGCCAATGCCTGCGCCAAGCGAAGCCGGCGGTCGCCCGTCGCCTCCTGAAGCTCTTTCTCCAGGATCGGGACCGCCAATGCCGGGTCCGACGTGCAGATTTCGATGAATGGAATCTTCTGGCGGAACTGCGGCGTTCCTTCATTCGCCATCGGCACGTCTTCCCATACGGAAAGATGGCGGCCGTCGAGTTGTTTCACGTAGGCTTTGATTGCTTCCGCATCCAGCGGCTTGTCGTCGATCTTGCGCGTCAACATTTCCGGCAGCAGGGTCCCGACCTCCGTGAGCCGCTTCTGGACTTTGCGCAGCGGCGCCTGCCGGGCAGTGACCCCGTCACGAATAGCGTATGCGGCGGCCACTCCCAATGCACCTCCCAGATTTTCCATTTCCGGCTGGTTCCGCAGGTTGTAAAGCACGTCGTGCGTGCCCGAGAATGCCTTTCCCGCCACCATGATGTTTTCCAGCCCGCGCGGCAGCACCGTGCCATACGGCATTTCCGTCGGCAGGATGGGCATCAGCAGTCCGGCGCGAATCCAGTTTGATGCGACCCTGCGGTGGCAGTCCATCTGGCCCGCGCCGAGATTGATTACGTCGGCAAACTGGCGGTGGCGCAAAATATCGGTGAGTGTCAGGACGACGTCGCCCATGATGTGGCGCGATTCGCGGGTCGCGATGTAGTTGCCGTGATCGTGACACACGGGCCCGCGGCGGCGGCCGATCAGGATGGCGCGCGTGTGGTCGTCCACATTGCTCAAGTCGACTGTATGGCCGAAGTGCCAGCGGCTCTTCGTGGGCTGCAGATACTGAGCCAGGTTGAACCACATCGGATAGTGGTCGCGGCGGGCGCCATAGTGAAATTCCGCGCCGGCGAACGCCGCCACGTCGCCGTCACCGGTGGTATCCGCGGTGATCCTGGCCAGCACGGCTTTCGGACCGTACGGAGTTGCCGCCACCACGCCGCGCACATTGTTATCCTGCAGGATCGCCGCAAACGCGATTGCAGAGAAGAATGGCTCCACGTGCGCGTTCTCAGCGTCTTTGAGCAGCGCGTACATCTTCGCCTCGATGTTCCACGCGCCGTTCTTTTTGTTGGCGGAGGTCGGCCAGTGGATGCTTTCGTGAACCTCATCCGTGAGCCTGGCGTTGCGAATGGCGAATCCGGCCCAGTAGCGGCCCCACCAGTAGGCCGACACGTCGCCGAGAGTCCCCGTGCCGCCAAGGCCCGGACAGAGTTCCAGGATTACGGTCTTCGCGCCTTCGCGTCCGGCGGAGTTGGCGCAGGTCGCTCCGGTGGTGCCGCCGCCCACCACCAGGAAGTCAGTTTCGCGCAGCACGGGCACGGATGCCTGCGCCACCGTGAACCGCTCGTAGAAACGGCCGCGTTGAGGGCCCGGCAGGGATTTCACTTCTAACCCGTGCGGCGGATAATCCGGGATACCGACAATGGCAGCCGGGGGCGGCGCCTGGTCCGATTTGATTTGAGGCAGGAGGGTCGCGGCGAAGGCGTCTCCCGTCAAAGCCGCATCCACCGGGTCGTGAAGAAGCTCGCGCCGGCCGTCTTCCAGGCGGGCGCTCTCGTTCAAGCACCACAAACCCTCGGCCGGGGCGGCGAACGCCGCCAGGGGCAGGCGCACGCCGTTCCGTGTCTTATCTTCGAACTCGAGCGCTGTGTGCAATCCTCCAGCCCGCAGTGGAGCGGAGCCCGCTAGCCTGGTAGTCTGTGGACCATCCAATTCGTAAGCGCAGATCGCCAGCTTCCCGTCCCTAAACTTTTCGACATTTTGAATGAGGTGCACGGCGACGCGCATCGTGCGATGCCGCGCCTCGATCTCCCGCCGCATCATGCCGTCCAGATCCATATGCCCGAGCTTCAACTCCATGGGACATTCGATCAGCACGTGACCGTTGCCGCGATACCCGTTATGGACAGTCAGCCGGTTTCCGGCAATTCCTAAACCGGCCGGCACCTCCACGGTGTTGTTCTGGAGCGGCCACACTCCTTCCATTTCCATCATTCGTACGAAATGGAAGTCGGCGGCGGTTTCGGGGAGGAACTCCGCCCCGGTGAGGCGCGCCACCAGGGCTGTGGCGGTCGCATCCACCACGGTATTTCCGAGGACCACCTGGCGGCCGGATTTGTTCCCGATGACCACGCCGCGAATCGCACCGTCAGCAAGCACCGCTTCCGTCGGCAGGCTGCCATAGACCAGCCCAACCCCTGCCTCGAGCAGCAGGTTCTCCAATGTCACCTTGAAGGCGTCAATCCAGAGCGGAATTTCGCCGGTCGTCTCGGTGGTCACCTGCTTTTTCAGTGTGGCGGCAATCAGTTCCGGCACCTGCGCTTCCAATAGCCGTCCAAGGTGCACCCACGGTTTTAGAGTCGCCGAGACCTCGCGGCCGAGGTAATTGCGGTGTTCGATGACGACGACGCTCCGCCCTGCGCGGGCGAATCGAAGTGCGGCCGCAACTCCGGCGACCGAGCCGCCCACGACAATCACGTCCGCCTGCCGCAGAACCGGTAACTGCGCGCGACGTAATTGCACCGTAACGTTCGTTCTGCCCGTCTCAGCGGCAGGCATACCGGCAGCCGCGGCTTTCTGCAACAACGGCGAACTACCGCCTGCAACGACGGCTGCGAGGCTTCCTGTGCTGACGCCCTGTAAGAAACGGCGGCGTGACGGCGTGGTCTTCACGGTGAGGCACCTCCAGGATGTGACCAATTCTATCATAATGGGCGTTCAATATCTTAATTGCTGAATACCTGCCTTGACGCTCCTTCTGGAAGGGCGTATAAAGTATCAGAAAGAGGTAAGTCCTATGCGAAAAGCGCGGCAATCTGCCATACTTGGCGTCCTTCTGTGTGTTTTACTCGCGGAAGTTGGTTTCTTCAGCAACCCGGCTGACGCGCAGGTGCTCTACGGCTCCGTAGTGGGCACGGTTGTGGATGATAGCGGCGCAGCGGTTCCCGGCGCGCTCGTCACAATCACGAACAATTCGACTACGCAGTCCCGGGAGGATCACACGACAGGCGAGGGCACATACTCCTTCACGGACGTCACTGCCGGCATGTACACCCTGACCGTCACTGCGAAAGGGTTCCGCACCTCCCGTACCAACAACGTGGAGGTCAGCATCAACACGGTTGCGCGCTTCGACGTGAAGCTGCAACTGGGCGAACTGGCGGAAACCGTTACCGTCGAGGCGAGCGCGGCTGTCCTGCAGACGGATACGGCCGACGTACACGTCGCACTGGGGTCGCGCCAGATTACGGAATTGCCTCTGCCCGGCTATCGGAATTTTCAAAGCCTGATCAACCTGGTTCCGGGCGCTACTCCCGCGGCCTATCAGAACGCCGTAAGCGGCTCGCCGGGCCGCTCCCTGGTTACCAATATCAACGGCACCTCGAATACGAGCAACAATTCCCGGTTGGACGGAGCCTTGAACATGCGCGGCGCGCTTCCGCACCAGAACCTGTACATTCCGCCCGCCGAATCGATCCAGACAGTGAACATTTCCACCAACAATTTCGACGCGGAGCAGGGGCTGGCCGGCGGCGCGGCAGTCAACGTGATCACCAAGAGCGGCACGAATGAGTTTCACGGCTCGATTTTCGAGCACCACACCAACGGCCGCCTTACGGATCGGAACTTCTTCAACTTCTCCTCGTCCACACTTCCGAAGGACATCATTAATAACTACGGCGGAACGGTCGGCGGCCCGATTCGAAAGAACAAGCTGTTCTTCTTTGCCAGTTGGGAAGGCATGAAGGAGCGGGCGAACTTCACGAAACTCGCCACGGTTCCCACCCCCGCGCAAAAGGCGGGCAATTTCAGCGGGCTCAGCACGATTTACGATCCCGCTACAGGAAATCCGGACGGCACCGGCCGCACACCATTCGCGAACAATATCATCCCGGCAAACCGCATCAGCCCGATCACGGGACAGATGCAGTCGCTGATTCCGGACGCGAACCTCGGGGGCACCACCTCCAACTACTTCGATTCAGCGCCCGTCAGTTTCAACCGGGACAACGTGGATCTGAAGATCAACTGGAACCTCTCCGACAAATCGCTGCTGTGGACCAAGTACAGCGCCATGAAAGCGCTCATCACGGACCGCTTCAGCCTCGGTCCGGCCGGCGGCGTCGGGATGATTAACGGCGGCGGCGCCGGTACGGGCGACGTCCTGATCCAGGTAGTTGCTATCGGCGGCGTCCACACGTTCACGCCGAATTTCCTGATGGACGGCACCGTGGCCATGGGCCGCGATCCATTGACTCTCGTCGGCCCCGATTCGGGCACGGCTTTCGGGCTCGATACGCTGAAGATCCCGGGCACAAACGGCCCCGGGCCGCGTTACAACGGCATCCCGCAGTTTTCGATCAGCGGCTATGAACCGATCGGGAACAGCGAAACGTACCTGCCGAAGTACGTCCGCAATACTTATTTCACGTATTCGCTGAATTTCGGCTGGAACAAAGGCGCGCACGATATGCGGTTCGGCCTGGATGTTGCGCGCTACCGGATTAACGAATGGCATCCGGAACTGGGCGGCGGACCGAGGGGGACCTTTACCTTCAGCGGCGGCGTGACGCTACCAGGTTCGGGCTCGCCGGGCCAGTTCAACAACTATGCCGCTTTTCTGCTGGGACTGCCCCAGCAGATCAGCAAGACGATTCAACCCGACTGGAGTTCGCCGCGGCAGTGGATGGAAGGTTATTACTTCCGTGACCGCTGGCAGGCGACGCGCAACCTCACCCTCACGCTCGGCGTGCGTTGGGAATACTACCCGATCATGACGTACGGTCACTTCGGGATGGTCCGGTTCGATCCGGGCAGCGGAAACGTGCTGGTCGGCGGATTGGGGTCGGTTCCCAGCAGCACGGGTATTTCCACCAGCAAAAAGCAATTCGCCCCCCGCGTCGGTTTTGCCTACCGGTTACGCGACAAGACAGTGCTTCGCGGCGGTTATGGCATCAGCATCGATCCACAGGGTCCGGCGGCGCAGATGCTGTTCTCTTATCCATTGGTCGTGTTGCAGACGTTCCAAAGCAATACCCAGTACATTCCGTTTGCGCCGATTGCGAACGGAATTCCAGCAATACCGTATCCCGATCTTTCTTCCGGCACCGTGCCGCTGCCCTCGGCCATCAGCACAACCAGCCTGCCAGGCGGCGATTATATACGTGGGTATGTGCAATCGTTCAACTTCACGGTACAGCGTGAACTTCCGGCCAGTTTTGTCGGGACGGTGGGCTACGTCGGCACGCACACGATTCACCAAAACCAGCGATTGAACATCAATGCGGCCAATCCCGGAGGCGGCAATAACGGGCGTCCGCTTGCAATTTCGAGCGGCCGCACAGTGGATGAGACATTTATCGAACCGGTAGGGTTTGCCTCTTATAACGCGCTGCAGGCCCAACTGGACCGCAGGATCACTACGAACCTGCAGGTTAAGGCATCGTACACGTTTTCGAAAACCATCAATCTCGCGGACAATGAACTCGATACGCTCTATTTCTACGATGCCGCGAACTTCAAGCGGAACCGCGCTCTGGCCAGCTTTGACCGGCCGCAGAATTTCCGCTTCGCGTGGGTGGCGGACCTTCCTTTCGGCAAGGGACAGAAGTGGCTGCAGGGCGGCGCTGCCGGCAAGATCCTGGGCGGATGGGAGGTGAACGGCATCTTCAGCGCCTACAGCGGCACACCGTTTTCAGTGACGTCGAACTCTGCTTCCCTCAATGCGCCGGGACAGGGACAGCAGACGGCCGACCAGATCAAAGCGGAAGTGACAAAACTGGGAGGCATTGGCGCCAGTTCGCCGTATTACGACCCGACCGCCTTCGCACCGGTCACGCAGGTCCGGTACGGAAACACGGGCCGGAACATTTTGCGTGGCCCGGGACTGGTGAACCTGGATGGGGCGTTGTTCCGCAACTTCCGCGTCAAAGAGCGTTGGAATGTACAGCTCCGAGGCGAGTGCTACAACGTCTCCAATACGCCGCACTTCAACAACCCGAGCGGGAACGCTTCAGCCGGTGGTTTCCTGGCTATCACCAGCGCGCTGAGCCGCGCGAATAATGTGGAGGGCGGGGAGCGGCAGTTCCGCCTCGCGCTCAAGATCAGCTTCTAATCCGTGAGCTCGTCGCTTCTCCGTCACGCTCGGTCGGCCGTCATGCTTGCGGCCGTTGTGCTGCTCGTGTTGGCCGCCGCCGGCTGTAATCGCGGCCCCAGCCGTGTCATCGGCGTAGTGCCGAAGGGATCGACCCACGTCTTCTGGCAGGCGGTGCATGCGGGCGCGATCAAGGCCGGCGGCGAAACCGGTTACGAGATTCTGTGGAACGCTCCGGCCCAGGAGGGGGATCGTAGCCGGCAGATCGCGATCGTGGAATCGATGGTCAACCAGGGGGTCAGCGGGATCGCACTCGCCCCCGTCGACCGTGCCGCACTTTCGACTGTGGTGGAGCGGTCGGTCGCGGTAGGCATCCCGGTCATGATCTTCGATTCCGGGATTGATACTCCGAAACGTCTGGGCTATGTCGGGACCGACAATCGCGAAGGCGGCCGGGTGGCCGCGCGGCGCATGGCCGCGATACTCGGAACGCCGGGTAAACTCGGCATCATCAGCGACATGCCCGGGAGCGCTTCTACCACGGAACGGCAGGAGGGATTCGCGGAGCAGATGCGGGCCTCCTCGCCGGCAGTCACCCTGCTGCAGGTGCAGTTCTGCGAGGGCGACCGTGCCAAGGCCCGTGCCATCGCGGAGAACCTGCTGACGGCACACCCCGACCTGGCAGGCATTTTTGCCGACCACGAGAACGCGATCGCCGGGACCGTTCTGGCCTTGAAAGCGAGCAAGCTTCGGTCTGTGAAATTGGTGGGATTCGACGCATCCGAGCCGCTGGTACAGGACCTGCGGGACGGTTGGATCGACTCGCTGGTGGTGCAGAACCCGTTTCGAATGGGCTACGAGGCCGTCCGGTCGATCGCCACGAAGCTCGGCGGTGGAACGCCGGCCACCTCCGTGGACACGGGAGTCACACTCGTATGCCGGCCCGACCTGGATCGCCCGGAGATTCGTGCTCTCCTGTTTCCCGACATCGAGAAGTATCTTCGCCGAACCAACTGATTCACGGAGAGGGACGGCTCGCACCGCGGGCTGCCGGCGCAACTGGCCGCGCTAACGCGAGCAGGCTCGCTCCAGCGGGAAAAGTGAACCGCTTCAATAAGTGACGCTCGAATGCAAACAGCCGATGCAGTACCGCGTTCTGCCAACGGGGAAGCGGCACGACATTGCTGCGGTACATTTCACGGGGAAAGAAGAGACGTTTCGTAAGAGTAACGGTCAGAATGACGGGAAACAAAAGGGTGTTGAAGTAACCGCAGCGGACGAGTTCGAAGCCCGCCGAGCGGAGCACCCGCTTGAGTCTGCCGCGCGTGTACCGGCGCACATGCTCCGAGACATAGTCTTCGCCGCTCCAAAGGAACTCGTAGGCGGGGACCGTCACTACCAGCAATGCTCCGGGACGAAGCGCTTCCCGCAACGATTTCAGCAGGCCCAAATCGTCGCTTACATGTTCCAGGACATCGCCGGCCAGCACACAATCAGCGGAGCGGGGGGGCAGGCCGCTCTCGCTCACGTCTACCGTTTGCAGGCCACGCAGGCGGCATCCCACCAGCGCCGACTCGGAAACGTCGGCAGCCAACACCCGGTAGCCCAGATCGCGCAAACCCGCCGCCGTCCCGCCTGTCCCGGCACCGAAGTCGATCACGTCAGCCGGGGGCGGAACGGAACGGAGGATAATCGAGGAAAGGATCGTTCGCCTGGCGCTGTACCACCAGTAGGTCTCCTCCAGGTCCTTCATCAAGTCGTAAGCAACGGCTTTCATTAGCGAATCTGTAGATCTTTCCCGTACCCGGCCGATGAAAAGCCCGTCGGAGAATGCGCCACTGCCGTCACGGGTTTTGCAGCTTCACCAACAAGAGACGTTCGCTGTTCCGAATTGCAGATAACGTAACAGCGGCGCCATCCGCGACTAATTTCTGGAGGAGCCAACGCTGTTCCCTGCCGCCCTGCCAGACGAGGAACCGGTTGTGTGCTTTCAGAAATTCGTCGGGTGATTCTACAGCAATCGGGAAATATTTGCGGAGCAGGAGCAGGCCGCGGTCGTCGTCATCCCCGCCGGCATAGCGGATCGAGTCCGCCCGCGACGCAAGATAATGCAGCCGTGAGGCAACTGTAGGGGGAGCATTGTAAATCAACTCCATAAACTCCAGCGGGTTCTCGACTACAATGGCGAGCGACGGATCGGCCCTCAGCAGAAGTTCGGGGCTTCGAAACCGCTCCTGCTGTCTCAGGACGTGAAATCCGAGGAAAGCGGCAGCCAGCACGAGAAACGAAAGCACCCCGGCGATGGGGCGGACAGTATCATACCAGGCCATGAGGGGCAGCGGCAGCAGGGCCAATCCGAAGACCAGGCAGATCCCATAACGCGCCGAGAATATTCCGTTCGTCAGCCGGGCCAAAACGAACGCACCCACCAGCGCGAAAGTCAGCGCCAGGGCAATGCTTAACTCGGATTTCGGCAACTCCCCGCGTGCCGCCATGTTCTCTGATGACGGAACTTGAAACCGATTCGACCGGAACAACACCATTCCGGCTACGACCAAAATCACAGGAAAAATCGCACGGACCG
>Ga0070741_10016064_pt1 | contig 12571 bp, 8 predicted proteins | sample Coa_R1_4_FD_66440 | JGI IMG/M metagenome (GOLD analysis project Ga0070741, IMG submission 66440) | Surface soil microbial communities from Centralia Pennsylvania, which are recovering from an underground coalmine fire - Coalmine... | ecosystem: Environmental > Terrestrial > Soil > Unclassified ...
TGTCGGCCGGAGTGTGCGAGACGTAGTTCTTCTTGGTGAATGGCGAAATCACAATCATGGGGACACGAAATCCTGTACGAGTGAAATCGCCGGGCGGCTGAATCACTTGATCGCCCGGCTGCAGGTCAGTGGGCATCAGCCCGTCGGGCGATGGAACGGGCAATTGGGGAGCGACATGGTCGAACGCACCGCCAAACTCATCCACGGCATAGATGAACACAGTGTCTTTCCACGAGGGACTGGTCATCAGAGAATTGATGATCTGCGCCGTGTGTTGCGCGCCAACCTGGACGTTGATCTCAGCTCCCGGGTGCTCGTCGATTCCCGATTTCTGCTCGATGAATGAGACTTGCGGCAAAGCCCCGTTGGCGACGTCGGTGAAATATTGCGCTAGCGGTACGAAGTTCGCGGCATACACCTTGGAAAATGGCACCTGGTTGCCGCCCTGCTGGACGAGGAAAGAGCTTAAGGTGGTTTTCGGAGTTCCGTCGGTGTTGGTGTCCTGGTAATAGACCTTCCAGGAAATTCCCGCGGCTTGCAGTTCGGCAAAAATATTGCTCACGCTGGACGGGAGCTGAGGCGGATTGTGCGCATGTCCGTGCGTGGTTGCTGCCATGGCAAATACACGGTTGGCTGCGGTGTTTCCCGGCAGCGGCGAGTACCACCGGTCGGAGGTCGCAAAGTTCGACGCCATGAAATAGTAGTAGGGCAAATCATTTTGATCGTAGTAGCCCATCGCGCGCTTGCCTTTGATGTCGACAAAACTATCCACCCACAAAGGCGCCTGGTAGGAGGGCGCCGACCATGCGAGGTTGACCTGGGTATTCGCTGGAACGCTGATCTGGCGCTGTCCATTGACGGTGAAAGTCACGCCCGGCGTGCCAACGAGTGTTCCCCCCGACGTTCCCGTGCCGGGCACGTTGACGATGACGGTAGCGAGGGCAGTGGTGTTTGGCAGTTCCAGGGTGAACGTCGTGCTCTCAAATACGATCACCGGCATGCTGCCGCTGGTTCGGGCATTGCTGTTGATCAGCCCGGTGACCGCTGCGTTCTTCAGGTAACCGTCGAGCAAAGGGATGTCGGAGCCGAGATTTTCGAAATTGAAATCACCATGCGAAGAGAGCCAGTCAGGATCGAGGTTATCCATGCAGGAACTCTTGAGATGAAAGACCGTCATCGGATTACCGTCAATGCCGATCTGGCAACCGTGAGCCGCGTCGCAAGGACTGGTGCTTGGAGAATCGGGCAGCCCGTCTATGTCGGAGGCGGAGCCGAAGCCTTTGGCTGCGCGATAAGGGCCGAGCTTTCCGAAGTAACTATCAAATGACCGATTTTCCTGAAGAGTGAAGACGATGTGTTTGACGACCTTGATGTCGCCCTGGGTCGGTGGAGGATTATTGCCTGAATCGGAACTGGACGTGCCACCGCACCCGGTCAGGATGGCGGCCGCGGAGAGCAGAAGTGCAAAGCAGAGCCAGCGCATGTTTCGGCGTACCGAAACCAACCCACGCATAGGTTTTCCCCCTGGAGAAGCGGCGCGTCAGATTAGAACGCGAGCACGGGGTCAGGGTTGCCGCTGGAAAGGAAGAATGGGAGGAGCAATGAGAGGCACGAAATTGCGCGGGCGTAAACCTTCATTCTGGTTGCACGCCCGCAGAAGACGAGAAGATTAGAATCCGTGGCCCAACATCTGCGAATTGGCGCGCATGAAGAAGCCGGCTTCCATGCAGTACCACGGCCAGGGGAAATGATGGTTCACGTAGAGTGATTGCAGGTTGGTGATATACGTGTTGACTCGCCCGGTATCTCCCATTAAAGAGGCGGCCGCACCAACGATGGTCCAGGGGAAAGGATCCTGGCGGTTGAAAGACATTTGGGGCCAGCCCGGCCAGGCCACATTGAACTTGTAGTAGACCCAACGGGCGCGTGAATCGGTGGGGGGAACCACGCCGTACACAGTGGGATAGAGTTGACTAGTGGCATCCGGATACCAGACGCCCATGTTCGGCCCGATGTAGCGGCCAATCGCGTCCTTGTAAACCGCCCAGCGGCCGATTCTCCCCATCCACATGGCCAACATGCCACTCTGCATACGGTCGGCCGCGCTCTTGTAGTAGGCGGTCTTGGTCCCGTCGTTGAACGCATACCGCATGAGCTTCTGAAGATCACGAAGTCCCCGGTATGCTTCAGCGTTATCTTCCAGGTACTTGATGTGGTAATCGGGTTTGGCCCAGGTGAGGCCGTCGGATTGCTGGGTACGGGTAATTACTTTTCCGATCGCGTCGAGCTGAGATTTGATGCTGCGGACGTAAGCTTGTGCGTTGGAATCACCGGTACTGTAGTAGGCCCACGCCAAGGAGAGAAAAGTACCCGCGTAGGAATCGGTGGAATCGGCATCTCCGCTGGAGTATTCGTGGCCATTGATGATGTTGTAATCGTAGGTCGTGCCGTACAGGCCCCAACGATCGGGCCAATTGAGATGGTTGACGTACCACCGCATCCAAGCTTGCACCTGCGGATAGCGGGCGGAATCTTTCAACATGCCGGTCGCGCCCAGATTTGCAAAATACGGATTAATTCTGCTGGAACTGTAAAGAATTGCTCCGTCGCCGAGGATTACATTGCTGGAAAGCCACTGCGAGGTGGCGATGATGTTCTGATGGTAAGGCATCGTTGCGAAGACGGATGTGGTGAGCACCAGCGCCGCAACGCTCGCAAGCATTATTTTTCTCAAGCTCGGACTCCTCGCTTAAATTTCGGTTGAATTGAGGAGTTGAGCGTATCTGCCTGAGCCTCCAAGGCAAATTAGGGAAAGACCCAAGTTGCTGAAGTAAAAGAGCTTGACGTCTCTAGGAAGAAGTACTTACGTCAGAGACTCAGGTTCGAGTAATGCGCGCGGGCTATTGACCAACTCAATACGGTGGGGCGGTACATGATGTTTGCAGCAGGCGTGATTGCAAATGCACAACTTACGTCTTCAGAAGTTCAGGAAGAAGCGAGTGAACATCTGTGATTGCTCACCAGCTCATGCCCCATGAGTAAAAGGCGATGAAGATGAGGACATCGAGGAAGGGCCCGAATGCGAAGTAGAGGAGGGGCATGAAGAGAATCGAGTTGTGCAACACGTAAGCGTGCAAAAAATACTGCAGCGGCATGAGGAGGGTGAGGTGCGCCATGCTGATCAGGGCCAGCCCAAGCTTCTGCCACCAAGTGAATTCAAAAACAAAGTAAGTCAGGCCCAAAACCAGGGGAATCAAGCCAATGAGCACACTTCCGAAAACCAGCATGCCCACGGTGTATCCGGACAAGTCGTGAGGAAATCGCGCTGCCGCCACTGCGAAATAGGCCAGAGCGGTGGACTGAAGCAGCGCCAGGCCGCGCGCCAGGTAACGGAGAGGCAATTCTTCTTCGCTGATATAAAACGACCCTAAGAAAACCGCCGAGGTGAGGAAAGCGGTGATCCACCACGTCGCCGCTCCGGGAGAGGAGGCTGGAATCGTCAGATAAGGGACATCGAGCTGGATGTGAGCACCCCAGGTCTTATGAACAGTAGCAATTCCAGCGTGAAGACCGACGAAGTTGCTGCACCAGAGAAAAATCTTCTGCCACAGAATTCCGACATCGGGCAGCACCCTGATCCATGCCCATGAAAGGACAACCACCAGCACTACATCGCTGAGAATTGCCAGCGGGCGAACCCGGAGCTTGGCGAAAGCGCGATGCTGAGGGATGATTCCGCCGCGCCAGCCTCGACTGCTCAGGCTTTCGACGGATTCGAGGTCGGTATGCATGGGGACAAGCCGCCATTCATCGATACTTAGAAATCCAGGAAGATGCCAATGGTCGCGCCCAGCCGGTGATAGTAGGGGTTGCCATCGTGCTCCACGGCAAAATTCAATCCCCAGTTCGGAGCCAGCCACTGGCGCCAGGTCCCGGAGAAATTGCGGATCGGGAAGTTAAATACGGTAGTCTGGCCTTGAATGACTTCATAGGCCTCTTGCCCGACTTCTGCGCGAAACGAAAAGTAATGCTCCTTAGCGCGACCCTCGGTAAAGGCCACGTATTGAGAACGGGCTGTGATTGATCCCGGTTGGCTCCGTGTCCAGGTAACTCCACCTTCGAGAACTACCGGGAAACGATCAAAATAATAGGCGGCGCCCGGGCCCAGCCGATAAGCAGAAGTGGAGAGACGGCTCTGGTCGTATCCCCCGCCGACATTCAAGACCAATTGTTTTTGCGGTAACAGCTTGCGATGGGCATATACGTCGGTGCGGAATCGGGGCAAGAAGAAACCGCTGGTGCTGGTGCCGAGGTGAACATCGGTGTACCAATTGTCGGTCCAGGTGTGGACCCAAGCGCCGTTGTAGTACCAGCCGGAATCGCCGAAGCGAGCCTGGCGGGAAATTTCGAGGTTGACCGTGTTGGAGGTAAACGACATGCCGCCACGAATATAAGCGTCGGTCCAAGAGGGGTTGGAATCGCTCAACGAGCTATGGCTGCCGTCGATTTCGATAAAGCCTGGACCGTTCAAGGTAGTCGGGATCATGCCGATGACCGGGCCACTCGATCCCTGGGGAATGGGGCGACCGCTATCCTGAGCGTATCCCGCAGTTCCGAATGCCAGCAGCAGGGTCACGACTGTTGCCAACCGTTTCATGCAAATTGCCAGTTTCATCAGCTCAGGAATTAAGATGAGAGTCACCGCTCATTGAGTTTTACGGTCAGAGTGCTACATTTTTCTGCCGTTACGGTCCAATTGGTGCCATCGCTGCGGACGGTGGCTGCCCCCTCGACCACCTGAGGTTCGTTATAGTGCGATTGGGGAAACTCCCAAGCGACCCTCGACAGATCCTTGGGATTGCTTGCGTGCAAGGTCACCTGGCGTCCCGCGGCGCGGGTCAGCGTCCATTCCGTCAGCATCCGCTGGTTCAGGAAGGTGGCGAGATCTGTCATCGTGTACCAACGGAATTCCTGTTTCTGGGCCAACTGATGTGAGCGGTCGAACCACGCGTGCAACGCGTCAACATAGTCAGTAGCGCCTAAAGGGTGGGAATAGACGAGCCGGGCAACGTGCTCGCGGGCGACGAAGTCGGTGACGCCCAACAGCCAGTCACGCACAATCGGGTCGGGCACGCTGTTGAACTGCATTTCCTCAAAGGCGGCATAACGTCCCAGGTGCAGAATGGGAAAGGCCCAGATGGAGGTCCCATCGCGGACGCCGTCGCGATAAACCCTGGTGGGTCCCATTCCCGCATCTCCCGAGAAGTAGTAAGCGATGAAGCCGTGTTGCTCCAACCACTGCGTCACCCACTGCGGGTGGGTGCCGATGGGCGCGGAATACTCGCGGAGCGGCTGTCGCATGACCGCTTCAAGGGCGTCCTTGTTTTGCTCGAGGTAATTCTCAAATTCCGGAGTTGCCTGTTCGCCGAGATGTTCGCCGAAATAGTTGTGAATCCAACCTCCGTGGCTACCAATGGTGTAGCCGCGCTTCATGAAGTAACGGATCCAGTCCTGAATCACAGGGTTATGCGCGACATCGAGGCCTTTTCCATCGCCCGCGATATCCACGTCAGGACCAGCGGTGATATGCATGGAAAAAGGGCCTTGATCGAACATGCCGAGGGCACGCAGCCGAGCCATGGGCAACAAAGCAGATTTGGCGTCGATGTGCCAGTTCAGCACGAGGCCGCCGATCCCGTCGGGAACGGACGATAAGTACGGCAGGCCCAGCACACGAACGCCGAAATATCTCAGGAAAGCATGCAGGAGCAGCCCGTCGGTTCTATTTTCCAGATAACTCACGGGCAGGTTGACAAAGAGAACGCCGCCGGTCCCCACGTCACGGTATCCCGCCGCCAAGCCAGCTTTCGACTCGAGCAATACCTTGCCGTCGTACGAACTGGAGGTTCGGAAGGAGGGGTACGTCACATCGCCATATAAATATCTCGCGAAAACCAGGCCGGAATCGCTATTCGCTTTATCTGTGGGTGTCTCGATGGTGTGGTGAATCGTTCTCGGAACGGCCTGCCCAGGAGGAATGGCCAAAGCACGTGCGGTTTCGCTGCTTGCCCATAAGGCGCTCCACTCAATCAGGTCCTTGCCAAATGTGTCGTAGTTGGCATATTGCACTCCAACCAGGTCCGAGAGTCGCGAACCTCCTCCGGGAAAGCGTCCCTGCAAATCCCAGGTGCCGGCGTCGTAGACCACCATGAGATGTCCGCCATTCTCTACGTAACGGTAGAGAGCGCCGATTACCGCATCGTTCGCATAGCGGTGAATTTCGTCCGGAACGATCAGGCCAGCGCCGCGGATATCCGATGTCGGCTTGAGGAAATCGGAGTCGTGCAGCAGTTCGAGGTGAAGACCCTCTTCTGAGGCGGCATCGAACCAGAGCCGGACCTCGTGGTCGGTAGGTGTGGTTGAGTCCGGCACCAGCAAGAAGATGGTATCGACACCAAGGGTATCTGCGTCGCTGCTTCCATGCGCAACAAAATATCCCTTGGTGCAGATGAGCAGTACCGCGCTCAACAACGGGACCAGCATGAATCTTGATTTCATCGCCATGCTGTGGCCTCTACGCAGGCACGGGCATTGAGTTGCGCGTCGCCCAGTTTGGCTTTGAGAGCCTGATACGCAGCTTCCTCCAGGACGTTCCAGTTCTCACTGAAGCGCAGATGTTCCGAGCTGGCCAGCCAGCACGCCGCGGTGTTGTTGTCGCCCATCTTCGCGGCCGTGATAGCCAATAGTCCCCAAGGATGCGGATCGACTCGTTGGGAAAGCCAATCACTGCCAAATTGGTTTTTCCACTGCTGCCATTCCATGTGCGGATCGCGGTTGGGGATCGGCAGGTCGCCTTCTAAAGCGAACGTCTGCGCCACAGCATCGGGATAGAAATGAGTACGCCGGCTTTCCTTCTGATTCGAAACACGAAAATAGCGATATTTCGTGTCCCAAAAATTCTTTTCAATAGCAGCGGCAAGCTGGGTCGCTTTTGTCTGGGTCACTTCTCCGCCAACGCGGTCGCTTAACCGCATTTTTTGCCGCGCCACATCCTTGAGAGCTGTATAGACTTCCACGTTATCCATGAATAAGGAGGTGTGGTTCTCGCGCGAAATACGGTAGAGCCCACTTCGCTTGTCACGCAGACGGTCCAGTTGGGCTTCGCTGCGGACCGCGCTCTTAGTCCAATCAGCGGGCAATCCGTTATCTGGGGCCATGCGATACAGCAATTGCAGCCACAGGGACAGCATGGAATCGTCGGCGTCGGCGCGTTTACAGCGGCGCCAATGCGACTTACGGCAGTAGCAGTAGGGCCGCCCATCTTTCATTTGGCGAGGAAGGAACCAGGCGATCCAGGCTTGCGCCGCCCGGCTTACATCCAATCCGTCGTCTTGGGCAACGATGAGGGCCTTGGTGGCGAAGTATGGTTCGATAAAACTCCCATCCGTCCCCATGGTCAATGCCCCGTCTGAAGTTTGATACTGCCCCGGTGTGAACTGCGGCTCACTTATGTGAGCTGCGAAAACGGAGCAGATGGTTGCCAGCAGGATTAAGAATCGCGTGAAACCACGGTTCAACCGCCCACCTCGCCGGCGTCACGGGCCCAGACAGTGCCGTGGATGATTGAACCGGGGGAGATAGTGATGCGGGGCGCACTGATGGTAGTGAGATTTTCTGGAGTGCCGATCTGCGCGCCGGGGGCGACAAAGACACTTCGTTCAGAAATGATGGGCCCGCGGACAAAACAGTTCTCGCCCAGATAGATGGAAGACGTACTCACGAGACTGCCCAAGACCTCAACCTGCTCGCTGAGTTGCAGGGCGCGGTGGGATTTCAAATTTCCTTCAAGGCAACTGGCCGCCCCGAGTAATGCTCTGCCCCGCGCGATGACACTTCCTTCGTGGCGTGAACCGGCCGGCAAGTAGAAGTACCCATCGAGACGACTGGGAAAGCGTGAGACAGCAACGTGCTCGCTTTGCTCCACCTGCGAATGGCGGCTGGGCTTTCTTTCGAGCTCGTCGCGGATGGCAGCGATCAGCGGCGCGTGCATCCGTCGAAAAGTGCACCCTGGCCTCAAATACATGGTGAATTCCGCCGAGGCCCGACCGTGCAGGACGCAGCCGGCGCCCAGTGACACGCTTCCCGCTGCGTGCAGCCAACGCAAAACCTGGCTGCCATCTGCGAGGCAAATGTCCTCTTCCCCGAGAATTGCGCGATAAAGGTTACGCGTCCCGCCGATCAGCGTTCCCGCGCAATAAACATCATCGTTAAAGATGACACCGTGTCCGAAGCTGATGTCGGCGCGGCAGAGCACGACCCCGCGCACATTTCCAGCATCCGCATTCTCAAAGGCACGGAACTCGCCTTTATGGGCGATTACGGCGGCGGAATGAGTAAATGCCGGCAGCTGGGCTGCGCGATCCAGATGAACCCTGCTAAAAACGCGGAAGGTTTCTGCGAAGTTTCGAATGTTGTCGTCATCGCGACGAATCGGCAGGGCTGCCGCGTCTCGGCTTCGACGGGACTCCAGCAAAGCGGGCCCGAGGGGCAGGACAGCGAATGCGGTGGTCGCGGCAATGAGCGCCAAGGGTTCCAAAACTGGCATGGATATCACATCCCCCGCAGGACGGCGGGATCGCCGGACTCGACGACGGCTTCCTGAGTCCGTGACCGCTCCGTCTTCTCCCAAACCAGTTCCTTGCGCAATATTGGATCAACAACCTGCTGGAATGCGGCACGTGAAACACTGATCAGGCTGACTGTGAATCCCAGGAATGTCAGCGGCAGGAGACGAACCCGGGCGCGGGAGTGATCGAGGTGTGCAGCTGCCGCGATCTCAAAAAATGCAGCGAAATTTCCCAAGGTGGTGAAGCCTGCTAGCGCGAGCACAGCGATTTGGCTGTTGATCTCGGCCCCGCTGTAGAAGAGCCACACCGCAAGTCCCCATCCCAGCAACAGAACTGGCCCCATTAGATAAACACCGAGCAGCAGGAATCCATCCAGCCGCTCGCGAATGGTGAGTCCCGGCTGCTTCAGGATGGTTCCGCAATACTTGACCATCGCCTGATTGTGACCTTTGGCCCAACGCATGATCTGGCGCACCCGCACCGGCCAACGTTCCGGAACTTCCTCGTAGCACTCGGCGCGATTCTGATAAACGGTCTTCCACCCGGCGAGCAACAGGCGATACGTTAAATCCGTGTCTTCGGCGAGCGTGCCTTCGTCCCATCCACCGATTTCCTCGAGAGCGCTAGTGCGAATCCCTGCCACCGTGCCGCCGTACTGAGGCACAAGTCCGAGATTCATGCGCGCCTGCTGATCCACCTGATATCCGCCGGATCGCTCCAGGTCAAGTAAGCGGGTCAGCAGCTTCTTGCCTACGTTGATGGGTACCACTCGCCCCATGACGCTGCCTACTTCCGGATCGAAGAAGGGGGCGACCAGTTGGCGGATCAAAGCGCGGCCGGGGATGTAGTCGGCATCAAATACCAGCACGATTTCCGTCTCTACCATGCGCATGGCGTCTTTGAGAGCTGCTGCTTTCCCTGGCTTGCCGCCTACGCGATGAAATGGGGTAATCCGGGCTGGGTGTTCATGGATGAACTCGTCGATAATGTCCCGTGTTCCGTCGGTGGAGCGATCATTGACGGGGATGATGGTGAGATGTTCCTGGGGGTAATCAACATCAAGTAATGCTTTAAGTATGTCGGCAATGACCTTTTCTTCATTGTGGGCGGCAATCAGAACGGTAACGGGGGGCCAATCAGCGCAGTCAATGTCAGAATAGGGATGCCGCTGCTTGCCGTACAGGCGATTGAACGTGAAGCAGTAATGCCGTGCCGTGTAGATGCAAGTTAAGAGTATGACTGTGCCGAAAAGGTAGAGCAGCATGCGAACCCTTTGCTTGACTCATGCCCCGGTGAAGGGGTCTTACAACGTTGAGCGCGGCCGCTGTGGTTCACTTGCAACCATCTGCTAACCCGGATCTGTGCTCAACAACCAGATTCACGAAACACGCAAAACTCTTGCAGCCCAGCGTTAAGCAGCAACTTGCTCCAGGTGCACTGGCCCTTGAAACTCTTCCCACTGCTGCAACGGCGGACGTTCGCCAGCGAACCAACGGGCCAGACTTTCAACAATTCTCTCTGCAGCACGTCCATCGCCATATGGATTTTCGCCTTGCGCCATCGCCTGATACGCTCCTTGATTGTTCAAGAGTTTCGAGGCTTCTCTTACGATGTCTTCCCGCGAGGTACCCACGATGACTGACATTCCGATCATGGAAGCCTCCGGACGCTCCGTCACCTTGCGAAGCACCAGCACTGGTTTGCCATAGGCAGGCGCCTCTTCCTGAACTCCGCCGGAATCGGTAAGCACCAGATGGCAGCGACGCAACAAACTGCTGAAGGTGAAGTAGTCCATGGGAGGAGTGAGGTGCACGCGATCGACTCCTCCCAAACATTCCTGCACTGTTCCACGGACGTTGGGGTTCAGATGCACTGGGTAAACGACGCGCACCTCCGGGAAACGAAAAACAAGGGTGCGAAGAGCGGCGCAAATATTCTCCAGATCGCCACCCCATGATTCCCTTCTGTGCGACGTCACCAGGACGATTTTGCTGCCGTCATCGGGAATGCCATCGGGCAAGGGCTGATCCATCGCTCCCATCTTCATTAGTGCGTGGACCGCGTCCACGACGGTATTTCCGGTGACCACGACGCGATCCGACGAGACACCTTCGGCCAACAGGTTCTCGCGGGCAATGGCTGTAGGAGCAAAATGCAAATCCGTGACCACGGCGGCGAGCCGGCGGTTCACTTCTTCTGGATAAGGATTCTGCATGTCGCCGGTGCGCAATCCAGCCTCGACGTGCGCGACGGGGATACGACGATAGAAAGCTGCCAGCGCTGCGGCGAACGCTGTGGTCGTGTCGCCTTGAACCATCAAACAATCGAGCGGTGTCTTCTGCAGGAGGGAATCGCTGGCCTGCAACACCCGGCAGGTAATTCCGGCCAAAGTCTGATTGGGCTGCATGAGGTCGAGATCGATATCGGGACGGATGTTAAAAATCTGTAAAACCTGGTCCAACATCTGACGGTGTTGCGAGGTGGAGATAAGTACGGGCTGAAATTCGGGGCGCTTTTGCAGTTCAAACACTACCGGGGCCATCTTAATTGCTTCGGGACGGGTGCCGAAAACTACTCCTACGGTCAAGGGTCGTTTCATTTACCTGAGTCTCTCTCCTGCTAACTGTGGGAAGGCGGTTCGCGTCTTCAGGTTGGCTCGCAACTGTGTATGGATAGAGGAACGGTACATTTCAATTTTCAGGGCAACACTGCTGCTGCTTGGGCCATCCACTAGTGCATACAACCCACCCGTGGATTTCCCCCAGTGGGTCGCTTGCAATCGTCACTTCGCAATTCGAGGAGAACACGGGCACCGCAGCGGAGCACGTACTTCCCACTCTGGTGCGACCGCAAGTGATGCAATCGGTATCCCAAGAAATTGAAATAGGACGCGGAGGATGCATGCGTAGTTCTCGGACCTTCTTATTCGCCCTGGCGTTTTCACTGCTCGCGCAATTCGCGATCGCATCCGAGAGTAAGGAAACGCAACCGCCGGACGAGCATTCCGCCGCCTACAAGGCCGTTGTGGATCAGGTCTTCTACAACGAGGCCAAGCTCTACGGGACGATGAAGCAGTATCGTCCGCTGGTGGAGACCTACATTCAAAACTACAAACCTGACACGGAACAGGGTCAGGCTCCTGCGAGCGACAAATATTTCATCGGGCGCCTGGTGCTCGATAAATTCATCAGCCAGGCCGACTACGGCAAAAAACAAGGATTCTTCTCGCGCGTACTCGACAGACTCGATGACTTCTATCGCATGAACTATGTCCCCACTGGTTTCATGCAGCTCTTATTTCTCAATGTGGATTTTGACAAGCAGCACTATGACCTGAATTTCCGCCACCGGGAATTTCTCGGGCAAGTGCGCTGCCTGGTGTTCGACGCAGTGCCCAAAAAAAAGGTGAAGGGACCGCATTTTGTGGGCCGCATCTGGGTGGAAGATCAGAGCAACAATATTGTGCGGATCAACGGTACGTACCTGCCCCAGTCCCGGACGAGCTATTACTTCCACTTTGACAGCTGGCGTTTGAATGTCCAGCCCGATACCTGGCTTCCCGCCTTCGTTTACACCGAGGAGTCGGACGCGAAGTACGCCCTGTTCCGCAAACTAATGATGCGAGGACAGACGCGTTTGTGGGATTACGACCAGTCGCGGTCGATGAAGCAGGACGAGTTCACGAACGTTGTCGTCGATCCGGCAGAGGGAGTCGTTGACCGCAGCGACTCGGCCGATAACGCCATCAACCCCATTCAAAGCAAACATCAGTGGGAGCGCGAGGCAGAGGACAACGTGCTCGAACGCCTGCAGCGCGCAGGACTGCTCGCTCCGGAAGGCGAAGTTTCGAAAGTGCTCGACACCGTGGTCAACAACCTGGTGGTCACCAACAAGTTGAATATCCAGCCGGAGGTTCGGTGCCGGGTGTTACTGACAACCCCGCT
>Ga0070741_10016065_pt1 | contig 12570 bp, 12 predicted proteins | sample Coa_R1_4_FD_66440 | JGI IMG/M metagenome (GOLD analysis project Ga0070741, IMG submission 66440) | Surface soil microbial communities from Centralia Pennsylvania, which are recovering from an underground coalmine fire - Coalmine... | ecosystem: Environmental > Terrestrial > Soil > Unclassified ...
CCCATTGTCCAAAATTCCCCACTGCTGCCTCCCGTAGGAGTCTGGGCCGTGTCTCAGTCCCAGTGTGGCTGGTCGTCCTCTCAGACCAGCTACGGATCGTCGCCTTGGTGGGCTTTTACCCCGCCAACTAGCTAATCCGGCATCGGCCACTCCTATAGTGTGAGGCCTTGCGGTCCCCCACTTTCATCCGAAGATCGTATGCGGTATTAGCCTCGATTTCTCGAGGTTGTCCCCCGCTACAGGAAATGTTCCGATGCATTACTCACCCGTTCGCCACTCTACTCGGGGTTGCCCCCTTTCGCGTTCGACTTGCATGTGTAAGGCATGCCGCCAGCGTTCAATCTGAGCCAGGATCAAACTCTTCAATTCAAATTTGACCTGATCAATCGCATTGCGATTGTGCTGACCTTCGCTCCTCATTTACGAATAAACGAGAGGCCACCGGTCAGCAGCTCACTCAAAGTCATTGCAAAGGTTGTTGAAAACCTTGCTAGACCTCGGCGTGAGCCTAAGTGTATGTCTGTGTCGCCCGCATGCTTGCGCACGCGGAACGCCACTGGCTTCACCCAGCGCCCACACCTATCGGCTGTTCGATTTGTTAAAGAGCGATCTGCACGACTTGCTTGCACTTGCCCGGATTCAGCCTGGAAAGGCTGGTTGCGGGGATAGGATTTGAACCTATGACCTTCGGGTTATGAGCCCGACGAGCTGCCAGACTGCTCCACCCCGCGCCCGTGTCGTACAGAAGCGGGATTATAGCTACCCGCGTGGACTACTGTCAAACTTTTGACGCGTCGCAACAGGATTTTGGTTCAGACTCGCTCGGTCTCGCCCGATCGCGGCTGCCAGACCATCAGGCGCCGTTCGGCCAATCCCACCAACCCGTCCAATATAAGCGCGAAAACGGTCAGGAGCAAGACTCCCGCGACCACGGTGTTCATGTCGAACACGCCCTCCGCCTGGAGGATGAGGTAGCCGACACCCCGCGCGGAACCGAGATATTCCCCGACCACCGCGCCCACGAACGCAAGGCCCACCGAATTGTGCAGGCTGGCGAACACCCAGCTCATCGCGCTCGGCAGATACACGTGCCGGAGCAATTGTCGACGCGTCGCCCCGAGCATCCGCGCATTGGCGAGCACCACCGGGCTCACCTCGCGCACGCCCTGGTACACGTTGAAGAACACGATGAAGAACACGAGCGTCACGCCGAGCGCCACCTTCGAGCCGATGTCGAGGCCGAACCAGATGAAGAAGATCGGCGCGAGGATCACGCGCGGCATCGCGTTCGCCGCGGTGATGTACGGCTCGAAGATCGCCGACGCGGTCGGCGACAGCGCGAGCCACAGCCCGAAGATCACGCCCAGGATCGTCCCGATCGCGAACGCGAGCAGCGTCTCGACCAGCGTCACCCACAGATGGATGTAGATCTCGCCCGAAGCGAACCACTTCCATAGCCGGCCCGCGACCTCGAGCGGCTCGCCGAAGAGGAACGCGGCCTGCTTCGGATTGGAGAAGTAGAACGGCGGCAGCAGCGTCGGGCTGGTGAGGACGTACCACGCCGCGAGCAGCAGCGCGAGCAGCACCGCCTGGTACACCCGCAGCCGCCAGCGGGCGCGGCCTTCAGTGCCGTTGCTGCTGCGCATAGCCCTTCAGCACCTCCTCCTTCATCACGCCCCAGATGCGCGTATGCAGCTCGATGAACCGCGGCGTGAGCCGCACGTCGGCGACGTCGCGCGGGCGCGGCAGGTCGACGGCGAACTCGCCGATCGGCCGCGACGCGGGTCCGGCCGAGAGCACGACGACGCGGTCCGACAGCGCGATCGCTTCCTCGAGATCGTGCGTGATGAACACGACCGATCTGCGGTTCGCCGACCACAGCTCGAGCAGCTCGTTCTCCATCAGCTGCCGCGTCTGGATGTCGAGCGCCGAGAACGGCTCGTCCATGAGCAGGATCTGCGGATCGAGGATCAGCATCTGCGCGAGCGCGACGCGCTTGCGCATCCCGCCCGAGAGCTGGTGCGGATAGCGGTCCTCGAAGCCGCCCAGGCCGACGCGCTTCAGCCACTCGCGCGCGCGCGCCTGCGCCTCGGCACGCCCGACGCCGCGGAACTCGAGGCCCGCCGTGACGTTCGCGAGCGTGTTGCGCCAGGGCATCAGCGCCTCGCTCTGGAACATGTAGCCCGCGCGCGCGTTGACGCCGCCGAGCGGCTCGCCGTGCACCTTCACCCCGCCCGCGGACGGCGCGAGCAGCCCGGCGGCGACGTTGAGCAGCGTCGACTTGCCGCAGCCGGTCGGCCCCACCACCGACACGAATTCCCCCGCGCGCACGACCAGCGTCGTGTCGCGCACCGCCGTGTAGCGCCGCGACGGGTCCTCGCGCGACGCGAAAGTGCAGGTGACGTTCTCGAGGGCCAGGGCGGGGATCATGGCGGCGTCGTTGTCATCCTGAGCGAAGCGAAGGATCTGCTTTTGCGCTGTCAGAAAGCAGATCCTTCGTCGCGCCTGCGGCGCTCCTCAGGATGACGCCGCATTCGCGGCGTCACTTGTACTTCGCGTTCGCCTTCTTCACGAAGTCGTTCGTGTAGGTGAGGTCGAGCTTGATCTCGTTCGCCTTCACTTCCGGGTTGAACGACGGGATGACCTGCAGCGCCGTCTTCGCGCCCTCCGGCGAGATGTAGCCGTCGGGCGAGATCGCCTCCTTCACCTTCGTGAACGAGGCCTCGTACAGCGCCTTGTCGCCGAGCGAGTACGACTCGGGCACCGTGCGCAGCACGTCCTGCGCCGACGCCGAATGGATCCACTTGTCGGCGCGCACGATGGCGTTGGTGAGGGCCTGGACGGTCTTGGGATTCTTCTTGATGAAGTCGACTGGCGCGTACAGGCAGCCCGCGGGCATCGGCCCGCCGAGCACGTGCTCGGTGCCCTTCATGGTGCGCGTGTCGGCGATGATCCGGACGTCGCCGTCCTGCTCGAGCTTGGTCATCACCGGGTCGGTGTTCGAGATGGCGTCGATCTGGCCGCTCTTCAGCGCGGTGACGGCGGTGGCGCCGAGCCCGACGCCGATGATCGACACGTCGGAGGGCTTCAGGCCGTCGGTCGACAGCAGGTGATTGAAGATCATGTGAGTGCTCGAGCCCGGCGCCGACACCCCGACCTTCAAGCCCTTCAGGTCCTTCGGCGACTTGTACGCCCGGGACTTGGCGATGCCGATCGCGATCTGCGGCGCCCGCCCCTGCTGCACGAAGCACTGCAGGTACTGGCCCTTCGGCTGCATGTTGAGCGTGTGCTCGTAGGCCCCGGACACGACGTCGGCGCTGCCGCCCACGACCGCGCGCAGCGCCTGCGAGCCGCCGGCGAAGTCGCTGATCTGCACGTTCAGCCCTTCGGCCTTGAAGTAGCCGAGCTGCTCCGCGATCGTGAGCGGCAGGTAATAGAGCGAGGCCTTGCCGCCGACCGCGATGTGGACGTCCTTCTTCTCCAGCGCCTGCGCGTGCACTGCCGTCGCCGCCACCGCGGCGGCGAGCGCAACCAGAATCCGTCTCATGGCTTTCCTCCTCGTGAGGTCGAACGAGGGCAATATTACACGGCGCCGCCGCCGACGGAGGGACTGTACACTTATCCAGTCCCGGCGTAACATGAATGCCATGCCCCGCAACCCCGCCGATTTCGACGCGCGCCACCGCGGCGCGCGGTCCTTCGTCCCGGGCCGCTTCGAGAAGGAGGCGCGCGAGGCCTTCGACGACGGCTGGACGCCCGGGGAGCGCGAGGCGACGCGGCTCAAGACCACGGTCACCGAGGAGCGCGCGCGCTCCATCCTCTCGCACAACGACTCGCCCGACGTCGGCTTCTCCACCTCGATCAACCCGTACCGCGGCTGCGAGCACGGCTGCATCTACTGCTACGCGCGGCCGAGCCACGCCTACCTCGAGCTCTCTCCCGGTCTCGACTTCGAGTCGAAGCTGTTCGCCAAGACCAACGCGCCGGAGCTGCTGCGCGCCGCGCTCGCCAAGCCCGGCTACGTCGCGAGCCCGATCGCGCTCGGCGCCAACACCGACTGCTACCAGCCGATCGAGCGCCGCTACCGCATCACGCGGCAGATCCTCGAGGTCCTCTCCGAATGCGAGCACCCGGTGACCCTGGTGACCAAGTCGGCGCTGGTCGAGCGCGACCTCGACCTGCTCGCGCCGATGGCGGCGAGGAACCTGGTCAAGGTCTTCGTCTCGATCGGAACGCTCGATCGCGAGCTCGCGGCGAAGCTCGAGCCGCGGGCGGCGACGCCCGCGCGGCGCCTCGCGATCCTCGAGTCGCTCGCCGCCGCCGGCGTGTCCTGCGGCGTGATGATCGCCGCGCTCATCCCGGCGCTCAACGACCGCACGATGGAGCAGGTGCTGGAGGCCGCGGCCGCGGCCGGCGCGCGCGAAGCCGCGTACGTGATCATGCGCCTGCCGCACGAGCTGAAGGACCTGTTCAAGGAATGGCTCGCCGCGCACTACCCCGAGCGCGCCGAGCACGTCGTCAGCATCGTGCGCCAGCTGCGCGGCGGCCGCGACAACGATCCGCGCTTCGGCACGCGCATGACCGGCGTCGGCAATTACGCGGAGCTGATCGAGCAGCGCTTCGACATCGCGTGCCGGCGCTTCGGTCTGAACGGCCACGGCGCCGGCCGCAAGCCGGCCGAGCTCGACTGCACGCGGTTCAAGCCGCCCGCGCGCCGCGACGACGCGAAGCAGCTCGGCCTGTTCTAGAGTCCCTGCGGCGCCGGGTGCAGGTCGGTCGCCTTGCCGGCCTTCGCCACCTGGCCCGGGAGATCGTGGCCGACGATGTCGACCAGGCGGCGCGACGCCGCGAGCAGCCGGTCGAGGTCGACGCCGGTGCCGTAGCCCATCGCCTCGAGCATGTGCACCAGGTCCTCGGTGCAGATGTTCCCCGTGGCGCCGGGCGCGAACGGGCAGCCGCCGAGCCCTCCGAGGCAGCCCTCGTAGCGGCGCACGCCCGCCGCGAGACCCGCGAGCACGTTCGCGAGGCCCATGCCGCGGGTGTTGTGGAAATGCAGCGCGACCGCGAGGTCGGGCCAGCGCTCCCTCACCGCGGACGCGAGCGACTCGACCTGGCGCGGGTTCGCCATCCCGGTGGTGTCGGCGAGCGTGACCGCGTCGACGCCCAGGTCGACGTAGCGCCGCACGAGCTCCAGCACACGCTCGGGTGCCTGGTCGCCTTCGAAGGGACAGCCGAACGCGGTCGAGAGCGATCCCGTGACGCCGATGCCCGTTCCGTCCAGTGCGCGCAGGATCTCGGCGAACCCGTCGAACGACGCGTCGGTCGAGCGGCGCACGTTGGCCCGGTTGTGCGTCTCCGACACCGAGACGACCAGGTTCACCTCGTCGACGCGCGCGGCCGCGGCGCGCTCGACGCCCTTCGCGTTGGCGATGAGCGCGACGTAGCGCACCGCGGGATTGCGCGCGATGCCCGCCATCACCTCCTCCGCGTCGCGCAGGTTGGGCACCGCCTTCGGCGAGACGAACGAGGTCACCTCGATCTTCGCGACGCCCGTTCCGGAGAGCGCGTCGAGCAGCTCGATCTTGCGCTCGGTCGGGACGAACTGCGGCTCGATCTGGAAGCCGTCGCGGGTCACGACCTCGTGGATGTAGATGTGCTGCATGCCTCGCCTCCTCGCGCGGCTTTCAGACCGCGCGGCGCTCGCGCAGCCGCGCGATCTCGGCCGCGCCGTAGCCGTGATCGGCGAGCACCGCCTCGGTGTGCTCGCCGAGCCGCGGCCCCGGCCGGCCGATGTCGCCCGGCGTCGCCGAGAGCTTGGGCACGACGCCGGGCACCTTGACGCGCGCGCCGTCGGGCAGCGCGATCTCGCGGATCATCTCGCGCGCCAGGTATTGCGGATCGCGCGCGATGTCGGCGACGCTGTAGATCTTGCCGCTCGGGACCTTGGCCTCGTTCAGCATGCGCAGGACGTCGTCGGCGCCGTGGCGCGAGGTCCACTCGCCGATCACCGCGTCGAGCTCGTCGGCGCGCTTCGCGCGGCCGGCGTTGTCGGCGAGCGCCGGGTCGTCGGCCAAGTCCGGCCGCCCGATCAGGTTCATGAGGCGCTTGAAGATGCTGTCCGCGTTCGCGCCGATCACGACGTGGCGGCCTTCGCGGGTGAGGTAGGTGTTCGAGGGCACGATGCCGGTGAGGTTGCTCCCGGTGCGCTCGCGCACCTCGCCGAAGAGGTCGTACTCGGGCAGCGTCGACTCCATCATGTTGAACACCGCTTCGTACAGCGCGACGTCCACCACCTGGCCCTTCCCGCCCGCCTCGCGGTGGCGCAGCGCGGCGAGCGTGCCGATCACGCCGTGCAGCGCGGCGAGCGCGTCGCCGATCGAGAGATTGGGCCGCACCGGCGGCCGGTCGGGGAAGCCGGTCACGTAGCGAAGCCCGCCCATCGACTCGCCGATCGCGCCGAAGCCGGCCTGGTCGCGGTAAGGCCCGGTCTGGCCGAAGCCCGAGAGCCGCAGCATCACGAGGCCCGGGTTGGCGCCGGCGAGCCGCTCGTAGCCGAGGCCCCATTTCTCCATCGTTCCAGGACGGAAGTTCTCGATCACGACGTCGGCGTCGCGCGCGAGGCGCCGCACGACCTCCTGCCCCTCGGGCAGGCGCAGGTCGGCCGTGACCGACTTCTTGTTCCGGTTCTGCACGTACCACCAGAGCGACGTGCCCTGGTGGAGCTTGCGCCACTTGCGCAGCGGGTCGCCTTCGGGCGGCTCGATCTTGATCACCTCGGCGCCGAGCTCGGCGAAGAACTTGCCCGCGAACGGCCCGGCGATCAGCTGGCCGAGCTCGATCACCTTGAGGCCGGCGAGCGCCCCGGGCGTCATGGCTCGACGGGCCGCCGCTCGGTGTACGCCTGCGCGAGCGTGCCGGTGTCGACGTACTCGAGCTCGCCGCCGACCGGGATTCCGCGCGCGATGCGCGTGATCTTCAGCCCGCGGTCCTTCAGCATCTCGCCGATCGTGTGCGCGGTCGCCTCGCCCTCGTTGGTGAAGTTGGTCGCGACGATCACTTCCCTCACGATGCCGTCGCTCGCCCGGCGGTGCAGCACGTCCAGACCGATCTCGCGCGGCCCGATGCCGTCGAGCGGCGACAGCCGCCCCATGAGCACGAAGTACAGGCCGCGGTACGCGAGCGTCTGCTCCATCATCAGCAGGTCGCCCGGCGTCTCGACGACGCAGAGCTGCGCCGCGTCGCGCCGGTCCGAGGCGCACAGCGCGCACAGCTCGGTCTCGGTGAAGCTGTTGCACCTGGCGCAGCGCCGGATCGCCTGCGCGGCGCGCGCGAGCGTCTGCGCGAGGCGCTCGGCGCCCGCGCGGTCGTACTGCAGCAGATGGTAGGCGATGCGCTGCGCCGACTTGGGCCCGACGCCCGGCAGGCAGCGCAGGGCCTCGATCAGGTCTTCGAGCGAGGTCGGCGGTCTCAAAACGGCAGCTTCAGTCCCGGCGGCAGGCCGAGCCCGCCGGTGAGGGCCGACATCTTCTCCTGGACCGCGGCCTCGGCCTTGTGCGCGGCGTCGTTCATGGCCGCGGCGACCAGGTCCTCCAGCATCTCCTTGTCGTCCTTGAGGAGCGAAGGGTCGATGGTCACGCGCTTCACTTCGTGCTTGCAGGTCATCGCGACCCTGACCATGCCCGCTCCCGACACGCCCTCGACCTGCATCGAGCCGAGCTCGTCCTGGAGCTTCTTCATGTTGTCCTGCATCTGCTGCGCCTGCTTCATCAGCCCGGCGAGCTGGCCTTTCATCATGTCCGTTCTCCGTTCATCGATTCGGCTTGATGGACGATTCGACAATGGTCGCGTCGAAATTCTCCATCAGGTCCTTCACGAACGCGTCGCCGCTGATCGACGCGCTCGCCTTGTCGCGCGCGGTGTTGCCCGCGGTCTCCCCCACCTTCACGGCGAGGCGCACCGGCCGGCCGAAGCGGGACTCGAGCGAGGCGCGCAGCTTGTCCTGGTAGGTCCTCTCCGCGAGGTGCTTCGCCGAGGGCGGCACCCGCAGCTCGATCTCGCCCTCGGAGGCGCGCACGAGCTCGCTCGCCAGCGCGAGCTGGCCCGCGAGCCCGGTGAGTCCGAGCGAGCGCACGAGATTGGGCCAGTCGGCCTGCGTCGGCGGCGTCGCGGCGCGCGCGGCCGGCGCGGCGGGCGCCGCAGGCGCGCGCGCGGGCCTGGCGCCTTCGCCTTCGGCCGGCGGCCGGCCGCCCTCGGCCGCCTCGGCGCGGAACGCGAGCATGCGCATCAGCGCCATGGTGAAGCCCGCGTACTCGTCGGGCGCGAACGGCAGGTCCTGGCGGCCGTGGATCGCGATCTGGTAGTAGAGCTGGACGTCCTCGGGATCGAGCGCCTGCGCGAGCTCGATGACGCGCTCGCGCTCGCCGCCTTCGTCCGCGAGCGCCGCCGGCGCCGTCCTCGCGAGCGCGATGCGATGGAACAGCGCCGCCAGCTCGCGCAGCGCGCCGTCGAAGGAGACGTTGCGCTCCTGCATCGAGTCGGCGGCCGCGAGCGCGCCCTTGGCGTCGCCCTGCGCGAGCGCCTCGGCGATCCGGAGCAGGAACTCGTCGTCGATCGCGCCGAGCATCGCGCGCACCTCGAGCGAGGCGACCTTGCCGCCGCCGTGGGCGATCGCCTGGTCGAGCAGCGACAGCGCGTCGCGCATGCTGCCGCGCGCGGAATGCGCGAGCAGCCGCAGCGCCTCCTGCTCGGCGGGGATTTTCTCCTCGGCGAGGATATGCGCCAGCCGGCCCGCGATCGCCGGCGCCGGCATCTGCTTCAGGTTGAACTGCAGGCAGCGCGACAGCACCGTCACCGGGATCTTCTGCGGGTCGGTGGTCGCGAGGATGAACTTGACGTGCTCGGGCGGCTCCTCGAGCGTCTTCAGCATCGCGTTGAAGGCCGACGTCGACAGCATGTGGACTTCGTCGATGACGTAGACCTTGAAGCGGCCGCGCGTGGGCGAGTACACGGCGTTCTCGAGGAGCTGCCGCATCTCGTCGACCTTGGTGTTGGTGGCGGCGTCGACCTCGATCAGGTCGACGAAGCGGCCGGCGTCGATCTCGACGCACGCCGAGCACTTGCCGCAGGGCCTGGACGAGATCCCGGTCTCGCAATTGAGCGATTTGGCGAGGATGCGCGCGAGCGTGGTCTTGCCGACGCCGCGCGTGCCGGTGAAGAGGTAGGCGTGGTGCAGCCGCTTCTGGTCGAGCGCGTGCGTGAGCGCGCGCACGACGTGCTCCTGCCCGACCAGCGACTCGAACGTCCGGGGACGCCACTTGCGGGCGAGAACTTGATACGACATGCCCCGATTTTAGCAGCCGGGAAACGATCGGGCCTCGCGGGCGCCGATCCGGAATGGGGTGGCGAGCCTTGCCCCCGGCACTTGCAGTGAATAGCTGTGGCTGCTTCCTTCCGGACCTGACCAGGTTCACTACGCTGCAATGCGGGGAGGCCCGCCGTGGTGAGCTCAGTCTAGCACAGCCAGCCGAGCCACCGGCACAGCGCGCGGCCCATGATCTCGTCCTTTTCGCGCGCGCCGAGCCACGGCATCTCCTCGGCGAACATGGCGACCGCCTGGCGATAGCTGCACGGCAGGCGCGAGAGATCGGTGCCCCAGAACACGCGCTCGGGCCCGAACGCCGCGACCGCCCGCTCGATGTACGGATGCAGCCGGCGATACGGATAGGCGTCGCTCGTGTAGCACGGCAGCGCGCTCGCTTTCACCGCGACGCCCGGAAGGCGCGCGAGCGCGAGCAGCTTGTCGAAGTCGCGGAACGCCTCCTCGTCTTTCGTGCCGGGCAGCAGCCCCAGGTGGTCGAGCGTGAGGCGCAGCCCCGGATGGCGCTCGGCGATTCTCTCCAGATGATGGAGGATCGCGTGCGGGCACGTCAGCATCACGGGAATCCCCAGCCGCTCGGCTTCGGCCCACACCCAGTCGGCCCGGCCCTCGGTCAGCAGCGGCTGCAGCGACGGACGGTGGAACGTGAAGCGCAACCCGAGCATCCCGGGCTGCGCGCGCCATTCGCGCAGCGCCGCGCGCGACTGCGGCGCCTCGGGATCGAGCCGCCCCATCACGGCGAAGCGCTCCGGATGCGCGCGCGCCGCGGCGAGCACGACGTCGTTGCGCTCGCCTTCCCACGAGGGCGGGACGAGCACGACGCGGTCGACGCCCGCCGCCGCCATCTCGCGCAGCAGATCGTCCGCGGTGATCGGCTCGGGACGATGCGGCTCGTGGCGCGCGGGCCACGGCCGCTCGGGCGAATCGGCGGCCCAGATGTGGACCTGCGAGTCGACGATCGGCACGACCGGCTAGATCTTGCCTTTCGCGAGCATCATCGCGTCGTCGACGACCTTCATCGGGTTGCCGCCCCACAGCATGAAGCCGTAGAACGGCTCGATCAGCTTGACGTGGTTGAGCGCGCGCCACTGGTACTGGTTCAGCCGGATGATCGCGCCCGTCATGCCGAGGTCGGTGATGATGCTGAACGAGGCCTCCATCACGTCCTTCTGCGGCGGCTTGTCCCACCTCACCGGATCGACGCGCGAGATCGACTTCGGCGTCGTGCCCGGGTACGCGTCGTAAGTCCCGATGCAGCCGTCGATCGTGCGCAACGCGCATGCGAGCCGGTTGCCGCGCGGTTCCATGCGGTTCTCCTTCGATCGAAAGCCGGTCGGCAAATTCTAACGGCATGGCGGAGAGGGTGGGATTCGAACCCACGGTACGGCTTTTGACCGTACACGCGCTTTCCAGGCGCGCACCTTCGACCGCTCGGTCACCTCTCCGTCCGGAACGCCCTGCGTCCCGTCCTCGATTCTACCGTAAGGCACCCGGGCGCCTTCTCGCCGGCCGGCCGCTAGTGATAGAGTTACGCGGACCTTGCAACAACTGCAGCGAGGGGCCGTCGAGGAGGGGCGCTCGTGGGAAGCGGAACGTTCAGGACGTCGGACGGCTGCATGCTCGCGTTCAGGGTGCATCCCGCGCCCGGCCCGCGCGCCCCGCGCGTCGCGCTGCTCCATTCGCTCGGACTCGACCGCAGCATGTGGGACGGCGTGGTCACCGCGCTCAAGGAACGCGCCGAGGTGCTCACCTACGACAGCCGCGGGCACGGGCGCTCGGAGCGCCGCGCGATGGCGTACACGCCGCAGCTGCTGGCGCGCGATCTCGCCGAGCTGCTCGATCACACCGGCTGGCCCTCGGCCGCCGTCGCGGGATGCTCGCTCGGCGGCTGCGTGGCGCAGGCCTTCGCCGCGGAATATCCGCCGCGCGCGTCGGCGCTCGGATTGATCTCCACCACCGCGTGGTACGGCCCGAAGGCGCCCGCAATCTGGCACGAGCGCGCCGAGATCGCGAAGACCCAGGGCCTGCGCGCGCTGGTCGACTCGCAGCTCGAGCGCTGGTTCGGCGAGTCCTTCCGCAAGCTCGACGACGCCGCGGCCGCGGCGCTGGTCGATTCGCTGCTCGCGAACGACGTGCAGTGCTACGCCGCGGCGTGCGAGATGCTCGGCGCGCTCGATCTGCGGCCGGCGCTCGCGGCGATCGCCGCGCCGACCGCGGTGATCGTCGGCAAGGAGGACCAGGCCGAGCCGCTGAAGATGGCGAAGGCGCTGCACGAGGGGATCGCCAAGTCGAGCCTCGTCTACATCCCGAAGTCCAGGCACCTGACGCCGGTCGAGCGGCCCAAGGAGACCGCCGAGGCGCTGCTCGACCTGCTCGAGCCGCGCCGCTGAGCGCTACGTCGCCTGCTTCAGCTGCTCGAGGATCGCCGGGTTCTCGAGCGTCGAGACGTCCTGCTTGATCTCCTCGCCGCGCGCGATCGCGCGCAGCAGGCGCCGCATGATCTTGCCCGAGCGCGTCTTCGGCAGGTTCTCGCCGAACCGGATCTCCTTCGGCTTCGCGATCGGGCCGATCTCCTTCGCCACCCAGTTGCGCAGCTCGTCGGCGACCTTCTTCGCCTCCGCGCCCGAGGGGCGCTGGCCCTTGAGCACGACGAAGGCGACGATCGCCTCGCCGGTGAGCTCGTCGGGCCGGCCGACGACCGCCGCCTCGGCGACGAGCTTCGCGTTGGCGACGAGCGCCGACTCGACCTCCATCGTTCCGAGCCGGTGGCCCGAGACGTTGAGCACGTCGTCGATGCGGCCGACGATGCGGAAGTAGCCGTCCTGGTCGATGCTCGCCCCGTCCCCGGCGAGGTAGAACTTGCCCTTGAAGTCCTCGGGCCAGTACGTCTTCCTGTAGCGCTCGGGGTCGCCCCAGATCGTGCGGATCATGGAGGGCCACGGCTTCTTGATCACCAGGATCCCGCCCTTGCCCTTCCCGACCGGGTGGCCGGTCTCGTCGACGACGTCGGCGGCGATGCCGGGAAGCGGCGTGGTCGCCGACCCCGGCTTGGTCGCGGTGACGCCGGGCAGCGGCGTGATCATGTGCCCGCCCGTCTCGGTCTGCCACCAGGTATCGACGATCGGGCAGCGCTTGTTGCCGACCGTCTCGTGGTACCACATCCACGCTTCCGGGTTGATCGGCTCGCCCACGGT
>Ga0070741_10016066_pt1 | contig 12570 bp, 8 predicted proteins | sample Coa_R1_4_FD_66440 | JGI IMG/M metagenome (GOLD analysis project Ga0070741, IMG submission 66440) | Surface soil microbial communities from Centralia Pennsylvania, which are recovering from an underground coalmine fire - Coalmine... | ecosystem: Environmental > Terrestrial > Soil > Unclassified ...
GTCGGCGAATGCGGCAACGGCCGGCACGCCGTCGAGGCGATCCACGAGCTTGCCCCACACATCGTGTTCCTCGACGTACAGATGCCGGATCTCGACGGATTTGGAGTGTTGAATGCCTTGGATCATCCACCCGTCGTAATCTTGGTGACAGCGTACGATGCATTCGCCGTGAAGGCATTCGACGCGGAAGCACTCGACTTCCTTGTCAAACCCTTCACGGACGAACGCTTCTATCAGGCATTCGAGCGGGCACGTCGCCTGCTAACCCCCGCGTACCGCACGCGGCTCTTGGTCTCATCTGGCCGACGGTCATTGACGGTGCCCATCGCCTCAGTTACGTGGATCGCGGCTGAGGATTATTACGCGCGCGTGCATGTCGGCCAAACGTCGCATCTGTTACGTGAGACCCTCACGGCGTTGGAGCAGGATCTGGATCCGAACGCGTTCGTTCGGATCCACCGCTCGGCGCTGGTGAACATCGCCTCAATCAGTGAGTTACGCCGTCGGTCGGACGGGCGGTACTGTGTCGTGCTGACCGACAGCACGCGACTCGCCGTCAGCGAGCGCCGGCGCGGAGCTGTTCTCAAGGCTCTAGGCGCGCGTCGACCCGGATAGCATATTGCTTGTGTGAATGGTCGAGCTCGATATATCGTCTGTGCGTGGGGACCACTCGTATTCGGATGCTCTAGTGCGACGAGTCCCGGCGCTCATGCTGGCCCATTGGTTATCGCCGCCGGCGACGCCCAGAAAGACACGATCGGAGCGACACTGGTTGGCGCACTCGTTGTTCGTGTGAGGCCAACGCCTGGCGACACTGCGCCGCTGACCGTCATGTTCACGGCGCTCACCGACTCAGGTCCGCAGGGACTGCAATCCAGCGCGCTGGTCACGCCACTCACGGCGAACGCGCCGTCAGGGTCGGTTGCCGTATTGGCGGATGCGCAGCGCGAGGCCGCGGTGCAAGTCATTCTGGGGCCGAATGCCGGCACCGCGAAAATCGTGATCGCGCTCGCCGGATTCACGAGCCAAGACACGGCGACCTTCACGAAGCTGCCTGGAGCCGCCGCCAGCCTGACGCTGTTGCCGCACGATACCGCGGTCTACGTCGGTGGCACCGTCACCTACCGCAGCACGACACGCGACCGCGAGGGCAATCCTCGAAACGACACCGTCTCGTTCAGTCCGAAGAGTCCATTCACGGGGCAGACCATCGGGCGCTCATCGGTGACCGCCAGTGCCGCGGGATTCACCGACACGGCGTTCATATCCGTGGTGCCTCACGGCACGCTCGTCGCATCGGACTACTCGCACATCCTGATGTTCTCGCTCGACGGTACCCACCTGCGGAGCATTACGTCGGTCACCAGCGCGTCCGATCTGTTTTGGTCGCCTTCCGGTGGTCAGATCGCGTACGTCGATTATAGCGGCGGTTCCCTCTTCGTCACCGATACCCTGGGCGATGTGAGCGTCGCGGCCCCGGGTGGTGACGACTACGTCGAGACCCCGCAGTATTCGCCCGATGGCAGCTGGCTGTATTACACGTATGTGACGAACGGGGACTTCCAGCAGGTCTGGCGCGTCAAGTCGACCGACGCGTCGACCGCCGCCGAATTCGTGACCAGCGTCAATGCGATGGAGCCATCGCCGTCGCCAGATGGGACGAAGCTCGCCATGCTGGTTGGCGTGAATAACTCGCTGGTCGTCTACGACACGGCGTCCGGCGACACGGCGACCACCGGCGCCACCAACGCCCTCACCCCCGTGTGGATGCCGGGTGGCTCGGTGATCGCCTACGTGATGTCGCCGTCGATTCCTGCGTTCAATTTCATTCCTGGCCAGTCGGATGCCGGATCGGGACCCATCTATCTGATCAATGCCAATGGGTCGGGCAACCACCAGCTGTCGGCGCCTGGGGCGACGTATTCATCCCGGATCACCTGGTCGGCCGATGGGCAATGGATCGTCGCGCGAAACCTGAAAACGCTCGTGATCGATGTGATCCAGGTGTCGAGCGGCCTGACGCTGCCGCTGCCATACACGAGTAATTGGTATTCGCCGGCCTGGCAGCCCGGCTCCGGCGTGTCCGTCGAGCGCGTCTCCACGCACAAGCGGCATCGGTGAGACGAGCGCTCGCGTCACTCGGCGCGGTCCCGGCCGTGTTGTATCAGCTCGAGGGGGACGACCCGCTCGTGTTCGCGGCCTCCGCCGCGCTCCTGGCGCTGGTCGCGATGGCGACGGGTCTCGTTCCCGCTCTCCGAGCCAGTCGCATCGACCCGATGCGCGCGCTCAGTGCTTTTTGAAGATCGACTTCGGGATCATCATGTGAACGCCGACATTGCCGTCCACCAATTCGGTGATGTGAAGGTCGGCGGCGATACTGGCGAGCCGATACGCTTCCATCTTCGGGAGGCCGCGCGTCGATGAGAGCCAGTCGACCATCTCCTGGACGGCGACCTTGGTCGCCTGGGTCAGGTCTTTATCGGTCCCCATCGTGATGTAGTACGTCGGCGTCTCCGCGTGCGGCCAGGTGTAGTGCAAGTCTTTCCGGACGATGAACTGCAGCCGTCCCTCGAGCGAGGTCTCGATCGCGGTCTGGTCGACTTCACCGTCGCCCTGCGCCACGTGCCCGTCGCCGATCTCGAAGAGTGCGCCGGGCGCGAAGACGGGAATGAACAGTGTGGTGCCGGCGACCAAGTACTTGTTGTCGAGATTGCCGGCGTGCATGCCGGGCGGATTGCTCGACAGACGACCGGAGTCGGGCGGCGGGGCGTTCCCCATGCTGCCAAAGAACGGATGCAGTGGAATCGTAATGTCCGGGCCGAATGACGCGGTCATGTGGACCGTGTCGAGCGGCATGATGCGCGTTCGGTTGGAGTCGGCGCAGTTCTCCTTTAAGAACCCGCTGCAGCCATTGTAGCCGTAGTCGATGTCCGGCCGGATCTTGAGGATCCGCACCTCGAGCACATCGCCCACCTCGGCGCCATCGACCGCGATCGGGCCGGTGAGAATGTGGCCACCCGGCCCCTTGTCCGTGACTTGCGTCGTGATATCACGCAGCGACTGCTGGACCTTAGCCGCGGGAAGCCCGGCCTTCTCCAGCCGGTCCGGCACGTTGGTCAGCATCGTGTGGACCACGACGATGTCGCCGGACGCCACGTGCAGCACCGGCGTCGCCGCGGCGCTGTAGTAGCCCCAGGCTACGGTCTTCGGGGTGGCGGGTAACTGATGGACGTGGGGCGTTTGCGCCGCCGCCATCTTGACGATCAAGAGGAGAGCCGCTAGGTATTTGGGCATGGAAGAGAAGAATACGGATGTCATCCAAGGTACGCTCGACCTGTTGATTCTCAAGACGCTGAGTCTCGCGCCGATGCACGGCTTCGGGATCGCGCGGCGCGTCGAGCAAGTCTCGCGCGGCGTGTTCAAGGTCAATCCGGGTTCCTTGCTCGTGGCGTTGCAACGTTTGGAGCGCGCGGGGTGGCTCGACGCCGAGTGGCGCCAGACCGAGAATGCGCGGCGCGCGAAGTTCTATACGCTGACCAAGGCCGGGAGAAAACAGCTCGAGGTCGAGACCGAGGATTGGAACCGGCGGGCGGGGGCGGTCATGCGGCTGCTCAAGGCTGAGGGTTAGGGCTCGCGCATGTCGCTCTGGCGGCAGGTCTCGCGCGGTCTGTGGACCCTGACCCATCGGCGCGCCGCGGATCAGGACCTCGCGGACGAGTTGCAGCACTACCTCGAGCAGCTCGGTCCCGAGCGCGCGTCACAGGCTCGGGTCACGATGGCTCGAGAAGAGGCGCGCTCGTACGGCTGGGAGAACCTGATCGAGCAGACGCTGGCTGACATCCGGTACGCGGCCAGGCGGCTTCGCTCGTCGCCGGCGTTCACGATCATCGCCGCGCTGACGCTCGCCGTGGGTGTGGGCGCCAGCACGGCGATCTTCAGCGTCGTCTATCCGATTCTCTTTGAGCCGCTGCCGTATCCCGACGCCGGTCGGGTCCTTATGATCTCCGACCGCGGCGCCGGCGGCAATCGGGTCGACGTGACGTTCGGGACGTACGCCGAGCTGGCGGCGCGCGGGCGGTCGTTGAGCGCGCTGGCGGTCGCCAAGGCGTGGCAGCCGACGTTGACCGGGCGCGCCGAGCCGGAGCGGCTGGACGGGCAGCGGGTCAGCGCCGATTACTTCCGCGTCCTCGGCATCCCACCGCTCCTCGGCCGCAACTTCGATGCGGCGGATGACCGGCCGCACGGGGCCAATCTCGCGATGATCAGCGACGCGCTGTGGCGCACGCGATTCGCCGGCGATAGTGCCATCATCGGACAGCCGATCGCGCTTGACGGCGATCGGTTCACGGTGATTGGGGTGATGCCGGGTGGGTTCGACAATGTGCTGCAACCGTCGGCCCAGATCTGGTCCCTCCTGCAATACGAATCGTCCGCGGGATTCTTTGGGGCCGCCGGGAATCATGATGCGCGCGAATGGGGGCATCATCTGACCATGATCGCCCGCGTTCGCGCGGGACTCAGCGTCGAGACCGCCCGCCGGGAGCTCGGCGATCTCGCGCGAACGCCGGCGCCGGAGTTCGCGCGGCCGTATTGGGCGAACTTGGACAACGGGCTCATTGTCCACGCGCTTCAAGACGATGTCACGGCCGGCGTGCGTCCGGCGTTGCTCGCGATACTCGGGGCCGTTCTGCTGGTGCTCGCGATCGCGTGCGTCAACGTCACGAACTTGCTGCTCGCGCGCGGCGTGCAGCGGCGCGGTGAGCTTGGCATGCGCGCGGCGCTGGGCGCGAGCCGCGGGCGGATCGTCCGGCAGCTGCTCATCGAATCGCTCGTGCTCGCGCTCCTCGGCGGCGCGTTGGGCCTGGCGTTCGCATCGGCTGGCACGCGCGTCCTCGTGGCGCTCAGTCCGCCCGAGTTGCCGCGCTCGAGTGCCATCGGCATTAATGGGCCGGTTTTCTTGTCCGCCTTCGGCGTGACGCTTCTGTGCGGTGTGTGCATCGGACTCATTCCCGCGCTCCAGCACCAGCGCCCTCGCCTGCGTTCGACGCGCGGCGCGCTCGTCGTGGCCGAGGTGGCGCTTGCGCTCGTCCTCCTCGTCGGCGCGGGACTGCTGCTCCGCAGTCTCGACTCACTCCTCAGCATCCCGCCGGGCTTCAACTCCGCTCGCGTGCTCACGATGCAGGTGCAACTGCCTAGTGAGCGCGTGGCGCGGCAAACGCTGGACGCCGTGCGGCGTGTACCCGGCGTTACGTCGGCGGCGTTCACCAGCCAGCTGCCGCTGTCCGGCGAGGTCGACGGGTACGGCGTGCATCTGGAATCCGGTGACTATAGCGCGTTGCGCTACACGGCGAGTGCCGGATACCCCCAGACGTTAGGGATCACGCTCCGTCGCGGACGGTTGCTGGACGGCCACGACATCGCCGGCCGGCCTCGTGTCGTCCTGGTCAGCGAGTCGTTCGCCAAGCGTATCGGCGGTGATCCCATCGGTCAGCGGCTGCGCATGGGTCCGGACTCGGGGTGGTCCACGATTGTCGGCGTCGTGGGGAACGTCAAGCAGGTCTCCCTCGCCGCGGACGAGACGGACGCCGTGTACATGACGACGCCGCAATGGATATGGTTCGACTCGAAGCAGTCGCTCGTGATTCGTGCGAGCGACGACCCCGCGGCCTCCGATCTTGCGGCCCTGACGCCCGCCATCAAAGCCGCGATCTGGTCGGTCGACAAAGACGTGCCGGTGGTGCGGGTGGCGGCGATGACCGATCTCGTCGCGCGCTCCGAGGCCCGACGTCGGTTCGCGCTCACGGTGTTCGAGGCCTTTGGTCTCGTCGCGCTGGCGCTCGCGGCGATCGGACTCTACGGCGTTCTCTCCGGCAGCGTTACCGAACGTCTGCGCGAGATCGGCGTTCGGTCCGCGCTCGGGGCGTCGCCAGCTGGCATCACCACGCTCATCGTCCGCCAAGGGATGACGCTCGCCGCGCTCGGCGTCGTCATCGGCTTGGTCGGCGCCGTCGCCGCCAGTCGCGCGATCGGCAGTTTGCTTTTTGGTGTTACCGCGTTCGACTCGGTGACGTATGTCGGAGTTGTCCTCGTGCTCCTTGGCGTCTCACTGTTGGCGTGCTGGCTGCCGGCTGTGCGTGCCTCCGGCGTCGCACCCCTTATCTCACTTCGCAGCCCATGATCTTCGCGGCTTTGTTCGTGTGGGCTCAGCTGGCGAACCTGTCCAGCATGAGCGACCTGGCGGCGGAACGGTACATTCGTTCGCTGCCGTCTGATACGGCGCGAAAGTACATCGATATCATCCACGAGGACGACAGTCGGCGCTACATCATCGACCGCGACGTGATCATTGGCACCGCGTGCGCCGCGATCGTGGTCCGGCCTCGTTCGGCGACCGTCAAGCTCCCGACGCTCCTGCAATTCAGCATCTACAACCCGCTCATGAGCGAGGCGCGCCGCACCGCGTCGCATGGCTACGTCGGCGTCGAGGCCGAGCCGCGCGGGAAGCAGTGCGCGCCGGGCCAGCCGGTGCCGTACGAAAACGACGGGCCCGATGCCGTCGCCGTCATCGACTGGATCGCCGCCCAGCCATGGAGCGACGGGCGCGTCGGCATGTACGGCGGCAGCTACAATGGCGGCGCGCAGTGGGCGGCCGCAAAGCGACGGCCGGCGGCGCTCAAGGCCATCATGCCACAGGCGCCGGTTGCGCCGGGGATCGACGTGCCTATGGAGGGCAACGTCGTCTGGATGTTCGTCTATCCGTGGACGTTCTACACGACTGACGGGAAGGCGAACGATAATGCCGTCTACAATGACCGCGCGCGGTGGCAGCGGTTGGATCACGACTGGTACGTGAGTGGGCGGGCGTTTCGCGATCATGACAAGATCGACGGGACGCCGAATCCGTTCTATGATCGGTGGCTCGATCATCCGAGCTATGACGCGTATTGGCGGGCGATGATTCCGTATCGCGAGGAGTTCGCGCATCTCGACATCGCGGTGCTGCAGACTGCTGGATATTACTTCGGCGGGCCCGGGGCGGCGGTCTATTACTTCACCGAGCACCATAAGTACGATCCCAAGGCCGAGCATTATCTCGTGATCGGGCCGTACGATCACTTTCGGGCTCAGAGTGGGCCGGATACCAACGTTATCGCCGGATACCATCTCGACCCGGCCGCGATGGTCGACCTGCGCGAGTTGCGATACGAGTGGTTCGACTATGTGTTCAAACGCGCACCGAAGCCCGCGCTGTTGCAGAACACGGTGAATTACGAGGTCATGGGTGCGAATGTCTGGAAGCACGCGCCGACTATTGCCGCCATGTCAGCCGGCAAGCAGCGCATCTATCTGACCGCTGCATCGCAGACCATTGATTTGGCCGATCGCCGTGATGTGGATCGCGTCTCACCTGGCGGAGGGATCGTCGATACGGTGATCGACACGTACAATGGCATCAAAACCGTCAGTACGCCTTTTGTCACGCCAACTGAAGTCAGTGGTCTCATGTCCGGGTCACTGGACTTCATCACGAATAAGAAAGATTTCGATTTTCAGATTCAGCCGTATGAGCTCACGCCAAAGGGTGAATATCTGCAGCTCGCTCCATATTGGTCACGCGCGAGCTATGTGAATGATTTGACGCAGCGACATCTGCTGATCCCGAATAAGCACGAACATCTCACCTTTACGTTTAACCGGCTGATCAGCCGTCAGATGGAACCCGGCAGCCGCGTAGTCATTGTGCTGAGCATCATCAAAAACCCGGGCCAGCAAATCAACTTCGGCACCGGCAAGGACGTAAACGACGAAACCTTGGCCGATGGCAAAGAGCCACTCAAAATCCAGTGGCTCAAAGGCAGTTTCATCGACGTGCCAGTGAGTCCAGCACCGTCGTCAACCGCGTCCAAGGCGTCGCCGCCACGTGCATCCCAATGAACGTGTCCGGTGTCAGCCCCTCACGCTTCACGGCGTCCACGACCTCGATAGCGGTCTGAGGAAACGAGAGCCCGGTCGGGTACAGCTGAACGCCCTCGGCCGTATAGACAATGTGCCGATCGGGCAAGTACACCATCATCATGCGATCGAGCTGCTCGGTGTGAAAGGGCATCACCTCGATCCGATTCTCCCCTGATCCGATGGCGGTCCGCCGGCTGACGGCCTTGATGATGGGCGATCGCGGCGCGCGAGCCAGGCTGTCGGGAAAGAGGGTGTGCGGCGCCTTGGCCCGCTCGGTGACCACTCGCACGTTGCGATCCAGCACGTAGATCGGAATGCCGCGCGCGATGTACTCGCGCAACCCGGCGACGTGCCACCAGAAATCCGTGGTCGTGATCACGCCTTTCACCGGCACGCCCGGAAACCGTCGGCCGGCTTCCGCGATGACCTTGGCGGAGTAGCCGGCCGAGATGGGCGCTTCGATGATGACGATACCGTCATCCTGCCGCACGAGCGTCGAGTTCCAGGCCCCGACGATTTGTACGACGCCAGGCGCGATCTCTCGTGCGCCTCGACCGGGCGCATTCACGCCGACCCCGCCCGCGCCACCGATGCCGAGCGGCAACGAATCGGCGGGTGGTGCCGGGGGTCGAGCGGTGAACAGGTTCGAGTCGGGCACGGCGTTCACCCGTATGAGGCCGTAACTCACCGTCTCCTGGAGCCGTCCGTTGCGCTCGTTGTCGATCTGGTGTGGATACCAGAGGCCGGTATGCTCGACACTCCAGTCGGCGTAGCGAATGCGCTCCGTGACGTCGCCCCACGCGTTCCAGAAAATGCTAGTGGGGTATGCCCGTTTGACCTCGGTCATCCGGAGCATGCCGCTCTCGGACTCGAAGAAGAGTCGCACGGGCGAGTGGCCGATATGAAACGCGACAACCTGGTGATTCACGAACCGAAACGTCGTATCGCGCTCCCGGTGCAGATCCGGCGCGTGAAGGGCCGCAAAGAGCACATGCTCCGGTTCCAGCAGAAGCGTGAGCGAGTCCGTCGACACGGTCGTCGAGGTGAAGCTGCCGGTGTCTGACGGTACTTGGTACGTCGTGACGCGCAGTGCTTCTCGCGTGCCGGCGACATCGCGCCAGTCATCGACGGTGCGATAGTCGACGAAATAGGGGCCGTCGAACCACTCGGAGTCGCCAATGTGATATTGGGCGCCGCGGCCAATGAGCTCGAGGGTTTTGACCGCGCGCCAGCGGTCTTCGCCACCGATGGCGTTGATGGCGCGGAGGACAATGCTGTCCGCGGGTTGGCCGAGCGTCAGGGCCAGTATCAAAGCAGGAATCATGGCCCTAGGCTATTGGTCTGCCTTGTCACATCCAGAACAAAATTCAGGGGACGCGGGGCGGCAGACGGCGACCGGGGTCTAGCGTGCCGCGAAGCGGCCGCGATACATGGTGAGCGCGAGCGGCTCTGGGCAAGCGCGAGTGGCTGAGGGCTGTACTCGCTCGCAGATTAGGGCATGCGGCGGAAGGCGATCGCGGCGCTCTGGCTGTTCGGCGGCTGCACGGTGGTCGGCGTGCTCTCGGCCGTCCACCAGTATTACACGAACTTGGCCGAGGGCGAGGCGAACACGAGGTGGAACGACACGCTCGGGCGCCAGCTCACGTACTGGTTCGCGTGGGGACTCGTCGTGCCGCTCATCGCGATCGTGAGTCGCCGCGCAGAGCGGTTCGGGAACATTGGTGTGCGCATTGCCGTGCTTACCGTGGCCGCGGTGCCCATGTGCGTGGTGCGCTCGGCGGCGACGTACGCGATCAGCGGCATCTTCGTCCCGTGGCTCGTGCTCGAGCCGCAGGGGTTCGTGCTCTACACGCGAGCCTATTTTCGGCTCGATCTCATCACGTACGCGGCGCTGGTGTCGGCGATCGTGGCCGCGGCGCACTGGTTCCGTGCGGCGCAGCTCGACGTTGAGCTGTCGCGGGCGCGGTTGCGGGCGTTGCAGATGCAGGTGCATCCGCACTTTTTGTTCAACACGTTGAATACGATCGCGATGCTGATTCGCACCGCGAATGGGCAGCGGGCGTTGACCGTGTTGGCCGAGTTGGGGGATTTGTTACGACAGATGTTGGATGATGATGAGCGGCATGAGGTGCCGCTGCGCGAGGAGCTGCGGTTTCTCGAAGGGTATCTCGGGATCGAGCGGGCGCGGTTTCCCGACCTGCTCCAGGTCGACATCCAAATCGATTCGGCGACCCTCGACGCGCATGTGCCGCGACTCATTCTGCAGCCGCTGGTCGAGAATGCGATTCGACACGGCATCGCCAAGAACAAGTCCAATCGCGTGCTGTCCATCAGCGGACAGCGCTCCGGATCATCATTGGCATTGCGTGTGTGCGACAATGGCCCCGGCCCCGTCGCCGATGCGACCGATGGCGTGGGTCTCGCCAATACCCGGGAACGATTGCGCCATCTCTATGGCGACAAAGCGACTTTCTCACTGACGCCCGCGAACGGCGGCGGCGCTGTCGCTACCATCGTGTTACCATGGCACACGTCGTAAAAGTCGCCATCGTCGACGACGAGCCTCTCGCGAGAGAGGGCCTGCGAACTTTGCTACAGAGTGATCGCGATGTGGAGGTCGTGGCCGAGTGTCCCGATGGCCAGGCCGCGATCGAGGCGATTCGGCGGACCAGGCCGGATATCGTGTTCCTCGATGTCCAGATGCCGGATCTCGACGGCTTCGATGTGTTACGCGCGCTCGCCGGCGAGCCGATGCCCGCCGTGATATTTGTGACGGCCTACGACAAGTACGCCCTGAAGGCGTTCGAGGTGCACGCGGTCGACTACCTGTTGAAGCCGTTTCATGACGAGCGCTTCGCCGAGGCGCTCGCCAGGGCCAAGGCTCGTCGTGGCGAGAATATGACGGAGCGGATCGCCCGGCTGCTCGATGAGCGAAAGCCCAAGATCATGCGCGTGCTGGTCAAGACTGGCGGCCGCGTTCTGTTCATCCGGGCCGACGAGATCGACTGGATCGAGGCGGCCGACTACTACGTGAAGCTGCACGTAGCCGGCAAGGTTCACATGTTGCGCGAATCCATGGCCGCCCTCGAGGCCCGCCTCGACCCCGACGTCTTCTTCCGCGTTCATCGCTCGGCCATCGTCAACCTCGAGCGCGTCCGCGAGCTGCAGCCGTTCTCGCGGCGCGAGCACGTGCTCGTGCTGCGCGACGGCACGCGGTTGCGGCTGACGCGCAGCAGGCGAGAACGGTTGGCGGCGTTACTGGGCCAGCGACTTTGAGGGCGCCGCCGACCCGCGCGCCCGGATGACCCACTGGCCATCGTGCACCTGCTCGAACACATACGGTTTCTTGGACTCGCGGTCCGGCGTGCGCTCAATCGTGCCGAGGAGACCCGGCATGGTCTTGAGGCGCGCCAACGCATCGCGAATCGCTTGACGATCCGCATCGCGGTGGTCGGGCAAACCGGTGACACCCGCTTTCTCTACTACGCTGCGAAGCAGCGTGAGAATATCCCATGCCGCCATGCAATGGAGGTCCGGCACGCCGCCGGCGTGCTCCACGGCCGCGGCAGCCTCGCGCGCGGCGGGCGTGATCGGCGCGAACGTCGTCGGAATCAGCAGACCTTCGGCGTCCTTGCCGCATTTCGTCAGAATCGCTGGCGTCGCGCTGCTGACGAGTCCGACGATGAGACGTGGCTTGACTCCTTGCCGATGCAACTCGGCTAATGCGCCACATGTCGTCGCGAAGTGCGATGACAGCACAACGATATCGGCATTCGCGGCCTTGATTTTTGCCACGGGATCCACGAATGCGGTGTCGTTGATCGACCAGGTCGCGTCGCCCAATACGTTGAACCCGGCGGCTTTGGCGCTTGGCGCTATGATGTTCTCATACGTCGCGTGAGAGTGCGCGAAATCAGCCTCTTGTCCGCCATACACCGTCTTCAACGTCGGATAACGCTGATGTATCCATTGCCAGAGCGCGGCATAAATGTCGCTTTCGTTTGGCGAGTTTCGAAACGCCCACGGTGAGAGGCGTGCGAGATTGGCTTTGGTCGCGCCGTCGGTAAATACTGGCATGCTGATTGTCGGATACAGCGGCTCGGCGACCGACGAGCAACTGGGCCCAACGGCGACCAGCGCATCACTCGCTTCGTATTGCTTGACCAGCGCCATGGCGTCGGCGGGTTTGCAGTGATCGTCGTCATACGACACCTCAAACCGGCCCATGGTGCCGTCGGACAGCTTCACGCCGCCGTGCGAATTGATCCACTCAGCCGCGGCCGTTAACGCCGCGCGACTGTTGATGCCGAAGTCGTGCACTGGCCCCGTCAGCGCACCGAACCCGGCGATCTTGAGCGATCGAACAGTCGAGTCGGCGCGCGCGGCCGGCATATCGTCCTCCGAGAGAAACGTCTCCGTCTCGCGATAGAGCTGATATCGCGACGACTCCAGATGCATGACATGCGTTCCATGATCGATCGTGACCTCACGCTTGATCGGCGCGTGATTCAACGCGTCGTACAGCCACCGGACATCGGCGTCCCGCGTGACACTGTCCCACTCGCCCCGCACGATGAGCACCGGCACGCGAATCGTGCTCGGGTCATACTGGAA
>Ga0070741_10016067_pt1 | contig 12570 bp, 11 predicted proteins | sample Coa_R1_4_FD_66440 | JGI IMG/M metagenome (GOLD analysis project Ga0070741, IMG submission 66440) | Surface soil microbial communities from Centralia Pennsylvania, which are recovering from an underground coalmine fire - Coalmine... | ecosystem: Environmental > Terrestrial > Soil > Unclassified ...
CGGCGGCCCTCACGGCCCGGTACGGCCTACCAGCCCGGACCGGCCGGGCGAGACTCGACCGCTTCTACGACAGCGTCCGTCTCGAGGCCGGAGTCGACGGAGCACTGGGAATCGTCGTTACGGGGGTCGACCCGGACCCACTCGGCGCCGGTGACGTGCAGTACACCGTCACCACCACCCTCGCCCACACTCCCCGCGGCCTGCGCCTAGTGCAGGTCGAGCCGGAGTACGAGCTGCGCCGTGTCGAGCGGCTGCGGCCCCGGCTCGACCGCTTCGAAGACGCGGTTTGGGGCGCCCGCGGCCTGCGGCCGAACCACCCGGTCTCGGCATCGATCGCGGTCGGGACGATCACCGTTCCTGCCCTGAGATACCTGTCCCGTCCCGACGTCACCGCATTCGAGGGAACCGAGCGCATCTAGGCGCCCCCGGCCAGCACGCCGGCGCCGCAGCACGGGTGTGCGCCGGATCAGACGAGCCGGAACGACACTCCGCCGATGTCGAGCTCGTCCCCAGCCCGATCGCGGTCGCACGCCAGCAGGTGGATGCCGACCAGACCGTCACCGCGGTCGTCCCGGGGTGCCACGAACCTGACGAATCCGGCGTCGAGCCCGAGGGCCACCGACCCGTCGGGGCCGTCGACTGGTTCGATGCCGAGCACGTCGCTCCAGCGCCGAGCCATGGCGTGGCGGTCCGCGGCCTGTATCTCGGCCGCGACCAGGCCGCTGACGACCTCTGTGGTCACGTGCGCCTTCCAGTCCGGCCCGGCCCACGGCCACCCGTCGGCGGGGTCGGCCTCGTCCAGGGACACGATCGCCCCCCCGATGTCGGCCGGATGCAGATGCATGCCCCGGATGCCGGTCGTGCCCCCCTCCCACACCACCCGGATGCCCGCGGCGTCCACACGCCGGCCAGCGGCATCGAGATCAGGAACCTGGACGATGACCATGTAGCCACCGTCGCCACGACGCCGTTCCAGGTAGCGACCGGCTGTCGTCCCTTCCCGGACGGGACTGACGACCTCGAGGAACTGGTCCCCGACAGGCATGACCGCATTGACGAGCCCGAACGCCGCGACGCCCGGATCGCGGTAGGAGACCTCGATTCCCAGTTCGTCGGTCAGCGTGGCGACCGTCTTGTCGAGGTCGCTAGCGACGAGGACGAGCTGGCGGAGCCTCAAGTGTGGAAGTTCCGCCGGCTGCCCCGAGCGGAGAGGGAGGGATTTGAACCCTCGGACCCCGTTTCCAAGGTCAACTCATTAGCAGTGAGTCCGATTCGGCCACTCTCGCACCTCTCCAAGGCCCTCAGTCTAGGTCATCAGCGGTCCCTCCGCCAGGGGCCGGATATAGCCTCTGACCTGGGAGTTACCCGCTGTTGTAGTGCTGACCTCGACACTCCCGGACAGGCAGTCAGGAGACCGTGCGAGACCTGCTGGGAATGGCCTCGTCAGACTCAATTCGTCTCCAATTCGTCTCTGCGAGCGGTACTATCGGCACGAAATGGCACGGGGAAACGTCTCCGAGCGACGGCCGAGGGCTCCATTCCGCCCGTCCTCGTTCCAGGTCCACGCCGTGAAAGAGGGCCGAACCAAGACCCGGGACGGTCGCTCCGTCCCCTGCTTCGACGTGACCATCAGGGCGGACTCCCACCGGTTCCTGAAGCGGATCTCGGGTCGCGGGATTACCAAGGCCGCCGTCACCGCCAACTACGTCAATCGCCTCCAGCAGGACTACCTGAGGGGCTGGGAGTTCGACCCCGACAGCAAGATGTTCCTCGACCCCGACCGGCCCCGAGACGCCCCGACCGAGCGGCGACCGACTGTCTTCACGGAGGCCCTCACCTACATGGGCCGGCGGTGGGGAGAGCTGGAGCCCCGGTCTCGCCAGTCCCTGGAACGATCCCTGCGGCGGGCATGTATCCACCTCCTGCGCTCGGACGAGAGGGGCACGGCTCCGGAGCCGCCGGCCGAGGCGGTCACCTGGTTGCGGAAGGTGGCGTTCTCTCCTCCCGTGGACCCCAAGAGCTTCCCGACCCAACTGACCGACGAGTGGAGGGCGGACCATCCTGAGGCCGCATGGTGGCTTGAGCACTCGCGGGCCTTCACCGACGTGACCACCCAGGACCTCGTCGACATGCTCGACCGGTACCTCTACAACCAGCACACCGACGGGGACCCGAAGCGTGTTCTTCCGTCGACCGAGCGCCGATTCGTTGCCGAGCTGCGGCCATTCTGGCGGGAGGTGGTCGACCGCCTCGAGCTCGAGAAGAACCCGTGGGACCGTGAGGTCCTCCGGAACCGGGGCCGCGCCGAGCGCCAGCGGCGGCGGATCGGCCGCATCCGTCCTGTCGACCGAGACCTGGTGCTCAGCTACGACCAGGTGCGCGACCTCGCCAGGTGCTGCGCCGACTACGGGCGTTGGGGTGATCGTGTGATCGCATACACCTTGCTCATGGGGTGGTCCGGACTCCGCCCGGGAGAGGCGGCCGCGGCACGCATCTCCAACCTGCAGCTGTCGACCGCCGACGGCGTCCACGGATGGCTGACGATCGACCGCTCCCGCCGCCGGGAGGTCAACGCCCGCTGGTTCGAGGCCGGCGAGGACCCCGACGAGGGCCCCCTCAAGTCCCGTGCGGCGGGTGACGCCCGGCGCGTACCGCTGACACCAGAGCTCGTAGCGGTGCTCCGGGACCACATCGGTCGGTTCGCCCACAAGGGCAACGACCTCCTGTTCACCTACGACAACGGCGGGATGTGGGACCCGGCCAAGCACTGGATCGAGGTCTGGCAGCCGGGCCGAGCGGCGCTCTTCCCAGCGTCCGACACGAGTGCCCGTGGCCAGAAGCTCGCCAACCTGCGTCGCCACGACCTCCGCCACGCCGCTTGCTCCGCATGGCTCAACGCCGGTGTGTCGCCGAAGGTCGCTCAACAGTGGAGCGGACACTCCCAGCTGAGCGTCTTCCTCGACGTCTACCAAGGCGTCATCGAAGGGGCCGAGGACGAGGGTGTCCGCAAGTGGCAGACGTACATCGAGCCGCGGACGCCCAATTAGTCCGATCTGGAGCCATTGGAAATCGGTGTCCCGCAAGGGACCGTGGGGTTCAAATTCCACCCTCTCCGCGCACCACCCTCTCCGCGCAGAGGTCCTGGTCATGGACCTGACGACACTCAGAGGTTCAAGTCTCTGAGTGGTCGCGCCCGAACCTGACTACCAAGCTGACGACCAACCGTCCTTGACCTTCTTGTCCTGTCTCCCGGCAGTCGGGCCGTCCCCGCCGGTGTCACAACCGAAGGGGATATTGGTGGTGTGCAGCTCGTGTCCTTGGCGGCTTCGGACTTCCTCTGCTTCGGAGAGCTGGATCTGCCCCTAGATCCTGCTCTCACAGTCGTCGTTGGACCGAATGGTGCAGGTAAGTCAAGCCTCGTGCGCATCCTCGAGCTCGCATTGACGGCCTTGACCACGGTTGGGACCGGTTCTCCCGCTGCCTGGTCGCGTATGGCCGCCTATGACGATGCCGTCCGCCACGGCGGCGGACGCGACTTCCGGGTCGCCGTCACCTTCCGACTGACGGACGACTGGGAGCAGCAGATCATTTCTCAGTGGTTGGTTTCAGCCGCCGCTTCGCAGGTGGTCGTGTACTCATCAAGCCAACCGGTTGACCGAACGGCTCTGGACCGTCAGGCCACGGCGGAACTGCTGGCGGAGGACCTTTCAGGCTTCATGACCGCGCGGCTGGTCGTCGTACGAAACGGTGGGGTTACGCCGACATGGGCGGTTGGCGTGGAGTTCGATATCGGTGGCGCCACATTCACCTACGGTCTGCATGGTCCGGGAGCGAGCACGTCATTGTGGCGCGGTCACCTCACCGATGATCAGCCCACCGGTGGCCAGGGTCTCAGAGAACGCTTTGTCGTCGACGGCGCCGGTCCCGTTCAGTTTCGTTTCTCTCTCGAACGCCTACTGCCTGACTCCGGGGCTGTAATGCTCGATATCCAGTCGAGTGGCGGATTCCTCGACTCGGGGCTGGAGTTCATCCGTCTCGTCGGAGGCAATCCCTTGAGCGGACGGAACTTCTCGCTCGCGGACGCCCTACGTCCCATTCTCAACCGAGGCATATGCATCCTCCAGGCTCAACGCCTTCCCGCCCGCGTCGCCTACCGGGCCCGGGAGTTGACCGACTCTGTGGATCCGCAGGATCCGAGTGCAGTGCCACTTGAGCTGTTCCAAAGGCGCACCGGCGACATGGCTGAGCGGAACAGGTTCGACGACTGTGTCGAACTGTTCAAGAGGCTGACGGGGGTCAGACTTGACGTCCGGGTCCGGCGGACGGCGGTACCAGGGCCAAGCGGGGAACTGGTTGGCGACCTTGAGGAGGTGTTGGTCGAGCCTGTGGTGATAGATGCCGGGTTCGAGACGCCGATCACGATGGCTGGCAGCGGCCGCTGGGAAGCGCTGGTCCTGAGCTCCGCCCTCACCCGGGCCGGTGGCTCTGTCGTGGTTCTCGACGAGCCGGCGTCGAACCTTCATGCCACTCTCCAGCGCCGCGTGATGAGTGCGGCTCGCAAGCCGGGCTCGCAGCTGATGTTGATTAGCCACTCGCCGTTCATGGTCCCTTCCCGAGAGTTGGGAAGGATCGTCAGGGTCGCAGGCGGCGGCGGTCAGCCATCTCGAGCCCATCGGTTCGATCCTGTCGCGCCATCGCCCGGCCAGGCGGCGCGTCACCGGCAACTTCTCGACACTTCTGCCGACACTCGTGAGCTGCTGTTTGCTCAGGCAGTGATACTTGTGGAGGGCGACACTGAACTCGGCTGTCTTCCGCCATGGTTTGACGCGTCCCAAACGGCAGCAATACGTGGAACCCTCGACGGGCTCAACCTCCTTCTCCATCCGGTTGGTGCAGACACGGCGTTTGGCCGATACGTGGAGCTGCTCGAGGCATTCGGTGTCCCATGGGCGATCATCTGTGACGGTCCGGTCCTCGATCCGGACCGGGATCGGGCGAGCCTCACCCAACAGTTGTCCGCGGTCGTTCCGGACCTCGCCGAGGGTCGACCCTCGGGGTCAGAATTCGCTGAGTGGGCTCGGTACTGGGAGACCAAGGGCGCCTTCACCCTGGCGGACCAATTCGGGACGACCAACCAATCCGGCGAACTTGAGGTGTTTCTATCATCCGTCGACTCCGCTGCGTGGTCAGAGGCAACTCAAGCGTTCCGGCGGAGCAAGGTCCGAGCCGCCCAACGATTCGCATCGGAGGTGGCATGCCCACCGGCTGTCGATGACCTCTACGGCCGGATCCTGAGTTACTTCGCGCCCTGAACGTGCGAGCCCGCGCAACCGCCGGTCGCACAACGGTTGATTGACTTGCACGCCATTTCCAAGCCTCAGACCGGTCCATTTTTTGCGATGCGAGTCACTGGGCAAACGGCCTTCGTCAGTAACCACGGCGGTCGCGCCGAGATCCAACGGCATAGGTGTCCATTTCAAGATCCGCCTAGCCACGTGTCTCGGCAGAGGTGCGGGCGGAGTCCGCACGCGTCCAACGGTTGGTCTGCGGGTCTAATGGCCGAGTTGTCGCTGATAGGCAGGCGCATGCCGGAAGGGTCTGACCTGTGCATAACTGACGTCGATATCCCCAGGTTCCACCACTTGTTTGCCACAGATCCGCAAGGCAATCTCGACAGTCGGAAGGCGGTGCCTAGTGGTCAACTCCTGGCGGGGCGGACTCGGAGTGGTGACTCGGAAGACGAAGTTGCGGAGGTCCAATGGTCCTGCTGCACCGCGTACGCGGCCGAGTCCTATCGCGTACCTCCCGGAGTGGGCCGGGTCGCTCGTGTGGAATGCCGATCGAGCCCCCATGCCCGACCAAGAGCCTCTACGTGCTCCCACAGGGGCGAATCCGCTCTGCGGTAGAGGAGGATCTGCGCCCCCTTCGCTTGAGGCATCTCATCTAGAAGCCCTACCTCCTCAAGCCGGTGTAGATCTTTCCCAACCTGTCCCACCGGTGCACCGGACTGCTCGGCTATGGCCGCTGCGTACAGCTCTTCCGGTTTTGCGATCGCGACCGCGAAGAGCGTCGGCAGCCGATACTGGGAACCAAAGACAGCTCTGGCCTGCTCACCAGGGTCGGCAAGTGATCGCTTATCCCGACGCCTTGGCACGTGCAGATGACTCCTCGCTATGAGCGATGCGCGATCACATATATGCGAATCGCCCATCATTGACCGCGACTCAATACGTGCCCTACGGTATAACCGTTGTGAGATTTGAGCGCAAGGGCCCAGCGCGGGAAGCCGACGGCCTCGTCCGCGCGGCGCGGTTACACTCCGCCCTCCGTTGGACCGCGAATGACTCACCTTCGTTCGCATCGACCAGAGGCCACACGTCGGCCAGCTGTGATCTCCGGGCGGTGAGCGTGTCCGAGCGGGAGGACGACGACACATTGGGAATTACAGAAATCGCGTCGGCGCAGGACGCGGCCTCATGAGCCCGGCGGGAAAGGCCACGACTGACGCCCCGAAGAATCCCAAGTGGCTGAAGAGCGTCGAAAACGTCGGCGAGCGGAGCGCGCTCATGGTGGTCAAGACGGAAGAGGGTGAGTTCAGTTATCTGATCCCTCGTATCTCGTTGTTTGACCTGCATCCCTCGCTCAAGAATGGAAACGGAAGCAGCAACGGCCATAACGGCCGTCCCAACGGCAAAAGGCACCCTGAGTAGCCTCTCTCCAAGCCGCCGCCGTTAGCGCGGGCGACCGCGCCGATAGACGATGCCGAAGATCTTCATTACGCACGCCGAAGCGAACGCACATGTCGCGCGTGCATTAGTGGGATTGCTGCAAACTGGGACCCGCATCGACCAGGCTGATGTCTTCTGCTCCTCCGACGAAGGGCAAGGCATTCAAACCGGGTCTGACATTCGGGGCACGATCCGCAGTTCCCTCGAGGAGACCTCTCTCGCGATCCCGCTTATAAGTGACGAATACCTCATCAGTGATTGGTGTCAGTGGGAGCTCGGCGCAATCTGGCTGAAGCAGTGCAGGGTCTTCCCCCTTTTCATACGTCCCTCAGACCCGGGCGACCTAGGGGGCCCACTCCAGGGCATCAGAGGCGAATACATTGATGACACCGCCGGGCTCGACCGGCTGTACGACGTCGTTAATCGGACGTTCAGTCTTGACCTTGCCACGGACCGGTGGCACCGCGAAAGAGACAACTTCGTTGGCGCTCTTCCGTCACTACTGAGCCGGTATCAGCCTTCTGCTCGGATGGAAGAGCGACAGGTCGAAGTACGGAGGCAGAGATACGCCGATGCTATGCATGAGTACCACCGTGCGTTCCACTCGCTGCGCGACGCGGCGTTTGTAACGATTGCACATGGCGCTACGGAGCAGTTCCTGGAGGAATTCGTAGCGCATTTGCAGCTCGCCGTGGACGCGCTAGCAGATGCCTTCTCGATCATCGTCGGAGCGAGCTGCAGGGTCTGCATTAAGCAGACGCGTCCAGTTCACGGAGAGCAATCGGGGCCACCGATCGTCTTCGACCTGCTGCGCAGTAATGCAAGCGTCGAATATCGGCTGGAGAACGCTGACCTGATTCAGGAGAACACCGACTTTGAAGACTTGCTGGAGCGAAAGGTCAACGTTTTTCATTCCAACGACCTTGTGCAGCTCCACGCCAACGGCCAATACAAGAACTCCCACTGGAAGACAGGAGTACCCACTCCAGCACCGTACGTCTCTGCGATCGTTTGGCCGATCCGAAAGCTGCGCTACAGCACAAGCAACATCGAGCATTTGCTCGGGTTCCTCTGCGTCGACACGAAGACAGCAGGGGCCTTTCTCGCCCCACCGGCGGGGCGGTTGGATCTCGACTTCGGGTTCGGCGCCGCCTTCGCTGACACCATTTATCACGTTCTTCAGCCCTGGATTGGTGAAGAGGGGCCCTTCAGGGACCAGGCCTGACTTCGACAATGGACACTCACGATGACCCAGTCGGCGGCGTTAGATACGACCTCCTTGATCCGTTTAAACAGGCTGCCCAGAGGGTCGCCAGTGCAACAGATGGGAATATTCGCCGACTTGGGCTAGAGGTCGTTCCCGAGTCACGCGGCGAATCAGCCTTCCTGTTCAGGTCAATCGTCGGTCCGCCGCCGAGCCTCATTGCCAGTGTGCCCGAAACATTGGGAACCAAGAATCTGGTCGCTGACAGCTTCAGAGAGATCTCCAATCGTACGCATTACGACGCGATCGCTCAGGACACCGTGGCGATGAATGTGAATGACTTGATCACGGTCGGTGCACTCCCCGTTGTTGTCGGCGCTCACATAGCGGCTGGTAGTTCTGAGTGGTTCGCGGACGAAGAGCGGGTGACAGACCTCTTGAATGGTTGGAGGGCTGCTTGCGACATCTCGGGCTGCGTCTATGGGCCGGGGGAGAGTCCAGCCTTGACTGATCTTGTCACCGCTGACTCCGCCGTCCTAAGCGGGTTCGGGATCGGCGTGATCCGTGAACCAGAACACTTGATACGGTCGTCCGCAATCTCCGACGGAGATGCCATCGTATTGCTTGCCAGTTCGGGTATCCATGCAAATGGACTCACCCTTGCGAGACGCCTCGCCGCATCATTGCCTCAGGGTTATGCCACAACGTTGAGTGATGGTTCGATGTTGGGAGCCGCTCTGCTCCAGCCGACAACGCTCTACAGTCCCGTACTCGAGAGGTGTCAAGACGCCGGGGTCCAAATCCACTACGCAGTGAATATCACGGGTCATGGTTTTCGGAAGCTAATGAGAGCGATTGAGCCGTTCCGCTACACGGTGGAGGAGCTTCCGATTCCCTCACCGTTGTTCGAGTTCCTCATCGATCAGAGTGGGCTCTCCCAAGAAGAAGCGTACGCGACCTTCAATATGGGTGCGGGCTTTGGCATCTACGTTGACCAACACGACTCGGACAGAGTTGTTGAGTTGAGCAAGCAGTGTGGCGTCACCGCGTGGGTCGCGGGCCGCATCAGTCGCGCTGACCAAAGGAGCGTCGGACTCGCGGCGATTGGTGTCACCTACGACGAGAGTTCACTGCAGATCCGCTGAGCGACAGGCTCCCTAACGACGGCCGAGTCGTCCGAGAGTCCTGTCACACACGTTCACGGCGTATCATCGGCGCTGATCTCACCGATCCTTCTCTCGGTTCGGACACGCTCGCGCAGATCTGAGCGTCGGCGATGCCACTGTGTCGAGCTGCTTAGGAGGCGCGGTCCTTCGAGTAGGACAATCAGGAAGAAGGCGAGTGAGAAGGTCACCAGGTCCCACTGCCGCAAGACGGCGAGGGCACTAATCGCTGAGGTCCCAGAACCGAAAGCAATCGGAGTCTTGTTGAACCTCAGACCTGGGCCTCGTCCAATCCCAGCAATTGCGCTGGCGATCAATGGCGACCCAGCAGCAACTCCTGCTCCGACGCGGATAGGAAAGACATGCGGGGGCAGGAGGACGGAGGCGGGATAGATCGCGACGAGGATACCGAACGCAATCCACTTCCAATTGGCCTCCGGGTCTTCGACCTTGTCCGGCAACCACTCGTCCGACCGCATCCACTCGTAGGCAAGCGCGAGAGCGAACGCCGTCGTGATGCCGACTACAAGCGATCGTGACGTCGCATCCCACGGGACCGTCGACGTGTAGCCGAGCGCCCGCAACGAAAGTGTGATCATCAACGCGAGTGCAAGTAGCGCCAGGGTGAAGAGCGCCTGTGCCTCGCCAGTCCGTCGGTATTTCTTGTCAGCGCGCGTCGACAAATTGTGAGCCTCGTCGACGAGATCCGTAGCGATGCGACGATCGAGGACATCTGGATCTTCCCAGATGGTCCTCCACTCATCCAGGGTCAGATCAGCAATTTGCATGAAGTAGATCAAGGACTTCTGCGTAGCGGGTCTTCCGGTGCGACGCCTCGGACCAGGCGGTGTAAGGACCTGGCCAAGCCCCATCAGGAGGAAGAGCACCGCCAATGATACGAGTACGAAGAAGAGAGCGAAGAGGATCAGGGGAAGTCTGGCACCGCCTCCCAATCCATAGTTGAACTTAAGGGTTGATCCTTGAACTGCGTAGGCGGTCGCTGCGGCAGTTATGAAAGCGATCGCGGTGAGGAATCTGCCGATCTTGTCGTCCTGATGTTTCGTGGCATCGATTACCTCGCGATAGCTGAAGTCCGCGTTCTCGCGGTGATGAGTCGACGCGATCCAACGGCGGTGAGTGTTAGCCGTCGGCCTCTTCCGCGTGAGGCAGAGGGCGACACAAAATGCGATCAGTGCTAGGGCGCTGGCTCTATTGTCACTACCAGCTTCATTGCCACGAGGCATTGCCGAACCGACTACGCGTCAGCAGGATCGGTCCCAGTTGGTCGGACTTCGCCGCTTGGAACACCAGGACTCGGGAGTGACCCATAGATGCGGATTGCGCTCTCCAGCAGTCCGCACGCGGTCGCTGCGAACTTTGCCAAAGCTTGCCGCCCGAGTGGGTTATCAAGGCCGAGGACGTTCGCGCGGTGGATATAATTCGTGAGCTGTTGCCACCACCAGCTGTCCTCGTCGAGCCCAACCCGAGTATGGACGTCATCCATCTCGAAACCAAACTTTCCGACTTGGTAGTGGCGTTCTGCCACTAACCAAGCGAAGGCTTCGGCTGCCGCAGAATTCGGATTAGGTTCGCGAATCAGCGCCCTGTCTGCAGTGATCGACGACGGACCGAGCTCCACGAAGGGAGGTAGGTATTCCTCGATTGTGGCAGAGGACCATCCCCACTCCTCGAGTGCAGACTCCGCACTTCTGGCTTCTGTGAGGAGTACGTCTGCTGTGACCAAGCTGCCGGTGGGGTCCTGAACGGGTATACCTCCAGCGAGAGCTAACGCGACCTCAAGACGAGCGCCACGACTGAAGGCCCAATCTCGATCAACAATGAGGAGTTCACAATATGCCTTGATCACCATGTGCCAGAACTGATCGAAGTCGGCTTGTGACCAGGACGTGACATGCAGACGTGAAGGATCCAGAACAATGCGGTCTGGATGTCGCCTACGTGCGATCTCCGCCAATGAGAACGCAGCAGCCTCATTGGGTTTGACAACCTCGGTGAGCCAACGATCACGATGATGCGAGCGGAGAGTCGATCGGTCACAGCGGAGTTCTCGCAGTAACTCGAACTCACGGCGTCCGCTGGTAATTGGGACACTCACATAGACGAGACCCTTGGGCGCGCCCACCGCCTCAAGGACCTCTATAAGTGGCTCAAATAGCTGCGGATGGTTCATGAGACCCCCGACCGCCCGCTCGTCCAATGTCATTAGTCGGAGGATACGCCGACCCTCTGACAACCAGGGGCGAACTTGAACTACGTAAGGGAAGTTCTCACGAGCCCGGACTGACCCGAGCCCCGAACGGAGCTCTCGAGAGGTGGGTCGGCCGGCGGTGGGACTCCGTGCGGCTGCGGACCGTCGGGATGTTGATCCTGACCGACGGTGCGCTCGACGCCACACCGAGGTAGTCGCCAGGGCTCCGATTGAGGCCTCAGACGTTGGCCGGGCCGCCAGCAGGGCGGGCCCGGCCCCGGCACTGCGTCAGGAGTGCCGTCGCATCGGGTTGGCCGGGAGCTGACTTCCGCCCGGTGGTGACTGTCCGGAGCCGGCTCCTAGGGGGCAGATGTCAAAGCTCCCGGTCGAGGTCGAGGTCCCGCTCGAGGTATCTCTCCCGCCGTTGACGGCGCAGATCGTCGATGAGGGGCGCCAGTTCGTCGAAGCTCTCCGGGACCAGTTCCTGGGCCCGTTCCATGGCGCGCTCCAGTCCGTCGGAGGACTCCTCGGCCGCCGCGGCCCGGAGGAGGTCCTCGGCCAGGCTGCGAGGTCGACCGGGCGCCAGCCCGATCCCCCGGCGCACGACCCGCATGGCCTCTTCGGGCCTCTCCTCGTCGATGAGGATCTCGACCACCCGATGCACGGCGTTGGCCACGGCCTTCTCCATCTCGTCGACCAGGCCCTCGGAGCGAGCCCAGCCGTAGTTGACGTCATCGGTGGTGTCGAAGGGAGGCCCCCGCAGCTCGTCCAGCGCCCGAATCAGTGTGTCGACGGCCCAGACGTCGGGCTGCCCAGCGGCCTTGGACACGGCGCGCTGGAAGCGGGCCCAGTCGGTGTCGGCCTTTGCGCGGAGCGTGTAGTAGCCGCCGTTCTGGCGGGCGTCGGGGAGCGCCTCCTCGCCGATGTGGCGGCGCAGCTCCCCGGCGTAGTCCGACAGCGTGCGCTCCGACCACTCGGGCGGGCTCTTCTCGCCGGTGTAGGGGCGGATCGCGGACCGGATCTTCGAGCTCGTGTAGCCACGGTTGGAATGGGCGGTCAGGAACACGTACAGGGGCTGGACCCGGCCCGGGATGGCCGGATCCGCAGCGCCCGGTTCGCCGAACATGTACACGGCCACCGCCGGCTCGGTGGCGGCGTCGGCGCTGACAGCGGGAGCAGGCGCGGCGTTGGGGACCGGCGCAGCAATGACAGCCGCCGAGCCGTCCGCGACGCTCGAGGGATCCTGCGCCGCGGTTGGTGCGCATG
>Ga0070741_10016068_pt1 | contig 12569 bp, 12 predicted proteins | sample Coa_R1_4_FD_66440 | JGI IMG/M metagenome (GOLD analysis project Ga0070741, IMG submission 66440) | Surface soil microbial communities from Centralia Pennsylvania, which are recovering from an underground coalmine fire - Coalmine... | ecosystem: Environmental > Terrestrial > Soil > Unclassified ...
TGACAGCAAAACAAAAACAAGAGATGGCGCATTTCTTCTGGGAGCAGCTGCACAGCCGCGTTTGGATGCGTGCTCTGGCCAGCGGCGATCCCGATGCGACCTGGAATATCCGTCCCGATCACAGTTGCCTCGGCGCCTACGCAGCCTGGCCGCCCATGTGCGCCAAAGGCCTGTACAAAGCAGATTCGCCGGAACGCATTGCTCCCTGGCTGCGCGAACTGGCAAAAGCAGGCAATCAGGGCCCAATCGGACAAGCTCATTTTACGGAAGACATCGTAGCCCCGGTTCAGGGCGCGGCGTTCAAGTGTCCAAATGATGCGCCCTATATCAACGACTGGTGCTGCATTTCTGGCGGAGCCTTCTGCAATCTTGTCATCGACTCCATCTTCAACGCCGACCTTACGCTCTTCGATGGCATTCACGCGCAACCGCGTTTGGCCGAATTCGATTCAAAGGCTCGTCTTGAAGGCCTGCATTATCAGGGAGCCGAATACACCATCACACAAGCCGGAGCAAAAAAGCAGTCATAGAAGTAATATCTGATGAATCTGCACCAAATTGCCCTCTGTCTCTCGTGCCCTCTGTGGTGTAAGTTTTCTTGCGGCTCTTGGCGTCCTTAGCGACTTGGCGGTAGATTTTTAAGTTTAATTGAGCCCTATCGACAGACACATTGCAAACTGAATCACGCCCGAATCACCTCAATCCCCAGCTTCTGAAAAGGCGCAATCATCTCATCTGTAGCTCCACTATCCGTCACCAGCGTCTGCAAAGCCCGCGCCTCGCAAATGCGCCAGTTCGCCACCACGCCAAGCTTCGTGTGATCGACAACGGCAATATGGCGACGCGCGTGTTTTACCATCGTTCCATTCAGCTCTGCCTCATCCGCGCTGTAGCAGCTGGCTCCCCACTCGGCATCCATTCCATCAGCACCGATAAACAGCGTATGAATCAGCATGTTTTCAAGGCTGCGAATAGCTGTCGGCCCAACCAGTGAAAACCATTCCCCGTGCAGATGCCCACCGGTGACAAAGACGCTGACATCTTTTCTCTTCGAAAGCTCCATCGCGACATTCGCCGTATTCGTCACTACCGTTAGATCGAAGTTCAGCGGCAGCCCGCGGATCACTTCCAGCGTTGTTGTTCCCGGCGTAACAGCAACGGTTTCGCCATGTGTAATAAGAGCCGCGGCTGCGCGTCCGATCCTGCGCTTCTCGTCGGCCAGCTTCTCAACTTGAGCCTGAAATGAGCGGTCGCGACGGAATGGCTCATAGAAGAGCGGCTCAATGGAGACCGCTCCCCCATGCGTGCGATGCAGCAATCCCTGTTGCTCCAGCGCATCCAGATCGCGACGGATCGTCACCACCGAAACATCAAGCTCAGCGCTCAGATCATCCACCGAAACTGAGCCTGCCTGCTGCAGAGTGGTAAGAATGGCATTGAACCGCTGCTGCTGCTTGTCTCTCGATGGGGCCGCCACCTCAGTCAGGGCCTTCTTTGGCACTATCTCTTCTCCCAGTGTTCCTGAATCTCTTCAAGTGTCCGCCCGCGTGTTTCAGGAACTCTCATCCATATGTACACGAAGCTGACCAGCGAGAGAACAGCATAGATGCCAAACGTTCCCGCCACGCCAAAAATTCGCAGTAGCGAGAGAAACGTGAACGTAACCACCAGCGTGCCCGACCACAGCGAGGAGGTAGCGATGGCCGCAGCCCTGCCCCGAATCTTCGTTGGGAAAATCTCCGAAAGAATAATCCACGGTACCGGTCCCATGGCAAATGCAAAAAAGCCGACGTAAAGAACGATGCTGGCCAGCATCCAGGAAGGCGATAATCCAGCCTTAAACGCAACAACAAGAAGAGTCAGCGATGCCGTCATTCCTGCCGTGGCCGTCAGCAGCATCGCGCGACGCCCCCAGCGGTCCAGCAAACCCATCGCAGCCACGGTCCCCAGCAGGTTTGTGAATCCGATGATGACATTCGCCATCAAAGTCCCGCCCAGGCTCTGCCCTCGAAAGTGCTCGCTCATCAGAATCGAGCCATAGTAGAGCACCGTATTAATCCCCGTAATCTGGCAGAGAAGCGCCAGCGTCACCGCTACGCCCAGACGCTTACGGTTCTCGCGTGAGAAGACCTCGCTCCACGAGCCTTCTTCCTGCGCCGCTGCCAGTTCTACAGCTTTCACCTCGGCCTCTGCCGCATCCGTTCCAAAAATACGCGCCAGCACCGCGCGCCCTCGCTCCCGCTGCTGATGGCTGATCAGCCATCGTGGGCTTTCCGGAATCGCCAGCAGACCCGCAAAGAAAAGCAGCGAAGGAACCGCAGCTGTCCCCAGCATCCATCGCCAGCTGCTGTCTCCCAGCACAGCCAGCTTCCAGCTCACCAGATAGGCCGCCAAAATCCCGAGCACAATGGCAAGCTGGTTCAGCGAGATCAGCAGTCCGCGATTCGCCGCTGGCGCAATTTCGGCGATATACACCGGAGTCAGCACCGACGCTAGTCCGATGGCCAGCCCACCCGCAAGCCGCCCAAAAGAAAAGACGACAACTCCGCCCGCAAGCGCCGCAACCAAAGTAGAAAGCGCAAACAGCATCGCCGAAACCAGCAGCAACGGCCTCCTGCCAATGCGATCCCCTACCAGACTCGCGCCTGCGGCTCCCAGCAAACACCCCAGCAAAAGCGCGCTGGCAGCTACTTCCGTAGTAAGGTCGCTAAGAACAAACTGCCGCCGTAAAAACAGCAGTACGCCATTAATCACCGCTGTATCAAAGCCAAACAGCAGGCCCGAAATGGCCGCGACCATTGCCAGTAACAGGACATAGATACGCGACTTCGCCCGAACCGGGGTCGAAGACGCGCCCGCCGGCAAAACGGTGTGGTTCACTCAGAGCCTCCAAATCAGGGAAGAACTATCGGCCTCTGATTTTAGATTGAATCTGGTATATTCGAAAGGATTAAATTTCTATTCTGAGCATTTCAATCAAATCGGAGGCGCAATGAGGCTCCCGCTGCTTCTTCTTTTGGGATTATGGATCGGTCAATCCTCTGCCCAGCAACCCCGGATCGCATTTCCATTTACGCAGGGCTGGGAAGGCGCGGACGCTGCCTATTCTCTCCCGCTCGGAGCGGACCGCTATCTCTGGCTCTTTGGCGACACCTTCGTCGGCCCTCCGGACGACGCACTGCGTAAACACATCCTCGCAATGCCGCGAAACTCCATCGGAATCGCCGATTGTGTGCCGGAAAAGCGCTGTAATCTGCGTTATTTCTGGTCAAAAATGGGCACAAATACGCCCCGTGCCTTCTTCGATACCGGCACAGAGGAGTGGTTTTGGCCGCTGGATGGCTTTGTTTGGGAAGATAAACTCTATATTTTGCTCTCCCGCTTCCAGGCCAAAGGCGAAGGCGCTTTCGGTTTCCAGAACATAGGCGTTACGCTCGCGACAATCGCGAATTTTAAAGACTCTCCGGAACAATGGAAAATCCAATACCAGCCAATCCTTGCCAGCACATCAGTGATGCCGGGAAATTCAATCGTAATCAGCGGAGAATACGCCAACTGCTTCACCTTCGTCGACCGGCACGGTACGCGATACACAGCCCTGACACGCATTCCACTGAAAGAATTAAAAAATGCGGCGTTAAGCAGTGGCCACTGGCAGTATCTCAGCGCAAATGGAAGCTGGAAATCCTGGAAAACGGCTACCTTACCGGATGACACAAAGCACGTCATATCAGCCGGTTACACCGAATTCACCGTCCGCTACCATCCGGCAGAGAAGCGTTGGCTGGCTGTTATGCCTGCCAATATCCTCGAAGGTCGCGGCCTCTACAGCACCGCGCCTGCGCCTGAAGGTCCCTGGAGCGAGCCGCAAACACTCTACCGCTACCCGGAAATGCAGCCCGGAAACGCAAATTACACAAAAAATGTCTTTTGTTATGCCGACAAAGAGCATCCGGAGCTCGAATCACCCGGCTCTCTGGTCTTTACTTATGCGTGCAATTCTTTTGTTCTAAGCGAAGTCACCACCAACCCAAAACTGTACTATCCCATTGTTGTGACTATGCCGATGGCGCAAATCAATCCTCAAATCGAAACAAAATAATTTCGTATTGATGCAAATAGAACAAAATTATTGCCAAATAATCCAATAGGAATATATGATCCGCCCATGAGCCACACTTCATTGCCGGCTGAAGTCATCCTGAACTGGCCTGCTGGCGATATGCACGGCCGGAAGGTCATGCAAAGCCAGAAGCGTCTGGGAGACCTGAAGGGAATCTTTGCCGACGAAACCGCGCGATCCTCTGCCGAGCCGGCGACCGTCGTTTACCAGGTGCAATGGTGGCAGCCGGCTGAACCGGGGCAGGAAGGCGGACTCTTCTGGGGAGTTACGACAATCCATCCGGGAACAGTGGGCGGCGAGTTTTATATGACCCACGGCCATTTCCATGCCAATCGCACGCGTGCGGAATATTACGCCACTGCGCAGGGCGAGGGCCTGCTGATGCTGATGGACGACAGCCGCATGACCTGGACCGAAAAGATGTCTCCCGGCAGCCTGCATTTCATCGACGGCAGGCACGCGCATCGGGTCATTAACACCGGCAAAGCGCCACTCATCTTCTGGGCATGCTGGCCCAGCGATGCCGGATACGACTACGGAAGCATTGCTAAAGAAGGCTTCGGCGCGCGCGTCTTCAATCGTGATGGAAGCATCGAGATTCGATCCTGAAATGCCTTTTAATCCTGGACTGTCTATCAATCTATGCCCTGGCGGGATGGCCTTTGAGTACGGCCCGGGCAGCTTCGGCCCGCAGCCGGAGCTGCGGCATCTCGATGCCATCCGCGCCAGCCTGCGTGATCCCTTTTGCGATGGCCCGGACCCGGTCTACACCATCGTGATGGATGTGGGCCTTGAAGAAGACAGAGAGGATCTTATCCGGCGCTCGCTACTCTTTGGTGTGGTGGCATTCGCCGCTGGACGCCTCGGGCAGGAGCCGGTACGCAGCCAGGGACATGTTCACGCCATCGCTCCGCATTGCGGATGGTCCACGCCCGAGCTCTTCGAAATCTGGGAAGGCCGCGCCATCATTTATGCACAGGAAAGCACCGAGGACAATCCAAGGCGTTGCGTTGCCATCGAGGCGCATCCCGGCGAGCAGGTTGTCGTGCCGCCCGGATGGGCGCACTGTGTCATCAACGCCGACCCTCATCAGCGCATGGTCTTCGGAGCATGGTGCGAGCGTCAGTATGGATTCGTCTATGACGGTGTTCGCGCACACGGCGGTTTGGCCTGGTTCCCATTACTCGGTGATAATGGATCGCTCAGATGGGAGCGCAACCCGCGCTATGCATCTTCGGAACTTCATCAGCAGCGGGTACGCAGCTATCCCGAACTCCACCTCCGGCCGGACATACCCATCTACCGCCAGTACCAGGAGAATCCCGACGCAGTGCAGTGGGTTTCTGAGCCTGCACGCATTGCGGAAGTATGGAGCAGCTTCGCGTTATGACGCAATGGAACCGCCGCGATTTCATGTCGCGCTCTCTGGTCGCGGGAGCCACACTTGGGTTTGAACTGCCCGCAGCGCACAGCCTTTCTGAAGAGAATGGTCCGTGTTGTCATCCTGAGCGTAGGGAAGGATCTGCTTTTCTCATTGATGAACAGAACATTTCTAAAAGCGAACGAACCGAAGCAGCCATCGATTTCCGCTACTCTCCGCTGCGCTATCAATCGACATTCTGCTTTCCTGATGATCCTGCAAAGAGCCTGGTGGACAGCGTAGGCAGTCTGCTCTACGACTTTCCTCCTGACCACCTCGCCGCCATCCATCAATTTGGCACCATCGTCTCCTTCTCGCTTGCGGGCATGCAGCCTCAGCCTCAGCGAATTCGTCAGTGGCTTGAAGCGCCGGGCGTTCCCATCATCCACACGCACGTGGAGCAGCCTACAGCCGTCTTTGAATTGATCACCTTCGCGACGAACCGCGACGGAGAAGGCCGCGTAGATAATGTGCTGCTGGAAATAAGGCCGCGACAGCAGACGATGTACGCTTCTCCGCTGATTTCCATCTCCTCATGCAAAAAATTCGATCTCGCACAGAAAGACGGCCTGATCACTAAGGTCCTGCGCGACGGCGTATCTTACATGTATTGCATTCCGCAGCAGCAGTCCTATGGCTGGATTGTCTGGAGACCCGACAACGGCAGCTATCATCTGACGCTTGAGGCAGGCAATTACTCGGGACCACGACCGCTGCGTTATTTCTTTCGACTGCCGCAAAACGCTGCGCCGGAAGACAAACTCGCCACAGACGTATCTCCCGACGATCTGCTCACAGAAGCGCGCACCTGGTGGAAGCAATGGAAAAGCTTTGGAGGCCCGGTCAACTGGAGCATCCCTGGCCGCGAAGGCGAATTCCTCATCGCATGCACGCGAAACATTCAGCAGGCGCGGGAAAGAAAAGACGGTCATCTTGTCTTTCAGGTTGGCCCGACTGTTTATCGCGGACTCTGGATCGTCGATGGCAATTTTCTACTTGAAGCGGCGCGCTATCTCGGCTTTGACAAGGAAGCCGATCAGGGCCTTGAGTCTGAATGGCGACAGCAGTTGCCTACCGGCCAGATCGTCGCCGCAGGAGGCGGCGAGCACTGGAAGGACACTGCCATCGCCATCTTCACGCTCGTCCGCGCCTGCGAACTCAAGCAGGACTTCGCCATGCTGCGCGCCCTGGCTCCTGAAGTCGGTAAAGCCATCAATTTTCTTATTCATCTCCGCGACAGCGCCCGCCAGGGCAACAGTCTCAACGGCAAATATGGCCTGCTCGCCCCCGGCTTTCCCGATGGCGGACTCGGCGGCGTGCGCTCGGAGTTCACCAACACCGCCTGGACGCTCGCCGGACTACGCGCCGTCTCCTCTGCCAACGAGCACTTACAGTTGCCCGAGCTGAGCAAAGCCGCGCCATTCTATCGCGAGCTGCGCAGCGCCTTTAGGACTGCAGCACAACGTGAAATGGTCCGCCATCCCGATGGCTTCAACTATCTGCCCATGCTGCTGCATGAGGATCCGGCGCTCCACGATCCTGACCCATTGAAGCGACCGCGACCGCAGTCAGCGCAATGGGCTCTCTCGCACGCCATCTTTCCAGGAGAGGTCTTTGATAAGAATGATCCCATTGTGTGTGGACACATTGCGCTCATGCAGTCCTGCACGCGCGAAGATGTCCCCACCGAAACAGGCTGGCTCTGGCAGGACGCCGTTTGGACCTATAACGCCGCCTTTGTCGCCGAAGTCTATCTATGGGCTGGACTCCAACAATGGGCCAACCGCACCTTCGCCGGATTTCTCAATCACGCTTCACCTCTGTATGCATGGCGCGAAGAGCAACCGCTGCGCACCGCGCTTTACGGTGAATACTGGGGCGACATGCCGCATAATTGGGCAAGCGCCGAGTGCGTGCGCTACCTGCGCCACATGCTCGTGCTCGAAGACGGCCAGAACCTGCGATTGCTTGCAGGTATGACGGCCTCAGTGCATGAGTCTCGCCAGCCGTTTTCACTCACGCAGACTCCCACCCGCTTCGGACGCATCTCGCTCACCTTCGAGCCTGAAGGCAGAAACGGCTGGCGTATGGCATTTGCGCGTGAAGGCGCAAACACACCGTCAACTGTGGAGCTTCCCGCTGGACTCGGCGCCGCTCAGGCTAAAGTTGAAGGCGCGGCTTCGCACCTCGATAAAGGCAAACTACTGATCGATCCGGCAAGCCGCTCCTGGACAGTCCGCTGGCTGTAGCTTCCTTCAAGCAAGAGCTGCGCATGAGTGCCCCCATTTTTTTTTTTGCAAAATCTCAGAGTACGTGGGTTATTAGGTGATTTGCGACGTGAAGAAAGTGTTTCGTGTTCTTCTGCCCATGTCGCTGCGAGACAGGGGCACCCGCCACACGAGCCCCATTGCACCCGATTGTGTCCTTGATTTTGACAGCTTAAGGACGGGCATGGCGAGTCCGCATAGCCATGCAGCGCACGAGCAGCAGAATGGCTGAGATGAGAAACACGATTTCCAGCAGCGGATGCACGCGCGTGGCAATAGGCATCGCCACGCTTGCTCCGGTCCACATGGCCAAATAGGCTGCGATGCACAGCGGGCACTTCGGCAGCAGCACCAGCAGCGCGCCCGATCCTGCACATCCGCTGATGCTGCGCCACCCGCTGCGCTGCGGTCTTCGATTCGTCTTTATGTAGCAGCATTGCATGATCTACTCCTTGTGAGCACAGCGCGATGCCTTATGAGCAGGCACAACCTTTCTCTTCTTCGCGCCTTCTGCGGGCGGCCCCTTCCGGGTCGGTAATGATGTCGAGCCATCTCGGGTCAGGCGAGGTTTCTGTGGTGTATGTGTCGTGCCAGGTCCACCACTTGTAAGGCGGGGTCTGGGGATAGCCTTCGGGCGAGTCTTCCCAGGTCTCCTGACGACCGAGCGGCGTTATGTCGAGATAACTCCAGATGGTGCCCATCGCCTCATCGCCGCGGTTGTTGATGAAATAGGTGCGGAAAACTTTATCGTCGTCGCGGAAGAATACGTTGTGTCCATGCCACTGGTCCACGCCGAAGTCAGCGTCGAAGCTGTCGGTAATGGTGTACCACGGCATTGCCCAACCCATGCGGGCTTTTAAGCGCGCTATGTCTGCCTGCGGAGCGCGCGAGGCATACACAAGCGTGGTGTCGCGGGCGTTGAGATGAGAGAGATGGGAGACCTGGTCCGCGCCGAGCGAGCAGCCCCGGCAGGCGTGATCGGGCCAGCCGAACACTCCGGGCTCAAAGAAGGCGCGATAGACGATCAGCTGCCGGCGGCCCTCGAATAAATCGAGCAGGCTTACCTTGCCATCGGGACCTTCGAACTCGTACTTCTTCTCGACGGCCAGCCAGGGCATGCGCCGGCGCTCGGCGGCCAATGCGTCACGAGAGCGGGTAAATGCCTTCTCTTTTATGAGGAGCTGCTGCCGCGCAGCTTCCCATTCCTGCGGCGATACAATCGGAGGGGTTTTCATCTCTTTGCTGATTGCCATTTCATTTCTCCTTAAACTGTGATCAGCGTGCGTTACTTGTTTATGGATTTTGTTCGGATTCTTTCCAGCATGGGTCCCCAGCCGTGCTCGACCTTGCGCCAGTTTTCCTGAATTTGCGCATCGAATGCGATGTATCCCAGGGCGCGATGCGAAAACTTCAGCCGCGTGAGGCCGTTCTCTTCTGAGAGCCGGTATTGCACATTGGAGATGGCCGGATAAGACATAAAGAGCGGCCCGCTGATTTCCAGCAAAGATGGCGGCTTGATGGCCTGCACCGATCCCCACCAGTGGCCGGCGCCATTGCCGAGATCGCGGAACCAGCGCCCTCCGGGCCATGCTTCCAGCTTCAGGGGCATTGGCGTTCCTCCCGGCCCATTGAGCTGCTCCATCTCTTCGAGGACTGTTTCAAATACTATGTCCATTGAGGCTGCAATTTCTTCTTCTTTAAAAAACTCCAGAACGTGGACCGCCTGTTCCGTAACCGTTACGGGCATATCATTCTCCTTGTTTAGTTGTGTCATCGCGCGTGGCATTTTCGCGCGCGATTTTCTCCATTGCCTTCTGCTCGGCACGCTCCCGGATGCGGCTGATGTGGTTTGTCCAGTAACGCTCAAACATCTTTACCCATTCATGGATAGGTCTCAGATTTGCCGCTTCCAGCCTGTACATACGATGATGGCCGTGTTTCACCGCGGTCACCACACCCACTTTACGCAACACCCCTAAGTGCTTTGATACAGCTGGTTGGGCCAGCCGCAGACGTATAACTACGTCCTGCACGGCCCACGCCTGACCATCGCTCAACAAGCCGATGATCTCGCGCCGCCGCGGCTCCGCCACTGCGTTGAATACGTCGGTGGTGGTCGAAGCTCTTGCCATAAGTCCAATTAATATTCCTATATAGGAATATATGTCAAGACAAAATGACGGCATCTACCAAAATTCTTCAAAAATCGTTCTAAAAATTTCCCTAACCGCAATCCCGGGATGCTGTCTAATGCGCTGAATGGGGAATGATGACCACGCGCTGATCCGGGCCGTACTTGCCGGAGATAAGGACGCATATGGCCAGCTTGTAATGCGGCACAGCCAGAGTGTCTTTCGTGTCGCATTCCGTATTACTGAGAACGAAGCAGATGCAGAAGAAGTGGTGCAGGAATCATTTTTTCGAGGCTATCGCAAGCTGGAAAGCTTCGATGCTCGCGCCAGCTTTCAAACATGGATTTACCGGATCGCTATGAATTGCGCGCTCGATGTTCTGAACAAACGCAAGAGCCATGCGGCCATGCCCATTGCCGAGGAATATGACGGCGAACAGGCGACAGTGCAGCTGGCTGATGGCGCAGCAGGCCCGGAGCGCCTGTTGTTGAGCCGGCAGATTGAAGCACTCAGGCAGACAGCCATGGAGAAGCTGACAGCAACCGAACGGCTTGCCTTTGTTCTGCGCCACATGGAAGATCGCTCGACAGAGGAGATTGCAGCGGCTCTTGGAATTGCGCCGAACTCGGCTAAACAAGCTGTATTTCGCGCGGTGCAGAAATTACGCCAATCGCTTGCGCCGCTTTGGGTGAAGTCATGAAGCACTTAACGGAAGAAGAAATGATCGAGCACTACTACTCCGAAGATACGCGCAAGGCTAATGCCGAGGCACATCTTCGGGTATGCACGCCGTGCTCGCGCGCATATGAAGAGCTCGGTAAGTTGCTTGGCAGCGTTCGCGCGCCGGAGACGCCGGAACGTGGTCCAGAGTACGGCGCGCAGGTGTGGCAGTCCATTCGGGGATCGTTGTTGCCTTATGAGGCAAAGAAAAAGCGCGGCTTTTTTTATTGGCCGCAGATGGCATTCGCTGCTGCTTGCCTGCTGCTGCTAGCCGGCGCATTCCTGGCGGGAAGAATCTGGGAGCATGCGCATACCAGGCCTACTCTGGCCAGCAATCCGCAGCAGACGAAAGAGCGCGTCGTTCTCTTTGTACTCGACAATCACCTTGATCGTTCCGAGCGGCTGCTGGTCCAGCTGAATCACGCCGCCGCAGATGGCGAGCAAATTGATTACCCATTGCAAGGAGAAGCCCGGCAGTTGCTTACCGACAACCGGTTGTATCGGCAGAGCGTTGCGAAGAGCAATGACCCTCTTCTGGCGGCTGCGCTCGATCATCTCGAACGCGTGCTTCTCGAAGTGGCGAATTCGCCCGATGGGTTGAACAGCGCCGACATTGTGCGCATTGAAAAAGAAATGAACACGCAAGGTCTGCTCTTCCAGATCCGTGTTCTTCGCACAAAAACAAATGCTCAGGTTGTTCAGAAAGGAGCAACTCTCTAATGAAAAAAAGACAATGGTTTTATCTCACTGCTGTCTGCTGTTCGTTAGCACTTCCGATTTCATCTGCCGCGGGACTCGTATTCCAGCCCATCGAGGGCGATGCTCAGGCAACGAATACGCGCGAAGACCAGCTCTACTCCGATGCGACGCGCGCCATCAATGAGAGCCGCTGGCAGGATGCGGAGTCGCTGCTGAATCAGGTCATCGACCAGCATGGTCGCCGCGCTGATGGAGCGCTTTACTGGAAGGCTTATGTAGAGAACAAGGAAGGGCGCTCTGCCGATGCGCTGAAAACATGCGCCGATCTTCGCCAGACTTACCCGAAGAGCAATTGGCTTAAGGAATGCAGCGCGCTGGAGATTGAAGTGCACCGCAAAAGCGGGGACCCGGTGCAGCCGCAAGCAGAGCAGGATGAAGATCTCAAGCTGCTTGCGTTGAATTCGCTCATGCAGAGCGGGGACACCGATGCTCTGCCAATTCTTCAGCAGATTTTGGAAGGACAGCATTCTGAACGGTTGAAGGAACGCGCGCTCTTCGTCCTCGCGCAGGATCAATCCAAACAGGCGCAGGATTTACTCGGGCAGATCATTCGCGGAGAGAAAGATCCCAATCTGCAGGTGAAGGCCGTCCGGTTGCTGGCAGTCACAAAAGGAAATAAAGCTGCCGATACGCTTGCGGACCTCTACAGCAGATCAATCAATCCATCCGTGAAGAAGGCCGTTTTGGAGTCGTATCTGGTGATGGGCGCTCCTGACAAACTGCTCCAGGTTGCGCAACACGAATCTGATCCTGAGCTTGCCCGGCATGCTATTTCCGAACTTGGGGCCATGGGAGCGGTTTCGCAGCTGTCGAGCATGTATCAGGCGAACAGCAACAAAGAAGCGAGAACGGCGATTATCAATGCGTTTGTTGCCGCGGGGGGCAAAGGGGCAGATGCTCTCAGCTCGATTGCCTCGTCTGAGCAGGACCCCGATCTACGCCGCAGGGCCATTCGCAATCTGGGAGTTGTTGGCGGTTCTTCGGCAATTCCAACACTCGTGTCGATCTATTCAAAAAGCAATGATGAAGAGTCGAAGAAAGCCGCCCTCGACGCGCTGTTCGTTGCCGGAGACGCGCATGATCTCGTCGCGCTCGCTCGCGCTGAAAAAGACCCCTCGATGAAGCGGAACATCGTCGGAAAGCTTGCC
>Ga0070741_10016069_pt1 | contig 12569 bp, 12 predicted proteins | sample Coa_R1_4_FD_66440 | JGI IMG/M metagenome (GOLD analysis project Ga0070741, IMG submission 66440) | Surface soil microbial communities from Centralia Pennsylvania, which are recovering from an underground coalmine fire - Coalmine... | ecosystem: Environmental > Terrestrial > Soil > Unclassified ...
CCGGCCATGGATTGCGAGTCCGTAGGCAATTACCCTGCATATTTTGGCATCGGCAGGCTGGACTGTGCTGACGAATCGTGCTGCGCTGGCGTAGTCCGTTACGGAGAAGTTGGTCAAGGCATGCGGCTAAGGCAGTCTCGACCCCGTGATCATCGGTCGGACAGGAAGATTTGGCGTTCGAGAATGTGCAACACGCTTCGTATGCAGCTGACGATGCGTGCAGCTGGTGAGTCGTCCAGTCATAATAGGAATTTCACAACAGTGACGTCCACGGTGGAAGGTCTGGGCGCGTTCCCTCGGCGTGAAGTCACCAACTAAGGAGACTCTCGTTGATCAAGTCGAAGCGGGTAGAGAAAGCCAATATTGATCAATCAACGTTCGCACGGGGCATGGCGTTGCGCGCGGAACTGGTCGGAGAGGCGCGTACAAACAAAGCGGATGCAGGATTCGACCCGGCATTGATACCTGCGCGCGAGATGCTGCTCGAGTTTGTATGGGGCAAGATCTGGACGCGCGAGACGCTGGATCGCCGCAGCCGTAGCCTGATGACCATTGCGGTACTCACCGCGCTCAACAGACCACAGGAACTCACTACTCACCTGCATGTCGCGACCGCGAATGGATTGTCGCGCGCCGAAATTGGCGAGGCGATCCTGCATGCGGCTGCGTATTGCGGGATTCCAGCAGGCATGGGTGCGCTTGCCACCGCGCGTCAGTTTTTCCAGGAACAGGATCAGGCGGAAAGCAATGAACGATAGCGCCCGGTTTCCATTGTTTCGAACACAGGCGTTTGTCGACGGTGTTTGGATTGGGGCGGATGGCGGAAACGTGCTGCCGGTCAGCGATCCTGCCACAGGCGCTGTCATTGGCACCGTCCCGGCGCTGGGGACGTCTGAAACGCGGCGTGCCATCGCAGCGGCCGAGAGGGCCTGGGTGGGCTGGCGCTCTTTCACCGGTAAGCAGCGAAGCTCGGTGTTGCGGAGGTGGTTCGAGCTGATCATCGCGCACACCGATGATCTCGCCGGCATTCTTACCCTCGAGCAAGGCAAGCCTCTGGCCGAGGCGAAGGGTGAAATCGCGCTGGGGGCTGCGTATGTCGAGTGGTTTGCCGAAGAGGCGAAGCGGGCGTATGGCGACACCATTCCGTCTCCATGGCAGGACAAACGGATTCTGGTGCTGAAGCAACCCGTCGGGGTATGCGCGGCGATCACCCCGTGGAACTTCCCGATGTCGATGATCACCCGAAAAGTCTCCCCGGCCCTTGCAGCCGGCTGTACGGTCGTTCTCAAGCCCGCCGAGCAAACCCCACATTCAGCCCTGGCACTGGCAGACCTCGCGCAACAAGCGGGGGTGCCGCCGGGAGTGTTTAATGTCGTCACAGGCGATCCCGTGGTCATCGGTGCGGAGCTCACGTCCAATCCAACAGTACGCAAGCTGTCTTTCACGGGATCCACCGAGGTCGGTCGGCTGCTGATGGCTCAAGTCGCTTCCACGGTGAAACGGATCTCGCTGGAGCTTGGTGGCAATGCACCGTTCATCGTGTTTGACGATGCCGATATCGATGCGGCGGTGGACGGTGCAATGATTGCGAAGTATCGCAATACGGGACAGACCTGCATGTCCGTCAATCGATTTTTCGTCCAACGCGCGGTGTACGACGCGTTCGCAACGCGCCTTGCGGAGAAAGTGCGGGCGCTTAAAGTGGGGCCGGGCGTGGACGCCGGCGTGGAGCAGGGCCCGCTCATTGATGATCAGGCGCTCTCCAAAGTGGAAACGCATGTCGCCGATGCGATCGCCGCAGGCGCAAATGCATTGACCGGCGGTCGTCGCCACGCGCGGGGAGGCACATTCTATGAGCCGACGGTGCTGACCGGGATCACCCCCGGGATGCGCATTTTCCGCGAAGAAACCTTTGGGCCTATCGCAGCACTACTACCGTTCGATTCCGATACCGAGGTCGTGGACCTCGCCAACCAAACCGAGTACGGGCTCGCAGCATACTTCTATAGTCGGGATATCGGTCGAATCTGGCGAACGGCGGAAGCGCTGGAGTATGGAATGGTCGGCGTCAATTCGGGATTTATCACGACGGAGCTCGCGCCGTTCGGCGGCATGAAGCAATCCGGGGTAGGTCGGGAAGGCTCGATGTATGGCATGGATGAATTCCTGGAAACCAAATACGTGTGCATAGCGTTGTGATGGCGACGCGCCTGGCCAATTACTGAGTCGGGCCGGGGAACAGCAACGACTTGATAATCACGGGGACCACACCGGCGGGATCGATTCTGCTGCCGATATCAACGAAATCGAAGTCGCGCAGCTGCATCCCGTCGATGGAAATCACGTCAACTCCGGACGCCAGCTGCTCTGCCATCATATGGCCCAAGGACCGGCCGACATCTCCATCCACCAGCAGCACAATTGGCTTGCGATGCTCGCCCTGACTGACAACGCGCAGCAGCACCCGTGCCACGGCCTGCAGCCGGGCGTGAGATGGAGTGCCGCTCCAGCGAAACGCCACGGCGGCTTCATCTTCGTCCGGAGCCAGATCGTGCCGGAGGAATGCGGATCGCACAGTGTGTTCCATGTCGCGTTCGTCGACGAGCTCGCCCTCGAGTGCAAACGGACAGAACACCACGGGCAGGTTGCTGATCGGCAGCCGTTCGGGATTCGCGATGTAGATCGTGTTACCACTGACTTGCACCGTAAATTGCGACGCACCGACGACCGTTGCGCGTAGGCCCTGACCAGGGTCCCACACTTGCGCCGCCACTGCACCGTGCGAGAGTCGGTGCTGCAGTGATCGCGCAAGAAACGGCCCGAGATCGCCGAACTGTCCCGTTTCGCGCCCAAACAGGAATTCCGCGACACCGCCCGAAAACGTGACGATCTCCGGGCGTGGCTGCGCTTGAAGCGGATCAGTGAGCATCAGGCGCCCGGCGTCACCATCCAGTCCCCCCTGTCGCAAGCACGTAACAATGAGCTCGGACATGCGTCGGGCCAGCGCGCGCCGTTCTTCATCGTGCAGCGTCGCGCCGACGCGCAGATCGAATCCGAGGCTCTGCGCAATCGCAAATGCCGGCTGCTCCAGCCGCACGATACCGTCATCGTTCCACGCGATCAGACGCCCGCCTACGGCAATCGCAGCTGTCGATAGGATTTCGCCATTCTGAATCAGGGCAAATTTGGTGGTGCCGCCACCGATGTCGACGTTGACAACCGTCTTCCGCTGTTGGCGCGAAAGCGCCGTGGCGCCAGAGCCTTGCGCCGCGAGCATGCACTCGAGGTGGTGTCCCGCCGACGCACAAACAAACCGTCCAGAGTAACCGGCAAACAGATCGGCGATCGCACGGGCATTGCGCCGCTTGAGTGCCTCTCCGGTCAGGATCACAGCGCCAGTGTCAATCGCGTCCGGCGCTATTCCGGCCGTTGCAAAGCCATCTTCGACGAAAGTCTTCAGCGCGCCTGCGTCGATGCTGTAATCATCACGATAAGGCGTGAGGAGAATCGGCGAACGCCAAAGCTCATCGCGGCCGACAACGATGAAACGGCTCGACAGCGCATTTGCGGCACGCTGCAGATGCACACGCGAGATCATGAAGTGGCTCGTGGTAGAGCCGATGTCGATACCTACGGTCGTCAGAACGACGTTGTCGACGCGCCAGATCGCTTCGCTCAGCTTCTCGGCTTCTTCGGTCGTTGCATGGAAGTGCTCGAATTCCACATCGTGTGGCATAGGTGTTGAAGTGTCCCAGGTTTGTTTTCGCGATCCAGCGGGGTGTCTGCGGCGCCCCATTAACTCCACATTGACATTGTAGGGCCTGCTCGGCTAAGGTGAGTCAGAAAGCCGCAACCATGTTGCGTATTTTCGAACAAGCCGGATTTTGGCTCAACTGCTGCAAGGGATGGTGCCGTGAAAGACATAGTCGTGAACGGGCGCAAGGTGATGGGCATCGATTGCTATCTCGAATGGCTCGAGCGCGAGGCCCTGCCGCTATTCGAAGGCTTTGCAGTCGATCTCTTTGCGGTAGACGTGCGGCCATGGCCCCGCTATGACGCTTTAGGCGCCGCGGTACACACCGCAGGCCGCGGCGACTTCGTCAATATGTTCGTCGTCGAGCTTCCGCCGGGGCGCGCCAGTGCGCCGCAACATCATTTGTACGAGGAAGTGTTCTACGTGCTGGCGGGCCATGGCACGACCGAGATCGAAACCGCCCCGGGCGTGAAGCACAGCTTCGAATGGGGACCACGCAGCCTTTTCGCCATACCGCTCAACAAGCAGTATCGCCTTTTCAACATCGACGGAAGGCACTCGGCACGGCTGGTTTCGACAACGAACCTGCCAATCATGCTGAACCTGTTCCACGACGAGCGATTCATCTTCGAAAATCGGGCTCAGTTCGACGATCGTGTCGGTGATGCGCGGTATTTCAGCGGCGAAGGAACGTTCATTCCGGTCCGGCCGGGAAACCACATGTGGGAAACGAACTTCATTCCGGACGTCAGCGCCATCGAGCTGAAGGAGGTTCCAAGCCGTGGTGCGGGTGGAAAGAACCTCATGCTGATCTTGGCGGATGGCACCATGCATTCGCACATTGCTGACATGCCAGTCGGAACGTACAAGAAGGCGCACCGGCACGCGGCCGACTTCCATGTGATGTGCGTCACGGGCACTGGATATTCTCTCCTATGGTACGAGGGCGACAACGACTTTCAGCGGGTTGACTGGAGAGAAGGCACGGTCTTCGCACCACCCGACCAGATGTTTCATCAGCATTTCAATTCCTCACCCGAAGTAGTGCGTTACATCGCCACGGCGCTCGGCAGCCTGCGATACCCGTTCACCGAGAGCAAGCGCAACACGTGGTTTGGTGGTTACCAGACTAGCGTCAAGGATGGCGGCGACCAAATCGAGTACGCGGACCAGGATCCACGCATTCACCGCATGTACGAGCGGGAGGCGAAAGACAATGATTTCGAAGTGCGGATGTCCAGCTTCATCCGGGCTTCCTGAGCGCCGTTTCAGCGTTAGATTCCGCGCTGATCGCGGTGAGAGGAGGATGGAGTGAGATCTGGGATTAGATCCATCGGAGCAAGGCTGGCTGCGTTCGCATTGGCACTCATGCTCGCTGCAGGAAGTGCGGTTGCAGCCGACGACTATCCGAGCAAGCCGATCCGGGTGGTTGTTCCGTTTCAAGCCGGCGGTCGCGTCGACCTCGCGATGAGGATCATCGCCAAATACCTCACGGCGCAGTGGGGGCAGCCGATCGTGATCGACAACCGCCCCGGCGCGGGTGGGAACATCGGAATGGAACTCGTGGCAAAGGCGCCACCGGATGGATACACGCTGGTCAGTGCAGCGAATCCGATGTCTGCGAATGTGACGCTCTACAGAAATCTGCCGTTCGACACGTTGAAGGCATTCGCGCCGATCACCCTGTACTACATCGACAGCAACGCGCTCGTGGTCAGGCCTACGCTAGGCGTGCACTCAGTGTCCGACCTCATTTCTCGGGCAAAGCAGAAGCCAGATGAGCTCACCTACGCGTCTTCCGGCAATGGCACATCGCTCCACCTTTCGGCAGAGTTATTCAAAAAAGAAGCCGGAGTAAGCATCAGGCACGTTCCGTACAAGGGCGTTCCGCCGATCATTGCAGATCTTCTCGCGAACCGCATCGACATGGCGTTTCTCGGAGTATCCATCGCCACGCCCTATATCGAGAGCGGACGCTTGAAGGGACTTGCGGTAAGCAGCACACATCGTCTGGATGTTCTTCGCGAGCTTCCTACGCTTCAGGAAGCCGGGTTGAAAGACTTCGAGGCATCCTCTTGGGCTGGACTGCTGGCGCCCGCAGGTACGCCTGCCGATGTGATCCGCAAGGTGCACGATGGCGTCGTTGCGGCTCTTCGTGATCCGCAGACGCGAGCAGACCTCGAGAAGTTTGGATTCGATCTCGTAGGTAACACGCCGGAGGAATTCGCGGACGTGATCCGTGAAGAGATTGTGAAGTGGGGGAACATCATTAGAGAAACAGGCGCGAAGGTGGACTGATGCCACAGTTGAATCGAAGCGACTCGGTCGGAAAGCGTATTCCACGATCGCGAACCAGCGCGACTTCGCTGTTGAAAGGACTCCGTATCCTCGGGCTCTTCTCAAGCTCACAACCGGAGTGGCGTGTGGGTGAGATGAGCGTGGCAGTTGGGGCTGCCAAGAGTACGGTTTCACGGATCGCGCGCACATTGGAGGACGAAGGCTTCCTGATCCGGGTGAAGCACCGCGAAGGCTATCGCTTAGGTATTCGTTTGTGGGAGCTTGGGTCCTGCGCGATCGTCGATAAGGCAGAGTTCCACCAGCACGCGCTGCCCTATCTGGAAATACTTGCCAACGACCTAAACCAGAGCGTCCAGGCGGCCATCCTGGATGGCAACGACGTCGTTTACGTGCAAAAGGTAGACGCGGATCAGGCGCTGCGCCCATACATTCCGTTGGGTGCCCGGTTCCCGACGCATTGCACTGCGACGGGCAAGGCACTCCTCGCGTTTCAATCAGAAGAGCGAATAGCCGAGATCCTCAAGCGCGAGCTGAAGCGGTATACCGATCGCACGATCACCACCCGGAGGCTCCTGAGGGCCGCACTCGAGCAGGTGCGCGCTCGCGGATTCGCTATCAACAGGGCGGAGTGGCGGGCCGATGTCGCGGGCGTTGCGGCTCCGGTTTTCGACCGCACCGGAGCTGTTATTGGCGCAATTGGCGTCACGATGCCACTTTCTCAATTTCCCAGGGAAGTCAACTCGCCGATTTCCTCGGCCATCGTGGCAGCGGCACAGCACCTGAGCAGAGATCTCGGATACGTTCGCCGTTCCGAGCCACGTTTTCAAAGCGGCGGTGGCCGGATGAACGTTCGTAGCCAGCGATCCCTCACCGACATTCATAACCTCGAAAAGGAGACATTGATATGACCCAAGCCGTACTTGAGACGCCACTGACTGAACGCGCGCCGCGTGAACTGGCGATCCTGGCTGCGCGCTGCGCAGCAGGCGAAGCCGAGATTGCAACAACGTACTTCAATTCACCTGCGCGAACGCTAGAGAGCGATGCGTTATGGCTCGAGAAGCAAGCCGGGCGAGAGCTCGAGAGCACATTCACGATGCTCAAGGAAGTTATGGTCGCGGTTGGAAGAAACATGGGCAAGGATGAGCAATACTGGGTCAATTCGATTCAGGACGGAATCGACCGACAATGGCTCGAAGAATTCATCTTCAAGATCAAGCAGGAGCTCAACCACGGCAATCACTGTGTCGATATTCTTGAGCGGATCACGGGTGAGCCCGCGAACATTGCTGAAATAGTTCGCAAGTACAACCGCTGGGAACCCGACCCGACGGCGCCGAACAATAAAGAATGGTGTGCGCTCGCGAAGCTGTTCAGGGAACAGGAGACACGCACCGAGCCCTGGGCGAAGCTGATTACATCCGAGGGATTGCTCGAGGGCGGCAGCTGCGGAATGTTTTACGCGGCAAGTCTGCTGAAGGGCGATGACCTCGATGACCGAATCGGCAGTGCGTTCAAGATCGTGCTCAAAGACGAGCGTGGCCACGGCCCAGCAAACCTGTTCAGCGTCAACAAGTACATCAAGACGGAAGAGGACCTGAGCGGGGCCAAGGAGATGCTTCGTGCCCGCGCGATCGGGCGCTTGCGCATGCGCAACGAACAGTTCGGGAACCCACTCAGTTCACGGCGTCTTGAAGAGTTGATGGATGGCGACGTCGATCTCGGTGTGGTGCGTGCGATCTGGGGTGATGCTCCTTACCGTTATGTCACGATGCACTAGGATGCGCGGGTAACATCGGTAATTTGCGCGCCTCAGTTCGCATTTTGGCGCGAACAATGCAGTAGAGTGGGACCAGCCCCGATCGGGACGGAGGAGAAGCATGCTCCAAGCGCAACTGCCACGCCGCGGCTTTCTGGCTGCGCTGACGGCGCTCGCAATCTGTTTGTCCGGCTCAGCGCCTGAAGCGAGTGCTCAAGCTGCATACCCAACGAAGCCGATCAAGTTCATCGTGCCCTACGCCGTGGGGGGCTTGCCGGACGTGGTCATACGCAACGTTGGCCTCCGATTGGGAGAGCGGCTACAGCAACCCATCGTCGTTGAAAACAAACCTGGTGCTGGCGGGGTTGCTGCCGCCGAGGCTCTCCGCACCAGCCCGCCGGATGGATACACGTTTATCTTTTCCGACGCGGCGATGTTATCCATCGCACCACATATATTCAAAAACCTGCCCTACGATGCTGCCAAGGACTTTCGGCCAGTGAGCTATGTTGGCCGGGCGCCGAATTTCGTCGTGGTCAGCGGTGATTTCCCCGCCAAGTCGTTTGCCGAGTTCGTTGCCCGGGCGAAGGAGCAACCGGGAACGATCACCTGCGGCTCGTCCGGAGTGGGTTCATTGCATCATCTGACGCTCGAGCTCATGCAGAAGTCGCTCGGGATCAAAGTGCTCCATGTGCCTTTCCGTGGTTCCGGTCAGTCCGTGCCGGCTTTACTTGGCGGGCAGATAACTTGCCTCCTTGCATCACTCGCGCCTCTGGTGGCCGCTGTCGCGGACGGCCGAGTGCGAATACTAGCCGTCGCAGGCACCAATCCGACATCCGTCGCGCCCAATGTTCCGCCCATTGGCGCGGCGATGAACGGATTCGACTCCGCGTTTGTACTTGGCGTGCTCGCGCGCAGAGAAGTGCCCGACGAGATCGTCAACAAATTGAGCAGCGAGATCGCCATCGTCCTGAAGGAGCCCGCAATCATCAACGCGTTTACAAAGCAGGGCGTCGAAGCGATTGGTGGTGGGCCCGCGGAATACGAGAAGGCACTTGCCGTCGACGCGAAACAAATGGCCGAGGCGATCAAGCTCGGAAACCTGAAGTCCGAGTGAACATCTTGTTTCGCGGCGGTGGAGGGTGGTCGGGGCCACATACGTGACAGAGCACGACGTCGTGATCTGGGGCGTTGTAGCGTTATGTGTCCTGGTTGGTGGGCTCGCGAAAGGCATCATTGGTCTGGGGATGCCGCTCGTCTCGGTGCCGCTCCTTTCCTATGTCATGCCAGTCCGCGAAGCCGTCGCTTTGATGGCGCTGCCCATGCTGCTGACGAACACCTACCAAATGCTCAATGGTGGACGAATGGGCACGATCGTCAGCCGCTTCTGGATTCTGCTCGTGGCGTTGGTGCTGGGGATTGCCACCGGAGGGTACTTCCTCACGGCGCTCGCGAGTTCGGTGCTGGCTGCCGTTCTCGGGATCGTTGTGCTCATCTCGTCGATCATCGCGCTTCTGCGGGGCAGACGCGCCATTCCGCGAAGCATCGAAAGGTGGGCGAATCCTGCCGTAGGGCTCGGCGCGGGCATCATCGGCGGCATAGCAGGACTTTGGGGTGCACCACTTGGGGCGTATTTGGCGGCGCTCCAGATGGACAAGGAGGACTTCATATCTGCCGTTGGTGTCTCATTTGGGATCGGCTCCGTCGCTCTTCTCCTCACGTTGATCGGCTACGGAGCATTCGGCATCCCACAGTTGATTACGTCGGGGATGGCGCTCGTGCCCGCGTTTATCGGGTTGTTGCTGGGTCAAGGTCTGCGAAATTTGGTTTCGCAGGAGACGTTTCGGCGTGCCGTACTGGGCACGTTGATGATTACGGGTTTGCTGCTCGTGTATCGCTCAGTGTGAGCCGTTCTTCGGCTCGATGCTGCGCGAGCTAGCGACGGATGAATGTCACCGACGCGCGTTCAGGAAGGTCATCTCGACTTTTGCAAACAGCTATTGACTCGGCGCGTTCAAAGGCCGGCAGGCACTTCGTCTGCGATCGTGATACAGATTCGATCGTTCACGATAGATACTGGAAACGTTTGCACCCGCTTACCTGCGTTTCCAACGCCTTTCCAAACATTGACCCGGAAGGCATGAAGCGGGCACTTCACGGTAGTTCCGTCGAAAGCACCCTCGCCAAGCGACCCGCCGGCGTGCGGACAACGGTTGTTGATCGCCGCGACACATTCGCCTACACGGAATACGGCGATTTTCAGACGTTCATGGATTACAACAACCTTGGCCCCTCCATCGGGGACCTCCGATAGATCGAGGAATTTTTCTGAGCTCACTATCTAAGGTCTCAATAAGATTAAAGAACGGCGATGGGGCGTTTCGAGATCTGGGTACGGTCAGGTGAATTGCGAAATGGCAACGCGCTCATTAGCACTCAATGCTTCAAGAGCAAGATCGCGATGCCTATTTGTATGGCGTTGGATCGACGCGGTAAGGCCTATCAGATCCTTCTTAATGTATGCGTCAGCGATCTGCCGGTGCTCGTTCATCGATTTGCCAGACCGCTTGCCACGACGACCATAGAGAGCAGCCAGCCACCGTCGATGCTTTTCAAAAAGCTGAAGAACTGCCAAAAGCTGTGAATTTTGGCATCTGCATTTCAACAGCTCGTGGAATTGCAGCGACAGCTCGCCGTAACGAGAAAGGGGCCCTGTCGGTTTTGAATGTTCTTCCTCCATCAGGTCCAGTACCCGAAGAATCTTCTGATGATCTTCAGGTGGCGCCGCAAGGCTCGACGAATAACAGCGAGCGACCTCTAGAATGGCCCACGTGTCGAAGGTATCCGCAACAAATTTGACCGATGGGATGGCAACTCGACGGTCGCGCATTCCGGCCCGCTCCGCCAATCCAATGCGCTCGAGCTGAATGATGGCCTCGCGTACTGGAGAACGACTTACGCCAAAATCAATGGCAATTGCTTCTTCGGCGAGGTGGGCCCCCGGTCGCAATTCGCCCTGAATGATCCGGTCTTCCAGAATTTCATATACCTGCTGCGCCAGGTTGCTTCGCAGCAGCCGGTCAGCAGGACGAGCTGTAGCCACGGTATCGATTTTCATCGCGATTTGGCGTTTGTTGACGTTGGCTACGGTGCAACCATGGTTCGCATTGAAGTACCTGCCGAACAGCGAAGACTGTTTGATGCGCGTTGAACCCTTCGACGTGTGCGTTATCGATGAGTCGTTATCCCCCGGCTGTTCAGGCGCGCCGAGCCATTGCGATAACGCGTTGCTGTACCGAACACAGCGTTCAGCATCAGCCTTGTCGCGGATAAGAAGCGCATGATAGGCTATCCCGTGTACTGTATACCGAACACGGACGTATGATGCAAGCGAACACGATAAGTAAGGACATTTCCATAGAGTTGGACGGTGGTGTGCGCACCAGGGCGTTCCTGGCGCAACCAGACGTGGCTCGGCCCGTGGGCGGGGTGCTGCTGTTACATGAGATCTCGGGAGTCAACTTTCATCTACGCGGTGTGGCTGAGTATTTCGCAGGTCTCGGATACATGGCTCTCGCTCCCAACCTATTCGGGCGGTTGGACGAACGGGCCGAGAACGACTATTCACAGGAGGGTCTCGCCCGAGGTGTGGCGTTGATGGAAAGATATGACGATATGGCCGGGGTGGCAGATTTGACCACCATCGTAAAAGCGTTCCGGGCGATGCCGGGATGCTCGGGAAAGATCGCCACGGTTGGCTACTGCTTTGGCGGGCGTATGGCGTATCTCGCAGGTGCGTACTGCGGAGTAGACGCGGTGGTCGGCTTTTATCCCACCTGGGTCGAAAGGTACCTTGATCTCGCCGACAAGATCAAATGCCCCATGAGTCTGCATTTTCCCGAGCGTGACGCATTGGAAGCCCCGGATGCGACGTCGAAAGTAGTTGCCCGATTTGCCGATCGCTCTGACGTCGAATTGTTCATTTATCCGGGAGCCGGTCACGCGTTTGACAGCGATGCGTCGCGCAACGTCTACCGTCGATTTGCGTCTCAGCTGGCCAACAGTCGTGTCGCCCTATTTTTGAATCGGACGATCGGTAGTAAATGAATCAACCGACGAGAGTAACAGTCCGGCGTTTCGATCCTCGCGGACTGAACCGGTTCCAGTGTCGAAGTTGAACCAGAAAAATGGATCGGGTTCAATCGTTTGATCATCGCGCTGGCGCGGGGTTCAGGGCTCGACGCGGCCCAGCGTCGACTCGCAGTGACAGGCATTGCACGCGAACCGTCCGAAGGGTTCGGCCACGAATCGATTGCTGACCGATCCAGATGGTTTGCAAGTTCAATTTCAACAGGAGATCGAAGTGAAGGATGGGACGCCGAGGTTGACCAAGTCGTACGAGTCCGTCATAGAAGAATTGAACGCCATTCACAGCGCTAAATCCCGCAAGCGACATCCTCTATGGATGGCATTGATGTCGGGCACTCTCTCGAGAGCTCAAGTTGCCGAGTTTCTTCGTCAGTTCAGCGTCATCCCGCTTTACAACCATTTTTATCATGGCCCACTCTACGTCAGCTGCCCAAACCCGGAGTGGCGCCGCCGCATGGCGGAGGTCGTTTACGAGGAGGGCACCGGCGGCATCTACTCGGATGGCGTGGCGCACTACGAGCTATACCTTCGGATGGCTGCGGCATTCGGTATCTCGCGCGAAGAAATTTATGCCACTGAGTTCTGCGGCGGTTCCTTAGCCGTTCGACA
>Ga0070741_10016070_pt1 | contig 12568 bp, 12 predicted proteins | sample Coa_R1_4_FD_66440 | JGI IMG/M metagenome (GOLD analysis project Ga0070741, IMG submission 66440) | Surface soil microbial communities from Centralia Pennsylvania, which are recovering from an underground coalmine fire - Coalmine... | ecosystem: Environmental > Terrestrial > Soil > Unclassified ...
GCACCTGCGCGCGTGGGTGTTCACGATCGCGACGAACGTCGCGATGGACGAGCTCCGCGCGAAGAAGGCCGTGCCGCTCGACGTCGTGCGTGAGCCCGCCGTCGAGCTCGACCGCGCCGCGTTCCGCGAGCTCGAGCATCTCACCGACGGGCTGCCGCCCACCGAACGCGCGGCCGTCGTGCTGCGCTACGGCTACGACCTTTCCTACGACGTCATCGGCACCGCGCTCGGCTCGAACGAGCAGGCAGCGCGCGCGGCGGCCTCGTCCGGCGTCCGCCGCTTGAGGAGGGACCATGATCACGCCTGAGCTCGACGCGCGCTTCCGCGCGACCGCACTCGCCGAGGGACTCGTCGACGTGCGCTACGACCTCGTCGACTCGCCGCTCGGCGAGCTCTTCGTCGCCGCGACCGACCGCGGCCTCTGCCGTATCGCGTACTTCCCGGAGCGCGCGGAGGACGAGGTCGCGCGCGTCTTCGGGCGGCGGCTGCTGCGCGTGCCGCTGGACGACGTCCGGCGCGAGCTCGACGAGTACTTCACGGGCACGCGTCACGCGTTCGACCTGTCGATCGACCTGCGCGTCGCGCCGTTCCACGACGACGTGCTGCGCGAGCTCGCGCGCGTGCCGTACGGGCAGACGACGACCTACGGCGCGCTCGCCGCGCAGTCCGGCCATCCGAAGGCGGCGCGCGCGGTCGGCACGGTGATGAACCGCAACCCGATCCCGATCGTGCTGCCCTGCCACCGCGTGGTCGGCGCGAGCGGCGCACTCGTCGGCTACGCGGGCGGGATCGAGCGCAAGGTGCAGCTGCTGCGGCTCGAGGGGCTAGACGTCTAGCCCGTCGGCGGCGACGCGGTCCGCCTCGGCGTACGCGTACGCGGCGAGACGCCCGCCCCACGTCACGCGCGCGACGCCCAGCTTCGCCAGCTCGCGCGGATGCGGCATGCCGTCCGCGAGCACGACGTTGATCGGGCCGTCGATCCGGCGGGCGAGCTCCGCCACCGGCTCGAGCTTCTCGCTGTACGGATAGGTGCAGTCGGCGCCGGCCGCGAGATACGCGTTCGCGCGGCGGACAGCCTCGTCGACGTCGTCGCCGCCGGTGAGGAAGACGTCGACGCGCGCGTTCAGCACCAGATCCGGCACCGCCGCCTTGATCGCACGGATCGCCTCGACCTGCTCGTCGACCGGGACGAGCGCCCCCTTCGTCGAGTCCTCGAAGTTCATGCCGACGATCCCCGCCTTCCACGCCGCCTGCGCCGTGGCGACCCAGTCGCCGTAGCCGCGCTCGAGATCGGCGGTCACCGGAACGTCGACCGCGGCGGCGATGCGCCGGGCGACCTCGATCATCTCGCCGACCGGCGTCTGCTCGCCGTCGGCATACCCCAGCGCCCGCGCCACGGCCGCGCTGGTCGTCGCGAGCGCCCGGCACCCCGGCAACGCGGCGAACCGCTTGGCCGACGCGACGTCCCACGCGTTCGGCAGCACGAGAATCGGCGGGCCGTGATGCATGTGAAGAAACTGCGCCGCGCGCGCGTGCCGCATGCGCCCCAGGCTACCGTGGTGATCGATGCGTGCGCTGTGGGTTGCCGCGCCGCTGGCACTGACGCGGTACCTGGCAGTGCTGGTGGCGGTCTCGCTTGCCGCGGCTCTCGCCGCGGGCGCAGCCGCGTCGAGCCCGTTCGTGCGCGCGGGCGTGAAGAGCTCGTCGCTGCGCGGCGAGGTGCAGGCGATGTCTCCCTACGCCGCCGGCCTGTTCATCAAGGCGGGCGGTGGGCTCCCGGGGAGCGACATGGCGCGGCGTGCCGCCGCGATCCGTTTCGGGCGGACGCTCGCGTTCGCGGGGCCGACGGTGGTGACGAGCCAGTTCTCGGCGCTGATCCTCGGGCCTAACGGCCGAGCCCTGCAGGTCGTGGTCATGGCGCGCACGAACGCGACGAAGCACGCGACTCCGGTTGCCGGGTCCGGTGCCGGCGCGTGGATCTCGGAAGTCGCGCAGCAGGATCTGGGGTTGCACCCCGGCGACACGCTCAAGCTGACGGAGTACGGGTACGGCAAGCCGCACATCGGGCGCGTGGAAGTCGGCCGTGTGTATCGCTCCCTCGAGACGAATCTCGGTGATCCGTACTGGGTGAACTTCCTGCGGGACATCCACGCCGCAAGCGCGGACGCGCCGCCGCCGCCGACGTTCGTGTTCGTCGACGAGCCGACGCTGCTCCGCCTCGCACGGGAGATCCGTACCGGCATCGGCGAGAACGACTACGAGTTCCCGGTCGCGACGAAGCACCTGACATACGTCGGCGCGACGAAGCTGCAACGGTCGTACAGGACGCTGGAGCGCGAGCTGACCCGGAAAGGGACGCGCGTAGGTGCCGGCATGGGGTGCGGTCGGATCGGCTACGCAGGCAATGCGTGGTGCAGCGTCTCGTCGTCGCTCGATTCCGCGCTGATCGTCGCCGACAGCGACGTCAGCGCGCTCTCGGCGACGATCTGGCTGCTGTCGAGCTGCGCGTTCGGCATCGGGCTGCTCGTGGCCGCGGCGGCGGGCGTCTTCCTCGTGCGCCGGCGCGCGGACGAGACACAGCTGCTGTTCGCGCGCGGCGAGCGGGCGTCGATGTTCGCCGTGCGCACGGCAATCGAGGCGCTGCTCCCCGCCGCGCTCGGCGTCGCGATCGGGCTCGGCGTTGCGTTGCTCGCGCTCGGCGCGCTCGCCCCGGCGGGCACGCTCGACCGCGGAACGGAATGGAGCGGCGTCCGCAACGCCGCCCTTGCCGGCCTGGCGGCAGTCGTGTTGCTCGCGATCGTCGCGGGTGCGTCGTTCCCGCGACGCAGCGACGCCGGGCATCCGTTGCTGCGCCGTCTCGCCCGCGTGCCCTGGGAGGTGCTGCCGCTGGCAGGTGCCGGCGTCGTGCTCGGCCTGCTGCTCGCCGGCGGCGGCCTCGCCCACACCGCGAACGGCGCGGCGCACCCGAGCCTCATCGTGTTCCTGCTCCCGGTGCTCGCGGCTGCGGGGCTCGCGGGTCTGGTCGCGCGCGCGCTGCGGCGCGTTGCGCGCGCCTCGCACGGCGGGAGCGCCCTGCCGGTGTTCTTCGCGGTGCGTCGTCTCGCCGCCGCGCGCGGCTTGCTCGTCGCGGTGATCGTCGCGGCTGCGACCGCGCTCTCCGTGTTCGCGTACGCGACGGCGCTGTCGTCGTCGGTGTCCCGCGCGATCGCGGAGAAGGCATACGTCGGCAACGGCAGCGACGTGCAGGGCGTCGTCGACCCGAGCGAGCAGATCTACGACCCGCTGCCGTTCCCGGCGACGATCGTCGAGGTCGACTCGACGAACGCGGTGCTTCCCAACGGCGGCGCGCTGGACCTCGTCGCCGGCGACCCGAACCAGATCGCCCGCGTCATCCGCTGGGGGCCGTGGAGCGACGACCCGCGCCGGGTGCTGCCCCGCCTCGCGCGCGCGACGGTGCCGCCGGGCGTCTTGCCCGCGATCGCGAGCCCCTCGCTGCCGGACGTCGACGCCATCGTCGACCAGGGCGTGAGCATCCCGATCACGATCGTCGGCCGCGCGCCGTTCCCGGGTATGAGCGGTGGCCGGCCCGCGATTCTCGTCCCCCGCGCGACGCTGCGCGCGGTGGCTGCGCGCAACCACATCCTCGACCCCGGGCCGATGGCGGGCGGGCTGATCTGGGCGCGCGGCGACCCGGCGACGATCGAGGGCGTGCTGAGCACGTCGAACATCAGGCCGGCGTTCTTCACGACGTTCCAGTTGATCCGCAACGATGCATCCGTACGTGCGGGGAAGCGCAGCTACGGCTACCTGCGCGCGATCGGCCTCGCGGCGGTGGTGCTCGCGTTGCTCGCGCTCGTCCTCTACCTGCAGGCGCGCCAGCGCGGGCAGGTGATCGCCTCGGCGCTGCTGCGCCGGATGGGCATGCGTCCACGCTCGGATGCGGCCGCAGTCGCCGTCGAGACCGCCGCCGTCGTTTCGCTCGCCTACGTCGCAGGGGTCGCGGTGGCGCTGGCGGCGGCGCACGTGGTGGCGCCCCACGTCGATCCGTTGCCGCAGTACGCACCGGGGACGTCGCTCGTCCTGCCGTGGACGGAGCTCCTGCTCGCCGGTCTCGCCGCCGTCGCCGCCGCGGTCGCACTCGCGGTGTCCGCGGTGTGGCTCGCACGGCGCGCCGACGCGTCGGAGGCGCTGCGCGTTGCCTGACCTGGTCGGCATCGAGTGCCGCGACGTGCGGAAGACGTACGCGTCGACGTCCGGCAGCGTCGAAGCGCTCCACGCGATCGACGCCGCGTTCCCCGCCGGACAGCTGACCGCTCTCGTCGGCCCGTCCGGCTGCGGCAAGTCGACCTTGCTGCGCCTGCTCGCCGCGCTCGACGCCATCGACGCCGGGACGATCGACGTCGGCGGCCGCGACATCGCGCGTCTGTCGCCACAGGAGCTCCGCCATTTTCGCCGCGAGCAGGTCACGTACGTCGCGCAGCGCGCGGCCTCGAACCTCGTCGCGCATCTGCGCCTTCGCGACCACTTCGAGCATCGCGCCGACCTCGCGCTGCTCGAGCCGCTCGGGCTGGCAGGTCACGAGCGCTCGCTTCCCGATCAGCTTTCAGGGGGCGAGCAGGCGCGCGCCGCACTCGCGGCTGCGGTCGCGCGACGGACGCCCATCATGCTGCTCGACGAGCCGACCGCCGAGCTCGACCGGGCGACCGCGTCGCACGTCGTCGAGGAGCTGCTGGCCGCGACGCAGCGGGGTGTCACTGTCGTCGTCGCGACGCACGACGCCGACGTCGTCGCGCAAGCGCATGCCGTCGTCGACATGGCGGACCACACGCCGGCGAGCGACGCGGCTCGGCCGCCGCGGGAGGCGGCCGCAGGCGGCGCCCGCCTCGTCGTTCGCGGGGTGACGAAGCGCTACGGCGACACGCACGCCGTCGACGACGTCTCCTTCGAGCTGCCGGCCGGCGAGATCGGCGTCATGCTCGGGCGATCGGGCTCCGGCAAGTCGACACTGCTGATGCTGCTCGGCGGCTGGCTCCCGCCCGACGCCGGCGACACCGGCGTCGCGTCGACGGACTGGACGACGGTCGGCTACCTGCCGCAGCGCTTCGGCCTCTTGCCCGAGCTCACCGTCGCCGAGAACGTCGCGCTCCCGCTCCGGCTCGCCGGTTCGCCGGACGACGCGCGCGTCGCGGAGCTCCTCGACGAGCTGGGGCTCTCACCGCTTGCGACGCGCCTGCCGTCGGAGACGTCGATCGGGCAGCAGCAGCGGATCGCACTCGCCCGCGCACTCGTGCAGCGCCCGGCGCTCCTGCTCGCCGACGAGCCGACGTCGCATCAGGACCGCCGCTCGGCCGACCGCGTCTGGGGCGCGATCGCCGCGGCGCGCGGCGAGGGCACCGCGTGCCTGGTCGCCACGCACGATCCTGCCGCCGCCGACCACGCCGACCGGGTGTGGGAGATCGCGGACGGCCGCATTGCGTAGCTGACCTCGTTTCATTAGGCACGAGCCGGGCATCGGGCGCCCATGAGCCTCCTAGCCGATACCACGGTTGTGTTCGCCCCTTCGACGCTGGTCCCGCTCGCGCTCGGGTTCTTCGGCCTGGGCACCGGCTACCTGATCTACGGCCCGCAGGAGCTGTTCGACCTGCCGCTGAAGAACCGCGGCCTCGACCTCTCGACCGGCATCTGGGGCATCTGGATGCCGGGCTTCATGCAGTTCCTCGCCGGCACGTACATCTGGGTCGGGCTGATCTTCTTCCACACCTTCAGCGAGGCGCCGCTGTACATGGCCGCGCTCGCGTTCACGGCGTACGGCGTCCACTGGTTCGCGATCGGCATGGGCCGCTCGTTCGGCGGCGACCCGCGGACGAACGGCTTCATGGCGACGGCATTTACGGCGATCTCCGCGCTCGGCGTCGTCGTGTTCTTCCACAACCACGACAACCCCGTGGGCGGGCTGTTCATCGGCCTGACGTGCATCTACGTGAGCGAGTTCTTCGCCAGCCTCTGGGTGCGCACGGACGTCGTGCCTGCGACGGCGCCCGGTTCGCCCGGCACGGCGCCGGTCGTGGCGCTGCCACCGCGCGAGAAGCTGCCGATCGGCGTGCTCGGCGAGCGCGCGCTCGGCTTCTTCCACCTCGGGACGGGCCTGTGGCTGATGTACCTCACGTGGGCGGTGGTGCTCAACTTCACGTGCGGGTACTCGCTGCCTGTGTGAGCGGCTACTCGTCCGGCAACTCCCCGAGCAAGCGGTAACCGACACCCCAGACGTTCTCGACGAGCGCGACCGGCTCCACGCACGCGTCGCGCAGCTTGCGACGGAGGCGCGACGCGTGCGAGTCCAAGGTGCGGGTTCGTCCGGTCGCGCGGTAGTTCCACACGTCGTGCAGGAGCTCCGCCTTCGTGAACACCCGCTGCGGCGCGCGGGCGAGGCACACGAGCAGCTGGTACTCCTTCTGCGCGAGCACAACGCGCCGGCCGTCGACGCGCACGTCGCGGGTCGAGCGGTCGATGTAGACGGGCGGCGCGTCGATGAGCTCCGGATCGGTGGGCTTCGCCCGGCGAAGGACGGCGCGGATCCGCTCGACCAGCTCCTGGTAGTCGAAGGGCTGCGCGACGTAGTCGTCGCAGCCGCGACGCAACGCATGCACGCGGTCGACCGCGTCCGCCTCGGCGCGGCCGAGCACGATCACCGGTGCACGGTCGACCCAGTGCTCGGCGACCTCGACGTCGCCGGCGAGCACGAGGTCGGGCGAGCCGTGCGCCCCGACGAGCTGGAACCCGTCGCGTGGCAGATGCCGCTCGAGGAACCCGCGCGTCTCGGGTGCGGCGTCGGTAACGAGAAGCGCGGCATTGCCCATGGAGCGACGGTAGCCCTGCGTCCCCTGCGCCGATAGTCGTCCATTCGCACGAAACTGCGCCGATCGTTCCTCAGGCGGCGTCCGGAGACCACGCCGAATCGGGCAGGCGCCCGAACGTCCGCCGGGCGTGCCAGAGGCCCCACGCAACCAGCGCGAACGGCGGCACCGAGCCCGTCAGCAGCGAGATGACGACGAAGCCACCGACGCCGTGACGCAGCAGCGCCCACAGGCGCAGCCCCGCGCGGACGAGCATGTACACCGCCCAGACGAGGGTCTGCAGCCCGAACTCGCGCTTGAACGGCCGGCTCGCGCGGAACCAGGACGGGAACGGGTACCACGCCGCGGCGAAGACGCCGATCAGCGGCCGCCCCACAAGCACCGAGCCGATGTACGCGAGCGCGAGCAGGGCACTGAAGATCACAGGCTGCGCGAGGTAGACGGTCGTCGAGTGCGCGGCCAGCGCCACGCCCGCCTGCACGAGCACGAAGACGACGCCGAGCGCGATCGTCCCCACCTCACGACCGAGCCGGACGACGACGGCCGCGATCCCAAGCGAGACCACCGTCGAAGCCGCGATTCCCGCGCCGAGACCCCACCACCGCCACCCGACGTAGAACGCGACCACCGGCAGCACCGCCTCGCCCGCGAACTGCGGCAGTCCCCGGCCGACGAGCAGGCGCCACGTCGGGTCGGGCAGCTCCGTCAGCGGGACGTCAGCCGCTGTTCCTGCCGGTCGCACCATTCGATCCCCCATGCGCAGTAGTCGAGCGCCCAGCGGTACACGAGGTCGACAAACGGCGGATCCGGCGTGCCGCTTCCGTCGTCGAGCGACCGCAGGTAGGCGAGCATCGCGCCGTATCCCTCGCGTCGCGCGCGCAGCAGGCCGAGCGCCTCCTCGGCGGGCAGCCGGTCCGCGAAGAAGAGGCGGAGCAGCGACTCGTCGCGGAGCTCGATCCGCGTCTCGGTGCCGTGCAGCCAGTCGGCGAGCGCCTGCCTGCCGGCGGCGGTGATGCGGTACTCGCGCCGCGCGCGCCCGCCGTTCGCCGCGTCCGCGCCCTCGATCCAGCCGGCCGCCTCGAGCCGCTTGAGCTCCGGGTAGATCTGGCCGTAGCTCGCGGCCCAGAAGTGCCGGATCGTCCGGTCGACGGCGTTCTTGATGTCGTAGCCGCTGCGAGCCCGCTGCGACAGGAGCCCGAGCACCGCCCACGTGACCGCCGTGGCCTCCATATATCGCCATGATATATCTCGGCGAGAGGTTCTACAAGCGCCCGGAGCGCACGACGCCCCACAGCAGCCAGATGCCGAGCACGGTCGAGAGCGCGAAGCCGACCAGCGACACCACGTTCAGGCCGAGCAGCTGCGGCCCCGTCTTGGCGAGCACGCCGAGCAGGCTCGAGCCGATCAGCCCGCCGACGACGATCAGCGCGATCACCAGCCGGTTGAACAGGGTGTCGAGCTTGGCGAGGACGTCGTCGAGGCCCTTGTGCACGAAGCCGACCTCGATCTGCCCGTCGCGGACCTGCTCGAGCGTGTCGTGCACCTGATACGGCAGCTCGGCCGCCATCTGAGCGAGCCGGAAGCTCTCGCGCCGCGCGCGCGACGCGACGCGCTGCGGCGTGAAGCGCTCGAGCATCAGGTCGCGTGCGTAGGGCTTCGCGACCTCGAACACGTTGAAGTCCGGGTAGAGCTCGATGCCCACCGAGCCGAGCGTCGCGATCGCCTTGTCGAGCATCACGAAGCGCGTCGGCAGCCGCAGGTTCATCGAGTAGATGAGCGCGAAGCCCTCGCGGATCAGCTGGATCGGATCGATCTCGCTGAGCCGCGCGCCGTAGTAGCGGTAGTACAGCTCGCGCAGTGCGGCGACGAACTGCTCCTCGCGCTCGCGCGGATAGCGGACGCCGAGATCCGCGAGGCGCTTCGGCAGCACGTCGACGTTCTCCGCGGCGGCGTCGATGAACAGCCGCGTGAGCTTCGACATGTCGTCGTCGGTCAGCTTGCCGGTGAGCCCGAAGTCGACGAGCCCGATGCGCTCGGGCGAGAGCACCAGGATGTTCGCCGGATGCGGGTCGCCGTGGAAGAAGCCGTGGCGGAAGATCATCGTCATCCACGCCTCGGTGGTGAGATAGGCAAGCCGGCGGCGCTGCTCGAGCGACCAGTGCTCGACCTCGATGTCGGCGAGCTGCGGCCCTTCGAGCGCCTCCAACGTCAGCACGCGTGCGCGCGTGTACGACCAGAAGACCTTCGGGATCACCACGTGCGGGTGGCCGGCGAAGTTGCGATGGAATGCGTCGGCGTTGCGCCCTTCGAGGCGGTAGTCGAGCTCCTGGCGGATCGAGCGCGAGAACTCGTCGACGAGCTCGTTTGTGTCGAGGAAGTCGAGTGCGCGGATGCGCTCCTTCGCAAGCCTCGCCGCCTGGTAGAGCAGTGCGAGGTCGGACTCGATCTGCCGCGGCGCGTTCGGCCGCTGCACCTTCACGACGACCTGGCGGCCGTTCGGCAGCGTGGCGCGATGCACCTGGCCGATCGACGCCGCCGCGAGCGGCTTGTCGTCGAACTCGACGAACAGCCGCTCGATCGGCTGGCCGAGCTCGGCGCGAATCGTGCGCTCGACGTCCGCGAACGGGAACGGGCGCACGTCGTCCTGCAGGCCGCGAAGCTCGGCGATGATGTCGGGCGGAACGATGTCCGGGCGCGTCGAGAGCAACTGCCCGAACTTCACGAACGTCGGGCCGAGCTCGTCGAGCATCTCGCGCAGGTGTCGCCCGCGCGCGGTGCCCGTCGCCTCGTCGTGGCGGCGCCGGCCGTCGACCACGTAGCCGAAGCCGTGGCGCACCGCGACCTGGGCGATCTCGCTCAGGCGCCCGAGGTTGCGCTGCTTCGGCCGGGTGGCCATGGCGAAAGTGTTGCACGCGGGCGCAAAAGCGCCTGCAAACAGGGCTAGCCGATCTTCTTGATCGTCGCCTTCCAGGAGCCGCGAGGCGCCTGGACGTCGACCGTGTCGCCGACCTTGCGGCCGAGCAGCGCCGAGCCGAGCGGCGACGTCGGCGAGACCGTCCCGGCGCCGCCGACCGCGCTGACCTCGACCGTCATCGTCGAGCCGCCGTCGTCCTCGACGTCGACGACCGAGCCGATGCCGACCTCGTCACCGCCGGCGTCCGCGACGATCGTCGCGCTCTCGAGACGGGCGCGCAGCGTGCGGATACGCGCCTCGAGCAGACCCTGCTCGTTCTTCGCCGCGTGGTACTCGAAGTTCTCCGAGAGGTCGCCGAACTCGCGCGCCGTCTTGATTGCCGCGACGACTTCCGTGCGCCGCGGGCCTTCGAGCTCCGCGAGCTCCTCGCGAAGCGCGGACGCCTGCTTCTCGGTGAGCCGCTCTCCCTCTACCACTTCGAGCGACCCCCGCGGCGACGAGACGTATAGACGAGCTTCGGCTTGGCGAGCGTCAGCCCGGCCGCCTCGTACTTCTCGACCTGGCCCTGCAGCCGCGCCACGCGCGACACCTCGGCCTGCTGCTCCGGGAGCACGAGCGTGATGCCGATGCCGCCGCGTCCGGCGCGGCCCGTGCGGCCGACGCGGTGCGTGTAGACGTCGGGCTCCTCGGGCGGATCGAAGTTGATGACGTGCGTGATGTCGTCGATGTCGAGACCGCGCGCCGCGACATCGGTCGCGACGAGCGTGCGCACCTTGCCGGCGTCGAACCGCGCCAGCGCGCGCTCGCGCTGCGCCTGGCCCTTGTCGCCGTGAATCGCAACCGCGTCGACGTCGTGCCGGCGGAGCTTCTCGACCAGCCGGTCGGCGCCGGCCTTCGTGCGCACGAACACGAGCGCGAGCCCGCGCTCCGTGTCGTTGAGCAGCTCGACGAGCGTCGTCACCTTGTTGTCGGCGGTGACCGGCACGAAGCGGTGGTCGATCTCACCGGTGCGCCGCTCGGCGGGCAGCTCGCCCTCGAACCGCGCGGGGAAATGCGTGTACCGCCGCGCGAGCTCCCCCACTTCGCCGTCGAGCGTGGCGGAGAAGAACATCGTCTGGCGGTTGTCCGACAGCAGCCGGACGATCTTGTCGACCTGGGGCTTGAACCCCATGTCGAGCATGCGGTCGGCCTCGTCGAGGACGAGCACGCTCACCTTGTCGAGCTTGAGCAGCCGGCGGTCGACGAGATCCTGGAGGCGGCCCGGCGTCGCGACGACGACGTGCGCGTTCTTCGCCTCGTTCGCCTGCGCCTTCAGCGGCACGCCGCCGTAGACGGACGCGACGTTGATCTGGTCGCCGGCGATCAGCGCGAACTCCTCCGTGACCTGCACGCACAGCTCGCGCGTCGGCACGAGGATCAGCGCGAACGGCTTCGCGTCGGAGCCGTTCTGGACGATCGGGATCGCGAACGCGAGCGTCTTGCCGGAACCGGTCGGGCTCTTGGCGAGGACGTCGCCGCCGCGCAGCGCTTCCGGGATCACCAGCTGCTGAATCTGGAACGGCGCCTCGATGCCGCGCGCAGCCAACGCTTCGCTGACGGCCTCGGACACCCCGAGGGAACGAAAATCGGTCAGTTGTCTCAACTCCTTTGGACTCGAGATCAAGCATCCAAGGAGGAGACTCGATCTCACGGGAGCCAGCCCATCCGGCTCCGTAGCGAGCACGGTAGCAGGGGTTACGGACGGCTGCGCGCCTGCGCCTGCTCGACGAAGCGCACCGTGCGCGCGATCGACCCCGGCCGCGCCGGCTCGTTCCAGGCGACGGTGAGTCGGTCGGCGCGCACCTGCTCGACGAGCTCGCGCCACTCGGGCAGCTCCGTCTCGACCCAGTCGAGCGCGCCCGGCTTCGACACGACCTCGCCGCGTTCGACGGTGAAGAGCATCCGTGCCGCCGTCTCGACCATGTACCGCTGCGTCCAGGAGATGTCCGGCGGCGCCCAGGTGCGGAGGTCGTCGAGCAGCGACGCGAGCAGCCCGCGGGCGCGCTCCTGCAGCAACGTCGCCGGCACCTCCGCCGCGAAGCCGCGCGGGTCGGCGCCCGCGACGACGAAGGGCCGCTCGCGCAGCACCCAGCGCACGTCGACCGCGTTGCAGTGATCCGACCACTCCGCCTCGCGGCTGCCGCGGTTGACGAAGAGCCACTCGCGGCCGAGCGTGTCGAGCGTCTCCAGATCCGCCTGCGGCGCGTACGAGCCCTCGAGGTTGTACGCCCAGTACCCGGGCCAGTCGAGGATCTCGCGGTGGAGGTGCCGCAGCTCGGGCTCCTGCTCGCCCGAGAGCGGCCGTGCGAGCGCGACGAGGAAGTCGCAGTCGCTCGCCGCGTCGCCGCCGCCGAGCGCGAACGACCCGGTGAGGTACACCCCGACGAGGTCGTCGCCGAGAATCGCGTCGAGGCGCTCGACGAAGCGTGCGAGCAGCTCGTCGAGGTCGGGAAAGGTCACTCGCCTTCGAGCAGCCGCAGCCGGTGCTCCAGCTGCGCCACGCGAAGCTCGAGCTCGTCCAACTCGTCCCGCGTCACGAGACCGAGCTCGCGCGCGAGGTCCTGCAGCCGCTGCTTCGTCTCCTCGCCGACGCGCATGCGATCGCCGCGCCAGCGCGCGGTCGCGTCGTCGAGCAGCGAGCGTGCCTCCTCGAGCCGCGGCCCGAGCAGCGCGATAAGGCGCTCCAGCGCGTCGCGATCCGGCTGCGAACCGTTACCGGGGCCGGCCATGCGGGCGGGACTGACGGCGCTGGCGGCGGCGG
>Ga0070741_10016071_pt1 | contig 12568 bp, 9 predicted proteins | sample Coa_R1_4_FD_66440 | JGI IMG/M metagenome (GOLD analysis project Ga0070741, IMG submission 66440) | Surface soil microbial communities from Centralia Pennsylvania, which are recovering from an underground coalmine fire - Coalmine... | ecosystem: Environmental > Terrestrial > Soil > Unclassified ...
GGGACGAATGTCGAGGATCGTCATCGCCAGCATCTCCTCGCGCGTCCAGCCGTATTGCGCGACCGCCGCCTCGTTGACGTCGAGGAACGCGAGCGTCTCCGTGTCGAAGATCCACATCGGGACGGGATGCTGCTCGAAGAGTCGCCTGTAGCTCTCGCGTGTCTGCCTGAGTGCCGTGATGTCCCGCGCAGCGGCGACGGCGGCGACGACGGTGCCGTCCTCGTCAGGGATGGGCGAAAGCGTGACGAGGATGTCGATGCGTGTGCCGTTCGGGTGGAGCCACGTCGTCTCGTAGTCCTCGACCTCGCCGCCGGCGGCGATCGTCTGCAGACGTTCGCTGAGCCCGCCGGCCACCTCCGGCGGAGCGATGCGTGCGATCGAGCGGCCGATCATCTCCTCCGCCGAGTACCCGAGGGTGCGGTCGGCGCCCCGGTTCCAGCTCGCGACCGTTCCGTCCAGCTCGAGCGTGACGAGCGCCTCTCCGGACGACTCGACGATGGTGGCCAGGCGCCGCAAACCGCGCTCTGCGTCGCGCTGCCGCGAGACGTCGCGTGCGATCGTCGACGCCCCGACGACGGCGCGGTCCTCGTCGTGGATCGGCGAGACGGTGATCGAGACCTCGAGGACGTGGCCGTCCTTGTGCACCCGGTTCGTCTCGAGCGACTGGATCCGCTCGCCGCGCCGGACCCGTTCGAGGATCTCCGTCGATTCATCGAGCCGGTCGGCCGGGAAGAGCATCGTCACCGGGCGACCGATGGCTTCGTCTGCGGAGTACCCGTACATCCGCTCCGCGGCCGGATTCCAGTCCGTGATCGTGCCGTCGAGGGTCTTGCCGATGATTGCGTCCGCGGAGGACTCGACGATCGCGGCCAGACGCTGGGCCGCCGTTCGCCCGGGTCCGTCGTCCTTGTCGCCGGACACTGTCACCGCTCCGCAGTCTTTGTTCTGCACCCCCATTCAAGGCCGGAAGTTTCCTCTTGTCAAGAAGCAGACTATGCGTCGAGCAGCTCGCGGATCCTTTGGGCGAGTCGGTCGGCGCCGAACGGCTTTTGCAGGAACGCCGTGCCGGGCCCGATCCCACCGCTGGAGACGACCGCATCGTCGGTATAGCCGGACATGTAGAGCACCTTGATCTCGGGGTTGCGAGCAAGGAGGGTCTCGGCCAGCTCGCGGCCGTTCATGCCCGGCATGACGACGTCGGTGACCAGGAGCTCGATCGCGCCGGAGTCGGCGCACTCGAGCGCCTCGGCCGGCGAGGCGGCGGCGACGACGTCGTAGCCGAGCTGCGACAGGACGTCCGCCACTGGGCCCCGCACGGCGTCGTTGTCCTCGACGAGGAGGATCCGTTCGCGGCCGGCAGGCCTCGATCCGCTCGCCACCGGATGGGATCTCTGCGTCGTGCTCGCGCCCTCGGTGCTCGGAAGGTAGACCTTGAATACGGTTCCTGACCCCGGCTCGCTGTACACGGCGACGCGGCCACCGGCCTGTTCGACGATGCCGAGGACGGTGGAGAGGCCGAGCCCGGTTCCGCGTCCCGGGTCCTTGGTGGTGAAGAAGGGCTCGAAGATGTGCTCTACGACGGCGGGCTCCATGCCGCATCCCGTGTCCGACACGGCGACGAGGACGTGCGGGCCGCTGATCTCTCCGGAGCTGGTGGCGGCGTTGTCGAGCACGACGTGCTGCGTCTCGACGGTGAGGACGCCGCCTTCGGGCATGGCGTCGCGCGCGTTCACTGCCAGGTTCATGAGCACTTGCCCGAGCTGGCCTGCGTCCATCGTCACCGGCGGGATGCCGTGGTCGAGCGCCAAGCGGATCTCGATGTTCTCTCCGATGAGGCGTTCGAGCATCGGCGCCTGCTCGGCGACGATCTCGTTGATGTCCACGACCGATAGCTCGAGCACCTGACGCCGGCTGTAGGCGAGGAGCTGCCGTGTCAGGTCGGCGGCGTTGCCCGCTGCCGCGCGGATGCCGTCGACGATCTCTCGCTGCCGCTCGACGGCGCCCGCGTCGATCGCCTCGTCGGCGAGGTCCGCGTAGCTCGCGATCGCCGTGAGCAGGTTGTTGAAGTCGTGCGCCACACCCCCTGCGAGTTGCCCGACCGCCTCCAGGCGCTGCGAGCGCCGAAGCTGCTCCTCGAGCAGCTTTCGCTCGCCGACGTCCTCGACCATGCCGATCACCAGCTGCGGCTTGCCGCTCGGGTCTGGCAATGCGAACGCGGTGAGCTGCGCGGTGAGCACGCTGCCGTCCGCGCGCAGGAACCGCTTCTCCATGTCATATGACGAGCGCGTTCCTGCGATGAGCTCGCCGAAGAGCTCGACGTCGAGCGCGAGATCGTCCGGGTGGGTCAGCTCGGCGACCGTGCGTCCGAGCAGCGCGGCGGCCTCGGAGCCGAGCATCTGCGCGAGCGCGTCGTTCGCCGCCAGAAGCCGGCCGTCCCGATCGGTGATTTTCATGCCGTGCGGGCTACAGTCGAAGAGGCGCCGGAAGCGTTGCTCGCTCTGCCACTGGGCGGTGACGTCATGAACCTGCGTGATGAAGCGCGTGATCCGTCCGGATGCGTCCTTGATCGGCGACACCGCGATCTGCACCCAGACGGGCGTGCCGTCCTTGCGCAGATAGCGCTTCTCCGTCGCGAAGCACGCGAGCGACTCGTCGTGCATACGCTCGAGCGCTTCCCGGGCCTCGTCGCGCTCGTCCGGATGGGTGAGGTCGAAGACGCTCAGGCCTCGCAGCTCGGCGTCCGTGTACCCCAACAGCTCACACAACGCAGCATTGCCGTGCATGACGCTTCCGTCGGGAGACGCCATCACCATCCCGATTACGGCGTTCTCGAAGCCGGTGCGGAACAGCTCCTCGCTGTCACGGAGGGCGGCTTCGGCGCGGTGACGTGCACTGACGTCGCGAAGCACCGCCTGGCTGCCCGTCGGCACGCCTCGCTCGTGCGTCAGGCGGCTGGAGACCTCCATCGGCACGCGCGTCCCGTCGCGCGTGAGCAGCTCGTGCTCGTGCACGCTGCGCTCGGCGTCGCCTGAGAGCTTCAGCTTCGTCGCAGCGAGCAGGATCGGATGCGATTCCTCGGGGATGAAGCGCAGGACCGACTGGCCGAGGAGCTCGTCCCGTGAATAGCCCACGAGGCGCTCGAACGCCCCGTTGACGCTCGTGATTCGCTCTTCGAGATCGACCGTGGCGATGAGGTCGTCCGCGTTCTCGACGAGGTCGCGGTAGCGCTCCTGGCTTTCGCGCAGCGCCTCTTCGGCGCGATGCCGGTCGGTGACGTCGAGGAAGAATCCTGACGTGTGGTGGAGGTTCCCATGCGCGTCGAGCACCGGTACCTGCTCGTCGAGCACCCACACGACGCGGCCGTCTACCGCCATCAGCCGGTACTCGCCGCTGATGCGCTCGCCGCGGTGCGCCGCGCCGTCGAAATCGCGGAGGACCCGCTCGCGGTCGTCAGGATGGATGATCGACTCCCAGAGACCGGTGGCGATCCATTCCTCGGCCGGATAGCCGAAGAGCGACTCAGCCTCCGGGCTGACGAAGGCGGTCTCGAGCCCGTCCGAGCCGCGGCGCGGGCGCTCTTCGTAGGTGACGAGCGGGAGCGCATCGATCAGCTCCCGATGCCGACGCTCGGCCTCCCGGCGCTCGCTGAGATCCTTGCAGATCGCCTGTATGCCGACGGGCGCTCCTGCGTTCTCGATGAGCCGGCTCGACGCCATGACCGGAACGCGACGCCCGTCGCGGGCGATGAACTCGAGCTCGTACGTCGTCTCGTCGACTGCGCCGGCGAGCTTCGCTTCGATCGCGAGCTCGAGCGCGGGATGGAACTCGCGGGCGACGACGCGGGCGAGCGACTCGCCGAGCAGCTCGAATCGCTTGTACCCGAGCGCCTGCTCGAAGGCGGCGTTCACGTGGGTGATGACGTCCTCGAGGTCGACCGTCACGATGAGGTCGTTCGCGTTCTCGACGAGGTGGCGATAGCGCCACTCGCTCTCGCGCAGCGCCGTCTCCGTCTCCACTGCATGAGTGATGTCGGTGCCACAAACGAGCCACGCGGGTCGACCTCCGAACTCGCATGCGTGCGAGGCGACGGTCACGTGCGCGATGGTGCCGTCCTTCCGCCGGTGCTTCCAGACGCCGGTCGACCGCAGCGGCGTCGGCTCGGCCCCTATGCCCGCGCGCAGTCGCGGCAGCTCGTCGGGAGCATGGAGGTCCTCGATCGTCATCGCGGCGAAGTCCTCGCGCGAATAGCCGTACGCGCGCACGGCGGCCTCATTCACCGCCACGATCCGAAGCGACTCGGCGTCGAAGACGCCCATCGCCACGGGCTCGTCCTCCAGGCGGAGAACGAGCTCGGCCGAGCCGTTCACGACCGGCAGCAAGCTCAACGGAGAGTTCACCGTCCGCCGACCGCTCGGACGAGCTCGGACAGGGCGCATCCCTTGACGAGGAAGGTGCTCGCGCCGGCCGCGGCGGCTTCCCGCTGGAGTGTCGGATCGTCGTACGCCGAGAGCATCACGAGCCGAACGTCGGGATCGGTCGGCCGAATCCGCCGCGCGGCCTCGATTCCCCCGATGCCGGGCATCCGCACGTCGAGGACGATCGCGTCCGGCCGAAGAGCCTCCGCGAGGGAGACGGCGGCGGCCCCGTCGCCGGCGACGCCGACGACCTCGAGTCCTTCGTCGGCGAGCACGTGCGAGAGAACGGTGCGGACCGCCTCGTCGTCGTCGACGACGATCACCCGTGTCGGACGATCAGACGGATGCATGGCAGAGCTCCGCGCCGTCGTCGAGCACTGGGGGTCGCAGCTCGGTCATGAGCCGCCGGAGCGATGTCATCTCGGTCGCGAGCTGAGTCCGGATGCGGAACGCGAGCTCGTTCGCTGCGTCGAGCTCGCCGTGACCGAGCGCATTCGTAAGGAGGTCGAGCGTGAACGCGGTTGCGGTCAGGCGCTGGATCGGGCCGTCGTGGAGGTCCGTCGCGATGCGGCGCCGCTCCGCCTGGGCACTCCTGGCGGTGCGCGCAAGGAGCTGGATGCGGTCGTCCCGTGCGCGCGCAAGCCGCGCGAGCGCGACGCCGAGCTCCTTGCGAGCCCGACCGGCCCGGCGGTAGACGTATCCGAACGCTGCGAGCAGGACCGCGATCGCGGTAGCGGAGCCGACGGCTTCCTGCTGTTGAAGGCCAAGCGTGGTCGCGACCGCGCCGGCCGCTCCTCCCCCTGCTGCGAGCAGGGGGAGGAGCGTCGTCGCAAGCCGCGACCGCCGCTGGGTCGCCATCACCATGAATACAGAATCGGTTGCAGCGGTCACCCGGAGGATCCGCGAGTTCATGGATTCGGGCTCCTACAAATCGAGGAGGTCACGCCCGTGCGAGCGCGATTCCGAAGCCCCCGAGCAGATCCTCGAGCTCGGAGACGATCTCGTCGACCCGCTCGGTCGTCCCCCGCGTGCGCTCCTGGTCGGCCGTGAGCTGCCAGGTGGCCTCGCGGATGCCGGACATCGCCGCTGCGACCTGGTCGGCAGCCGCTTTCTGCTCCCCGGTTGCGATCGTCGACTCGGCGAGCATGTCGGCCGTCCTGGTCATCAGCTCGCCGACCTCCCGTGTTCGCAGGCTGCCCGCGCTCGTGGCGGCGATCGTCGCCTGTGTCTCTCCGCGGATGCGCGACACGATCTCGCGGATCGAGTGCGTCGAGCTGGCCGAGCGCTCGGCGAGCTTTCGGACTTCGGCCGCGACGACGGAGAAGCCCCGTCCGGCCGTTCCCGCGCGCGCGGCCTCGATCGCAGCGTTGAGGGCGAGCTGGTTGGTCTGCAGTGCGAAATCGGTGATCAGCTCCAGGATCTCCCCGATTCGCTCGGAGTGCTCGCCGAGGTTGACGGTGCGACTCTCGATCGCCGACACCGCTCCTTCGAGCTCGAGCATCGTCTCGGATGTTGCCTGGACCGAGTCGGACCCGCGCCGCGTGCTGTCGGCGATCGCCCCGGCGGTGGCGGCGAGCTGCTCGATCGTGACCGAGGTCTCGACCACCGCAGACGACTGCTGCGCGGTGGCGGTCGCGGCGTCCTTCGTCGCGAGCCGGAGCTCGTTGACCGCGCGCGAGAGCATCTCCGCGCCGGAGCGAACGCGCCCGATCGTACGGCCGAGCAGTCGTGTCCAGAGCGATCCGAGCAGGATGAGCCCGACGACGCCCAGTGCCGCGAGGACGGCGCCCGTGACGAGCCCTGCCGACGAGGCGCGACGTGCGCTTCGCGCGGCGTGTTGTGCTTCCTGCTCGGCCGCGGCCGAAGCCTGCGCGAGCGGCTCGGTCAAGGCTTGCGCGTTGGCCGGGGAGGCATCCACGACGAAGCGCGTATTCGCGCCGCGAAGGTCGTCGGCCAGCGCCCGCCGGCCACTGATCCGGCCCAATCGGTCGAGGCTGGCGCCGAGCGCCTGTTCGCCGTTCGTGGCGTCGCCGTCTGCCTCGACCGAGATCCGCTCCTGGGCGAAATCGGCCGTCACAGCGGCGAGAGCGCCGGCGGACGCTCCGGCCGCGAGCTCGCGCGAATACAGGCGCTGAGTCGAATACGCAGGGCTCAGGAGGGCGACGGCGCCGACGACTGCGGAGGCGCCGCTCGCCACGCCGAGGAGCACCCTTGCTCCGGTCCCGACCCTCACTGACTATCCTCGCAGCGATGGAGTCCATTGTCGTGGCCGACGATTCCGTCACCGTGCTGTCGATGGTCTCGTCCCGGCTCGAGCGCGCTGGGTTCGACGTCGTCACGGCCGGCCGCGGCGACGAGGCTCTGCGCCTCATCGAGGAGCTGCATCCGCGGATCGCGCTGCTCGACGTCGAGATGCCGGGACTGGACGGGCTCGAGGTCACGCGCCGCGTGCGCGCAGACGAAGGGCTGGCGGGGACGATGGTCGTGCTCCTGACCGCCCATACGGCGGAGAGCGAGATCGCCGAAGGCTTGGCGGCGGGGGCGGACGCGTACCTGACGAAGCCGTTCAGCCCGCAGGAGCTCGAGGCGAAGGTGTCCGAGCTGCTCGGGCATCGCTAGCGTGCGACCCGCACGAGCTCTTCGATGGTGGTGATTCCGGCCGCGACCTTCTCCAGGCCGTCCGCCCACAGGCTTCGCAGGCCATTCGCCTGAGCGGCGGCGACGATCTCCGCATGCCCGGCGCGACGGACGGCGAGCCGCGCGATGTCCTCGTCGACGTCCATCAGCTGATACACGCCGACGCGGCCGACATAGCCCTTCGTGCAGCGGGAACAGCCGCGACGCCGATGGAGCGATACCCCGGCCGCGATGCTGTCCGCGTCGAAACCGTAGTCCTCGAGCTCGCGCGGCGAGAGCTCGTACGGCTCACGGCATTCGAGGCACAGTCGGCGAACGAGCCGCTGCGAGAGAACAGCGTTGAGGGCGGAGCCCGTCATGTAGGGCTCGATGCCGAGGTCGTTCAGGCGCGTGATCGCGCCCGCAGCGTCGTTCGTGTGCATCGTCGACAGGACGCCGTGACCCGTGAGAGCCGCCTCGAGGGTGATCTTCGCGGTCTCGAGATCGCGAATCTCGCCGACCATGATCACGTCCGGGTCGGCGCGCAGGATCGAGCGTAGACCGGTCGCGAACGTCAGGCCGGCGCGGTTGTTGACCTGCACCTGGTAGACGTCGTCCACCCGGTACTCGACGGGATCCTCGACCGTCACGATGTTGATCTCGGGACGATTGATGTCCGACAACGCCGCGTAGACGGTCGTCGATTTCCCGCTTCCCGTCGGTCCGACCGTGAGGAAGGCGCCGGTCGGCCGATACAAGATCTCCTCCAGCCGCATTTGCATGTCGTTCGAGAGGCCGACGTCGGTCAGCGTCGGGGCGTGACGAGACTTGTCGAGGAGGCGCAGGATCGCGCCCTCACCCTCGACCGTGGGAACGATCGCGACGCGGACTTCGAGCAGTGCTTCGCGGTTCTTCGGGCGCAGCGTGAAGCGTCCGTCCTGCGGGAGCCGGTGCTCCGCGATATCGAGCTTCGCGAGGACCTTGACGCGGCTGATCACGCCGGCGGCGTGACGTTTCGGGATCCTCTCGACCTCGTGCATGATGCCGTCGACCCGGAGGCGGGCGACGAGCGCGTCGCCCTGAGGGAGGAAATGCAAGTCGCTCGCACGATCCTCGATCGCCTGGACGATGATCGAGTTGACGAGCCTGATCGGAGGGGCGTCGGAAGGGCCGTCGGTGTCGAGATCGGCTGACTCCTCGAACGAGCCGGGGAGCACGTCCTCGATGACGGCGGCGCGCTCGCCGACCTCGTGCGCGCGGGAGAGCAGGCGCAGCTCGTGGTCGATGTCGAGAGGGGATGCGACTGCGAAGTCGATCGGATTGTTGCTTACGAGGCGCAGTTCGTCGACGATCGCGATCTCTCGCGGATCGGAGATCGCGACCTTCAACCGCCCGTCGACGATGCGATACGGGATCGCGCCCGAGCGCACGAGGACGTCGAGTGGGAGAGTCTCCGCGGCCAGGCGGTCGACCTGGGTCGCACGAAGGTCGATGAAGTCGAGCGCGTGCAGCTCGGCGAGCTCGCGCGGGCCGTGTGCAGCGCGTGCCGACCGACCCTCTTGTTCGCTGGCGAGCTCCGCAGGGGTCACACCGGTCGTATCGACGGGATAGCGGCTGGCCCGACCGCCGCTTCCGCGGAACCGGTGTCCTCTTTTAGGAGGATGCGGCGGCGAGCGGCAGGCGGGCGCGAATGCGGAACCGCCAGTCGCGGCGGCGCTCGACTGTCGAGAGGGTCGCGTCGAGCTCGCCTGCGAGATGCTCGACACGCTCGGCCGTCGCTGCACGGCGCTCCTGCTCGGATGCGAGCTGGTCGGCCGCGTCTCGGATCTGGACGATCGCTGCAGCGACCTGTTCGGCGGCGCCCTTTTGCTGCTGCGTCGCCTCGATCGCCTCCTCCAGTACACCACCGGTGTCCGCCATGAGCTCGCTGACGGCGAGCGCATGCCGGGTGGCTTGCTCGGTGGCCATGATCGTGGCGTTCGTGTCGTTCTGGATGGCAGCGACGATCTCCTGGATCGATCCCGTGGAGTCGAGAGAACGCTTTGCAAGCTTGCGCACCTCGGCCGCGACGACCGCGAAGCCGTCCCCCGCATCGCCGGCGCGAGCCGCCTCGATCGCCGCGTTGAGGGCGAGCAGATTCGTCTGCTCGGCGATGTCGGCGATCAGCCCGAGTATCTCCCCGATCTTCTGCGAGCGCTCGCCGAGGCTGAGCGTCCGCTCGGCGATCGTCTCCACCGCGCCCACCATCTCCCGCATCGTGTCGCGCGTGTGCCAGGCGCCGTCCGAGATCGTCCGCGAGCTCGATGCGATCGCAGAGGCGGTCGCTGCGAGCTGCTCGATCGTCGCCGATGTCTGCGCGACGGCGGCGGACTGCTCCGTCGTCGCGCTCGCAGCGTCCTTCGATGCGATGCGGAGCTCGTACGCAGTCTCCGCGAGCAGGCGGGAGCCGGCCCGGAGACGCCGCGCCAGTCGTCCGATCAGTCCGCTCGCGTAGGCGGCCAGGACACCGCCGGCGCCGATCCCGAGAATGAAGAGGAGCGCTCCGACGGCCAGCGCGAGGCGGGTCGTCCGGCGCCCGGCTGCCCCGGCGGCCTGCGCGTCGACCCCCCGCAGATCCGCGATCTGCGTGAGCGGCTGGGCGACCGCGTCCGCCAGCGCGTCCGGAAGGGCTGTGCGCACCCGCCCGTCTTCGATTGCTGCCACACGGGCGTCGAACGCCGACAGAGCCGCCTGCGCGGACGCGGCCGATGTGGCGAGGGAACGGTCGTGCGGGGCGAGGGCCGTGACGATCCGTCCGAGATCGGCGTCCGCAAGCTGTCCGTCGCGAAGGTCCCCCTGGCTCTGCGTCAGCACGTACGCGTCGATTCCGCGGCGCGTGCGCCAGAGCGCGTTCGCGGCCTCCTGGGACGCGCGGCCGTCGCGCTCGGCGAGGGTCGCCGCGCGGTAGTCCGAGTTGGAGGCCAGGCGGCCCGCGATCGTGATCGCAGCCGCACCGAGCATGAGCAACGCTGCCGCCACGGTCCCTAGAGCGACGCGACGGGCCGGGCCGATTCTGCGAATGGCGTTCATGCTCGTCGCGCTCATCGGTCGGCCCGTACTGCCCCATGAGGGTGAACCTCCCACCCGGATCCGGGCATGGAGAGGCCGGGAAACGGTTCCGATGACCCTGGCGTGACCGGGGTCTACGTGCACGTATGTGTCGGCGCGGAGACCTATGCGCTCCCGGTCGACGACGTCGAGGAAATCGTTCCATTCGGCGAGCCGACGCCGCTTCCGGGGGCCCCCCCTTCGCTTCTCGGTCTCGTCACGGTGCACGGCCGCGTCATCTCGGTCTTCGATCTCGCCGCGTATCTCGATGCCGCGGGCGAGCGCTCGCCGAAGCGGATCGCGGTCGTCTCGCACGGCGCGACCCGCGCGGGATTTGCAGTCGACGACGTCCTCGGCGTCGGCCCGCTGCCCACGACTGCCTCATCGGATGGGCTGCTCCTCACAGCCGCCGGTATCGGTGAGGACGGCCGTCTCGTCGGCGTCATCGACTCGGCGCGGCTGCTCGCGTCACTCGCATGAGCGACGACTTCATCGAGATCTTTCGCACGGAGGCCGCCGAGCGGCTGGACACGATCGTGGGCCTGCTCATGCTCGCCGAGCAGGGCGATTCGGATGCCGGCTCGGTCCACGCGCTCATGCGTGAAGCACACACGCTCAAAGGCGCGGCCGGCATGGTCGGTCTCGCCGATGTAGCCGCTCACGCCCACGCGTTCGAGGACGTCCTCGGCCCAGTGCGGGCCTCGGGCGATGCGGTGCCGGTGAGCCTCGTTCCGTCGCTGCTCGAGCTGGTCGACCGCATGCGGCTGCGCGCATTCGATGCGCCTGCGCCGGAATCTCCCGTGACCAGCCCACCGCCGCTCGTCCGCGTCCCGGCCGAGAAGGTCGACCGGTTGCTCGATCTCGTCGGAGAGACGATCGTCCATCGCCGCCGAACCGGGGAAGATGAGGGCGACCTGCTCCTCGACGAGCTCAAGGACGCAGCCCTGCGCATGCGGATGCAGCCGCTCTCGTCGATCGCCGGCCCTTTGCGGCGCGTCGTGCGCGAGGCCGCGAGCGCGCTCGGCAAGGACGTCGACCTCGTGCTGACGGGGACCGAGACGGAGCTCGACCGCGCGATCCTCGAAGAGCTTCCCGACGTTCTCGTGCACCTCGTTCGAAACGCGGTCGACCACGGGATCGAGCCGCCGGACGAACGCGTTCGCAACGGCAAGCCGCGAATGGGACGGCTCGAGGTCGGTGCATCCCAGCGAGGATCCCTCGTGGACATCAGGGTCGCGGATGACGGACGCGGCGTCAAAGCCGCGCTCCTCGGAGGCGACGAGCACGAGCTTGCGGAGCGTCTTGCGGAGCCGGGTATGTCCACCGCCGAGCAGGTATCGGAGTTCTCGGGGCGCGGCGTCGGGCTCGACTCGGTGCGGCAGTTCGCCACGAGCCGCGGCGGCAGCCTCGCCGTCCGAACGGCTCCCGGCCGAGGCACGGAGATCGTCGTGACGCTTCCCTTCACGCTCGCTCTCGCCCGGGTCTTGCTCTTCGAGCGCGGGTCGAACATCTTCGCGCTGCCGCTGGCGAGCGTCGAGGAGGTCGTGCGCCCCGAGCGCGTCCTCTCGCTCGCCGGCCAGCCGTCGCTCGAGCTTCGCGGCGAGGCGGTTCCGGCCGCCGATCTCGCCGACGTTCTCGGAGCCGACGCCCCGGCCTTGCCGGGATCGCCTCGCGCGGTCGTGATGGCCGCGGGCGGCCGGAGGCTCGCCGCGCTCTGCGACCGGCTGCTCGGTGAGGAGGAGGTGGTCGTGAACCGGCTGCTTCCTCCGCTCGACCGGCTGCCGGGATATCTCGGCACCGCGGTGCTGGGCGATGGGCGCATCGCTCTCGTCCTCGACGCCGCCGCGCTCGTGCTGGGCGACCGGGGCGCTCGCCGGCGCGCGACTCCACAGCCGCTGGCGACGCGCGCACCGGAGCCGAGCAAGGTCCTCGTAGTCGAGGACTCGTTCACCATTCGTGAGCTCCAGCGGAGCATTCTCGAGGCCTCCGGGTATGTGGTCGAAACGGCGGAGAACGGGCGCCACGCGCTGTCGCTCCTCGATCGCGACGCGAGCTTCTCGCTCGTTGTCAGCGACGTCGACATGCCGGAGCTCGACGGGTTCGGATTGGCCGCTGCGATCCGGGCGCATCCCAGCCACGGCGCGCTGCCGGTCGTGATCGTGACCTCGCGCGACAGCGACGAGGACCGCCGGCGAGGCGCCGAAGCGGGCGCAGACGCCTACGTCGTCAAGAGCGCATTCGACCAGGGGACGCTGCTCGCGACGGTGGAGCGGTTGATCGGAGGCTGAGAGATGCGAACGCTCCCCTCGGCTGACTCTCCCGCAATTCAAACCGGCGCGGTCGAAGGTGATCGGGGTGACGGAATGAGGCGGATCGTGATCTGCGAGGACTCGCGTACGTACGCGCGTGCCCTGACGCGCGCGCTCGAGTACGACGGGGCGCATTCGGTC
>Ga0070741_10016072_pt1 | contig 12567 bp, 12 predicted proteins | sample Coa_R1_4_FD_66440 | JGI IMG/M metagenome (GOLD analysis project Ga0070741, IMG submission 66440) | Surface soil microbial communities from Centralia Pennsylvania, which are recovering from an underground coalmine fire - Coalmine... | ecosystem: Environmental > Terrestrial > Soil > Unclassified ...
GCGATCTCGCTGCATGCGGTGCGCGACGAGCTGCGCAACGAGCTGGTGCCGCTCAACCGCAAATATCCGATCGCCGAATTGCTGCAGGCCTGCCGCGACTATCCCGGCGCGTCGAATGCGCGCCGCATCACCTTCGAATATGTGATGCTCAAGGGCGTCAACGATTCGCTGGATGATGCGAAATTGCTGGTGAAGCTGCTCAAGGGCATTCCGGCCAAGATCAATTTGATCCCGTTCAATCCGTGGCCTGGTACGGCTTACGAATGCTCGGATTGGGACCGGATCGAAAAATTCTCCGAATACATCTTCAATGCGGGCTATTCCTCGCCGGTGCGCACGCCGCGCGGCCGCGACATCCTCGCCGCCTGCGGGCAGCTCAAATCCGAGACCGAGAAATTGTCGGCGCGCGAGCGGCAGGCGCTGCGCGCGATGGCGATGACGGATTGATGTTTCCCCTCATGGTGAGGAGCCGCGAAGCGGCGTCTCGAACCATGAGGCCCGAGACGGGGGCCTCATCCTTCGAGACGCGGCGAAGACGCCGCTCCTCAGGATGAGGGTTTTCTGGTGATGCTCATGGATTGTGGACGAGAACTTTGAATGGCATTGATCGGCCGTCTCTTCGTCATCTTTTTCGGCTTCCTCGCCGCCTGCCTGGTGGCGGGGATGATTGTCGTGACTGCGGTGCTGTTTCCCGAGTTCAGCGATCTCGGCGCCGGCCCTGTCGATCAGAGCGTGATCGACATCATGGTCGGATTCGGCTTCATCGTCATCTCGGGCTTCGCGCTGCTGCCGGCAATGATCATCGCGCTGATCACCGAAGCTTTCTCCATCCGCGGCGTGCTCGCTTACGCGGTCGGCGGCGCGCTGGTCGGCGTCGCCGGCTATCTCAGCCTGGTGCCGTTCGACACCGACACTCTGCGCTTCCATGGTATCGTGCGGCGGCACATGGAGATCATGACTGGCGCGGGCATTGTCGCCGGTCTGGTCTACTGGATGGTCGCCGGCCGCAATGCCGGCGCCTGGCGTAAGCCGCCACGGCGGCCTCCGCCGCCTCCGCCGTTGCCGTCGGCGTCGCGGCCCCCGCCGTCATAGCCTCGTCATTCCGGGGCGATGCGAAGCATCGAACTCGGAATCTCGAGATTCCGGGTTTGGTCCTTCGGACCATCCCGGAATGACGGGGGTTTTCTTGCCTCACTCACTCCGCTAAACGCAGCCCATGAACCGGACCGGCCTCTTCATTGCGCTGTCGCTTGCGCTCATCATCGGCGTGCTGTTCGGACTCTATCCCGAGCTCGACCTCAAGCTCGCGGCGCTGTTCTATGACGCGCAAGCCAAAACCTTTCCGCTGAAGGCCAACCGGCTTGCCGCGTTCGCGCGCGATTCCGCGATGTGGATCACCTGGGCGCTGGTGATCCCGGCACTCGGCGCGCTCGCGATCAAGGTCCTGCGCCCGGACCGGCCGCTGCTGATGTCCGGCCGCGCGATCATCTTCCTCACCGTGACGCTCGCGCTCTCCTCCGGCATCCTCTCGAACCTCGCCTTCAAGAGCCATTGGGGCCGGCCGCGCCCCGTCGTGGTGACGCAATTCAACAACGGCCAGTTCGACAAGCTCGCTTTCGTGCCGTGGTGGGATCCGCGCGGCGGCTGCGGCTGGAATTGCTCGTTCTTCTCCGGCGAAGGCGCCGCCGCGTTCTGGACCTACGCGCCGGCCGCACTGACGCCGCCGCCATGGCGTCCGCTCGCCTACGTCGCGGCTACGGCCTTCGGCGTCACCACAGGGGTGCTGCGCATGGCCTTCGGCGGACACTTCTTCACCGACATCGCCGCGGCCGGCATCGTTGCCTTCCTCGTGGTCTGGCTGATGTATGCCCTGATCTATCGCTGGCCGCGCACGCGGCTGTCGGATCAAGCAATCGACGCCGCGTTGACGCGCCTGTTCTGGCCGCTCTATCGCCTCCGTCAACGCTGGCGCGGCCGCGAAACGGGCCCCGCGTCATCGCCGTAAGCGCGATTAATCGCGTGCCTGCATTAGCGAAAACTGATATTCGCGCAACTAGCCATTTCGACCGATTGGACGCTTGATGACGACGATCCTGAAAGGCCTGCCCAAGGGCGAGAAAGTCGGTATCGCTTTCTCCGGCGGGCTCGACACCAGCGCTGCGCTGCTGTGGATGAAGCAGAAGGGCGCGAAGGTCTTTGCCTACACCGCCAATCTCGGCCAACCCGACGAGAGCGACTACGACGCGATCCCGAAGAAGGCGATGGAGTTCGGCGCCGAAAAGGCGCGTCTCGTGGATTGCCGCACCCAGCTCGTGCATGAAGGCATCGCCGCGATCCAGTCCGGCGCCTTCCATGTCTCGACCGGCGGCATCGCCTATTTCAACACGACGCCGCTCGGCCGCGCCGTGACCGGCACCATGCTGGTCTCGGCGATGAAGGAAGACGGCGTCAACATCTGGGGCGACGGCTCGACCTACAAGGGCAACGACATCGAGCGGTTCTATCGCTATGGCCTGCTGACCAATCCGAACTTGCGCATCTACAAGCCCTGGCTCGATCAGCAGTTCATCGACGAGCTCGGCGGCCGCGCCGAAATGTCGGCGTTCATGACCGCGAGCGGCTTCGCCTACAAGATGAGCGCGGAGAAGGCGTATTCGACCGACTCCAATCTGCTTGGCGCGACGCATGAGGCCAAGGATCTCGAGTCGCTCGACAGCGGCATCACCATCGTCAGCCCGATCATGGGCGTGCCGTTCTGGCGCGACGACTGCAACGTCAAGGCCGAGAAGGTCGCGGTGCGTTTCGAGGAGGGCCAGCCGGTCGCGCTGAACGGCAAGACGTTTGCCGGTCCCGTCGCGCTGTTCCTCGAAGCCAATGCGATCGGCGGCCGGCATGGGCTCGGCATGAGCGATCAGATCGAGAACCGCATCATCGAGGCCAAGAGCCGCGGCATCTATGAGGCGCCGGGCATGGCGCTGCTGCACATTGCCTATGAGCGGCTGGTCACCGGCATCCACAACGAGGACACGATCGAGCAGTATCGGATCAGCGGCATGCGCCTCGGCCGCCTGCTCTATCAGGGCCGCTGGTTCGACTCGCAGGCCTTGATGCTGCGCGAGACCGCGCAGCGCTGGGTGGCGCGCGCAGTCACCGGCGAGGTGACGCTGGAGCTGCGCCGCGGCAACGACTATTCGATCATGAAAACGGAAAGTCCGAACCTGACCTATGCGCCGGAGCGGTTGAGCATGGAGAAGGTCGAGGACGCCGCCTTCACGCCGGCAGACCGCATCGGGCAGCTCACCATGCGCAATCTCGACATCGCCGATACGCGGGCGAAGCTGAAGCTCTATTCGGATACGGGCCTCATATCGATCGGCGACGGGTCGTACATCCCGAAGCTCGATGGGAAGAAGTAACCGAACCGCGCCATCACCGTCGTCCCGGACAAGCGAGCGCCTTGCGACGCCAACGGGTCCGCGCGAAGCGCGGCCCGATGACAGGCTCCGCGTCGTCAAGTAGCGAGCGCCGATCAGGGACCCATAACCACAGGCCGTCGTGCCAAGGCATGCTGGGAGTTCTGTCTTCGCAATACAGACGCCTGTGGTTATGGGTGCTCGCTCCAGTGCGCAATTGCGCACTAGGCGAGGACGACAGCGGAACAAAAAATGGCCGGGATTGCTCCCGGCCATTTTGCGTTCCTCACCTTACCGCGGCGGCGCGATGCCGGGCGGAGGCGGCGGCAGCGAGGTGTTGCTGCCGGTGAGCAGCGGCGTGATGCGGCGGATGGTGACGCGCCGGTTGATGCGGCTCGGCCCGTCCGTCTGCTCCTTCAGATATTGCGAGCCGTAACCTTGTGAGGTCAGGTTCTCCGCGGGCACCCCGAATTGCTGCGTCAGCAATTCGGCCGCCGCCTCCGCGCGCCGGTCGGACAGCGACAGATTGTCGGTGTCGTTGCCGGTGGCGTCGGTGTGGCCCTCGATCAGGAACACCTCGCGCGGATTGCGCTGGATGGCCTGGTTCAGCCCGTCCGCGATCACCTGCAGCTTCGCGGCCTGGTCGGGCGGAATCTCCCATGAGCCGAGCTCGAAGTTGATGGTGTTGACGTCGATGCTCGGCATCAACATGCGCACGTTCGGGCTGTAGCGGATTTCATCCAGCGAATAGCGCCGGTCGATCCGGTCCACTGGCGGCGCGATCAGGGTGTCGTAGATCAACGCCGGCGGCGCGTCGTCGTAGTCGACGATATAGCGATCGTAGGGAATGCGGATCACCGGCGGCGGGATGTCGATGAAGAAGCCGCCGACGGCACGTGGATCGCGATAGGTGTTGTCGATGATGATGATCTCGCGGCCCTCGCGATCGCGCCGGATTCGCCGCAGCAGTTGGCCGTCCGGACCGACCACGGTGATGATCTCGCTGCCGTCGGGACGGATCACGACGGTGCGGGTCTCGCCGCCGACGGTTTGCGTGCGGATGTCGCGCGCGCCGAAGCGGAAGCGATCGAGCTCGTTGTGGCGCACGAACTCCTGGCCGCTCGGGTCGCGGATGATGATGCGGCCCGGCTCGGTGATGATGGTGCGGCCGCCTTCCTGGCGCTCCTGACGCGCGGCGCGGAAGTCCTCCATGCGGCGCGGACCTTGCGGAGCGGCGCCCGGCGCGATCGGCGTCAATGCCGCAGCAGGCGGCGCGACGGCCGGTAGCGGGGCAGTGACCGTAGGTGCGCGGCGGAACGCGGGTGCAACCGTCGGCGGCGCGTTTTGCGCGCGGCCGGGCGGCACCGCCGCGTTCGGTGCGCCGGGCACGACGGTTGGCGCAGGCGCGCCGGCGGGTGGTGCGCCCGGCGGCGTCCGGCCCGGAGGTTGACCGGTCGGCGCAGGCGTCGCGGTTGGCGCGGCGGCAGGCGGCGGCGTGGTCGGCGGACCGCTGTGCGGCGGCGCACCAGCCGGAGGTGTGCCTGCGGGGGGCGCGCGCTCGAAACGCTCGCGTCCGGGCGCGCCAGCGGGTGGCGTGCCTGTGGGCGGTGTCGTTGTCGGAGCCGATGGCGTCGTGGGACGCGCAGGGGCCGCCGGCGGCGGCGCCTTGGGTACCGCAGGCGGGGGAGGCGGCGCAGCCTTTGGCGCTGCTGCCGGCGGGGGAGGCGGCGGAGCATGCGCGGGCGGGGGCGGTGGTGCCGTCCGCGGAGGTGGCGGAGGCGGCGCCGCGTGAGGAGGTGGTGGAGGCGGCGGTGCCGCCGGCCTCGGCGGCGGCGGAGCGGCAGGCCGTGCCGGAGCCGGCGGCGCGCCCTTCGGCGGCGGCCCCTTCTTCGCCTTCTCGGCTTCGTTTGGCGCCTGTGCCACGACGAGCGGCGACGACGCGCCCTGTGCGTGCGCCACGACGCTTGCGAATTGCATCGCCGTGAGGGCGGTCGTGGCAAGCAGCACGAGGCGGAGTTTGGTCATGATGGTTCGATCCTCGGAATGAGCTCTGGATTCTCGGCCTTCTGATTCAAGGCGTTACGATCAACAGACAGGCGTTGGGCTGGATTGTGGCAGGCGTGGAACGCGGAACCGGATTTATTTCTGCGAAGCCAACACGCAAAAACGCCCCCGTTCATGGCGCATTCAGAGGATGGTTTCAAAGGGTCAGTTCCGATTGTCCCCCGCGCGATCCGTCGCGGGGTTGGGCGTGGCCGGGCTGCCCGGTCCATGCCCCGGTACCTCGTTGGGCATTTTACCCGGCAGCTCCTGCGGCTGTGGCGGGGCGCCGGGCTCCTGCACCGGCGGCGGAATCTCCGGGTTCGGATTGCCGGGCGGATTCTCCCGCGGCGGCTCAGTCGGTTGTCCCGGCGTCGGCGGCGGGATATCGGGCGGTTCGATTGGCATCGTTGTTCCTTTCGGGCGACAACGACGGGCAGAACGCCCGGTTCCGCGGCTAGCCGCGCGTCAGCAGCGTGTTGCTGCGCGTGCGTCCCGCCTCGCGGTAACCGCGCGCGATCATGTCGGCGATGCAGTCCTGCTGCCACTCGTCGCGCGACAGATGCTCGATCACCACCGCGCGGGGCCACAGCGATGAAGGCGCTTCCTTGAAGAAGGGAATCAGTGCGCGGTCCTCGAAACCTTCGATGTCGATCTTGAGCGCATCGACGCTCGCCAGGCCCGCTTCGATGAGAATGCGTATCAGCCGCAGCGACGGCACCTTGATCGCGCTCGCGGACGGCGCGCCCGACACCACATGGCTGGCGCCGAGATTGTCGCCGTCGGTCTCGATCAGAAGCTCGCCGTCGGCGGGACCCACCGCGGCGGCGACGAGCTTCACGTGGTCGGCGGCGGAGGCGTTGCGATTGAACGCCAGCCGCGCATGGATGACCGGATGCGGCTCGACCGCGATCACCTTGCCGTTCGTGCCGACATGGCGCGCCAGCACCAGCGCGTAGGTGCCGACATTGGCGCCGAGATCGACGAAGCTCCCGCCAACAGGCACATTGGCGCGCAGGAAATCGAGCTCCTCGCGATTGTAATCGGCGTTGAACAGCGCGCCGCGCTCGGTCGCGCTCATCTGATGATGTAGGCGAAATGCCGCGCCCTGATACGTCACGTCGACCGGTCCGGCGCGCAAGAGATTGACCAGCCGCGACATCATCGGGCGGAACGCGCCGCGCTTCAGTCCCGAACGTTGCGTCAGCGCGATGACCGCAGCCTGCGCTGCATTCGGCGCAAGCGCGCCGAACGGCGCGGGCGAAGCATCATTGTCGGGAGTCACGTGCGAGAGCCTCGTATGAAGGCGCGCTTCATAGCCGGTTTTGGACAAAATCAGAAGGTTCCAGAAGGGGGACCGCGGGCCAGGGCGCCGCACTCATAAGACCAGAGATGGCCGCTTTTTGGGGGGCCAGGGCAGACGATCCCGTTACGTTAGCACCGCTAGATGCGGCTATTCTCCGCAACCGATGGCCGCTCGTGGCCGAATCAGGAATGACACCCAGCAGCGCTCGGCTCACCGGCTCGCCGGGCCTGAATCGGTGGACACGGCACCGAGCCGTAGGAACAGAACACACAACAATCGCCCGTTTTGGGCTTTAGCCTGGTGCCGCAGCCGGTGCATTCGTAGAAGAATTGGCATGCATCGGTCGGCATCGTCTCCGTTTTCGGAAGACCGCAGTGCGGACAGGTGATCGTTGACTGGAGAAGCACCGGATCAGCTCTTCGGCGCGGACGGATAACCCGCTTTGGTGGTTGCCGTCGTCAATTGGTTCACGTCGGCTTTGGCGTCGTCATAGATGACGGTCGCCGTCTTGTCCTTGAAAGACACCGCAACCCTGGCGACGCCGGGAACGGCTTCCAAACTGCCTTTGACGATGGAGGGGCAGGCCGCGCAATCCATATTCTTCACCGCCAGGGTGATCGTTCGATCCCCGGCCATCACCGATGACGAGGCAATCATGCCGACCGCCAAAGCCGCGCAGGCGAGAGGCTTGTTCATGGGGAAATCTCCGGTCATGAGTTGAGAAAGAGCGGTGCGATGAAGTCGAGGCCGAGCGCGGCGGCGACGAGCATCGTTGCGAGGATGAGGCTTGCCTTGACGACCCGGTGCGGCACGGGGCGCGCGCACGCCTCGCCATCGGCACAGCCTCGCGTTGACGATCGGTAGACCAGCCAATAGCCATATCCGAGGAACGCGAGCGTCGCAGTGATGAAAAAGGGTTGATAGGGGGCAAGTCGGGTGAAATTGCCGATCCATGCTCCGCTGACCCCAAGGCCGAACAGGACCAGGGGAAAGATGCAGCAAGACGATGCCGCAAGCGCGCCAAGGAGGCCGCCTGTCGCCACCAAGGTTTGCCGGCGCCGGTTGTCGGCAAAGTGATCAGCCCGATTGATCGTCATACGTTAAGCCATGCACCCTGTAGCGACTACAGGATCAAGGGACAATTTCCATGGGCGCTCTCACGTCCCCGCGAGCCGGAAACGTTTCTATCGGTGAACTCTCCAGGCAGAGCGGCGTGAACATTGAAACCATCCGCTATTACGAGCGCATCAAAATGCTGCCGGCGCCGCCGCGAACGGCGAGCGGTCGGCGGCTCTACGGGCCGGCCGAAAGAAGAACATTGGCCTTCATCCGGCGCTCCCGCGACCTCGGGTTCACGCTCGAAGAGATTCGCGCCTTGCTGGCTCTCGGAGGGCCGGAGCGTGCCTCATGTGCCGACGTGCATAGGATCGCGAACGCGCATCTGACGAATGTTCGCAGTAAACTCTCGGACCTCGCCAAGCTCGAGGCCGTCCTGGCGGAAACGGTCGCCCGATGTTCCGACGGCGCTGTCCCCGACTGCCCGGTGCTCGATATTCTGGATGCTGGCCGGCCGAGCGAGTAGGCCGCGAAGTTGAGGCATGGGTCCGATGCTGGGCACTTGTCGGACATGTTGGAGCAGCCTCGCGCCGTCCGCTGCTGGGGGGAAGATCGGACATGCCGCTAAAGCCGGATCGCTTCCGGTTTTGACCCCAAAACGGACATCGTTTGCAGCAACTCGCGGCCGCCGGATTCAGTCTCTTCCACGTTGATATTTGTTCCGAGGTTGCTGCAAGCGGCCGTCGGTTTCGAATATGCCGAGCCGTGCCAGAACTATTCCGCTGAGCACCACCGTCACGGCATGGGCCGAACGGGCTGCTGGGTGGAGTGAGCCCTTGCTTTTTCGATCCCATCGAGTTGCAGCAACAGCTGCGCGGCAAGGGTTTTAAGGTGATAGAAGATCTTGGGGCCTGCCAAATTAGCCGAGCGGTTCTTCGTCATCCCGAGGCTGGATATCTTGCCAGGGCCTGGTCCGCACATCGTGCGGGCGCATCGATAGACAAAATCGGCGGCGTCGCTACCTATCTCACGGGAAATACCGCCGAACAAACTTTCGGAAGTTTTCCAAGAGGAACCGATTTGCTCGCTTACTGATTGGAGCGTTCGGTACCATCATGTCGAACGCGTGAAACGCGCCGTTGAATATCTCGAATTCAACCGGGACGTTGGCCCGACGAAGGTTCTCAACGTAGGTTTTCGTTTCATCCCGAAAAGGCTCGATACTGCCGACGTAAGTGATCGTCGGCGGCAATTTCGTATAGTCGGTACAACGTGCCGGAGCTGCGTAAGGCGTCACGTTCGTCACGCCATCGAGATAACGCGACCATGCCAGCCTGTTGGCCTTTGCATCCCAAACAGGTGCGTCGTTTCCGACAGCAGATGCGCTGTTCTGCCGGTCGTCGATCATTGGATAGAGCGGCATTTGAAAAGCTAATTTTGCATCACCTGTATCGGTCGCCTTGAGCGAGACGGCCGCCGCAAGCCCTCCGCCCGCGCTATGGCCTGACACGATGAACCTGTCGCCTCTTCCACCGATGGAGACCGCATTATCCCTCATCCAAAGCAGGGTGTCGTAGCAGTCATTGAATGCAGCCGGGTACGGCGCTTGAACGGCCTTTCTGTAGTCTGGCGCGAGGATGATGCATGGTACTGTTTTGATGAATTCCCTGATGATTGAGCCGAAGTGCTCGGGCACCCCGTGAAAGTAGCCGCCGCCGTGCAAATACAGCATGACCGGCAATGGTCCAGCGGCCGCGGTCGGCCGGTAGACTCTCACGCGAATGGGCGCCCCGCCATTTCTGCTCGGAACATATATCTGCTGACAGAGAAGTCCTCTGGCGTTTTTTCCGAGGGCGGCCCGGCCGATGAAACGGAGCACGAGTGGAGAGAGCCGTCTGGTGTGGAAAAAGGCTGCGAGCATCCGCCCGGCGGCATATCTGCCGCGCAGGTCCTTATCCACCATGTCTCTGGTGACTTTCACCCGGCAATCACCACGTGGTGGTCATCTTTGCCGGGACCGGCGGAAGGCCCAGGCCCCGGGCAAACAGCGTGCGCCTCGATGCCGGCATTTTTTCCGGAAGCAGTCCGAAATGTGAAATGGTTTTCGACATCGCGCCTCTGACGGCCGGCTCGATCGTCGCACAAATGAACCAGCAGGCCAGGACGAGCATGGCCAACGCGACCCATACGGCCGCGGTGGCATTGAGACCGGCATTGATCAGGGCATGAATGATTTCTGCGCCGATGACGTTATGGGTGAGATAGAGCGGATAGGTGATCAGCCCAAGCGTCCTCAAGAAGGCCGGCGCTTCACGCCAAGCGGCGGCTGCAGGGCGCCTGTTCCTGTTCGCGTCATAGGCAATGACGCCAACCGCCGCCGCCCAGACCATGATCGGCACAAAGGCCGACTGCCTCGCGATGGCAGGGATGCATGTCAAAAAGAAAGAAGCAAAAAAGTAGATTTCTGCGGCGCCCGAAAGACACGTGACGGCGACGGCGACCCGTTCAAGCGCCGTCAATCGTCTGTTTGCAGAAATGAAGAGAAAGATGCCCAAGGCAAAGAAGCAGCCGTGGTTCAACAGCAATGCCGCGAACGGCACCCGCAACGCGAGGATGATGAGGTAGGGCAGGTTGGCCGGCGACACGGAGGGCAAGTCGACTGGCGTCGTGCAAAACAGAACGAGCAACGCGGCAGCGTTGAACACGCCGCTCCAGATGGTGAGGCCGAAGGCGAAGTGCCGCAGGGTGATTTTCTTCGTTTTCATCGCGCAAAACACGAACACATAAAACGCCATCTCGGCCGCCAGCGTCCAATAGACGACGTCGAGCGATTGCTTGGTGATTCCCTCGGGAACGAGCGTCATGGCGTGGATGTAAGGCATGATGAATTTGGACGCCGGTCCACCGCCAAAGACAAGCAGAACGAGGAGGGTCGCGGTGGCGCAAACCCAGACCGCCGGATATAGCCTGAGAGCGCGGCCGAGAAGAAACTGTGTCGGCGAAGACCTGCTCGCGGAGTTCGCTATGACGAAACCGGAAATAACAAAGAATATCTCAACTCCCACCCAACCAAACCACGTGAAGGGCGCGGCCGACGGATATAGGACATCGGCGGCGACGGTGCGCTCGAACCCCGGGTGGCCGATCGAAACCCAGGCCCACGACCAGAACATCTGGTGAAAAAATGCGACGCCCAGGGCGGCCCCGAAGCGCAGCGGATCCAGCAGGGGAAAATGGTTCTTCAAGGGGAGTGCCCCAAACGCATGAAGCGATCTATTGCAAATATTGGACATCCTAACCGAGCCCTGTGAGGCATGTCACGCTTTCCCGAGCGAGGTTGCTGAATTGTTCGCTCCGCTTTATGGCACGCCTGCCAGTCGCTCGACGTCGCTTATTGGCAATGCGGAAGTCGAAGTGAGAAATAGACGGTTTGCAAGTCGTGCGGGGCTGGCTAGTCTTGCGGGACGCGCTGTCCGGAGGGCTTAGTGGCAAGTAACGACATCAGCCCGCGTTTAGAGGCGCGTGTTCGCCGCGATTACTCGCCTGAGGCTACGGAGGAAGTAATCGCTTTTCTGCGCACCGTGTCGGACGATCACGCCGCTTCGCGTCAAGACCCAGAGCGACTGCAAGCGGCCGCATTCATTCTACTTAAGGGAGACGTGAGCCGTATTCCGCATGTTAAGATGCTCGTGCGGGACTGGCGGGACAGTCTGGTGTGGGCAGGGTTAGGTCAGCCGGATTGGCCCGCTCGTTTGAACGAGATGCTGGGAACCCTTCGCTAGGCCCGCGACCTCAATCGGAGCATCTGGATGACCCGAGGCGGACATATGCGCAGCTTTGACAGCTCGCCAAACGCTAGCAGCAACATCCACTACCGATCCACGAAAGCCGAAAGAGCTCTCTCGGTTATCTTCCTAACGAATTGATGCTTTGCTTTGCGAAAACCCTCGATGTCCGTACCAAACTTAGCTGCGAGTGATTTCTTTAAGCTGCCATACGCGGCTGCGATTTCTGGGTTCAAACGCAAGTAGTCGCGAAAAAGCAGGAAGTCTCTCCACCGCGGGTTGGATTGCTCCATGACGTGAAGATGGTGCGTCCAAGGTCCAGGCATCCCTTTCCGAAAGAAGAGTTCCTCGGGTAACCATGCTTCGTACTCGGGGATGTAGCTATACCCGAGTTGCATGAGCGGTTTCACAAACGTGGACCGTGCTTGCGACAAGCTTGGGACTCCGACCAAAATGTCAATGATCGGCTTCGCCGCTAGCCCGGACACGGACGTACTGCCCATGTGTTCGATCTTGAGCGTCGGATCGAGCACGGCCCGCAAGCGATTGCACTCGTCCTCGAAAAGAACTGGCCAGCGCGGATCATAATCGCGCACCTCGATAGCGCCTCTGCCGTACCGCTCCATGCCGTCCCTCGATGCAACCCAGGTCGCGAACGGCTTGCTAAAACGGGTGACGGCTTCCGTATGTGACGAAGGTCATTGCATTGCATTCGAGCTTCTGACAGGGAGTGCCAGCTTGCGGCTCTTCGCGACCAAATTCACCTGTTGCCTGTATGGGCAAACCCGACGTGGTGGGGCGTCCGCTTCCGTGGGTAACGCGGACGTCGCCAAAATCCATGGGCCTTGATTTATCAGTAGATCCGCTACGCCGGAGACACGACGAAGCCCGCGCGCGGAAAATGCACGATCACCTCGCCGGCCCTGGGATCGAGCCGGCGGATCGCGATGTGCTGCGGCGACAGCGC
>Ga0070741_10016073_pt1 | contig 12566 bp, 11 predicted proteins | sample Coa_R1_4_FD_66440 | JGI IMG/M metagenome (GOLD analysis project Ga0070741, IMG submission 66440) | Surface soil microbial communities from Centralia Pennsylvania, which are recovering from an underground coalmine fire - Coalmine... | ecosystem: Environmental > Terrestrial > Soil > Unclassified ...
CCGGGCAAGCGGCCCTGAACGAGAGTTGCCAGATCCAACATGTCGTTCTCAACTTTCGACGCCGCTCGGCCCACTGCCTTTGAGAAGCGGGAGGCCGAGCGGCGTCTGTGGCGCTCTAACTAGTGCTCGCGCCAAGGATTATAGCCATGCCTAGCGGGCGAGGAACAGCGGCGCCATCACCAGCGTGATGGTGCTCAGCAGCTTGATGAGCACGTGAAGCGACGGGCCGGCGGTATCCTTGAACGGGTCGCCGACCGTGTCGCCGGTCACCGCCGCCTGGTGGGCGAAACTGCCCTTGCCCATCACGTTCCCGGCTTCGTCCTTGAGGTTGCCGGATTCGATGTACTTCTTGGCGTTGTCCCAGGCGCCGCCGCCGTTGTTCAGCACGGTCGCCAGCAGGATACCCGCGATCGTACCGACCATGAGCAGCCCCGCCTCGGCCTGGGCCTTGAGCACCAGCCCCACGACGATCGGAGCGCCAACGGCCAGGATCCCCGGCGGCACCATCTCGCGCAGAGCCGCCTTGGTGGTGATGTCCACGCAACGGGCGTAGTCGGGCTTCGCCTTGCCCTCGAGCAAGAGCGGGTTGGCCTTGAACTGCCGCCGCACCTCTTCGATGATGTCGCCGGCCGCGCGCCCAACGGCACGGATGGCCAGCGAGCTGAAGAAGAAGATCAGCATCGCGCCCAGGAACGCCCCGATGAACACGTCGACCGAGGCCAGGTTGACGACGATCGGCGGCGGCGCCGGCACGTTGGGCCCGAACTGCCGCTGCAGCTCGCCCCACTGCAGCTCGTGCAGGCGATCCAGGTAGGCGCTGAACAGCAGGAATGCCGCCAGCGCGGCGGAGGCCACCGCGTAGCCCTTGGTCAGCGCCTTCGTCGTGTTGCCGACCGCGTCGAGCGAATCGGTGATGCGGCGGGTGTGCTCCGGCGCGTGGGACATCTCGGCGATGCCGCCTGCGTTGTCAGTGATCGGCCCGAATGTATCCATCGCCAGGATGTAGGCCGCGGTCATCAGCATGCCCATCGTGCCGATGGCCGTGCCGTAGATCCCGCCGTGCGCGATCCCGCTGGTGCTGCCGAGCCAGTAGGCCGCGAACAGCGCCACCGAGATCACGATGGCGGTCATGGCCGTCGTTTCGAAGCCGACGGCCACACCCGAAATGATGTTCGTCGCGTGTCCCGTCTTCGAGGCCGCGGCGATCTCCTTGACCGGCCGCCAGCTACCGGCAGTGTAGTACTGCGTGATGTACACGAACGCGATGCTGGTCAGGATGCCAACGATGCCAGCGAGGGCGAAGTGGAAGTCGCCCAGCATCCACATGGAGACGCCGACCATCGCGATGGCCGACAGCACCGCGGCCGCCCAGTAGCCGCGGTCCAGCGCCCGCATCGGGTCCTCGTTCTCTCCGCCGCGGGCCAGCAAGATGCCGACGAGCGAGGCGAGCAGGCCGAACCCGCGGACGACCAGCGGGAACAGGATCCAGTACTCGGGGTGCGGCTGGCCGGCGGCCAGCGCGGTACCGTAAATGGCGACGCCGAGGATCATCGCGCCGATGTTCTCGGCCGCGGTGGACTCGAACAGGTCGGCACCACGGCCCGCGCAGTCGCCCACGTTGTCGCCGACGAGGTCGGCGATCACGGCGGCGTTGCGCGGATCGTCCTCGGGGATGCCCGCCTCGACCTTGCCGACCAGGTCGGCGCCGACGTCGGCGGCCTTGGTGTAGATACCGCCGCCGAGCTGGGCGAATAGGGCTACGAAGCTGGCGCCGAAGCCGAAGCCAACGATCAGGAACGGCGCGCGGGAGGGTTCAGCCGCGCCCCCGAAGGCGTAAAAAATGGCCGCTACCCCAAGGAGGCTGAGGGCCACGACCAGGAAGCCCGATACGGCGCCGCCGCGCAAGGCTACGGTGATCGCCTCGCTCAAGCTGCGCTGGGCCGCGGCGGCGGTGCGGAGGTTCGACTTCACGGCGATGTACATGCCGATGAAGCCGGCGAGCGAGGAGCACGCGGCGCCGACCAAGAAGGAGACGGCGGTCCGCCAGGCGATGTCCATCGCGACGTTCCGGTCCGGTTCGAGCAACCCGAGCAGCACGCCGATGGCAATCGCCGCGATGATGGCGATCATCCAGATCGTTCGATACTGTCGGTTTAGAAAGGCCATCGCCCCTTCGTAGATGGCGTTGGCGACCTCCTGCATCGCGGGAGTCCCTGTATCGCGCCGCAAGACGTCGTACGCGAGGTAGCCCGCGAACGCCACCGCAATCAAACCCGACAGCCACACGAGGATCATCGGTTCCACCGCATCGCCTCCTTCCCTACGCGTCCTCGCGCACAGGCTTCCATGCTCGGCCGCGGGGCGGCCAGAAGCCGACCCAATCACCCATGCGACTGCAATCCCACCAAACCGGGCGAACCGGACCGCTCAGGCGCATTGGACGTCCAGACGGCTAGCTCGACGCGGGTGGCACAGATCGCCCAACCCGCCGAGTAATGAAGAGTCGCCATCAGGATCCGTGCCACCACTCCCGCCCGGCCGCGAGCTACCAGCCAGCCGTAACCAGGCCTTCAGAGAGAGGACCACTCCTCAACGTGCGCAGCGCCTCAGGCAACGCCGCATCGGGAGCGGCATGAGGTAGGACCGCACGGAAGCACCGCAGACCAGGGCCAACGCTGCCCCAGATCACGTTTATGCTACCAGACGCGTCCCTTAGGGTCAAACAGCGGGTTGACCCATCGCCCGCAGGAGAGCCCTGGTCGCATCCCCGGGGCACGGAGACCCGAACACAGCACCGACAACCGCCACGAGGTCTGCTCCAGCCGCCCGAACCACGCCGATGTTGCCTGGAGTGATTCCCCCGATCGCCACAACGGGCAGCGCAACGCGGCGCTTCACCTCAGCGAGCAACTCGGGTCCGGCGTATTCCGCGTCGACCTTGGTGGGAGTGGCGAACATGGCGCCGAAGCCGAGGTAGTCGGCGCCCGAGCGCTCGACCTCGATGGCCTCGTCGACGGTCGAGGCCGAGACCCCGAGCAGCATGTCCGGCCCGAGCAGTTCCCGAGCGGCGCGAGCGGGGAGGTCGTCCTGGCCCACGTGGGCGCCGTCCGAGCCGCTGGCGACCGCAACGTCCACCCGATCGTTCACGATCAGCAGCCCACCGTAGCCGTGACACAGGGCAACCAGGTCGACGGCCTCCTCGTACAACGCCCGACCGCCGGCACGCTTGTCCCGCAACTGGACGACCCGCACGCCCGCCTCGAGCGCCTCCTCGACGATCGCCCGCCGGCGGTCACGCGGCACGCGGTCATCGGTCACCAGGTAGACGCCTGCGCTGCGCAGGATTGCCAGGCGCTCCGCGCGCGTTTCGCTCATGCTCGACTCCTTAACTCAGCCGCCACTCGCCGCCGGTCCGGGGGCTTGCTCGGACTCGGCCACCTACTTAGAATACGGTGAAGCGTGCTGGCGGGGCCGCGGCACGCGCCCCCGCAGCCGCGCGGCGTCTCCGCGGGCCAAGCTTCGGCCCGTCGTGGTGACGGCGAGTGGACCGGATTCGAGACCCCTGGCTGCGAGCCCTCTCCGTACTCCTCGTCTTGATTGCCGGCCTGTACCTCGCCGGCATGGTCTGGGCCCTGCTCCTTCAACTGGCCGACATCCTGGTGCTCTTCTTCTTCGCCTGGCTGGTCGCCTTCATGCTGGAACCGGCCGTCGCCATGGTCCAGGAGCGTCGCGGCGTGCGTCGCGCCCTGGCCGTCGGGCTCGTGTACCTCGGCCTGCTCGTCGTGCTCGTGGCGACCACGTTCTGGCTCGCTCCTACCGTGGTGAACCAGGTCGCGCTGATCGGCCAGCACTGGCCGCGCTACATCGAGAATACGACCTACTACGCGCTCGAGCTGCAGCGAGAGCTAGTGGCGCGCGGCATCGACCTCAGCCCGGAGCTCTGGGGAGACTACCAGGAGCTGTCCAGGCGCCTGGCAACGCTGGGGCCGCCGCTGCTCGCGAACTTCGTCACGCTGGCGCGCGAAGCAGCGGCCGTGCTCGTCGACGTGGTGATCGTGCTCGTCCTGTCCTTCTACCTGCTGCTCGACACGGGCCGGCTCACGCACGCGGCAGTCCGCGCGGTTCCGGCCCACCTGCGGGACGACCTGATCTACTTCATGGAAAGCGTGCGCCGCGCCTTCGGTGGGTTCCTGCGCGGCCAGCTCGTCCTCAGCGGCCTGTACGGCCTCGGCACCGCCGCGGTGATGTCGCTCGCGGGGCTCGAGTTCACTCTGCTGGCCAGCGTGTTCGCCGGGCTGGTGATGCTGATCCCCTTCCTGGGGCCGGTCCTGGCCGTCGCGCCGCCGACGATCATCGCCCTGCTCATCTATCCGGAGCGCGTGTGGTGGATCGTTCTCCTTCTGGTCGCTCTGCAGGTCGCCATCCTGAACGTCGTGGCCCCGCGCGTGATGAGTCACACCGTTGGGATGCACCCGCTGCTGGTGTTCGCGGCGGTGCTCGTGGGAGCGAAGTTCGCCGGGCTCTGGGGCGCCCTCTTCGGGGTGCCGGTCGCGGGCGTACTGGTGGCGATGATATCCTTCTACCGACTGACGCTGGAGGAGCGACGCCAGCGCTTGCAGGGGCTCCCGCCCGTGGCCGGCCATCCGCCCGGCGGGAGTCGACCGCAGGAAGAGCTGGCTCCCATCTTGCCAAACGGTGAGCCCAGCTCGCCGGTGCCGCCGGCGTGAGCGCGGCTCGACGCGCCGGCGCTCGAGGGCCGTTCGGCCCCGGCTGCTACTCCTGGCAGGCCCGCGGTGGCCCGCGAAATGCGGTTTCTTCCCGACTCCGAGTCAAGCAACCGCGCCCGTCCGTGGGCGCCACGCCTGGGAGGCACTCGTGCGAGTAAGAAAGGCCGTGATCCCGGCGGCAGGCCTGGGCACCCGCTTCCTGCCGGCGTCCAAAGTCGTTCCCAAGGAGATGCTGCCGATCGTGGATCGGCCCGTGATCCAGTACGTCGTCGAAGAAGCCGTGGCCGCAGGAATCGAGCAGATCGTGATCGTCACCGCCGCCAGTAAGCGGGCCATCGAGGACCATTTCGACACGCACTTCGAGCTGGAGGCGCGCCTCGCCGCGGCCGGCAAGGAGCAGGAGCTGGAGGAGGTGCGTCGTCTGACCCGCCTGGCCGAGTTCATCTACGTCCGCCAGCCGGCCCCACTGGGGAACGGGCACGCCGTCCTCTGCGCACGCCGGGCGATCGGCGACGAGCCGTTTGCGATGCTCTGGGGCGACGACATGGTCGTCGCCGAGGTGCCCTGCCTCGCCCAGCTCCTACCCGTCTACGAGCGCTACGACGCCTCGGTGGCCGCGGTCATGCGGGTGCCGCAGCCGGACATCCCGAAGTACGGTGTGTGCCGAGCGACCGAGGTCGCGCCCCGCACCCACCGCGTAGACGAGCTCATGGAGAAGCCCCCGGTGGAGCGGGCTCCGTCGAACCTGGCGGCCGTCAAGGAATACGTGCTCGGGCCGGAGATCTTCGACGAGCTCGAGAACACGCCGCCGGGGCACGGCGGGGAGATCTGGCTGACCGACGCGCTCAATCAACTGGCGCGTCGGGGGAAGCTGTACGCTTACGAGTTCGAAGGCCGCCGCTACGACGTGGGAAACAAACTCGAGTTCCTCATCGGCAATCTCGAGCTGGCGCTGAAGCGACCGGATCTGGGGCCCGAGCTACGCGCCTACCTGAGGGAGCACCCGCTGCAACTGGGCTAGCCACGCCCGGGCGCAGTGAACGGACGAATCCCGTAGTGAGCGTCCATCTCGACGATGCGTTCGAGCTGCGCATCGGTGAGCTGCAGCCAGCGGCACTGCCCGTCCGGGCACCAGTCGGCGAGCTGCTCGCGGACGTGTGAAAGCGGCATCGGCTGGTTGCCGTTGGCTAGGTAGATGCGGAACACCGCCTCGAGCGCCGGCATGTCCGGCAAGATGTAGCCCTTCTTGGCCGAGCAGTCTTCCCGTATCCGCTTGATCGGATTGCTGGCGAATGGCACGCGCCGGATCTCGAACGACGCTCGCCTCGTCTTCGGATCGTAGACGGTGTGGCGCTCTTCTTCCTCGTCCCCGGCCGCCGCGCGCGCCTGGCACGACTCGCACATCCGACTGACGACCAGATCGTGGAACGAGAGATTGTTCGCGTCGTACCAGGCCTGGTCGATGTAGTACGGAACGCTCGGTCGCTCCTCCGCCTCGACCAGCTCCTCAGCCTGCTCTTGCAGCTCCATGATTCCCGCCTGCCCATTCTACTCGCAACAAAGTGGGGCGCGCTGGCGCGCCCCACTTCGACAATCGACCGTTGGCCCTACCGCGATTCGTAAGCGCGCAGCGCCTCTTCCGAGATTTCGAGATTGGTGTACACCCGCTGCACGTCGTCGAGATCCTCGAGGCGCTCCATCAGCCGCAGCGTGGACGCGGCGTTGCGCTCGTCCAGCGGCATGGTGGTCTTGGGCACCATGACCGCTTCGGCGGAGAGTACCTTGATACCCTGCGCCTCGAGCGCCGAGCGTACGGCGTCGAGGTCGGCCGGCCGGGTCAGCACCTCCAGCGCGCCGTCTTCGACCCGCACGTCCTCTGCCCCGGCGTCGATGGCGGCCAGCCCGAGCTCGTCGGCATCGGCACCCTGGACATCCACCGTGATCACGCCGCGCTGCTCGAACAGCCAGGCCACGCAGCCGCTCTCGCCGAGGCTGCCCCCGGCGCGGGTGAAAGCGCTCCGGATCTCGGCGACCGCCCGGTTCCGATTGTCCGTCAACGACTCGACCAGGATCGCCGCGCCGCCGGGCCCATAGCCCTCGTACACGTTCTCTTCGAGGCTCGCGCCGTCAGCGCCACCCGTCGCTCGCTTGATGGCCCGCTCGATGGTATCCGTGGGCATGCTCGCCTCGCGGGCCCGGGCGATCGCCTGGCGCAGCCGCGGGTTGCCATCCGGGTCGGGGCCACCTTCGCGGGCAGCGACCGTGATCTCGCGACCGAGCTTCGTGAAAACCTGGCCGCGCTTCACGTCCGCCGCGCCCTTCTGGCGCTTGATCTGCGACCATTTGGAGTGACCGGACAAGAGGCATCCTCAGCTTACTAGTCGAGAAGTTACCCCCGTATTGTAACATGAGCGCCGCTGCCCCGGACAACTCCCGCGATTAGCGATTAGCCATACGCTGGGCGCTTCCCGGGCCGGAACAAGATCGCCAGCACCAGCCCGGCCACGAATCCGCCGACGTGCGCCCAGAAGGCGACTCCCCCGGTCTCCTCGGCAATCCCGATCTGGCCCAGGCCCGACAGTAGCTGGAGCACGAACCAGGCGCCGATCAGGAACAGGGCGGGGATGCGCGGGATGAGGATGAAGAAGCCCAGGACCAGGAGCGTGCGCACCTGAGCGCCGGGGAACAGCACGAGGTAGGCGCCGAGCACACCGGCGATCGCCCCGCTCGCACCGATGCTCGGCAGCGTCGAAGCGGGGTTGATCGCGATCTGGGCGATCGTCGCCAGCAGGCCGCAAACCAGGTAGAACACCAGGTATCCCAAGTGGCCGAAGCCATCTTCTACGTTGTCGCCAAACACCCACAGGTAGAGCATGTTCGAGCCGAGGTGCAGCCAGCCGCCGTGCAGGAACATCGACGTGAGCAGAGTGAGGTAGACACTGCCGAGCGGGGCCGCGGGCGGGATGTCGCGCCCGGTGGTGATCTCGCGCGGCACCGCGCCGAAGGCCTGGAGGAACCCGTCGAGGCGAGCGCCCAGGCTCAGCTCGTAGAGGAAGGCCAGAACGTTGACCACGATGAGGAGGATGGTCACCCAGGGAACGCTGCGACGGACGGGATCGTCGCTGATCGGTATCATCGTCTTGTCCCCGACGCGTCGTGCGCGCGGCCAGCCGCGCTCGCTCGAGTGCAAGGCGTATGCCGCGTCATTGCTGCCCGCATGCTCTGCTATAATCCTAGATCGCGCCCCGGGGCAAGGCGGGCGCGGTCCCACTCCTGGAGGAAGAGAGCATGAAGACCTACCCTGCTGAGCAGATCCACAACGTGGTGCTGATCTCCCACGGCGGGGCCGGGAAGACGTCGCTCGCAGAGGCGTTGCTCCACCTCACCGGTGCCATCAATCGCCTGGGCCGAGTCGAGGACGGCAACACGACCTCTGACTACGACCCGGACGAGATTCAGCGCCACATGTCGATCACGACCTCCCTCCTTCCGATGGAGTGGCAGGGGCAGAAGGTCAACCTGCTCGATACGCCAGGCTACGCGGATTTCTTCGGCGAGGTCGCCGGGGCGGTGCGCGTCGCCGACGCCGCGGTGGTCGTCGTCGACGCGGTGTCCGGGGTGCAAGTCGGCACCGAGCTGGTCTGGCGGAAGGCCGACGAGTACAACCTGCCCCGGGTGATCTACCTGAACAAGCTGGAGCGCGAGAACGCGAGCTACGATCGCGCGCTCCAGGAGCTCCGGCGGACTTTCGGCAACGGCGTGGTGCCGTTGGCCGCACCGCTGGGCGCGGAGCAGGGATTCCGCGGGTCGGTAGACCTCGTAACGATGCAAGCGTTCGAGGCGGGTCGCGACGGGCAGGCTGTGGACGAGGCGACCAGCAGCCAGCTCCAGAGCTATCGCGACATGCTCATCGAGGCCGTCGCCGAAGTCGACGACGACTTGATCGCCAAGTACCTGGAGGGCGAGACGCTGACCGAGGAGGAGATTCGGGCGGCGCTCCGCGCCGGCATCGCCAGTCGCAAGCTGGTGCCCGTGTTCTGCGGCTCGGCGACCCAGGAGCGCGGTGTTACGCCCCTGCTTGATGCGCTGGTGCGCTACCTGCCGGACGCGACGGGCGCCCCGATGGTTCTCGAGGACGGCGAGAGCCGTCCGGGCAGCGCGAGCGGCCCGCTCGCCGCTCTGGTCTTCAAGACGATCTCGGACCCGTACCTCGGTCGCTTGAACTTCTTCCGGGTCTACAGTGGGTCCCTGCACGGCGACTCGCACGTCTGGAACTCGACCAAGGGCCGCGACGAGCGGATCGGGCAGGTCTTCACGCTGCGCGGCAAACAGCAGGAGCCGCTCTCGGAGGTGCCGTACGGCGACATCGGCGTCGTAGCCAAGCTCCACGAGACGTCCACCGGCGACACCTTCACCACCAAGGAGGCGGGCATCCGCCTCAAGGGCATCACCTTCCCCGAGCCCGCGTACGCTGCTTCGATCGCTCCGAAGACGAAGGCCGACACCGACAAGCTGAGCTCGGCGCTCCAGCGGATGCAGGAGGAGGACCCCAGCCTGCACGTCTATCGCGAGGAGGCGACGGGCGAGACGATCATGGCGGGCCTCGGGGAGTCGCACGTCGCGATCTCTGCGGAGCGGATGCAGCGCAAGTTCGGGGTAGGAGTGACCGTCGGCGAACCCAAAGTGGCCTACCGCGAAACCATCACGGCGCCGGCGAAGGCCCAGGGGCGATTCAAGCGACAGACGGGCGGCCACGGGCAGTTCGGTGACGTCTGGCTGGAGGTCGAGCCGCTACCCCGCGGCAGCGGCTTCGAGTTCGTGGACCGCATCGTCGGCGGTGTGGTGCCGAAGCAGTACATCCCGGCCGTGGAAAAGGGCGTCCGGGAGGCGCTCTCCGAGGGCTTCCTGGCCGGCTACCCGGTCGTCGACGTGCGCGTCAGCCTGTACGATGGCTCCTACCACTCCGTCGACTCGTCGGAAATGGCCTTCAAGATCGCGGCCTCGATGGGGTTCAAGAAAGCCGCCCACGACGCTCGCCCGGCGCTGCTCGAGCCCGTGATGGCCGTAGACATCACGGTGCCCGACGAGTTCACCGGCGACGTGATGGGCGACCTGAACAGCAAGCGGGCGCGCGTGCTGGGAATGAACCCGGAGAATGGACGGACGACGATCTCGGCGCACGTCCCGCAGAGCGAGATGCTCCGCTACGCCACTGACCTGCGCTCGATCACGCAGGGCCGCGGCTACTACACGATGCGCTTCGACCACTACGAGGAAGTCCCGCCACACCTCGCGCAGCAACTCGTCGACAAGGCCCAGAAGGAGCGGGAGGCTGCCGCTGCCCATCACTAGGGCAGTCTCAGGCCGTCTGAGCCAGCCCTAAGGGTGAAGTTCAATACCGGGTGCGGGTCTGCGACCCGCACCCTGTATCTTGCGTTCTGCAAGGCGTTCTAAGGACTGGGAGGGGAGAGCCCAACCAGCTCGCGCGACCGATCGATATCTCGGCCGATCTGCGTGCGCAGCTCGTCCAGGGAGCCGAAGCGCTGGACGGAGCGCACGCGTGCTACGAAGTCGAACGCCAGCCGGCGACCGTAGATGTCGCCGGCGAAGTCGAGCAGGTGGACTTCGATCAGGGGCTGCTCTTCGCCGAAGGTGGGCCGGCTCCCCACGTTGGCGACCGCGGCGTATTCCCGGCCATCGAGGTGGGCGCGACCGGCGTAAACGCCCGGTGCCGGCAGGGCGCGTCCGGGCGGCGGCAAGAGGTTCGCCGTGGGGAAACCGAGCTGCCGGCCGCGCTGAGCCCCGCCGACGACTTCATTCTCCAGACGGTAGTAGCGACCGAGTAGCCGGGCCGCCTCGCGCACCTCACCGCTCGCCAGCAGTCCGCGGATGCGCGTCGCGCTGATCGGACGGTCCCCATCGATGACCGGCGGTACGATCTGGACTCTGAAGCCGTACTTCGTTCCCAGCTCGGCAAGCGTTTCCACCGTGCCGGACCGGCCGCGACCGAAGCCGAAGTTCGCGCCCACCCACACTTCGACCAGGGGATAGCGGTCGCAGAGGGCTGCGACGAACTCCTCGGGGGCCATCTGGGCGACGGCGAGTGTAAACGGCCAGACGTACGTCTCGTCGACTCCCAGGGCTTGCACCAGCCGCGCGCGCTCGGCGGTGGAGCAGAGGGCGGGAGGCGCCTGGTCGGGGCGGAGCACCTGCTCCGGATCCGGGTCGAAGGTGATGCACACGGACCGGCCTCCCAGGGCGCGGGCGCGAGCGGCCATGCTGGTGAGTAGCGCCTGGTGGCCCCGGTGGATCCCGTCGAAGGCGCCGATGGCAGCGACCGCGCGTGACTGTTCAGCCGGTATAGGGTCCGCGGTTGCCATCCACTCGCCTCCCCGGAGGCCGACGCCTGGCTCGTTGACCGCGGAGCGAGGGGACGTGGGACCGGCGGGCCCCGATCCCGTCGCGGTCGCCCCGGAGCATGCTCTAGCTGTCGCTCGTGACGTCGGGATCATAAACAAACGATAGTGCAGGCTGCCAGCGCGTTCCCGCGCTCTCGGCCCGAGCCAGCCCCATGAACGAGCCATCCGCGCCAAAGGCCCGGGCCTCGGGTCGCGGCGCGCTGGCCGCCCAGGCTTGCCCGTGGGCGAAGGCCGCCCGCCTCGCCTTGGACAGCACCAGGGCGGGGACTTCGGCGAGCGGAGTATCCGCTGGCAGCACGAGATCGCGCCACCAGCCCTCGGCTACCGCCCGCTCGAAAGCCTCCACCGCTACCGCGTCCGCCAGAGTGAAGCGTCCGACGGCAAGGCGGATCAAGGCATCGAGATGCGCGCCGCAGCCCAACGCTTCGCCGACGTCGCGAGCCAGGGACCGAATGTAGGTGCCCTTCGAGCAGTGGACCAGCACCGTCAGGCGGGGCTGCTCCCAGCCCACGACGGCCATCCCGTAGACCGTGACCTCCCGCGTCGCAAGGGTGACGGTTTCGCCGCGGCGCGCGCGGGCGTAGGCCGGCACCCCTTGGACCTTTAGCGCCGAGTAGGCCGGGGGACGCTGGCCGATCGTCCCCACCTGGCCGGCCAGCACGGCCGCGATCGCCGAGAGTGGCGCCGGACCTACTGGCCGCTCGGCAAGCAGGCGGCCTTCCGCGTCGCCGGTCTCCGTCGTGACGCCCAGCAGCAGGTCGGCCGCGTACAGCTTGCTGCCGGTCGCCACCCGATCCGCCAGCCGGGTAGCGCGTCCCAGACACAGCGGCAACACGCCGCTGGCGGCCGGATCCAGCGTGCCGGCGTGCCCGACGCGCCGCTGCCCGATGCAGCGTCGCACGAAGCCAACCACGTCGTGCGAGGTCCAGCCGAGCGGCTTGCAGAGGTTCAGGAAGCCATCGACCTGCGTCACCGCCCAGCGTCCCGCCGCTCGTCCACTCGGATCGGTCGCGCCCTACTTCCGGTTGATTTCGTTCAGTAGCTCGAGGACGCGCGCCCCGCGCGCCAGCGACGGATCCAGCCGGAAGTCGAGGGTCGGGACGTGCCGCATGCGCAGTCGGTTGCCCAGCTCGCGCCGCAGGTATCCCGCGGCGTGCCGCAGCGCTTGCAGCGCCGCGGCAGCCTCCTCCTCGCTGCCGAGGACGCTGAAGTACACCTTCGCGACCGCCAGATCGGGCGACGTTTCGACGTCGGTGATGCTGATCAGCGTACTGAGCCGCGGGTCGCGCATCTCGCGCCGCAGCAAATCGGCCAGCTCCTCCCGGATGGACCCGTTGAGGCGCTGGATGCGGTGGGTTGCCATCTCTCACCCGCCCTGGCCGGCGCGCGGTCAGCTCACGAGCTCGCGCTCGTACACCTC
>Ga0070741_10016074_pt1 | contig 12565 bp, 15 predicted proteins | sample Coa_R1_4_FD_66440 | JGI IMG/M metagenome (GOLD analysis project Ga0070741, IMG submission 66440) | Surface soil microbial communities from Centralia Pennsylvania, which are recovering from an underground coalmine fire - Coalmine... | ecosystem: Environmental > Terrestrial > Soil > Unclassified ...
CGGTCGGATCGCCGCGGCGGGCATCATCGAGAAAGCGTCCGACCGTGTCGACGGGCTGATCCGCGCTCACCGCCCGATGGTAGGGAATCTGACGTATCAGCGCCACCCCCGATTCTGGAGCGTTCCATGACCGACCCGAAAACCATTCGACTGTTCGCGAAAGACAAGGACGCGCGAGCCGAGCCCGGCAAACTCGTTCATTTGAGCGACCTCGACGGATACGCGATCGAGGATCCCGCGCCGGATTTGCGCGGCTGGTCAGTCAAGCTGCGCGACGGCGGTGCGCTGGGTACGGTCGACGACTTGATCGTCGATACGGACCAGCTGACCGTGAATTATCTGGAAGTGAAGCTGGGCAAGGAGTTTCGGACGTCGAGCGACAACGAATGGGTCATCGTCCCGATGCAGGCGGCGTATCTCGATTTGGAGCACGAGGACGTGATCGTCAACCGCCTCCCGGCGAGGGGCATGGCCGAAGCGCCCCGCTTTCGGACGGGCAATGCCCCACGTCTCGCGCCGACAACGACCGAGGCGCTGCATGCGGCGTCGTCCTGGGAGCCGCTGACGACGGAGGGTGGGGCGATCGAAGAAATCCAGGACGACCGCCCGATCGCCGAGTAGCTAGACGCCCGGTGGGACTTTGACGTTCGAGTAGTCGTACTTCGTGGACACGTGCATCTTGTCGCCATCGCCCGTGTCCACGTCTTCCTCCATGCGCGTGATGACACCGTTCGCGACCCACACGTCGGCCTCGGCCTTGCTGTCCGCGTTCTCGGTGCGGACGTGATAGGCGCCGGCACCGGTCGGCTTGCAGACGTAGACCTTGGCTGAGTCGAGGTTCTCCTTCTCCTGTTTCAGCATATCGGCGACCCTCAAGGGACTGGCGCGCCACTTACCCTCGTACTGGACGTAGCTTTTGTCGTTGACGGTGATCACCTCCGACACGCTACTCTTGCCAGCCCGCTTTATGGTCGAGTAGGCGTGGTGTGGGGTGGCCGTAGTCTTGAGACTGGCGTCGTAGACCGTCTTGCATCCCGCTAGGTCTTTCTGGCCTTGAGCGGTGAGCGCGGCGGTCGAGGAGAGGGCGAGAAGCCAAAGCGTGTGTCGCATCGGGAGCCTGTGTCCAAGGTGAATTTCGACCGAATCCTACAGCGCCCGCGTCTCCTTGCCGTCTGGGCGACGTCTGCCGATCATTGGTGACCGCAAAAGGGGACGATCAATGTACGGCAAGACCCGGTTGGCCAGTCTATTTGCGCTCGGTATCGGGGTCGTCGCCTGTGGCTCTTCGACGGGCCCGTCCTCGCGGTCGGCTGCGCTGCGGGCGTCGTACGTCGACAGCGTGGAGCATGCCAACTGCGCGACGGATAGCGCCGCCAACGCCGCCTGCACTCTTTCCTATCTCACGCTGAATGTGATGTGGGCCGGCGCCGTTCCGACGCGCATCGAGGTGCAGACGCCCTCGGGGGTCGCCCACTGGTGGGCCATTGCCGCCCTGAGCTATCAAGCGACGGCGGGCCGCGTCGACACGAACGAGTACATCGTCGCTTATCCCGACACGACGTTCACGTCGGGCGTGTTGATCTCGGTGTACAACGACAGCGGCCCGGGATTCGGTGGCGGATCCGTCTACCTCAATAACACCTATGTCGGCGGCGCCGTCGTCAGCGGCAGCACACAGATCAAGCAAGTGACCAGTGCGTGCGTGGCCGTCGCGGGCCTGTCCTTCACGGGGACCTTTCCGATCGGCGATTGTCACTACGCGCAGTTCGCGATCGCATTCAGTTTCGACCTCGGAGGCCTCGGCGCCACCGCGACGGTTCAGAACATCAACGGGATAGTCGTAACCCCCTGACGCGTTTACGTCGTTCTGCTTCGCCGTGCGACTCACGATGAGCCGCGTTGGCGCGAAACGTCGCTATCAAGACGAATCGCGAACAAACCACACACAACGGCGAGGCAGCAGTGAGAGCTCTTCTCATCGCGGGACTGATGTTGGCCCTAGGCGCGTGCGGCGCGCCCTCAGGGCCAGGGGTAGGCGCAACCTTCTCAGGTACCGTCTCGAACTCGGCCGGCGGCGTCATCAGCGGCGCGACCGTGACCGTGGCGCCGACGGGCGAGGCTGCGCTAGCGGGCGTTCAGACGGGGTCGGATGGCACGTACACGGTGAGCGGCATCCCAAAGGGCGACGGCAGCGTGACGGTGACCAACGTCCCCTCCAACTGTAACCCGTCGTCGACCGTCACGTATACCGGAGCACAGAACGGTGGCCACCGCACCGTCAATTTCGTGATCGGCTGCAACTCGGCGACTACACTTCCATAGTGATATCGATCAACGACTTCGGACGATACAGCCGGATCCTCTATCGCCTGAGCGCCGATTTCATCCGCGCGGTGCCCGATGAGAAGTGGGAATTCTCACCGGGCCCGCGCTTCGGACCGTTCTGCAAGCAAGTGCGCCATCTCGTCTGCGCGCGCGGTGTGTACAACGCCGCGCTCGCGACCCTAGAGACCGTCGACGTCGGCGCGACGATCGATTGGGACGGGACTCCATTCACGTTCGCCGACTTCACGTGGGAGTTCGTGCAACACGAGGCGATCCATCACGGCCAGTGGAGCCTTTACGCCGCGCTGGCGGGATTCGACACGCCGCACAGTTGGCGCTCGTCGTGGGGCTTGTAACGCTCGAACAATCCACTCGGCCAATATAGTGATGGCTATGAACGCGCCGAGGGTGGCGATCACGCCGCGATAGTCGAAGCTGGCGAGCTGCTGAGTGAGCAGCGTGCCCAGCCCGCCGGCGCCGACGAGGCCGACGAGCACCGTGCCGCGAATGCACTCTTCCCAGCGATATGCGGTGAGCGTAATGGCGCGCGGCCTCAGTGCAGGAAGTATCCCATACAGCACGACGCTCAATGGACGCGCGCCGAGTCGCTCGAGGGCGCGGATCGGCGCCGGGTCGAGATCTTGGATCGAGTCGGCGAGGAGGCGGCCGAGTACACCAACGTTGAAGATCGCGAGGCCGACCGCGCCCGGGAGGATCCCGGGGAACAGCACAAAGAGCGCGATCAGTGTCCACACTGGCGCCGACACCGCGCGCGCGACGAGTAAGACGATTCGGCCGCCCTTGGCCATCGCGGTCGGTAGCGCGAAGACGAATGCCAGAGCGATGGCGAGGATCGACATGGCCAGCGTGTCGAACGTGAGCACGCCAAGATGCGCCGGGATCCGCGGTGGAAACGCGCGCCGCGCCATCTCGGCCAACAATTGATACGGCCGCGGACTCACCAGGCGCCCCAGGTCGACCCGCAGATACCAGAAGGACCAGAGTGCGATCGCGAGGAGGAGTGGCGCCGAACGAAACCGGCGGTGGCGAACGGCACTGCTCCACGCATCGGAGAGTCCGCAGAGCACGATCAGCGCGTAGAGGAACGTCCACACCTCGCCGTAGCGCAGCGACTGCATGCTGAGCAGCACTTGAAACCCGAGCCCGCCGGCGCCGATCATCCCGAGCACAATGCTCGCGCGGATGGCGCACTCGAATCGATAGAACGCGTAGGCGATGAGGTCCGGCATCGCCGCCGGAATCAGCCCGTAGCAGAGCGCCACCAGTCGCGAAGCGCCGGCGTGCCGCAGTGCATGAAAGGTCGCCGACGGCGTCTCATCGAGCGTCTCGGCCGTGACCCGCGCTGTGATGGCTCCGTAATGAATGCCGAGCGCCAGGATCGCGGTCAGCGGCGAGAGGCCGAGGCAGCCAACCAGCAGCAGTCCCCACACCACTTCGTGGAGCGAGCGCGGGAACGCGAGCACGGTCCGACACACCGTGGCGGCGACCTTTCGATCGCCCCACCAGATGTTCGATGCGAGAACGCCACCGATCGTGCCGACGAGGAGCGCGAGCGCGGTCCCCGCGGCCGCGAACGCCAGCGTTATGCCGGCTGACGCGAGAGTGAGATGAAGGAGCGCTGGCGAGAGGTCCGGATGGATCGCGCCCAAGACGAACGCGCGGACCATGGGCCACCCCGCGGGGTTCGCGACCGCGCCCGGAATGGAGCCGAGGACACGCCCCGGCAGGCCGCCATTCATGGTGGCGCGGCCGCGTAGAGGCTCGACAACAGCGCCGGCGTGACGTCTCGCGCCGGACAGTCGAACCGCACACGGCCGGCACGCAGACCAACGACGCGGTCGCAAAACTCCGTGGCGAGCTCCGGCCGGTGCAAGCTCACGACGAGCGTGCGATCGGCGAGCAGCGTCAGGACGCTCCGTGCGCGCTCGGGATCCAGCTGCGAGACCGGCTCGTCGGCCAGGATGATCGTCGGATCCTGCACGAGCACGCGCGCGATGGCGACGCGTTGGCGCTGTCCGCCGGACAGCTGGCCGGTGGGTGCGTCGATCGTCTCGACGATGCCGAGCCGGTCGAGTGTCGCGTGCGCCCGATCGCGCTCGAGCGGGACGACGAGCGACGCGAGGGCGCGCAGCGAGGACCAGTGGCCGAGCCGGCCGGCGTTGACGTTGTGAATGACGCGGAGGGTATCAGCCAGGGCTAACGCCTGATCGATGTAGCCGATCTCTCGATCGGCGAGCGTCGATCGGAGCGTCTCGCTGATCACGCGCAGCAGCGTCGTCTTCCCCGCGCCACTCGGTCCGATCAGCGCGATGCGCTCGCCCGCCCGGACGTCGAGCGAGACGTCGTCGAGCGCGACCGTCTCACCGAACCGGCGCGTGGCGTGGCGCAGAGCGAGCATGATCAGTTCGCTACAGCGCCGATCGCGCGAGCGACGCGCTCGATCTGGATGTAGTTGCTGTCCGCGGTCTCCACGAACCGATGCGCGCCAAAGAGATCCAGAATCTCCTTCTGCGTCGGATCTGACGGATCGAGCGCGAGCAACGCCGCCCGCACCTTGTCACCAAACCCGGCGCCAAACCGTTGCTCAGCGGCTGGATTGAGAACCCAGTGATAGTCGTGGAATGCGGGGGTCATGTAGAACACGGCGACTTTCGTCGTGTCGACCGTATGGTCCGCGATACGCGATTTCCAAACCTGCGCGTTGAGCGCGCCCGCGTCATACGTCCCCGCGGTGACGAGCGCGATCGTCTTATCGTGCGACCCTGAGAACCCCGGCGCGCCGCGCAAGTTCTCCATTCCGCCGATCGCGGGCCCGAGATAAAACTGCGGCATGAGTCGTCCCGACGTGGACATCTCGCTACCGAACGTGAACGTGTGGCCTTTGAGATCGGCCAGCGACCGAATCCCGGATCCTTGGCGCGTGATGAACACGGCATGAAAGGCCGTATCGATATCCCGCTGCGCGAGCGCATGCGCGCCAGGCACCTGGAGCCGGGCCTGAACGCCCGTCAGGCCACCGTACCAAACGAGATCGAGATCGCCCGTCTTGAAGGCGATGACGGACGCGGTGTAGTCGGTCACGGGCCGATACTCGACCGGCACATGGAGCGCGCCGGAGAGGTACATCGAGACCTTACCGTAGAGACGCTGGAGCTTCTCGGGGTCCTGATCCGGGATCGCCGAGATCACGAGGGCATGTTGTTGCTCCGCGGGCCGACAAGCCGTGAGCAACGCGGCCAACAGTGCGCCGCGAACGAGCTGAGATATCGAGGGCATGTTCCCCCCAAGATACCCGCTTTTTGATCAGAGTTTCTTGAGATGGATATCGCCGTCGCTGGAATCGATGGCCAGCCGGGTGGCGCCGTTGGTCCCGAGGATGGCGTGAACGTGCCGAGGATTGACGCGACCCTCGATCGGCAACGACACCTCGCTGTCGATCTTTCCGTCGCTCGTGCGCGCATCGAGGTCGCCGGCAAAGCTTGCCGGCAGATAGACGGTCACACTGCCGCTCCCGGTATGCGCTTTGATCCGCTGCGCCGTGTCGGCGGCCGCCAGCCGCACCTCGACATCGCCGTCGGCCGTCGAGGCCTCGACGGAGCCGGTGGCGTTCGTGACGAACACGCGGCCATCGCCGGAGCGGGCGTACACCGAACCGACAATGGTGTCGACGTGGATCTTCCCGTCACTCGTGTGCACGTGCACATCGCCCGACGACTCGGCGACCCGAATATCCCCGTCACCGTCCTCGGCCGTGACCCCGGCGCCAGCGCCCCGGACCTCGATCGTGCCATCACTCGTGTGCGCGTACAAGATCGCGCCCGGCGGCAGCGCGACGTTGAGCTCAGCCGACGTTCGATGCACCCCGACCATCACGCCAATGTGAAAGTGCCCGTGCACGCCATCCATGCCACACCGGCCATGCTCGAACACACAGACCGTGACGTTGTTGCCCTCAGTCACGGCCTGGAACAGCTGACCACCGTGCCGCCGTTCCCCATGCACGGTCATGTGATTGTCGGCCGCCGGCGTCACCCGAATGTCGCCCGTCCCAACATCGAGCCGGACCGTCGCACCTGGGGTCACCGTCCCACTCCAATCGAACGTGGGCGCGTCGACCGGCTCCTGCTGGGCGCCGGCAGTCGGCGCCACCCGCGCGATCGTCGCTATAGCTATAATGGTAGCAAATCTGGGCATAACCGTCCCTTACGTCCCCCGCGAGGGTCGGGTTTCACCCGAAAGGCGACCAGGCGATGAGAAGGAAAGCCAACCCAGACCGTCGCATTCATATGAACCGACTCACAGGACTGATCGCGGTCGCGCTTTGCGCCACATCGCTCGGCGCACAAGGATCGCTCGACGAGTACGTGTACGCGGCGCCGACGGGTTGGCAGACGCAGCGCTATCCCGATGGCATCGTGCTTTCGGCCAACGGCAACAACGGCGAGCGATGCCTGTTGCAGATATGGCCGACCCGGCCGGCCGGCGCGAACCTGCAAAGCGACGCTCAGGCCGCCTACCAGCAGATCTTCAAGACCTATCAGCTGGTCAACGTCTCCGACAACGGCAACACGCTCGGGCCGACCATCATTCACGGTTTGTCGGGGCACGGTTGGGAGTACGTGATCCTCAAGGACGGCATTCGGAAACCGCCGATGGGCGGCCAGCAGTTCATGACGCTCTATGGCTTCGTCTTTGTCGCGAAGCTGCAAGGACACATCGGCGTCATCTCGGGCATGTCGAAAGAGCCGCTCGTGAGTGCCTGCTTCGGCGAGTCCCTGCACGACGTGTGGCCCGAGTTCTTTTACAACTTGAACTTCAAGACTTGGACGGCCAGGCCGGATCCCGCGATCCTGGCGAAGTCGATCATCGGCACGTGGACCACCGCGACCGCCAGCGTCGCGGACCAGTGGGTGTTCACGGACAGCGGCCGGTACGGCGGGGCGTCCGCCGCGGCGACGTACAACGGGCTCGCCAACGGCACCGTGCTCCAAACCACGCGGGCGTACTTCGGCGATGGGACATACACGTTGAACGGGAACCTCATGCACTTGACGCCCGACAGCAAATCGAAGCCGCCTTCGAACGCGCTGGTGCGCGTCGAGGAGGAGAACGGCAAGCCGATCTTGTACGTCATGCGAAGGAGCACGGTCGACGGGTCGAACTACGAGGTGCGGTACAAGAAGCAGTAATACCAAGAAGGCGCGTCGCCATCAGACCTTCGCGACGAACGGTCGCTCGTAGATTTGCGCCATGCGTACACTGCTTCTCGCGGCGTGGCTGGCGGCCTATCCAGCACCGACGCGGCCCGTCGTCATCCCGTTCACGACGACGCCTGATGGCTTCGTACTCCTCCCCGCCACGGTCGGCGGGAATATCCCTGTCCATCTGATCCTCGACACGGGCGCGGGATTCGATGTCCTAGCGCAAAGTCTCGTCGATCGCCAGCACCTCACGCCCACGAGCCAATTCACCGGTTTCGTCTTTTCAGGCGATCGAGTCGATGTCTCGCTCTTCAACGTCAGCACCGTCGCCCTCGCATCCTTCGAGCGCCAGAACGTCACGGTCGCCGGCCTGGCCTTACTCGATCAGGTCCACCAAGATGGCATCGTGTCCATGAGCGCTTTCCGCCACCAGCCAATCACGATCGATTTCGTGAATAAAGTCGTCGTGCTCGAGACCCCGACCTCTCTCGCCGCGCGGCGCAAGGCGGGAACCGCGGTACCGATCCAGCTCGATGATGACCGTGGCATCGCACTCGACATGTACGCGCGCTTCCTCCTCGGATCGGACACGGCCCAGTGCATCATCGACACCGGGAGCCCCTCAGCCACGATCAGCCTCCGCTATCTCGGCGCGCTCGGCGTCGATACCGCCGACACCGCCGTCCACAAGCACCGCACGCAAAACGCCGCGGGCGCGATGCTCACGCGATACGGCACCAACATCGCGCGCCTCTCGCTCCTCGCGCCGAAATCCGTGACGGCCGAGCACCCGCGCGTCTCGTTCGCCAACATCATCTATGATTGTGCGGTCGGCGTCGACTTCTGGGCCGGGAAGGTCGTGACGTTTGACATCGCCGGACGCGAGCTGATCGTCGCGAACTAGCTGTCGCGTTTGCGGAGCAACTCCTCAACGCGCGCCATGATCGACGGCTGCTCTTTGGTGGTGTTGGTCATCCGGCTAAGGTGCAGCCAGTTGGACCGCACGGCTAGAGGACGAGCGATTACCCCGGTTGCATCGGCATTCACCCCAGCCTCGGCGCGCGAACAGCGTCCCCAACCGATACTGGAGCGCACACTTTCAACGGGGTCTCCTCATGCGTCCAATCAGCTCGATCGCCCTCAGCCTGTGTGTCGCCGGCGCCCTCGCCGCTTGCGGCAGCAGCTCCAGCACGGGCCCCTCGGGCGGCAGCAGCAACACCATCACGCTCAGCTCACAGACCACGGGCGGCGGCGCGTATGGTGGCGGTGGCGGCAACTACTTCTTCAGCCCGAACCCGGACACGGTATCGGCGGGCGCCGCGGTCACGTTCAAGATCGGCAGCATCGTGCACAACGTGCATTTCGACACGGGTCCGACGGCGTTGGACAGCATCCCCGCGTCGAGCAACTCGAGCAACGTGCGCACGTTCGCCGCGGCCGGCACGTATACGTTCCACTGCTCCATTCACAACTTCAGTGGGACGCTGGTCGCTCAGTAGACCCGCACGTCGTAGCCCGCTCGCCGAAGCTGATTGAACACGCTCTCCTGCGCGACGCGGCACCCAGCCGCGGTTGCGCGTGAGCTTCACGTACAGCTCGGGGTACGCTCGGCGTTCATGCTCGAGAAAGGCCGCCGCCGGTTCGGCTCGTCCAGCAAGCCTGCTCGCGGTCCTGCTCGCGTGCTGTCCAGAGCGGTCGTGCGGACCCGACTGTAACAAACATGCGTTGGCGGCGAGCTCTACTGGTCCAGATTGTACATTGGCGCCATGCGTATTCGACTCGTCGGACTGGTGGTTACTGGTATGTTCACGGTTGGTTGCGGAAGCTCGACCGCTCCACACAACGGCGGCGGCAACTCCGGTCCGTTCTCCCTCATCGGCGCCAATCAGACGGACACGATCGAGAGCACGTTGGCGCAAGCGCTCGTCGTGACGGTGAGGGGGCCGAGTGGCCAGTCGAGCGCGGGTCACGTCGTCCAGTTTGTCTCGGTGCTCGATAGCGCCGGATCGTACCGGGCCTACGTCGAGACGCTCACATCGCCCCAGCCTTTGACGTTCGTATCCGACTCGCTGGACGCGAACGGTCGCGCGTCCGCCGGGATCGCGTTCGGCACGAAAGCCGGAACCGCCCTCGTGCTCGTGAAGGTGCCTGACTTCGGGTACGTCGACAGCGTGAAGTTCACGGTGACCGCCGGAACCACGGCGGGCATCATGATGACACCGCTCGACACGTCGGTGGTCGAAGGACACGCGGTCACGTTGCACGCCAGTACCGTGGATCACTTCGGGAATCCGACGTCGCAGTCCGTGAACCTCGCGGTCACGGGCCCCGGGACGATCTCCGGTCAGACCGTCACCGCGACGGACATCGGACAGATCACGGTCGTCGCGACGAGCGGCACCTTCGCCGCCGATACCACGCACATCTCGTCGGTGCCAACGGGCATGCTCGCGGCATCGCTGACGGAGGGCTTCGTCGTCGCCAACTTCGATGGCACGGGGAGTACCAAGTTCGCGCAGAGCACCACCGTCGGAAATCTAAAGTGGGCGCCGAACGGGAAGTCGGTCGTGTTCGACCAGAACGCGGAAGGATGTTCCGGCAATACCAATTCGATTCTATCGAGTGATTTGCGGGGCACCCTCACGACGCTCAATACGGGCGCCCAGACGGAGATGTATCCGTCGTATTCGCGGGACGGGATGTGGATCTATTTCACCGTGAATGACGGATATCAGGCCTCACTCTGGCGCGTGCATCCGGATGGCACCAATGCCGATTCGCTGAACTCGCTGAATCCATCCTTCGACCTGTATCCCGCTCCGTCGCCCGATGGCTCGCAGATCGTCTACGCCACGATCACCGGCGCATCGACGGATCTGCGCATCCTCACGTTGAGCACCGGCGCGGTGACCGACCTTCAGATCAGCGGCTGGGCGCCCTCGTGGGCGCCCGCCGGCAATCGCATCGCCTATCTCCAGGGCTCCAGCTGCCAGAGCACGCTCGCCGTCATGAATGCTGATGGCTCCAACCCTCACGCGTTGACGACCGATGCGTATCAGGGCGAGGTCGACTGGTCACCCGATGGCCAGTGGATCGTGGCGCAGAACGTCTCGCGGAATCGACTCGATTTGATCAACGCGAGCAGTGGCGTCATTATACCGCTCCCGAACACCGCCGGCATGAGCTCGCCGAGCTGGCTGGCGTCTCCTCCATCGATGCAGAGAATTCGGGAGATCATGCGCGGGCGGCGGTAGCGGTTGTGCGGGCGGTCGTCTAGTTCTTGCAGAACGTTGAGGCGGCCCTCTTCGGAGTCGACATGACTAGCGTGCAGGTCGAGCAGAAAACCTATGAGATGCCCCCGCGCGAAGGCTTCACCGTCGCCCACTTCATCACGGTCCACGACATCGACCGCTCGGCTCGCTTTTACGAAACCGTCTTCGGTGGCCGCGTTCTGAGCCGCGGCGACGCCGAGGGGGCGCCGGGCTACATCCAGATCGCGAACACATGGCTGATCGTCAACGTCGGCGGCGGTCCGACGCCCGACAAGCCGACCGTCACGCTCAGCGTCCTCGCCGATCCAAATAAAGTCGACAGCTTCATGAATATCCGCGTGGCTGATATTCACGCGTGTTATGAGTTATGGAAAAGCCGGGGCGCCGAGTTCATCACGGAGCCGATAGAAAAATACGGCGAGACGCGCTGCTACATCCGCGATCCCGATGGCTACCTCATCGAGGTCGGACAGAGCAAGCCCGATTTCACATATGGTTGATGCATGATTGAGCGCGCATACGCAGCCTTTAATGCGCGAGATATCGACGGTGCGCTCGCCCTGATGAGCGACGACGTGAGCTGGCCGAAAGCCTCGGAAGGAGGCAAAGTCGTCGGCAAAGAAGAAGTGCGGGCGTACTGGACGCGTCAATGGGCGGAGTTCGATCCCCATGTCGAGCCGATCGAGATCATCGACCTGGGAGAAAACCGGTTCGAGGTTCGCGTGCGCCAGGTGGTGAAGAACCTGGAAGGCGACGTCCTGTTCGACGGCGAGGTTCGGCACATCTTCACCGTCAAAAACGGGTTCATCCAGAGCATGGACCTCAGGGGAGAAGAGGCACCCTCTTCTCCCACTCGGGCGTTTACGAAGCGTTAGGACCCGCTAGCGTCCCTCGTTGGCACCGGGTTCAAACGTTATCGGGCTAGCCGGTGTCGCATCTGACATGGACACCGCCCTCCAGGGCCTGCGCTACGCCACACGCCGACTCGCACGAACCCCCGCGTTCACGCTGATCGCGCTCGGCACCCTCTCACTCGCCATCGGCGCCAGCACCGCGGCGTTCAGTTTCGTGAACGGCGTGCTCCTCAAGCCGCTCGGCTTCCAGGACGCGAGCCGACTCGTGTATCTCCAAGGGACCGATGCGCGGCGAGGGGCATTTATGATCGCGCCGCAAGATCTGATCGACTTTCGCGACCAGACCCACAGCTTCACGACAGTCGCGGCGATCGAAAGCCGGCAGAACGTCAACCTGCTCCGTCCAAGATCCCAACCACTGCGCGTCAATGCCGCGCGCGTGGGCGCCGAGTTCTTTACCGCGCTGGGCACGCGCGCGCAGATCGGGCGAACGTTCGCGGCCGGCGAGGATACGCGAGCGGCGACCAAGGTCGTGGTACTGTCGGACGGCGCGTGGAGACGCTATTTCGGTGGCGATCCTAGAGTCGTGGGAACAGCGGTCAGTCTCGACGGTGTGCCCTACGTCATCGTTGGTGTGGCGCCGCCTCGTTTCAGCTTTCCTGACAACGCGGAGCTCTGGTATCCGGCAGTATGGGAAGACTGGGAGATCGGCGACATCGGCCGCGGCAATCACAATGCGGCAGGGATCGCGCGGCTTCGCGCGGGCGTCACGCTGGCGAGCGCGCAGCGCGATCTGAACGTGATCACGAGTCGCATCGCGCAGGCGTTCCCGAAAGAGGAGGCTGGCGTTGGCGTGGCCGCGGTCCCGCTGCGGCAGGAGATCGTTGGCGAG